>Ga0209026_1000847_pt1 | contig 16105 bp, 15 predicted proteins | sample AraplaCL_Col_mCL_FD_184262 | JGI IMG/M metagenome (GOLD analysis project Ga0209026, IMG submission 184262) | Arabidopsis root microbial communities from the University of North Carolina, USA - plate scrape CL_Col_mCL (SPAdes) (version 2) | ecosystem: Host-associated > Plants > Roots >... | reverse complement strand
TGCAACACCTCTTCGGGCAAAATATCAAACGGAGCGGAGTTCTTTAAAAATTCAACTTTGCTGTTCATAGCCAATAAATTATTAAAGCCATTACCATTAAAAACATAAATACCGGTACACCGCACCCGCCTTTTAAAACAGGTTTCTGTATACGCTCCCTATCCAGTTGTTGCTTCGCTATTTTTTCTTCATCAATAGCCTCAATACGTTGTAACTCAAAAAAACACTCGGCCGTAGCCAAAGCGTCAGCCATGGCATTGTGCTGGGTAGTTAATGGGGTATTAAAAAGTAACTCATACAACTGGCCCAGTTTTAAATACTGGTTTTGTGGATTACGCACCATATTTTTAGTTGCCAGCATGGTACAAAACATAGGCAGCTTGTTCATGGGCTGCTCCATTTCTACCCTGAAAAAGTCGACGCCGGTAATATGATAATCCAACTCCACAAAATGGCCGACAACCAGTGGCTGGTATTTCTCCAGATCCCGGTAAAGTAAACCCATTACCTGCTTGCGCGAATCGCCATGCTGCGACAAAAACTCTGGGCTCAGTCCATGAATTTTGTAGGCTTGTTTATCGATCACAAAATCATTATTACTGATATAATGATCTTCCCTCTTTATTTCCTGTTGGTTTTCATCATAAATAACCCACGATACCTGTACTGCAGTCGGCCAATTGGTATCATCGGTATAAGGCAGTTTCCAGTTTTTAGGTAAGCCGGAGGTTTCCGTATCAATAAACAGCACATATTTTTGCACGGCTAAAATTAACATTTTGAAGTCAATAATTGTCAGATTGGCACCAACAAAAAAGGCTTCCTTTTTCCAAGGAAGCCTCTTTACACAATTCTTTAATAATTAAAGCTTAAATCCGTAGGCTACACGCAAAGCTGCCATACCGTAATTATCGCTTTGGCCGCTAAAGTTTTCATAACGCAAACCGATGTCTAAACCGCCAGCGTTAGCATAACCAATACCCGGCGAAGCTATAAATTTAGTGTTTTTACCATAATTAGTTTCGATACCCGCACCAAGTTCACCGCTAAAATAGATGTTCTGTCCGGCAAACACTTTGATACCTGCTTTAACAGGCACAATGCCCAAAGCATCAGGCTTAACGGTAGTTGTACCTACGGTATACTGTTTAGCAAATACATTGTAGTAACCGGATGTCAACATAAAAGAAATGTTCGACTTGGTGTCGTATTGTAATCTGGCGGTACCACCCAAACTAAAGTTTGAGAAGTTGTTTAAATTTCCGGTTGGAATAGCGCCCTCAACACCAACTCCTAAACGCCATATGTCGCCAGGGTTTGAAGATGTAGTTTGTGCGTTTACATGTGATGCGAAAAGGATGGCTACAGCTGCGAATGCTGAAGTGATCCATTTTGTTGAATTTTTCATAATCGTTGTATTACTGAATAATTTGATTTTTTGTTTATAAAATCGATAAGCTATAAACAAATACATTACCACATTTAACGATTTTGGCCAAAATAACAGCTAAATTGCTATTAGTCAAGACTTATAAAGCATGATTTTCGGCGTACAGAAAAATGGAATTCTATTAAAAGTGTAGACAAACCCATGCAATTTTGTACCCCCAATACGACACATTATTACAATTTATTCCATAAAAAAAGCCTTCCAAATTATCCGGAAGGCTTTTCAAAAATTCTTTTTAAGATTGTTATTTCAGCGAAGCTTGTACTTTTTTAGCTTCTTCCAGGTGCTTTTCTATTTTATCGCTCCAGGCGTCAGCAACCTTACGGATTGCGGTATAATTGCTTTCTTTGTTCTCTTTAAAAAGTTCAGCAGCTTCTTTATGGCCGTCGACCATTAGTTCCATATAGGCTTTATCAAACTCAGGGCCTGTCTTTTTAGACAGGCTATCTAACTTAGCTTTGTCTTCGTTATTAACATGAGCCACCACGCTTACAAATTTTTGCGATGCCAAAGTATCAACATCCACACCCATTGCTGTATGATCGGTGATCATCATATCTGCAAAAGCAGTTACCTGGCTATTCGTCGAATTTTTCTTAGCTATTTTCGATGCCTCAATTTCAGTTAAACCGGCTTCGTGCGCTGTTTTGATAAAATTCAACCCTTCAGCGTTAACCTTGGTTTTTGAGGTGTACGAGTTTCCTCTTTCTTCGGTGCACGATTGTACTGCCCAGGCAGCAAACAAAGCAATAACTATCAGATTCAGTTTGGTGATGTTAGATTTCATTGAGCTATTTTTAATTCTGCGTCAAAATTAATTAAATATTGCATTTGACATATAGCCAAGTTTACTTTTTTCGGCCTAAAGCATATTTAATTCCGGCAAGTACATGCGTCTTAAATAAGGTATCGGTAGTATAGTCTTCCTTGGTGTGACCCAGAGCCGTATAAAACACGCGGCCGCCTTCAAATTTCTGATACCACGATATCGGATGTACCTCGCCGTTCTCGCCCCCAGTATAACTTTTTTCATCTACCGTGATCAGCGTTTTAATATCCGGACTGATGCTTTTAAAATTGTACCACTCATCGGTATGCTGCCACGTAGCGGGCAGGCCTTTGGTCGTCATGTGCTTTTGATCAGTCACCTGCAATGTGGCCTGTTGTATTTTGGGGTGCTTGGTAAAGTACGCACCAACCAATTTGCCGTACCATTCCCAATCATATAAGCAATCCGTAGCCGCATGTATGCCTGCAAAGCCGCCTCCATTGTGAATGTATTGTTGCAATGCAGCCTTCTGCTCATCATTAAAAAAACCATTGCCCGTAGGACTGAGGAATATAATGGCCTTATACTTTTTCAGGTTATCGTTGGTAAATTTTGTTACATCTGTAGTAGTGTCCGCATCAAAATCGTTCTCGGTACCCCACTGCGTTATGGCTGTGATCCCATCGGCAATGCTGGCATGATGATAACCTTTTGTTAACGAAAATATGAGCACTTTATCTTTTGTTTTATTCGCTTTCACAAATGAAAGTAAAGAAAATAAAACAATAAAAATCAGATAGTTATACCTATTCATCGTAATAAATACTGTAATTATTTAACGGCAATTAAGCCAGGTTTCTGCCTGCGTTTACAATACCGTATACTGTACGGATAATCAGCTTATTATATACCGGGTAAAACGGATCATCTTGCGGCAGGGTATTCAATTGCTGCAAGGCAAAGTGTTGCAATATAACTAAAGGTAATACAATTTTTTCGCGGATGGCTATCGAGCGCCTTTCAACCGGAAACTCCTGCATCAGCACGCTGCTGCCCGTTAACTCTAATAATAACTCACGGGTAAGGTCGAACTCATCCCTAAGCTTTTTCCAGAAATCGCCAAAGGTTTTGTCATTTTCAAGATAAGCAGTGATACGGAAATCGGATTTCGACATCGACATCATACAGTTATCGATCATCGTACGGAAAAAGCCGGAAGCTTTATACAATTCTTTTAAACCATCCCATTGACCTTCGTCCTTCATTTGCTTTAATGCGGTACCCATACCGTAAAAGCCCGGTATGTTCTGTTTTAACTGGCTCCATGAGGTCACAAAGCTGATAGCGCGCAGGTCTTCCAGTTTTAACTCAGATGTGGTATTGCGTTTGGTAGGCCTGCTGCTGATATTGATACCCGACAATAACTTCAGCGGGCTCATTTTTTCGAGATATTTTAAGAATAGCGGGTGATTACGCAACTCCATAAAGGCTTCATGGCTCACCTCGGCCATTTGTGATATCAGCGCTTTGTGACTATCGTCCAACAAGTCATTATTGTCAGGATTTAATGCCGAAATTATACCGGCATTAACCAATTGCTCCATATTAAAGCCTGCGGTATCCAGCGACCCGTATTGTGAACTTACCGTTTGTCCCTGTACAGTCAATTGGATATGATCGTTTGCGATCTCTTTACCCATCGACGAGTAAAAACGGTGCGTTTTACCGCCGCCACGTGATGGTGGCCCGCCCCTGCCATCAAAAAATGCCAGCCCGATGCCATATTTCTCCGACATGGCTGTTAATTCAACCTTCGCTTTATAGATCGACCAGTTAGCCATCAAATAACCGCCATCTTTGGTACTATCGCTAAAGCCCAGCATAATGGTTTGTTTGTTGCCGCGCTTTTTCAGATGTTCTTTATAAAAAGGATGGGTGTATAACTGTTCCATTACCTCAGCCGCATGGATCAGATCATTCACCGTTTCAAATAACGGCATAAAGTCTACACTCAATTCATCTTTCTTCCATCCCGACCATAAAAACAAGTTCATCAATTGGAGGATATCCGATGCCTGCTGGCAATTACTGATGATAAAACGCTGGCAAGCCTTCTCTCCGCTCCCTTTCTGAATATCCTTCATCAAACGGATGGTCAACAATGTATCTTTCACCATCGCGTCGGCATCATCCAGCGGGTTGTAATTGATCTCGGTAAACTGGATGGCCTTAAGCTTATCTTCTTCATGCATGTCAAAATAACCCGGCTTAACCAGATTTTTTAGCGAGTTATTCTCAACACAGTACTGATGTACGCTTCTTAATATCCGGCTATCCTGCCTGATATCCAATGTGGCAAAATAACAACCAAACAACTTTACCTTACGGGCCAGGCCCTCAACCAAATCAACAAAAAGCGAGTAATTATCTTTTATCAACACATCCTTAACTTCATCCAGCAGCCTCAGTATCTCAGCCTGCAAGTTTTTAGGTTTTGGATCGTTGTAAGCGTCTTCGTAAAATAATGCTTCCAACTTACTCATCGGCTCACCAACACCACGGAAGGTAATGCGTTTCTTCATCGCCTTAAACTCACGGTAATAGCACCTGAATAAGAGCTTACGCAAATGAGCAGCAACAGCTTCGGTGCTTTGCACGGTTACATTGGGATTGCCATCACGGTCGCCGCCCGGCCAAAATCCCAGCTCAATAACCTGGTGCTCGCCTTTACCTGTCAAATCAAACTCCTCATCCAAACGGGTTTGTATAGCTGCTGCCGAAAAATAAAAGATATTCTCGAGGAACCATGCCAAACTAACCGCTTCATCTACCGGTGTTGGCGATGTTTTGTTAAAGAAAGGCGTTTTACCCAATTGCTGTAAAAGTAGATTGATCGCATTGATATCATCGTGCTTTAAGGCTTCGCTCAGATCGGTCATGATACCCAATACAGGCCCGGGATAAAACTGGGTTGGGTGCGCGGTTAAAACCAATCGCAATGTAAAGTCCTTAATTTTTTCGCTGATGGATTGCCGTAATTCTTCGCGGCCCGATGATGCAGTTTGCAGCAAACTTTGTATGGTACCGCCATCATCATCGTGCCCCAGTTTATTAAAGGCGGCATCTTCTATCGAATCGAACAATACTACCTGACGTTCAATGTATTGTATAAATCTGAACAGGCGGTTTAAACGCTCTTCCCTATCGATATCGGGTACGTATTTTTCAAAAAAAGTGCGGATAATATCCAGCGGTGCTAATTGCTCGGCAGCGCCTTTTTCACAGTGCGAACTAAAAAAAGGCAGCAGTATACCGGTATCCTTTACCTGGTAAAAAGGCAGGGTTAAAAAAAGGCTGTTATACAGCTCAAAGCGGGTTACAACTTCCTGGTTAAACGCGGTTTCTTTCTGGCTTAATTTTAAATCGGAAGTCATATAATTTTGCTTTGCTTAGTGTAATGTTTACCCTTTATTTCAAAAGCTGAAAATAGTCATTTTTGTTATAATGCTCCCATAAAAATGAAAAAAATCTACTAACTCTGTCTATTTTATATTAAAGTAGTAATTTTTAGTATGACATTATACTTAAGTCCGGTTTGTATATCTTCGCATACCTGATCATATGAACCGCCAAACACGTGCCATACAAAGCTTTTTCTACAGCCAGTACTTTTCCGACGGGCTGCGCATTACATTTGGTGTGTTATTGCCATCCCTTGTATTCTGGCAGTTCGACAAATTTGAACTTGGCTTAACACTCTCATTAGGTGCGCTTTGTGTGAGTGGCGCGGATAACCCCGGCCCTGTTATGCATAAACGCAATGGCATGCTTATCTGTAGCGGGTTGATGTTCCTGGTAGCAATTACAACCGGCTTTGCGCGACTTGATGTTTATACCTTAGGCGCCGAGATCGTCGTCCTGTCCTTCTTCTTCTCCATGTTTACTGTTTATGGTAACCGTGCGGCTTCGGTTGGCACGGCCTGCCTGCTCATCATGATCCTGATGATGGAGAAAGCCCTTAAACCTGGCGAAATATTAGGTTACAGTGCAACTATATTGGCCGGCAGCATCTGGTATACGCTGCTAAGTGTTACTTTTTTCAGCATCCGGCCGTATCGGGCCGCACAGCAGGCATTGGGCGAAAACGTTCTGGATGTAGCCAAATTCCTTCGAATAAAGATCGATTTCTATCATCCCGAAACAGACATTGACGAGAACTACCGCAAGGTAGTATCGCAGCAAATACACGTTAGCCAAAACCAGGATGCCGTGCGCGATCTGCTGTTTAAAAGCCGGCTGATGGTAAAAGAGTCGACCAACGCCAGCAGGATTTTGATACTCACTTTCGTGGATCTGGTAGATATGTTCGAAGAAATAATGGCCACTCATTATGATTACAATCTACTGCGCGAAAAATTTGCTTCAACAGGCGTTTTAGATGACATTGCCAATCTGCTGCTCCATATTGCCGACGAACTGGATAACATGGGTTTTGCTATACAATCAAACACCAGGCATAACCATTTAAAAGATCTGAACCCTGAACTCGAAGCCTTAAAAACAAAAATTGACGAGATAGGCGCTAACGATAAAGAAGTTAGTAACCTGGTACTCAAAAAGATACTCATCAACCTGCGTAACCTCAATCAAAAAACGGTTAATATCTTCAACTATTATAATTCAAAATCGGCCGCCCTGCTCGAGAACCGAAGCGATGTAGAGTATTCCCGCTTTGTTACTCATCAGGATTACGACCCTCATTTGTATGCCGATAACTTAACCTTCAGTTCCTCTATCTTTAAGCATTCGCTGCGGGTAGCATTGGTTTGCCTTGTGGGCTTTATCACCGCCAAAGCAATGCCGCAACTACCCTACAGCTATTTTACAGCAAAAGCGGTAACGCAAGGCCATCACAGTTACTGGATCTTGCTCACCATTATTGTGATTCTTAAACCAGGCTTCAGCTTAACTAAAGAACGGAATTTTCAGCGGCTAATGGGTACTATTGGCGGTGGTATTATCGGTATTTTGATATTGAAGTTTATTCCAGGTTCAACCGCTCAGTTTATTATCCTGATGGCGTTTATGGTTGGCGCATACAGCTTTCAGCGCTTTAATTATATCGTCAGCGTAATTTTAATGACGCCCTATATCCTCATCCTGTTCAAATTCCTGGGCGTAGGCCACGTGGTAGAAGAGCGCATTGTTGATACCTTTATAGGTTCCATCATCGCCTTTATAGCCAGCTATATCATCTTCCCGATATGGGAGTTTGATCAGATCAAAAAAAATCTCGACGATGTGCTCGTGGCCAACGTAAATTACCTGCTTAAAGTTGCTGAAACCTTTTCGGGTAAAGTAGTAAGTATTACCGAATATAAACTTGCCCGTAAAGATGTGTATGTATCGTCGGCTAACTTATCCGCTGCTTTTGAACGGATGACATCCGAACCTAAAAGCAAGCAACGCCATATTAAAGAGGTGCATAAGTTTGTGGTGCTCAATCATATCCTAACCTCGTACATTGCCAATATCGCATCTAACCTGATCAATAAACCTCAAAAAACAACGCAACCCGAAAATTTACGATTGGTTAGGCGCTCGATCAACATGCTAGCCGAAACTTCAAAAAAACTTGATGAAAGTACCAATCTCCCTGCCGAGATCAACACACTCCCTGTTTTACCTGCCGATATTCAAAAAGCCGAAGTAACTTTAGATGGCCATTTGTTAAAACAGCAACTGGAATTTATTACCAAAGTAAGTACCGATATCGCCAAAATCACCGATGCGATTTTAGAAGATTAAAATATTTTAGAAACGTTGTCCAGTTTGCGGATAACCGCTCGTCAATAGTGTATAAAACAAAAAATTAAACATTATGAAAGACTTCGTATTAATTTTCAGAGGCGTAAACGATGATCCGAGCAATCAGTTATCGCCACAGCAAATGCAAGACATCATGACTAACTGGCAAAACTGGATGGGCGGCATCGCGGCTCAAAACAAATTGGTGAGCGGGGGCTATCGCCTTGGAGATGAGATCAGCACCCTTAAACCCGGCAATGTAGTTACCGACGGCCCTTATGCCGAAATCAAAGAAATGCTTAGCGGCCTTATCGTAGTAAAAGCCGACTCACTTGCCGAGGCCAAAGAAATAGCCAAAGGCTGCCCTATTTTAATGATTAACGGCAGCGTTGAAGTGCGCAGCGTTATCGTGATGAACTAAATCAACTTATTTTTCCAGGGCGTTGTCCAATTTGGATTTGGTCGTTCGTCATGGAGTTATAAAACAAAAAATTAGAAATTATGAAAGACTTTGTATTGCTTTTCAGAAACGCGGGCGAACCGATGAACACGTTGTCACCGCAACAAATGCAAAACCTGATGACCGATTGGCAAAACTGGATGGGTGGCATAGCCGCGCAGGACAAACTATCCAACAGTGGCTATCGCTTGTCGACAGAGGGTAATACCCTAAAGGCCAACAATGTAACAACTGATGGCCCATTTGCCGAGATCAAAGAAATACTGACCGGCGTTGCTATCATCAAGGCCGAAACACTGGAAGAAGCTAACGAACTTGCCAAAGGCTGCCCTATTTTAAAAGTAGGCGGCAGCGTTGAAGTTCGCGGAGTTATCGTGATGAACATGGACTACAATAAATAATGTGGTAACCCATTAAAGAGCCTCTTAATCAATTAAGAGGCTCTTGTTTTTATGCAAAAAGAAAAAGAGCTTATACCACAGTTATATCGTGCCGAGTTCAGGAAACTGGTTTCGGTATTATCACGTTCGTTTGGTTTGGAACATATTGAACTGGCCGAAGATATTGTAAGCGAAGCTTTCCTGACAGCTGCCGAAACCTGGGGCATTAAAGGTGTACCCAATAACCCGGTAGCCTGGTTGTATACCGTCGCTAAAAACTCGGCTAAGGATCAGCTTAAACGCCATAATCTGTTCGAAAGTAAGATCACCACACATCTGCAGCAAGATCATACTCCGGCCTACGAAACTGAGATCGACCTATCTACCCAAAATATCCGCGACAGCCAGCTGCAAATGATGTTTGCCATCTGTCATCCTGCAATCCCGCCCGAAGCCCAGATAGGCCTGTCGCTGCGCATACTTTGCGGTTTCAGTATCGACGAGATTGCCGATGCCTTTTTAACGAATAAGGAAAACATCAATAAAAGACTCTTCCGCGCCCGGCAAAAACTCAAAGAAGCGCATATCGCCATCGAAGTTCCGCCGGTTACAGAAATTAACAAGCGAATAGAAGCCGTACTCACCACCGTTTATCTGCTGTTTAACGAAGGCTATTATTCGCAATCGCACAACACTATTTTGCGTAGAGACCTTTGCCTCGAGGCTATGCGGCTCAATTACCTGCTTTTAGAAAACACGGCAACCGATACCCCTGCTGTTAATGCGTTGATGGCTTTGATGTGTTTCCACTCATCACGATTTGATAGCCGGTTAGATGAGCACGGCGAAGTAGTTTTATACGATGATCAGGATAGCTCGCTATGGAACCAGGAATTGATTGCCAAAGGCAATTATTACCTCAATAAAGCAGCTCAGGGTAACGAGGTAACTACTTATCATTTTGAAGCAGCAATAGCTTATTGGCATACCACCAAAGCAGCCGAAAAATGGGAGCACATTTTGCAAACCTATAATAAACTCCTGCAACTGAGGTACTCGCCCATCGCGGCACTTAATCGTACTTACGCACTTTACAAGGTTTATGGCAAGGCTATCGCTATAACCGAAGCCGAGAAACTAAACCTAGAGAGCAGTCACCTGTACCATTGCCTGTTGGGTAATTTATACACCGGTGAGGATAACCAAAAGGCGCTCGAACATTTTAGTACCGCCATAAGCCTCACAAAATCATCTGTCGATAAAAAAGCGATCAGGAAGCAGATGATCAAAATCGGCCAGCTCTAAATCAGGGTGTGCTAAACCCTCTTCATTTTAAACTTAACGCCCCGTTCATTCTCTTTTCCTACCTGTTGCTACTAATTTTCAATACAAAACATTGAGATTAACCTTTTAACGAAATTCAATTGGTATATTTTTTGTTGAATTTGTTATTTTTTAACTGAAAATTAAAAACACAACACAAGTCATAATGAATCAAATACATTGTCGCAACTGCAGATCAAACCGTGTTAATATTGCTACCGGCGAATTAAGGTTACTCCTTGGCATGGCTTTGGGTATTATCGGCGTGATTTTTATTTACTTTACAATTAAACATTCAAGCAGTTATATTATCGGGGCTTTACCGCTATGTCTGTTTTCATTGTATAGCATTTACAAACACAATTATCGCAAGCAGGTAAAATGCGTTTGCCGTAACTGCAATCACAAATTTGTTTGCAGTTTGAGGTAACTTTGCACTATAACAACTCCGTAGCCAGGTTCGCCAGTTCACTCCGCTCCCCTTTTTGCAGGGTAATGTGCGCATACAGCGGATGATTCTTAGCCTTGTCGATCAAATAGGATAAACCATTACTTTCTGCATCCAGGTAAGGCGTATCTATCTGATAAATATCGCCCGTAAAAACAAACTTACTGTTTTCGCCTGCACGGGATATGATCGTCTTTATTTCGTGCGGGGTTAAGTTTTGGGCCTCGTCAACAATAAAAAAGATCTTGGTGAGTGTACGGCCACGGATAAATGCTAATGGTGCTATGGCTATCTTATCATTGGTAACCATCTCTTCAATTTTGGTCTGCATCTTTTCATCATCGCCAAACTGATCTTTAATAAACTTCAGGTTATCCCAAATGGGCGCCATGTATGGGTCTACTTTCGATTTAATATCACCCGGTAAAAAGCCAATGTCTTTATTGCTTAACGGCACGATCGGCCTGGTAACATAGATCTGCCTGAAGTTTTTACGCTGCTCCAACGCACTCGCCAAGGCCAGCAGGGTTTTACCCGTACCCGCGTTACCTTGTATGCTCACAAGTTTAATATCCGGGTTGAGCAAGGCGTGTATAGCGAATGATTGCTCGATGTTTTTTGGAGAGATATTAAATACCGGCTGCTCTACAACCTCTTCCAACTGTTGGGTTTGGGCATTATAAAACGCCGGAAGCGATTTACGCTTGCCATGCAATATATAAAAGTGGTTGTTTTTAAAATCTTCGGGTATACCAACCGCATCCGGAGCTAAAGCACCGTTTTTTGAAAACTCTGTTAACAATGTATCGGCAACCTTATTGATGGTGGCTTTACCGGTATACAGGGTTTCGAGGTTTTTTATCTTACCCGTTTCGTAATCTTCGGCGTGCAGATCGAGCGCTTTGGCTTTAAGGCGCAGGCAAATATCTTTTGATACCAGGATAACTTTTTTGTCGGGATTCTCGTGTTGCAGGCTAAGTGCCGCGTTCAGTATTCTATGATCAACCTTATCATCACCGAAGATCTCCTCGGCATCTGTATCGGTTTTTTTATCTACAACTACTTTAAAATTGCCTTTATTAGCGCCATTAAGCGGCAACCAATGGCTGATAAGGTTATTGTGCGACAGATCGTCCATCAGGCGGATAAAGCTCCGGGCCTCAAAATTGCGGTTATCGTTACCGCTCTTCATGTTGTCCAGCTCTTCTAAAACCTGTATCGGTACGGCAACATCATGTTCGTGAAAATTTTGGAAGGCATTATGGTCATACAATATAACCGATGTATCCAATACAAATATTTTTTTTCGCCCGTTACCCCTGCTTTTAGCCTCTTTGATCATGGGGTTAAAAGTAGAAAATTTGTATCAATCGCAACAGATAAAAACATGCGGAATCGGTAGATTGGTTAAAAATAATACCAGCTTACCCGGCCGTGGCTTCCCATAAGTAACAGGGGTTTAGGAATAATGGTAATGATGCTTGGTGTGACCATTAACGCCAGTTTTGCCATTGGTAAAATAAACGGCCGTCCCTTTTGTATAAGCAGTATTTAAGGAGGCTTCGTTATAATTTGTTGCCGGGCCACCACCTACCCTGTTTTGACTTATTAAAACAATTTGAGGCTCGACCCAACTTTTTTTTGCAGAGCTACCGTTACTATTTAAGCTTCTCATTCAAATGGTTTATTCTGCAAGTTAGCTATAAACAAAGCAGAAAAACAATATTGGTTGTGTTTTCTCTAACTTTCACTATTGTTATTTGAGATGAACAGTAAGATGGAGAAAAAAACCGCCATAAAATAGAAAACGGGAGGCCGCGTCTTTCGATTTGATCTCCCGTTTTTCCGACTTATCGTCCGCCGTAGCTTTCCATAAGTAGCAAGCTTTTTGCACTTGACCATGATGCGACCCTTCGTTGTTATTGCTAACATTGCTGTCTGCCATCTCTTACTCCCTTTTTGTTCCCCTTTGCAGGTTATGTTTCTGGTTCGTAATACCCTTTTTGTGACATCGCTTTATTCATTTTTACTTTCCCTTTCGGGACTCTCTTTTTCCTGTCGCGACTTGATGATGTTCCCTTGATCTTTAGTTCGTCCGAAAACTCCCCCGATTCAATTTCTTATCTTCCGTCAGGCTGCCAAAGTACGTCGTTCTTGTTGATTCTAATATAGGGTGATATCTCACATCCGTCAATAAAAAAGTGCTGGTTTTTATAAACAGGTTATCCACCTTAATTAATGGTTTATAAACATTTTCAAAATATGAAAACCGCCTAAATCATCAAGCAATTATTGATTGAGATGATTTAACCCTGGGTTATTAACAATCCGGATTTTAACATTTTCTTACAAAAATCATAAAATAGAGATCCGCAAAACGCCCATTTTTGATAAAATGATAAAAAACTTTTGGTTAAGCGGGTGTGAAATTGGTGTTAAATGTGGGTGATAACCGAACATGTCATTGCGAGGAAGAGCGCGCTGAAAGCAGCGATGAAGTGGCAATCTCAAAGGACATGTCGCCGACTTTTCTCATGGATTGCTTCGTTCATCGCAATGACATGGAGCAGAGATTTGACGCAAATAAACACGCAGTTACTCATTATAAATAATCCCAAAACATTCGTCAAAATTGCTGTCCGAAAATACAACGTACCCCTTATCATTAATCAATAGGTACGTGATGATTATAGGTAAATGATCTTCAACTGGTGTAAGTGTATTTAATAGGTTGACCCAATTGGGGTTATGACGGCTTTTTTCCTTGAGTAGTTCATATCTCATTCCATAAAGTGAAAACACCTTATCCTTATTCATGGGCGTGACCTCCGTTTGAACATTATCTGCCGTAGCATTTTCAATCAGGCCCTTTGTTTTGTCATCAATAGTTTTTAACCTACTGACCGCTTCTTTTAGTTTAACGAGATCCATTTAATTTTCAATATACCATCCCAATATACACCATACGCATCCAATAAGCAATCGGCCGGGTTGTGACCTTAGGTTGACATTTTTAATAACTCTCCTGAAAAGTATCTATAGGCTGTTTGATGAATAACGAAAACAAGTCGGCATGCCAAAAACCTCATAAAAAGCGAAAACGGAAGTCGTCACTTGCGATCAGAGCTTCCGTTTTCTTAACTTTAAGGTTAGCCGTAGCTATCCAAAAAGCATCAAGTTTTGTGTATCCTTAACTTTCGATCCGATCCTTCGTCACCCTTGCGGGCTTTGCGACCTAACGATCTGTACGTCACTCCTGCTCCCCTCCGTAAAGTTTGGCAGTAATGCTGTATTGCCTTTGTCGACATCGCATCCTCATAAAAACCTCTTGCGAAATTTCTCTTGTTAAATGCGACTTGAATTTCTTTTTTGGGGTTTAGGTTTGTCCGAAAACGCTCCGTTTTCCAATGTCAATTTTCTGTCAGGCTGTCAAAGTACGTCGTTCTTGATGATTCTAAGATAGGTGGTTTATCAACTCCTGTCAATAAAAAAACGCTGCTTTTTACAAACAGGTTATCCACTTCAGATACAGGGTTATACACAATCGCGAAAGCTTAAAAACCGGCAAATCGCACCAAAAAGCGCATTTATAGGTAATTTACGGTTAGGGATATTAACAGTTTGATAATCAACATATTTTTAAGAAACTCATGTAAAGCCCATCATCGGCAATCCGCATAAACGGCAATAGTCACTTTATTTTAAATGAAAAAACATTTAACCCGGCCAATTGCTGTATCAATAAAACAAGCTATCATGGAAAAATTGTATACCGCTGTAGTTACAGCAAAAGGTGGCCGCGACGGCCATATCAAGTCGAGCGATGGTGTGATTGACCTGGATTTGAACGTACCCAAAGCTATGGGTGGCGCCGAAGACGGCTATGCCAACCCCGAACTGCTGTTCGCCGGTGCCTGGGGAAGCTGTTATTTAGGTGCTTTAGGCTCGGTAGGCAAGCGCGATGGTGTGGATGTAAGCGAGGCGACTGTCGACGTGCATATCAGCTTTAATAAGGAGAGCGAGGCATCGTACGCCCTATCGGCCGAGCTGCATGTACATATCCCGGGCATTGATCAGGCGAAAGCCCAAAAACTGGCCGATGCGGCGCACAAAGGCTGCCCTTATTCCAAAGCTACGCGCAATAACATCGCCGTAAAAGTGATCGCCGATTAATTAATGAGGCTGGTTTGACAAAACATTTAATTGCGTTAATTTACTTTGCGAAAAAATACAGATAATAATGAGTAAAGTATGGTTTATAACAGGCTGCTCCACCGGTTTCGGCCGTGAGCTGGCTAAGGAAGTACTGGCTTTAGGTAACCTGGTTGCCGTTGCGGCACGCAATACCGCCGATGTGCAGGATATTGTTGCCGCTTACCCGACCACGGCCATCGCTGTAAAGCTCGACGTAACCAAAGCCGACGAAATAAAGGCCGCTACCGAACAGGTTAAACAAAAATTTGGCCGCATTGATGTATTGGTGAACAACGCCGGAATAGGTTATTTTGGTGCGATTGAAGAAAGCGAAGAAGCCGAGGTACGCCGGATGTTCGAGATCAATGTGTTCGGATTGGCTAATGTGACCAACTCAGTACTGCCTATCATGCGGGCGCAACGCAGCGGCCATATCCTTAACATTGCCTCGATAGGTGGTTTGGTAGGATTCCCCGGAGTAGGTTTTTATAACGCGACCAAATTCGCGGTTGACGGCTACTCGGAGGCATTAAGCAAAGAGTTAGCGCCACTAGGCATTAAGGTGACCATCATCGCGCCAAGCGGTTTCCGTACCGACTGGGCAGGGCGGTCGGCTAATAACAGCCCGGTAACTATCCCCGACTATAAAGAGACTGCAGAAGCCAACAAAAACGCCATCCGAGGTTACAGCGGCAAACAACCCGGCGACCCGGTACGTGCAGCCAAAGCAATCGTAAAAGCGGTAGAATCGGAGCACCCGCCACTGCGTTTGTTATTAGGCGTGGCCGCTTTAAAAGGCGCACGCAACAAACTGGAGCAATTAAAAAAAGATTTTGACGCCTGGGAGGAAACAACGAAGGGTGCTGATTTTCCGGCGGAAGAGCAATAATTAAAATTGGTTGTCATTGCGAGGAAGAGCGCGCTGAAAGCAGCGATGACGTGGCAATCTCAAAGGACATGTCGCCGACTTTTCTCAGGGATTGCTTCGTTCCTCGCAATGACATTTTTTTTACTTATTGATCCGAATCACTCACATTCTTAGCGTTCTCGATAATCTTAACCGGCCCCATTAACCCGGCTGGTAAGAGTTTTTTCCCTTCTAAACGGTAAGGCGCGGTTGTCGAGGTAACACGCTTATTTTCGGGTAAAGCGTGATCTCCTATAAGACGATTTGCCCAGGTGTTGGTTACCTCTATCTTTAGTACGTTCTTACGATCTTTCAAAGCTTTAGTGATATCCACACGGTAAGGCGGTGTCCAAACAATGCCGCAGT
>Ga0209026_1000846_pt1 | contig 16131 bp, 15 predicted proteins | sample AraplaCL_Col_mCL_FD_184262 | JGI IMG/M metagenome (GOLD analysis project Ga0209026, IMG submission 184262) | Arabidopsis root microbial communities from the University of North Carolina, USA - plate scrape CL_Col_mCL (SPAdes) (version 2) | ecosystem: Host-associated > Plants > Roots >... | reverse complement strand
GGGTGATGACAAAGGGTTCTTTACGCAGGAACTTCTTCATGCTGGAAGACACATGCAATTCTTCGGCATAAATTACGAACCTTTCGTGCGGTGAATACCACATGATGGGTGTGTCCTCGCTATACCAGGGGAAAATGCCGTTTTGATAAGCTAACAGTAAACGCTCCTGAGACAGGTCGCCGCCAATAGCCAGTAAGCCATCATCTTCAGCCAAATCGGTCGGAGGAAATAGTATACGTTTATCGAGCCTGAAAACCACAAAGCAAAGTTACGCCTTGCGCTTGATCACCAGCTTTTTATTTTGAGCGCGGGCAACATTGTCTAAAAACTGCTGAAGGTCGTTGTATTGAGCTGCCGGGATAACATGATTTATAATATTAAACTTGGTTGATGCTTTTACTTTGTTTTTTGCAGCGTCATAGGTATAACTCACATCATAGCTGCCATAAGCAAATTTCAACGTTTGGTTAGCTGGTAAAGATTCAACCTCGAACCCTTCCGGCAAGTCGATTACTGTGTTGCACGATTTCTGCATTGGTGTTTCGAAATAGTAATCTGTTTTGCGTTTTTCCTCAACAGGCAGTTTAAAAACACAAATATCTAATGCGGCCGGTCTGTAAAAAAGCTTATTTCCGGCTTTTACATCGCAAAAAGTGTCATAATCTAATGCAATCTCAACTTCTTTCGAATCTGGTCCGTCAGGAGTTGACTTAAAATTAAAGGCGATGGGCTGTTTAATATTTAACCAGCGTGTAAAATATTCTTTTTGCTTCTCTGTTTTGGCGGATTGTACGCCTACATAGTCCTCACGGTAAGTGCCCGTTCCGGATAAATTTATTTTAGCTTTTGCGCCACCATCTGCAGCTAATATAATATGCACTTCGCCGCTAAACTGGTTATTCTCCATAGTACTTCGTGGGGTATTCACTAATTTACCACCCTCTTCTGTTACTAAAAGCGCCCGCCTGTTTTCTGTAAAGCTTCCCAGTTTTCCAAAGGGCATGGTACTGTTTGTACACTCTAACCAAGTGGTATCTCCATTAAGCGGTACGCATAATATGACGTGATTAAATGAATCGAACGGAAATGCAGGATCCGCAGGCTCTGCATTTGGCTCCGCATTTATTATAGCATAATTGGAAGGTATGTTTACGGCTTTTAACAAAGCGCCCATGTAATTAGAGAGTGCTTTGCAATCGCCATATTTTTTTTGATCAACAAATGTCGCCGGAAAAGGCTTCAGGCCACCAATACCCAGTTGTATACTAACATACCTCATATTTTGCTGCATGTATTTGTACAGAAATTTAACCTTGGCTTTGTCCGTTTTAATCGTGTCTGTCATTTTGCGTATTTCTTGCTCGCGTTGCGGAGAAAGAGAATTTACATCTTTATTGAGCTCACCTTGCCATTTGCCGAAAGCGCTCCATGAACTAAAGTCGCCCGGTATGCCATAAAATTCAAACGAATTCATGGCAAAATCAATTCTTGGTAATACCCGCCATGCCTCCGCCCCTTCTTCTATTTTAAAAGCAGGTAAATTCGATGCTTTCCATAAATAAGTATCTACATTTCCGTTGGATGATTTTACCGGATTGATGTAAATGTTTTTATTCGTGAACCTAAGCCCGACACTTTTATCCACAATGATTGAATAGATCTCGTTCTGCACACTTTGTTCCTCATGTTGCATATACCAGCTATTTAGGTCGATGGTGCTGGTTAAATCCTCCTCATAAGAGCATTCAAAAGTGCAGGGATAACTAGCCACAGAATGCTTTAGGCCTAAAAAACGTTCATCGGTAAGTAAGTTTTCATCAGACACCCCGGCACCGTCATACATGTCGCCCTTTCCATACTTTTTTATAACCGTTCCGTCTTTGTCATACACCCGTACCTGTACATTGCTGTAGTTGTTATATTTTTTGTTGTAGTAAAGTACCAACACAGCGGCTTTATCGGCTTTTTCGTTAAGAATAGTAACGATGTCATGATGCTTTATGTTTACTCGTCCCGGTCCCCTTACCGATACAATGTCATCGGAATAGCGCACAACAGAATTGGCATCGTTCTTTAACGAATCTGGAATAGTCGATGCTTTGTAGAGTGCGGGCGAAATGGTTTGTGCATGGCCTTCGAAGGCAAATACTGACAACAATAATAAGGGGGCAAAAAATTTCTTCACCAATTTGTTTTTATAATAGTTAGCTCTTTTTTAATACAATTTGCTCATTCATTAATTCGTTCATTTTCTTGTAAAATGCCTGAAACTCCGGATAGTTCTCTTTAAAGAAAAGGGCCTTTTTTTGTGTAAATGAGTAACGCACAATTACTTGGCCGTCGGCGGTAATTACCGTGCGCTTAAACGACATGCTGTTGTCGGGCATATTAAGCGTTAATGTTTTTGGCTGGCTATCCAGTTTGTATCCCGCAGGCATTTTATAATTACTATTAAGCAGTAGGTAATGCATATAGCCAAAGTCAATGTCTGTATTACGTGTTTCTGCGGTAAACGGATTTTTATGCATTGCTGTCAACAAATTCGGGTTAAGGTAGATGTAGGTTCCATCAGATCCTACAAGATCCATAGCCAGTTTCATCTTTTGATTAAGCGCCAGGCTGTCTACATCAATATTTTCCATCTTCAGGTCGCTTATCTTTAAATTGTTATCGCCGTCGCTCAGATATTCTATGTACTTTTTTTCACCATCGTCTTTATATCGCTCAGTGGCGTTTACCTTGTCATAGCTTTGGCTCGCAATTTCAGCCTGTCCTGTCATTTTTCCTTCAGGTGTGATCTCCGCATCTATTGTGATAAAGTTAATCGAGGGAGTCCTTTTTTCAAGAAATAAAGTGTTATAAGTTTCATGTTCTTTATCTATATAAAGCACATGAGAATTAAGTAAAGTACTCGGAATTTCATTATACAAATTGTATTTATCGGTAGCATCTAAAACATAACTTTTTGAAGTATCTATCCTGGCATAAACAACAGCACGGTTAAATTGGCTAAGAAATGCAAATGCAGGGTTAACCTTTCCGTGGCTGCGTGTACTGGCCACCATCGGAAAAACGTTTACCCCGGATGCCTTAAGAAGATGATACAATATAAGATTTACCTCTGCCGAATTCCCGGTTTTCTTATCCCATGCCTTGGTTGTGCCATCGTTAGTGTACCAACTATCGTCGCCGTTCCATTTTATGTTGGTTTTAACGTAATTATATAAATAAGAGATTTTTTCTTCATCCGTTTTCATCGCTTTTGCCTTGCTGGTCATTGCCTCCTCGCCGGCGAGCTTTCTTTTTAGCTGTCGGCCAAAATCCTCATCATCGGCTAAGTTGCCGCCAACCTTAGACCAGCTGTCTGAATAGGTTTTAACAAAGCCATTAATAGGGCGTATCGCTGTTAGATGAAAATAAACGCCCTGCAAATTATCAACCTCAGAAATCATCATTGGCTCATTTTGCAATGATTTTATATCTGAAATTATTGTAGTTTGGATGTTGGTATTAAAGGATTCCTGCTGGGTACCGGAACCAACTGAACCATTACCCATAGCGTTTGATGTTGTTGCTTTTAATAAAAGGCTACGCGGCTGCATTTTGAAAGAAAACAACTCCGGGATCTCGGTTTTCAGCTCGCTATATTTTACGGGTATTTTCCCTTGAAAAGACCAGTCGGGCATATTATAAAATACCTGGGTGGTCCATCGATATTTAAATTCAATAATAGAACCAGGTTTAACGTTTGGCATCGAAAACACAATAGCAGAACGCTGTTTGTCTATCTGTTTGGTAAAAATCTGTTTCTTGTCTATTTTGATTATTTCCGGCTTCCCATCCACAAGATTTATCGTTTCAGCCTGAAGTCCGGTAATGTATTCAACATTGTCTATACTGGTATATTCCAGCGTGATATTAGCTTCGTTTTTGCCATTATCATTAAAGATTTTTATCCTTTTTTGACGATCCATGCAAATATTGAAAGCTTGATCGTAATAGACATTTGCCTTGTCGAACAGCACTTCGGCATTAGCATCGGGTTCAAAATCACATGATTTTAATTCCAGATCGGCTTTGTCAATTTTCCCAAATTCACGAATAACAGGAGGTGGGGTTTGAGCGTGTAGCGCACCAGAAAGCGTAGCTAACGCGATAGCAATAAGAGTTTTCTTCATAATTGTGATAAGCTAAAAATTAGCCTTATCAAATATAGAAATTGCATTTGCCTTTTAAAATAAATTTTTAACTAGATGTGGTTGGCCATGAATATCCGTAATTGTTTTTTATTAATTGCGTGTTCGGCGTGATTAAATAGTTAATATTGATTAACCAGCTTCAAACCATTATGAAACAATTACTTTTTTCTCTTTTCGCTTGGTTTCTGATACAAACTCAACATCCAGGTAAGCGCCAGTTAAACATGATTAATAGCCATATCCGGTTTGATCGTGTTAATTTAGTGAACAAGCCTGCACCCACTTTCACCTTGAAGGATTTGGAGGGAAAGTCTACAAAGCTTGAAGATTATAGAGGTAAAACCGTTGTTTTAGATTTTTGGGCAACATGGTGCTATCCTTGTCGTAAATCTTTTCCGGTAATGAAAATGCTGATTAACAAATATAAAAATCAGTCGGACGTTGTTTTCTTATTTATCGACACAAGGGAAAAAAGCCCAAACTATATATCCGTAGTGAGAAAGTTCTTAAAGGATAACCGTTATTCTTTCCATGTGGTGCTTGATGAATGTGGCCGGGATGGCTCAATGGCAGTTGTTTACAATAAATATGCGCCACCGGGTATACCCGCAAAGTTCATCATCGACCCCAAAGGAATTATAAGCGCCCGCAATATTGGATTTATGCCCCGACAAACAAATCAACAGATGGCAGCGGACCTGGCCGCTGAAATAGATAAGGCAAGAAAACGTTAACGAGTATATAACTTACAACGACAGCATCTCCACTATCTTTAGGAAGTTAGGGTTGATATCGATATGGTGCTTAACTGCTTTTTCTAAGCGGGTGTAGGTGATCTCGTCATGCACCAGGCCTACCATTTCGTTTTTACGCTCAAATTTAATGGCCTCAACGGCGGCAACACCTAAACGACTGGCTAATACCCGGTCCATACAGCTTGGTCGGCCACCACGTTGGATGTGGCCTAATACAGATACGCGGGTATCATAATCAGGGTACCTGGCTTGCACAATTCGACCCAAATCTATTGCGGTTCCCGGCTCTTCGCCTTCGGCTACTACGATGATCCGGGATGACTTGTCTCTGCGGCTGTTTTCCAAACGCTCGAACATTGCCTCCATGCTGGCGCTGCTATCGGGTATCAAAACGCTCTCGGCACCGCCGCCAATGGCAGTACGCAAAGCGATAAGGCCCGAGTCGCGGCCCATTACCTCAACTATAAACAAGCGTGCGTGTGATTCGGCAGTGTCGCGAATTTTATCGATGGCTTCGATAGCGGTGTTTATTGCAGTATCGTAACCAATGGTAAAATCGGTGCCAATTAAATCGTTATCTATGGTGCCCGGAAGGGCAATGATTGGAAAATCAAACTCACGACCAAAAGCCTCGCAGCCGCGGAAGGTGCCGTCGCCGCCAATAGCGATCAAGGCATCTACCTTGTTGTTTTTTAGGCTTTGAAAGGCTTGCTTACGACCTTCATAAGTACGGAAGGCCTCGCTGCGGGCGGTTTTTAAAATGGTACCCCCCAGGTGAATGATATTTGAAACCGACTTGCGGTTCATTGGAATGAAATCACCTTTGATCAAGCCCTCAAAACCACGACGGATGCCTGTAACTTCAAAATCATAAAACATAGCGGCACGTACTACGGCCCTGATAGCCGCATTCATACCGGGCGAGTCGCCGCCTGAAGTTAGTACCCCAATGTTTTTGATGTCGTTCATAGTGTAAATTTTACACAAGCAAAGTTAGCACGATAAAGCGTAATCTAAAAACAGATTGCAAATTACTTAGCCTGAGCTTTGTAAGCTGCTATTCCGCTTTCCAGATACTTCTGAAATTCTGCCACATTAAAGTTAGCGCCTTGTGGTGGTACCAGCGTTTCCCCTTTCTCGTTGATAAAGACGTAGAAGGGTTGCGCGTTAGAGTTGTATTTAGATTCTTCCAGATCCAAAGATTTGCCGCCTAATGTAGTGATCTTTTTATGCTGAATTTTTGAATCAAATTGCTCATTTGCGGGCAACTCGGTTTTGTCATCAACCACCAATTGCAATACCACCAGGTCATTTTGTAGTATGTTTAACACACCGGGAGAGGTAAATACATTATTTTCCATTTGTCGGCAGTTAACGCAGTTCCAGCCGGTAAAGTCGATCATTATGGGTTTGTGCGCGGCTTTGGCTATTTCAACCGCCTGGTCGTAATCGTACCAATCATCAACGCCTTTAGTTTTTGGCAGACGTTTAAATAGCTCCTCGTATTTTTTTGTAGCAGAAGATGTTTTTGTGGTAACGGGCGCTGCGCCAACTCCCGATGACAGATCAAAATCCTGCGTACTTAACGGAGGTAAAAACGCACTGATAGATTTAAGCGGAGCCCCCCACAAACCGGGAATCATATAAACTGTAAATGCAAATACAATAACGGCTATAAACGTGCGCGGAACGGACATGTGCGGCAAATCACTATCATGCGAAAACTTGATCTTCCCGATCAAATACAAACACAGTAAAATGCCCAAAGCAATCCACAGCGATAAGAATATCTCGCGGTCAAACCAGTTCCAGTGGTAGGCCAGATCCACGTTCGACAGAAATTTCAACGAAAAAGCCAGTTCTAAAAAGCCTAACACCACTTTTACACTGTTTAGCCATCCGCCCGATTTTGGCAACGAATTCATCGCTGCAGGGAACATGGCAAACAAGGTAAATGGCAACGCTAACGCTGTAGAGAAACCTAACATCGCAACTGCAGGCGCTAAACGTTCGCCCTTGATAGCCGCATCAACTAATACAGACCCAATGATTGGCCCGGTACATGAAAACGATACTACAACCAGGGTTGATGCCATGAAAAATATACCGATCAAACCACCTTTGTCAGAGTTTTGATCGAGCTTGTTGGCCAATGAGCTTGGCAGGGTGATCTCGAAAGCTCCCAAAAAGGAAATACCAAAGACAACCAGCAACAGGAAAAAGAAGAAATTGAATACGCCATTTGTAGCTAACGCATTCAGGGCGGATGGTCCGAATAACAAAGTGATTAATAAACCAAGCGCTACATAGATCACGATAATAGACAACCCATATAGCAAGGATTGCATAATGCCTTTTGCCCTTGTACCACCGCGCTTAGTGAAAAAGCTCACGGTAAGTGGCAACATAGGGTAAATGCAGGGCATTAAAAACGCCGCAAATCCACCTAAAAGGCCGGCAATAAATATTTCCCAAAGCGTTTGTTGTTTATCGTGCTTTGCTGCAGGCGCAGCAATGCCGGTGCTCAACTGCGTAGGTTGCGCGGCTTTTTGCGCCTGCTTGCTATCCGGCGTAACCGGCAGATCGCTAAAAGTTAAACCTGAAGTAGATGAAACGGTATCGGCCTTTTTATCTTTTTGAAAAGCTTTTGCCTGCGGGACAAAAAACAAGGTAGCGGCAAAAACCGCTACCAATAGAAATATTCTTTTTGCTAACATGTTTTTATGGTAAATATTATTTGTCCAAAAAGATGCTAAAATCTACATCTTCCGGTGGATTGCAATGGATATTGGTGCAGGCCATATTCTAACCGACCATTTATTGCTAATTTATTATTGGTATTAAGTTTAATTTTCTGCTGAAAAACTACTTCTTTTTCAAAATAACTGACGTTCATCTTAATCGTGCTTTCATACCTGGTTAGCGGCTTAGGCTCTGTTGGTTTTCCAACCGGGCTGAAATCTTTGTTAGCAGAAAACTTAAAAGAAGTCTTTGTTGGCCCGCCGTCTTTACCAACAAGCGAATAAATATGCCAGGTATCCTGAATCGTAGCTTTAAAAAATATTATAGCTTCTTTATCGCTAACCCTTTTCGCCGCGTAAGTCCATTTAACAGGATGGGTTATCTGTGCCGAAACCGCTAAGAATAAGCCGATTGCGGTTAAAAAAGTCAGCGCTTTTTTCACAACAATTATTTGCCTAATGGTACGGTGAAATTAATATCATCCGGTGGAAGGCATTTATGGTCGTTACAGGTCATGTATTCCAGTTTGCCTTTCACCTCGGTAACGTTTGGCGAATTCAACTTGATTTTTTGTGAAAAAACCACCTCTTTTTCAAAATAGGTTAAGGTCATTTTAAAATTAGGATCGTTCTTGGCAATTGGTTTTGGCTCTGTTGGTTTACCCACCGCAGCATAATCTTTCGAAGGGTCAAACTTAAATGAAGTTTTGATCGGTCCGCCTTCTTTAACATTTAAAGAGTAAATATGCCAGCCATCCTGCATAGTGGCTTTCAAATAAACAATGGCTTCGGTTGCGCTGATCTTTTTTGCGGCATAAGACCATTTTACCGGCGATTCGATTTGGGCCTTTACGCTTAATGAGATAACCATTACGGCCATCGCTAACAGGATTTTTTTCATATTGGGTTTATTATTTGTTTAAAAATTCTATTTCCTTCAAGTTGTAGTTATTGACATTACCACTATGTGCCACCTGCAACATTCCGGCTTCTGTAACACCGTTTATAACGCCTTCAAACTCTTTATCGGTTGCTTTAAAACGTTTTTTTTCGTTCAGCCAATATAGTCGTTTTAAATATTCATTCCTTACAAACGAAATGTCTCCAGCCTTTAATTTCAGGTAGTTAGACTCAATGTTGTTGCAAATGTCGGCTAATAAAGTGCGTAAATCGTAATCCTTTCGTAAGATTTGCTTTACAGATGTGGCGTTCGCTGCGGTTTGGGGGAAGTTTTCCTGGTTAACGTTCAAACCAATGCCGATAATGGAATATTTGATGGTATTACCACTCAGGATATTTTCTATCAGCATCCCGCCAAGCTTTTTATCGCCAAAGTAAATATCGTTGGGCCATTTTATTTTAAGCTCATTGCCCAAAAGCGGGCGCAGTGTATCAAAAACGGATATACTGATAGCGCGGGTAAGATCAAATTGCTGTGAAACTTGTAAAAATGCTGGAATTAGCAACAGGCTGAATGTTAGGTTTTTGCCGGGTTCTGCATGCCAGGTATTTTGCTGCTGACCCCGCCCCGCATATTGATTTTCTGCCATTATGACCGTTCCTTCGGGTAATGGCTTGGAATTTGACACCAAACTTTTGAGGAAATTGTTGGTAGAATCTACTTCTTTTAATGTCAGTAAATTTTGTCCAACAAATAATCCTGAAATTATGTTATTTTGCAATGGTAAAGCGTTATATCAAAAACGTTCAAAACTAATTCTTTTTGATGGTAAAAAATAAAGCGAGAAATGAATCATCGTACATTTCTGAGGTAGCCATCCACGGCATCCAGGAAAAAAAAGGAAACGATATTGTTAGGTTAGACCTCCGAAATATAAACAGTTCTGTGACGGACTATTTTGTGATCTGTCACGCCGACTCATCTACCCAGGTAAGGGCCATCGCCAATAGTATTGAAGATGAAATTTTTAAAGCCACCAACCAGGAACCGTGGCGGAAAGAAGGACTTGAATACGCCGAATGGATTTTGTTGGACTACATTAATGTTGTTATTCACGTATTCCGTACCGATAAACGCGAGTACTATGGCGTAGAAGAGCTATGGGGCGACGCCGAGATCAAAAACTACAAAAGCGCCTGAGAAATTTCTCCGGCCAACAAATTTTAATTAAAGAAATGAAAGATAATAAATCGGACGGCCAGCGTCCGTTACGCAGAATACCGGGCAAAAAATTGGCACCCAAACAGCCCAAAAATGGTTTTATGTGGCTGTATGTTATTGCAATAGCGGCATTTGTTGCTTTTGCTTATTTCCAAACCGGAAGCGGCGGCATAGGCATAAATTTTAATCGTTTTCAAACCGAAATGCTGGCACAGCATGATGTTGATAAACTGATAGCCTACAAAAACGGCGATTTGGTCACGGTAGAAGTTCACATTAAAGCCGATAGCTTAAAAAGAAAACCGCAATACGCCGACGCGATCAAAAATCAAAGCACTTTCGGCGGTTCCAAAGACGACGCGCAGTATTACTTCACCGCCGGTACCCCAGAGACTTTAAATCAGGATTTGAATGCTGCCCAGGCTAGCTTGCCTGTTTCGCAGCGTGTATATGCACAATTTATTGATCATGGCAGCCTGCTCTCAAACAGCCTGGTGCAAATGATCATTATGATTGCGCTAATAGCGGTAGTTTGGTTATTCATCATGCGCCGCATGACCGGTGGTTCGGGTGGTGGCCCGGGTGGTCAGATATTCAATATTGGCAAATCTCGCGCTACGTTATTTGATAAAGAATCGCAGGTATCAGTAACGTTTAATGATGTTGCCGGCTTGGAAGAAGCTAAGCAAGAGGTGATGGAGATCGTAGATTTTCTGCGAAATCCAAAAAAATATACTAACCTGGGCGGTAAGATACCTAAGGGCGCGTTGCTGGTAGGTTCGCCGGGTACAGGTAAAACCTTGCTGGCAAAAGCAGTTGCCGGTGAGGCGCAGGTGCCATTTTTCTCGCTGTCTGGCTCAGACTTCGTGGAAATGTTTGTGGGTGTAGGTGCTTCGCGTGTTCGTGATCTGTTCCGTCAGGCAAAGGATAAAGCGCCATGTATTATTTTTATCGATGAGATCGATGCGATTGGTAGAGCCCGCGGAAAAAACAACATGGTTGGTGGTAACGACGAACGTGAGAATACCTTGAACCAGTTATTAGTGGAGATGGATGGTTTCGGTACCGATTCGGGTATCATCATACTGGCAGCAACCAACCGTCCTGATGTATTAGACTCAGCGCTATTACGTCCGGGTCGCTTCGACAGACAGGTTTCTATTGACAAACCAGATTTGATTGGTCGTGAGCAAATATTCAAAGTTCACCTGAAGCCGGTTAAATTGGCCGAAGGTGTAGACGCGAAAAAACTATCGGCTCAAACCCCGGGCTTTGCCGGTGCCGAAATTGCCAATGTTTGTAATGAGGCCGCTTTGATAGCTGCCCGTAAAAACAAAGAGGCGGTAGATATGCAGGACTTTCAGGACGCGATTGACCGTGTGATTGGTGGTTTAGAGAAAAAGAATAAGATCATATCTCCGGAAGAGAAACGCATCGTGGCTTATCACGAAGCCGGTCACGCTATTGCGGGGTGGTTCCTTGAGCATGCCGATCCGCTGGTGAAGGTATCTATCGTTCCGCGTGGTGTGGCTGCATTGGGTTATGCGCAATATTTGCCTAAAGAACAGTTCTTATATACCATCGAGCAGTTAGAAGACGGTATGTGTATGACTTTAGGCGGCCGTGTTGCCGAAGACATAGTATTTGGTAAAATATCTACCGGTGCGCAAAACGACTTAGAGCGTATTACCAAACTGGCTTACGCGATGGTTACCATCTACGGTATGAATCCTAAAATTGGTAACGTATCATTTAACGATACACAAGGCGAATATCAATTCAATAAGCCGTATTCGGAAAAAACATCTCAATTGATTGACGAGGAAGTTCGCAGCCAGATTAGCGTGGTTTACGAGCGTACCAAGCAATTATTGACAGACAAGCGCGAAGGTTTGGAAAAACTGGCTGCAAAGCTGTTAGAGAAGGAAATATTGTTCCAGAGCGATCTGGAAGAGATTTTAGGCAAACGCCCCTTTGATACTCGCACCACTTATGACGAGTTTGTAAATGGTGACAACGAGGGTAACCAGGATGCTGCAGCCGAGAATTTAATTCATGAAGGTATTGCCGATCACTCGGGCACGTTTAACCGCAATCCCGAAGAAAAAGATATTGAGGCTAAGTCTTAAATCTGTAATACGAAGTCCAAAGTCTTTAACAAAAGGCTTTGGACTTTTCTATTTATAAAGGATCAGACTCAAGACGCCATACGAACTTAAGACTAAAACATGCGTGATATCACCACATCAAAAGAGAAGCTGCTGAAGAAAATTCGACAGGCTTTGCTGGAGAAAAGGGATAATCCGTATCTTAATTTAGAGCAACTGCCGCATTACCCACCAATTGACGATTTATTGGAAGTGCAATTTGCCGAGCAGCTAACTGCGGTAGCAGGTGTATTTGATTTTTGCGAGGATGAAGTGCAGTTTATAGAAAATCTACTCACCCTTGCCGAAGAACGTAACTGGCGAAAGATATATTGCTGGGAGCCTGCGTTGCAGGAAGTTCTAAAGCGCTACGAATACCCGTTTTTTGAGACCGATAAAGACTTCGAGCAAGCCGAGGTTGGTCTAACTCTTTGCGAGGCTTTAGTTGCGCGCAATGGCAGCATTTTGCTTTCAAGCGGCAATGCGGCCGGCCGGCGGTTAAGCATTTACCCGCCGGTGCATATTGTGCTGGCTTATACCTCGCAATTGGTGCCTGATCTGAAAGATGGCTTTAAGCTTTTAAAGGACAAATACGGGAGCAACCTGCCATCAATGATCACAAATGTTACCGGCCCAAGCCGTACCGCGGATATTGAAAAAACACTGGTACTCGGCGCTCATGGCCCTAAAGAGTTGTTCGTGTTTTTGATTGACGGGTAGCTTACTAAAATAACAGTTGTCATTCTGAGCGGTAGCGAAGAATCCTAAACGAGCGACAATATCCACCATGCGAAAGTAGATTAAGATTCTTCGCTATCGCTCAGAATGACAAGAAAGTGATAAAACAAAAAAGTCCCGCGCAAGCGGGACTTTTTCTATAAATATCGTTTCCGATTAGTTTTTTACGCGTTCTACGTATTTACCGGTTGTGGTATCAACCTTTACTTTATCGCCCTGGTTGATAAATAACGGAACGTCGATCTCAGCACCGGTTTCAACAGTTGCTTTTTTCATGGCACCACTTGAGGTGTCGCCCTTTACAGCAGGCTCGGTGTAGGTGATTTCCAATTCAGCTGAATTTGGAAGACTTGCCGTTATAGGCTCGTCGCTCTCAAAAGCCACAATAACATTCATGCCTTCCTTCAGGAACCTCACACCGTTGCCAAATAAAAATTTTGGCACGTTATGCTGGTCATAGGTGGTGTTATCCATGATCACTAAATGATCGCCGTCTTCATATAAGTATTGGTAATCGTTGGTTTCTACGCGGGCAATATCTACCTCCTCGTCTGTACGGAAACGGTACTCAACCAGTTTGCCGGTTCTAACGTTACGCATTCTTGCCTGGTAAAAGGCGCGCAGGTTGCCTGGCGTGCGGTGAATAAACTCTTCTACCTGAACCAGCTCGCCGTTAAAGCGCAGTATACTGCCGTTCCTTATGTCTGATGCTTTAGCCATAATAATTAATTGAGGCGCAAACTTAGGAAATAGGCTCCACATTTCCGCAAAACCATCAATAAAACAAGTTTTTAGCAATTACCTGTCGCCTTTCAGTATCCGCAGCGAATAGAAACTATCGCGCCAGTAAATCCCACCTTGCCGTAACGTCATCACTGCAGACCGTAAAATAATAAAGGCCATCAAAAAACCCGCGAACGGGATCATTAGCGCATGCCACCATTTACTTGACGAGTTAACAGACATAAACACAATTTGTACCGCCAGCATCAAACATGCCATCAGGCGAATACCGGCATTGCCAAAAATGAACATTAGCAGCAGTGGTAAAGCAATGACGATCAGTATGGCGATTACGTCAAAGATGGTTCTGAAAATGTTGTATTCAACAATAGAAAAGCTATTTTTTTCCAGTCCGCGCACAAATTGCCACAACGTTTTATACCACTCTAAATGAAGATAGCCCTTTCCGCTTAAAGCATGCTGGCGAAGGCCCGCCTTTTTGATGTTCAGCCCAAGCTTTAGATCGTCATCCGGGCGAAGTTTTATTCTTTCGTGTGTTCCGGCTTTTTCATAGGCAATGCGTTTTACTAAATTGAATGCACCGACGCCGATAGAGCCGGAACGTTTGGGATTTGGCGCATCCCAGGGGCGTACCGCCAGCATTAGCATTGCGTAAAAAGTTGAGAGCACGCTGTTTAATATAGTAGACCGTGAGTTTACGTCTGGTAAGATGCTTAGATGATCCAGATGGTGTTGTTCTACATAGCCAAAGGCTTTGCTAATTGCATCCGGATGAAACTCGATATCGGCATCTGTAAATAGCAGCCACTCCTCGTCACTGTTTAGGTAACCCTGATATAAAGCATTGTTTTTACCGAGCCAGCCATCGGGTAAATTCTGGATGGTGATGAAACTTAGTTTCGGATGGTTAAAATGGCTGAGGATTTCGGCAGTACTATCTGTCGAACGATCATTAACTACGATGATGCGGTGGTTTTGATAGTTAATGTTTAAAACGCTTTGCAGAGCCTTCTCCACATCTTCTTCCTCGTTGCGTACGGCTATAATAATAGCAAGCGATGGCTCGAGAGCGACAATTGGCTGGTCCTTAAGGAACTTAATTTTTCGGAGACTATAAAGCAGGTAAACTATCAGAATGATCCAATCAATCGTTATGAATATGCTATAGCCGCGGAAGATCATTTTTTATAGTCGGTGATGCTGATGCGTTCTTTACAAAAATCATATTCATGTTCCTGATTGGAGCAAATGATGGTTAGTCTGCCCGTAGCGTATGCTTGTATCAGACTTAAATACCACTCCACCCCTTGCGCATCAAGATTAGAGGTTGGTTCATCCAGCATTAGCAGTGGGGTATCCGCACAAAAAGCCAAAGCCAGCTTTAAACGCTGTTTCATGCCCGAGGAAAAATTACGGATCTGTTTATTGCGGCTGGCTTCCATACCTAACAAGGCTATAACAGCGTTTTTATCCTGACCAGATTTGTAGGGCTTGAATTTAAAATGAAAGTCGATTACCTCGTTCAAAGTAAACTCCTCGATCAGATCTAAATAAGGTGCCGCGAAGCTGAGTTGGCCGAATATCTTTTCAGCTTCCATCTCTGCATTATCTTTAGAATATTTAATCGAGCCGGTAGACGGTGTTAAACTGCCATTGAGTACTTGCAGCAAAGTAGATTTGCCCGAACCATTCGGACCAAGAACAGCATACGATTCGCCCTGAACAAAAGAATAGTTAACCTCCCTGAATATCCACTCGCGGTTAAAACGGCGGCCGATGTTGGTGAGTTCTATTTTGAAGTGCATAGTTGATAGTTCATGGTCATGGTTCATGGAAAAGCGGCTATCATCTATGAACAATCATCCATTAACCTATATACCAAATCCCTTCATGATACCACGCTGCGAGTTTTGAACGAAATCGATGATCAGATCGCGTTCCACAGTCGGGCTAAACTCGGCCTCAATAATATCAAGGGCTTTGGTCATGTTATATTTCTTGAGGAAGATGATGCGATATATCTCCTGAATTTCGTTGATGGTAGTTGATGAAAAATCGCGACGACGCAAACCAACCGAGTTGATACCAATATAAGAAAGCGGCTCGCGGCCTGCCTTGGTAAATGGTGGCACATCTTTACGAACCAATGAACCACCGGATATCATGCTATGGGCACCAATTTCAACAAACTGGTGAACCAATGAACCACCACCAATAAATGCGTGGTCATATACATTAATATGGCCGGCTAATTGCACCGAATTGGCAACAATTACATTATCGCCGATAACACAATCATGTGCTACGTGCACATAGGCCATCAGCAAGCAGTTAGAGCCGATGGTGGTTGTGTTTTTGTCTAAAGCAGTACCGCGATTTAGTGTTACGCATTCGCGGATAACTGTATTGTCGCCAACGGTTACCGTGCTCGGTTCGCCTTTGTATTTCAGATCCTGCGGTGGTGCAGAAACAACAGCTCCCGGGAAAATACGGCAGTTTTTGCCAATACGGGCACCATCCATAATTACAGAATTGGAACCAATCCAGGTACCCTCACCTACTTCTACGTCTTTATGAATGGTTACAAACGGTTCAATCACCACGTTATCGGCTATCTTGGCCTGTGGGTGTATATAAGCTAAAGGCTGGATCATTCGTCTTCAGAATTAGATTTTTTTACAATTT
>Ga0209026_1000844_pt1 | contig 16149 bp, 20 predicted proteins | sample AraplaCL_Col_mCL_FD_184262 | JGI IMG/M metagenome (GOLD analysis project Ga0209026, IMG submission 184262) | Arabidopsis root microbial communities from the University of North Carolina, USA - plate scrape CL_Col_mCL (SPAdes) (version 2) | ecosystem: Host-associated > Plants > Roots >... | reverse complement strand
GGTTGGCCTTAAAGGCTGCAACCTGATTGCCGTACCGCAGCAATTTAGAGATAAGCCCGACGCTATAAAAGATGCGTTTACGCTGTTGGTGGCACCTTATGTGGAAACATTAACCATTACCCCGCTAAGTTCACCTACACCAAATCGTGGTGAAGAGATCATTCAGCAGGTACCTACACTGATGTATACCTTGTCGATAAACGACGCGGCCAACGGCAGTTTATTGCACGCTGAAAACGGCACATGGCTGGGCATACCGAATGACCCGAGTGGTTTTACCGTTGCCAGACTAGGCTCTATCCCCCATGGAGATACTATCTTAGCTTTAGGTAATGTAACTGTGACGGACGGCCCGCCGGTGATCCCCGATGTGGATACCATCCCCAATACCAATAACGATCCTACGAAGATGCTTGGCTATAAAGACCCATACAATGTGCAGGTACCGGGTTTGATCAGCAAAAAAAATCCTAACCTGAATTTGAGGAAGGAAATAGCGAATCAAACTATTTTAAAAACTACAACCATCCATGTAAGCACGGCCAATCAGGGTAATGTGGCCAATATCCCTTTCATCCAAAAAAATGCCAACGTGAGCAAGTTTGAGGCTACTTTTTGGATAGAAACCGTTTTGAACGAAGAAACCCAGGAAACCTTTCAACAACTGCAATACTCACAGACCGCTGTTATCGATTTCTTCCCGTTATACAAAAAGCCGGGAAAACTTATCGAATGGCCGCATGTCAATATCAATACTATGATCAAAAATTAATTCGCAGCAGTAGATTTGACAACTTTTTAAAAGTTGTCAAATCTTATAGAAAACAACCTCCCGTGTTTAAGGTTATTATTAAAATCACTAACTTTAAACATCACTGCCATGAAAAGCTATGAAACACTTGTAGATGCACTGCAAGATTTAAATAAAAGAGGTTATACTACCAATTTAACGTTAGACGGAGATACCATAAACGATAATAGTAACAACATACAAATGCATGCCGACGACTTTGAGATCAAGGAGTTTTACCGCTTTGAAGGCGCCACTAATCCATCGGATATGTCAATTGTGTACGCGATACGATCAGACAAATATAATTTACAGGGAGTATTGGTTAACGCGTACGGCACGTATGCCAACAATAGTTCATCAGCAATTGAAGCTAAACTAAACCACCCGCAAATAGAAGCATCAAATCACCCATAAAACAATGAGCCTGTTAGACAAAAAATACAGCAACGACGAGATCACCGTGTTTTGGCAACCCGAAAAATGTATCCACAGCGCCAACTGCGTGCGTGGCCTGCATCCCGTTTTTGATCCGGCACGTAAGCCCTGGATAATTATGGCTAACGGCCAAACGGAAGATATCGTTCGTACAGTATTACGTTGTCCGTCGGGAGCGTTATCGTTTGAGTATAACGGTAAAAAGGCTTAATCGGCAGCCGATAAATAGCTCAATAAAGCACGCCCTTTTGATTGAATGGCAGGTTTGCCCCCATTCATTAAAATACGGATCTGTTCGGTCAGCATTTCGGATATCCAGTTATAACGGGTTCGTAAATTAAACAATATCTGACACGAAAATACTTTTACCGCTACCGGTGATTTGGGGTTGATGATCAGATCGAAACAGCGTTCTACTACGGGCTGCATATCCATGCTCTCCATTTTTGCTTTAACAGCCTTGTCCATTTTAGGGCCGGTTAAATGCATCAGTATCTTGGTATAGTGCCGTTGGCAGCTTTTATTTCTTATTTTAAAAAACTGAGCGACTAAATAATCCAGATCATCAATAAACCGTAGTGGTTTGGTTAATACGAGGTTTTCTAAGATCCAGGCAGCCCTGAAGGCTATTTCTTTTTCAGGATAAAATGTCAACCTTATCACGTCTTTAACATCAAACATGCGGTTGTACAAAATATCGGTTAGCTTAAGCACCTTAGTTTTGCCTATAGTTTCGGATATGTGCTTCAAAAGTTCATCCTGATCTATGATGACGGGTTCCAGAGTCACGGCTTAATAATATAGGGTTATAAATGATGCGCTGTAAGTTATAAAAAAAAATAATAATATTTTGTTTTGCTTAAAAATATTATCCTGGCCTACAAATATATAACACGATAATTTGATTGTAAAGAAAAGCTGGTTGCTTTTAGCTTTCAGGCTAAAAACCGTACCTTTGGGGTATGATTACCGTTTCTAATCTTTCATTGCGTTACGGAAAACGCACACTTTTTGAGGATGTTAACTTAAAGTTTACTCAAGGCAATTGCTATGGTATTATTGGCGCTAACGGTGCCGGTAAATCAACCTTTCTAAAAATACTTTCGGGCGAGATCGACCCGACCAGTGGCTCGTACAGCTTTACCCCTGGTGAGCGTATGGCAGTTTTAAACCAAAACCACTATCAGTTTGACGAATACCCGGTTATCGAAACTGTTTTAATGGGATACAAAGAAATGTACTCCATAATGAAGGAAAAGGATGCCATTTATCTGAAGGAAGACTTTACAGATAAAGACGGCGAGCGCGCAGGTGAACTGGAAAACTTGTTTGCCGAAATGGATGGCTGGAATGCTGAAAGTAATGCCGCCACTATGTTAAGCAACTTAGGTATTAAAGAAGAGCACCACTACAAATTGCTTAAAGAGCTTGACGGTAACCAAAAGGTACGTGTATTACTGGCCCAGGCCTTGTTTGGCAAACCCGACATTTTGTTACTGGATGAGCCTACCAACGATTTGGATATCCATACGATAGCATGGCTGGAGGATTTCCTGGCAGGATACGAGGCCATAGTATTGGTGGTATCGCACGACAGGCACTTTTTAGATACCGTTTGTACCCACGTAGTGGACATCGACTTTGGTAAGATGACTATTTATACCGGTAACTATACCTTCTGGTACCAATCGAGCCAATTAGCTTTAAAACAACGCAGCGAGCAGAATAAAAAGCTGGAAGATAAAGTTAAGGAGTTGCAGGATTTCATCCGCCGCTTTAGCGCCAACGCGTCGAAATCCAAACAAGCTACCAGCCGTAAAAAAGCTTTGGATAAAATTAACCTCGACGAGATACAACCATCAAACCGTAAATATCCGGGTATTATATTCAATAACCTTGGCCGAGAAGCCGGCGATCAGATATTGCATGTTGAGCATTTAACCAAAAGCCTTAACGGCGAGTTATTGTTTAACGATGTAAGGCTAATGGTGAACAAGGGAGATAAAATTGCCGTGTTATCACAAAACAGTTTAGCGACTACTGCCTTCTACAATATTTTGATGGGCCGCGATACCGATTTTAAAGGAACTTTTAAATGGGGTGTAACCATTAAAGCTGCCGATATACCGGTTGATAATGCCGAGTACTTTAAAGGTAAAGATGAAAACCTGATAGATTGGTTGCGCGAATACAGCGAAGGCGACCAGGACGACCAGTTTATCCGTGGCTTTTTGGGCAGGATGCTGTTTTCGGGCGAAGAGGTTTTGAAAAAGAGCAATGTACTGAGCGGTGGCGAAAAAATGCGCTGTATGTTTAGCCGCATGATGCTACAGCAAGCCAACGTACTGTTATTCGACGAACCAACCAATCACCTGGATCTGGAATCGATCACCGCATTAAACAACGGCATGAAGGATTTTAAAGGTACAATCCTGTTCACCTCAAGTGATCACGAGCTGACCGAGACCGTAGCCAACCGCGTTATTGAATTAACACCCGGTGGTATTATTGATAAATTAATGACTTACGATGAATACATTAACAGCGAAGCCGTACAAAAGCAACGCGATGAAATGTATTCGCTAGCGTAATAGCATACCATATTTTACAAAAAAAGCCTCCTGATAAATCCAGGAGGCTTTTTTATTGGAGGCCTGCGATAAGTTATTTTTCGTTCAATCGCCTGTCATATTCCTTTTGCAGATCACTGATCAATGCATCGTAACCTTTCTGATCAAAAAAAGCTCCCGGGTTATAAGCATCGCCCGGTGTATGTTTTTTCTGTAGATCGAACTGGCTGGCGTGCGATGCCAACCAGATATCAAACTTTTGATCTTTTAACTTCTTTAAAGTATAGGCATAATCCTTACCAACATTGGGGTAAGTTGGCATACCGGAAAGCCTTGTTTCGCTCAAGATGCTTGGCATATTGGCTATAAGTACCCGGTATGATCGCTTTTCATCTTTCACAGTTAACACAAAACTACAGGTCCCTTTGGTATGCCCCGGACTGTGCAATACCGTTATCTGAACATCGCCCAATTTTACGATATCCTTGTTGTGCAGCAGCTTATCTACCTCAACCGGCTCAAATAAAGCACCTTTTCCGCCATACAGAAAATCAGAATTTCCACCATCAGCCATTACCTGGGCATCGTCCTCATCGATCATCAATTTTGCACCCGTCATCTTTTTGATCGCAGCCATCGCGCCAACATGATCATAATGCGCGTGGGTAGCGAGTAATATTCTGATATCCGTAAATTTAAAATCGAGGGCCTCTACATGGTTTTTGATCATCGGCGCCGAACCCTCAACTCCGGTATTGATGAGGATATGCCCTTGCGGCGTGGCAATGAGATAGCAAGCCAGATCGTAGGTACCTACATAATACAGGTTACCTGCGATGCGAAAAGGCTGATAATCCTTTACCCAACTTTCCTGAACGGGAAGTGTTACCTTTTGCGCCTGAACAAACAGGTTACACAATAGTAATGAAGCTATTAGCAATAACGCTTGCAGTGATTTTTTGAAGGTTGACATACGTATCAATAAGACATCTAAGGTAGAATTTTCTCACCTGAAACAGAATAAGTCAAAATCAACCAAACCGGTTTATTTATAAATTGTCGTTATCTTCATCGTAGTTTTATCGCACTCAAACAAAAATGAATATTTTTAATTTACCTCAGGATATAGCAAACAGGCAAAGCGATGATGAGTTATTTATCCATCATTACAATGCCCCTGTCGGGTCGTTCAAAGGTAAAAGCATCTTACATAAAAATGCGGTTAGCCTGGTAATAAGCGGCACCAAGACCATGCATTTTGCCGATAAAACTGTGCGTATTCAGGATGGCGAATTTCACTTTCTTTCGGTTGGGAATTGCATTGTAACGATGGATCTGGATAAAACAAAGCAATTTGAAAGCGTGCTGATTTTTTTTGGAAATAAAGCTTTAGCCGATTTCCATTTAAAATACCAGGATAAAATAGCGGAGATAAAAAAGAAGTACAAGATCGAAGCCGAGCCGTATATCGCCTTTAAAAAAGACAGTTTTGTAAACAACTATATCGCTTCTCTTAAATTATTGATCCAATCTGCTCCGGCGGTTTCCACCCAGATGCAGCTCCTTAAATTTGAGGAACTGATGCTGCATTTGTTGGAAAAATACCCCTTGCAGTTTTTAGCTTTCCCCCTATCCAAAAGTATGGATCTGGAAGATTTGGAAATTAGAAAGGCAGTCGAAGTTAGTGTGGTAAATAACATCACTCTGGAAGAGCTCGCCTTTATCTGTAATCTCAGCTTATCTACTTTCAAAAGGCGGTTTATTAAAATCTACGGCATCCCGCCAGGCAAATGGCTGCTTCAAAAAAGAATGGAACTTGCCGGTGAACTCATTTCAAAAAACGGAGAGCGCCCCGGCGAAGTATATCATCAGGTGGGCTATGAAAACCACTCCAGCTTCTCACAATCATTCAAGCAATATTTTGGTGTAACTCCCACACTTTATAAGCAAGTAGATTGACCTTTTAGCGACAGCTTTTGGCTGATTAGCCCTAAAGCATCTTGTTTTGGCAGACTAAGTTTGTATCAAATAAAACAAGATAAAAATGAACACTACCGAACAAAACAAGGCCATAGTTACCCGCTTTAACAAAGAGTGTATAGAACAGGGCCGTCCTGACTCTTTTACCGAATTACTGGCTGATGATGTGATCAATCATTCGGCACCTGCCGGAATGCCGAACGGCATTGAAAGTTTCTATTATTTTTTAAATGAAGTACTGCGCAAAGGCTTCCCCGATCTGCAGGTAGACATACTCGAGCAGATCGCTGAAAGAGACCTGGTAAGCACCAGAAAAGTAATCTCGGCTACACATACGGGTGAGATATTCGGCATCGCACCAAGTCACAAAAAGGTACGCATTAATGTGATCGATATTATCCGTTTACAGGATGGCAAATATGCCGAGCACTGGGGACAGAGTAATTTTTCGGACGTGTTAAAAGAAATATCCGAAGGCTGATAACAAAAAGGCTCCCTGGTATTTCAGAGAGCCTTTCCTTATATTAATGGCGTTGCATTTGCTGATCGGCCCATTTTATAAAATATTTAATGTTGGGCGCGTCGGTGTGCCCACCGTCATGCTGCCGCCAGGCTAATTGCCCGTCGAGCAAACCATTATTAACCGGTGGCATTTTTGCCGTATGATAATCATCGGCTATGCCCATATCTTTATCGCCAAGCAGCCTGAAGACCGGCTCGGCAGCCACGGCGGCCATAAAGCTGCCCTGATGATCGAGCCATTTGGCATCCCCTTGTTCTGGCACGCCATAACTAACAAAGGTTAAACGCGGGGCACATAAAGCTATTAGCTCGTGGGCATCCACCGGCAGGTCGTTAGCAGTCTTCGCGCCAAACGTGGCTTCTGATGCGCCGTATTTTATAAAGTTGCCGGCCATCCAATAATATTCGCCGCCTGTAAGGCTTTCCAAAGCTTCGCCAAAATTGCGCCTGTGCAGCTTGGCACCACCCTCGCCTGAGGAGCCGATCAATCCCATGGCAAAACGTGGTTCGAACGCCAAAGTAACCAGGGCTGCTTTACCATATCTCGATACGCCTTCAATACCTACATTCTTCGCGTCGACCATCGGTTCATTAGCTTCCAGATAATCCAAAGCCCGTGCCGCTCCCCATGCCCAGGCACGTAACGAGCCCCAATCATCGGGTTTGCGGGGCTGCCCTTTATTTACCAGGCCAATAATGCCGCGTGTAAGTCCGGCTCCGTTATCAGCCTGGATACTACTCGGATCGATCAGGATATATCCCCACCCATCCGCAATGAGTTGCTGCGCAGTTGGCGGGTCGCCGGGTCCGCGTGGGGCAAACGGATTAATACCGTAGTTTTGAGCCGCTATCGGATTATAAGCCGGGTAACGATCAAAAACCTCTTTCAGTTCGGGATGCGCTTTGATCAATAGTTCCTTAACCGCATCGTTAATTTTTTCCAGGTCATCTTTTGAGGGCTGTGCAGGTGCCGGTAGGGCGCCTGGCGCAAACATCATTAACAATGGAACCGGCTTTTTAGCGTTGGCCGGTACAACCAGTGTGGCTTGTATATTCACATCGATCAGCGGGTACGATGAATTATCAACATGACCTATCAGTTGTTTGGCAATAATGGGCGTAAAACCCATAAACTCTTTATCGGTAACTTTTACCTTCCAGGTAACTTTAGGTACGTTTTGCGGAACGCGGCCGTACACTTCACGTTCAAAATCTTCCACTATTTCGGGGCGGCGTTGTTGCGACCACATCTCGGCTGTGGTAACCTTTTTACCATTTTTTAATGTGAGCACATCGGGTAAATTGGGATACGGGTTCGCCAGCGCTTCATCATAATTGGCGTGATTGGGCGCATTGGCGTCGCCGCTTGGGCCCGGGCGTAATGCTTTAACTCCAAGCTGCTTCATCATCTCGTCGTGATCCTGCTGCGCTGTAAAGGTAACAGGTGGTGGATATGCACCCGCAGGTTTTTGCTGCGCCATGGCCCTGCAAGCAAAGGCAAGCAACAATGCTGCTATTATTTTCTTGTTCATAAATAAAACGACTTTGGCTATTGGTTGTACAAAGTTATTTGTTTTTACGACAATTGCAATCGATTGCAAGAATGCGGATCAGAATATTTTAAGTAAAAGAATACTGAAATAAGGCGTTGCTTTATTGTAGTGCGGTTTCCTTATTTCCTCAAAATCTTATCCATTGCCTTTCCCTTGGCTAATTCATCTATCAGTTTATCCAAATAACGAACTTTTTGCATGAGCTTGTCCTCAATTTCTTCTACACGATAACCGCAAATTACGCCTGTAATTTTTGAAACATTAGGATTAAGTTGCGGTGCCAGCGCAAAAAAATCTTCGAAATTGGTTTTGTTGTCCAGGATGTTTTGCAGGTCGGCCCCGTTATATCCAGTTAACCAAAATATGATCTCGTCTACTTCGGCTTTGGTGCGGCTTTTTTTTTCCGCTTTGTTAAGATAGTGCGGGTAAACGCTTGCGAACGACATCCTGTATACTCTTGAATTATCCATTTTATATGGGTATTAGCTATCAAAGGTAATTTTTTCGGATAGTATTGAATAGTCGGATCTTTTAAAAATAAAGCCGCTCCTAAATGAATCGGAAGCGGCTTTAAAAATAAGTGACCGCCAAGGTACGAATGTCGAACTCATTTATTAGCGATGTTAAGAAAATTGTTGCTTTGAAATTGTAAAAATTTAGAAATCAATTGTATTTAGTATTATTTACTATATTTATTATCTAAACTTATTTGTGTCACATGAAAATATTTATTAGTTGGTCGGGGGAACTATCAAAAAATATAGCGGAAATTTTTAGGCAGTGGATTCCTGGCGTTATTCAAGCAGCAAAACCTTATTACTCACCCGACGATATAACTAAAGGCACTAGATGGGGGTCGGAGATTTCAAAAGAATTAGATATTTCGAAAATAGGGATAATCTGTTTAACCAAAGAAAATTTAGAAAGCCCATGGATAATGTTTGAAGCAGGTGCTCTATCAAAGAATATAGAGAAATCTAAAGTTGTACCGCTTTTATTTGGAATAGAGCCTTCAGATATCCAAGGCCCCTTAGTACAGTTTCAAGCTGCTAAATTTTCGAAAATTGAAATGAAAAAGGTCATAAAAATGATTAATGTAGAACTTGGAGAAACAGCATTAGCACCTGATGTTCTAGATAGTGTATTTGAAATGTGGTGGCAAAAATTAGAAGCACAAATAAAAGAAGCTGAGGAAAAAGCGAAAAGTACTAATAACAAAGACTTACGCTCTGAAAGAGATTTATTAGAGGAGGTATTGTCATTAACAAGAGAATTATCATTAAATAGGAGATTCGAAAGAGAAAGATTATTTAATCCGCGGGTTTTTGATGATTTAATTGGTAACGTAGAAAAGCTAACGGAAGCAGTACTTGAAAATGGATACACTAATCTAATTGAAAATATTAGGGGATTGCACAAGCCGTTAGAATATTTAATAGAAGAGCAAATGCACGCAGGTCCAGGAATGCGAAAAGATCTTTACTCAAGATATAGACGAGCCAGAATGCTACTAGAAGAAATGATGCTTATACCTGAAGATAAAATAATAAAAACAAGGATTGTCGGAAAGGCGACTGATCTTGATTAAATGATCCTTAAATTAATAAGAATTCCATGTTAGAATTGTTCAAGGTTAAGCAGCTTTAGGTTGTAATAAAGGCCAAACTGTAGCGATTTCTTTATAAGCAGTGATTAATTTCGGTCTGTCTTTTACCCAAGTAATGTCTTCGGGGGCGATAATTACCTTTTTAGAAAACACATCTATAACCATACACAATCGCCTATTCAGTGTTATTTCAAACTGCTCTTCCAAGTGTTCTTTAATTAAACCTGTTATTAGTTGGCCCTGGCCATATGTTAGCCGTTCTCTTTTGTCTTTTGAAAACTGAAGCTTTATAAATCCACTTAGTTCATTAGTGTCTGTATTGTAAATGGCAAAATCTGGTGACAGTGATACATCAACGCCTTCGGCATAAACATGTGTAAATTGTTTTTTTAAACGCCATTTTGAATAATGTTGATTATATGGAGCGAAAAATTGCACACCATAATTTTTCAGTATCTGTAACGATTCAATGCAACATTTTTGGTCGCTAATCTTGTATGTTCCTTCGACTACTTTAGATTGCTCTTTTCTCAACCACTCTTCAAAAATTTCAATATTTCTTTCTTTATTTTTTAAATATTGATGAATTGCAGATTTAGGGCTTGCGTATCTTGCGAATTTTGGAGTTTCTGAAAATTTTAGCTTTTTAAGGATAGACTCTTTCTTTCTACTATCGGAAGTAATGTATTTACTAAGTGATATTATCGTAATCACTGGATTTTCTTTAATAACCATTCTATCTGCCATAACCAATTGTTTTTTAATTCATTAGAGGAATACAAATATAAATAGATTAAATCCTAATTTTTTTAGTATTTAATTAAATATTTTCCACAGGCAAAGCAAATTGTTGAAAATCAGTATATATAAAGATATAATAACTCTAACAACATTAAAATGTGTAAAAACAAACCCGTTACCCCAGAAAGAGCGATTGAAATATTAGCAAGCCACAAAATAAGAGTAACGCACGAACAGATATTAGACTTTATGAGCAAACTTGCTCAGATAGCTATCGATGTATATGTTAAAGATGTCGAAACTATGGGTGCATAAAAAGTAAATGAAAAAGCACTGTACTGTTGAGTAGTACTGTGCTTTTTAAGTGACCTGGGAGAGGCTCGAACTCTCGACCCACTGATTAAGAGTCAGTTGCTCTACCAACTGAGCTACCAAGTCATATGGTTTTTTGAAGGATGGCAAATAAACGAATTTTATTTTGAGTGCGAAAGTTTTTTAATGCCTCATTCGCTTATTTGCCATCTGCTTAAAACCCCTGTTTATTCAGCCATGCTAAAGAATACTCAGCCACATCCTTCCAGCCATGGTCAACTATCAGCGAATGCCCGCGGCCTTCAAACAATTTAAACTCGCTGACTACCGATGGATTATATTTTTTTAACGATGCCTGCCCCAATATAGGTGGCGCGATATGGTCCTCTCCCCCTCCGGTTATCAATAAGGGGCCCCGTGTAGTATTGCCGGTATCCACTTTTGTTTCCGATCCCGCAAAGGTAGCTGTTGCCGCCTGGAAAAGCGGCCTGGCTGGTGCCGGTATCGTCCATTTATCGTACAGTTCTTTGGCTTCATCATCGGGTAGCGCGTTTGCAAAACCATATTTAAACTGATCAAAGGTTAGCGAAACAGCTTTTTTAAGATTGAAGGGATTCCCCAAAACAGGAAATGATGCCCTAACTGCCGAAAACGGCAGCTGCCATACGCCTTTCATGGGTGCTGGGTCGATAGCTATACCTGCCGCGACAATACCTCGCGCTAAAATGATCTGAGCCAGTAAGCCGCCGAAGGAGTGCCCGATAACAATAGGCGGCTCGGGAAGCGTTGCGATAACTTTAGCATAACTATCGGCTACTTCGGTTACGCCGCGGTTGGCAATAGCACCGAGGTTGGCGCGAGATTCAGCAACGGTAGCCGAATCGCCCGGCCAGCCGGGGTTGAGCGTATCGTAACCGTGTTGATTAAAAAAATCCATCCAGGGCTGCCAAGAACTGGCATGAATCCATAATCCGTGAATAAATACAATTGCTTTTTTTGAGATTGTGATATGTTTAAAGTAGATTGATAATCATAAACCAGCTTAAGAAAATGGACAAACGGCAGACAGCACATCGAAGGGCCAGATAGGTCACTAATTTAAGTTAATAGTATGATATTTAATAATATAGCTTTATAAAATCTGTATTAAATTTATGGCACGGAAATAGAGCATTGTATCTTGTATAAATTACATCGCCATGCGCAAAATAACCTTACGTAAATTCGACTTCGGGAAAATGAAGTCGGATTTTAAAGAAAGCTTTAAAAAGCTATCGAATGACGGTTTTGAAAAGATATTTAACCAGATCGACCAGTTGGGCATCAAAAAAGGTGTCGATAAGATGGGGGTCGATAAGTTCATCAACCAATGTGCCTTATTTGCAGCCAGCTCGGGCGTAATTACCGGAGCGGGCGGACTGACTACCATGCTGGTAGGCGTACCATTGGATATGGCTAACCTCATTACCCAGCAGTTTAGGGTTACGATGGCTGTATCCTATCATAACAGCGGCAGTTACCAGTTAAAGTTTGATGACTTTTTTAAGATCGTAGCCGCATCATTAAAAGTGGATGCAGGCATGACAATCACCAAGAACGTTATGGAAGAAGTCGCCGAAAAACTCCTGATCAACATCGGTTCAAAAACTGCGGAACGATTGGTACCTGTTGTTGGCGCGGTTATCGGCGGTTCGGCAAATTATTTGTTTATTAAGCGGGTGGCGTCCACACTTAAAAAGATGCCGGTGCCTGCCGTTCAAATCATATCTTGATCTTGGTAAACTCAGCAAGTTTCGGATTTTATAGGCGCGGATTAGTGCACACATTTGTATCATCAAATCAAAACAAATGAGCACACAGGAAACCATTAATTATAACCGCATCGCCGAAGCGATAGGTTATATCAGCGAAAATTTTAAAGCACAACCCAACCTTGACGATGTTGCCGAAAAGGTAAATTTAAGTCCGTTCCATTTTCAACGGATGTTTAGCGAATGGGTAGGTACAACACCTAAAAAGTTTTTACAATACATCAGCGTTGAGCACGCTAAAAAAATGCTCAAAGAAAACCAGACCACATTGTTTGAAACGGCGTTTGAAACCGGGCTTTCGGGGACGAGCCGCCTGCACGATCTGTTTATCAATATTGAAGGCATGACGCCTGCCGAATATAAAAACGGCGGTAAAAACCTGAGTATCAACTACAGCTTTGCCGAAAGTCCGTTTGGCAGCCTGATCGTCGCATCAACAAACAAAGGTATTTGTTATATGGCCTTTAACGATGATGAGCAAAATGCATTTGATGATCTGTTAGCAAACTTTCCGAATGCTGCGTTTACGCGTAAACTCGATCTTGCCCAACAAAACGCCTTATTCATTTTTCAAAACGATTGGAGCAAGCTAAACCAGATCAAGCTGCACCTAAAAGGTACCGACTTTCAGCTCAAGGTTTGGGAATCGCTGCTCAAGATACCGATGGGGAAACTGACAACTTATGGCACATTGGCCAGACAAATTGAACAGCCAAACGCATCGAGGGCAGTTGGGACAGCGATTGGCAGCAACCCCGTGGCGTTTTTAATCCCTTGCCATCGGGTTATCCAGTCGACAGGTACGTTTGGCGGTTATATGTGGGGACCAACCCGCAAAGCAGCTATTATTGGCTGGGAAGGTGTTAAAACAAACCCATTAAGCTAACATCGGATGCAGAACATTCAAACAACGATAGCCTCACAAAACTGGGAGGCTATTACCGAAGCTATGCATCAAAACGGGTATGCGGTTGTGCCACAATTGCTGTCCAACTCGCAATGCGACGAGCTTAAAGCGGGTTACAACGCTCCGGATGTCTACCGTAAAACGGTTGTAATGGAGCGATACCGGTTCGGGCTGGGTGAGTATAAATATTTCAACTACCCGTTACCTGATATTATCCAGACCATCCGCGAAAGCGTTTACCCCAAGCTGGCCCCTATTGCCGATGCCTGGATGAAGGTGCTGAATATCGACACCCGTTTCCCGGATCAATTTGCCGAACTGCAAGCGCTTTGCCATGCCAACAACCAGCTGAAACCGACGCCGCTGATCCTAAAATACGGCGCGGGCGGCTTTAATACTTTGCACCAGGACTTGTATGGCGATGTGTACTTCCCTATACAAACGGTATTGTTTTTAAACGAGCCGGACAAAGATTATACCGGCGGTGAATTTGTATTAGTACAGCAAACACCACGCGCGCAGTCCAAAGCTATCGTATTAAAACCTAAAAAAGGAGATATGGTTATTTTTACGACCAACTTTCGTCCGGTAAAGGGTAGCAAAGGTTATTACCGGGTAAATATGAAGCACGGCGTGAGTGAGTTACACAGCGGCGAGCGGTATACGCTGGGTATTATTTTTCATGATGCTTTGAGTTAATGATCAGGCATCAGGATATTAGTGATATTGCTTTGCATAGCCAGATCAGGCAGAAAACAGTTTGTTTTGGCGGCAACCGTAAATTGAAGATCTATGGTTTGCTGCGGTGCAGATCGGGTAAAAGAATGAAACGGGAAAACCGGGTTTTCTTCAGTTCGGAAAAGGAAGCGTTGGATAATGGTTACCGGCCTTGCGGCAATTGCATGCACGAGGCTTATATCAAATGGAAAAATGGACTTATTTGGTAACGAAACAGATAAAAACAGCAATTTATTGCCTTGCGATGGTGTAGTAAACTATTACGGAAAAACCATGTCCGTAGCCGAAGCCAATAAGTATTTGGATTGTTTGCTGAACACTATCGCGTGGAAAAATGACCAAGCTATCATTTACGGCAAGCTCATCATCACTAAACGCAAAGTTGCCTGGTACGGCGACCGGGAATTTGAGTACACCTACTCCAACACCACCAAGCGCGCCTTGCCCTGGACTAAAGAACTGTTGGAGCTTAAACAACTGGCCGAGCAACTCAGCGGAGAGCAATATAACTCGTGCCTGCTCAATTTATACCATAATGGTGATGAAGGCATGGCCTGGCACAGCGATGCCGAAACAGACCTGAAACGTAACGGCGCCATCGGCTCGATGAGCTTTGGCGCCGAACGTAAGTTTATGTTTAAGCACAAGCAGAGCAAACAAACGGTGTCGGTATTGCTGGAGCATGGCAGCCTGTTGGTAATGAAAGATACTACACAAACCCATTGGCTGCATAGGTTGCCGCCAACTAAGTTGGTTAATAAGCCGCGGGTTAATCTGACGTTCAGGACGGTGGTGAGATAATTAATGTATTCCTTCTGTTACCCAAGCTACTTAAATAATGAAGCCTTGGTATTTTCATACCAAGGCTTCATTATTTAAGATTTGTAAAGTATAAGAGAAGTTTACTGACCTTCATTTGGCCTGTCACTATCCGACTCATTATCTTTTTCTGTAGCATAAGTGGTTTGACGCGTAGCCGTTTTAGCCCCAGATGCATAGATTTTATCAACATTTGAATTAGCGGGCTTCCAATTCCATTGATCACTTGGTAAAACCTGTTCTATAGACAAGCTCTCCAAATAGTTAGTTGAGAACACTTTCATAATTATTAATATTTAAATTTAATTGAGTTTTAAACCATTTTATTATCGCATCAGATATTTTCAAATCAGTCAAATCTTCAATCCAAAGGAATTGACCCATTGAATTTACTTCCAAAAAATACCAATTATTATGTGTATCCACAATGAAATCTAAGGCACCATATTCAATGCCAAGTTCTTTCATAAAACGGGTAACTTTGTCTTTTATGTGAACAGGTGGTTCTATTGCAGTGTGTGGAGTATGGGGAATATCATATCTTCTCCAATCAATATTTGCAATATTAGAAGCTTGAGATTCAATTTTACAAACAAAATGATCGGCGCCGACAACTGTATATCTCACTTCAAATGACTTTCCAATATATTTTTGTAATACAATTGGATTTTCATTACTTGATCCGAACTTTTCCAGATCCTTTAGTGAAATCTTATTTACGTATATTCCCTTAAATTCATTTTCGGCTGTTTTATAAAAATCTTGATTCATTAATTTTAAAACAACCGGGTTATATTGATTGATGAAAGATTTCAATTCACCTATTTCATTGCTAATCAATGTTTCAGGAATTGTGAAGCCTAACTTATCGGCTACTTCCATCTGCAAATATTTATTTTCAGCTATATATGCGAGTCTCCAGGGATTTAGCCATGGAACACTTTTTAAAGAATTATAAATACCTGTTAAAGTTTTATTCCATTCATTTTTCCAAAGCTTGAAGTCCATATCCTGATCATACGATTCCTCTAATAGTAGCTCAACAAAATTTCTCCTATTCCAAACACATTTTATGTCTCTCAATTTCAAAATTCTTCCTGATTGCTTGATTTGAATATTTCCATTTTGAAATGTATAATATGTGTCAAGCAATGATGCAACGTCAAGATTAAATCTAAAATACGGAAGCGTTTTAAGTTTGTCTATCAAGTAATTTGCATGAGCATCATTACTATCTGTAAGTATTAGTATCATAATAAATTATATCAAATTTATCTAATTGAATTTAATAATAATCTATAGTTAAAAACAATTCTTTTAACTTATTTTCAGGTAATTACCTCAATCAAAACATTTAAAGAT
>Ga0209026_1000843_pt1 | contig 16206 bp, 16 predicted proteins | sample AraplaCL_Col_mCL_FD_184262 | JGI IMG/M metagenome (GOLD analysis project Ga0209026, IMG submission 184262) | Arabidopsis root microbial communities from the University of North Carolina, USA - plate scrape CL_Col_mCL (SPAdes) (version 2) | ecosystem: Host-associated > Plants > Roots >... | reverse complement strand
AACGCGAAGATCGACGCACTGGTGAAGTTCGCGCTGACGCTGGTGACCACCAGCAACACGCTCTCGGCGGAAGCCGTGGCCAATGTGAAGGCGGCCGGTTACAGCGATCGCCAGATCCTGGAAGCCATCCTCGCCATCAGCGCCATCCTGTTCACCAACATGGTCAACCGCGTCAACGACACGGTGCTCGATTTCCCGAAGGCCGCGTAATGCGGGACACCGGGCCGCGATGCACATCGCGGCCCGGTGGTGTCATCCCATCGAGCCGTCCTGGTCTTCTTCGGATCGTCCCATGCACGCGGGATGGCCGCACTGGCACTGCGCTTCCAGGTGACCGGAAGCCTGTGCCTGGCGACAGTGGGCGCTACAGAACTCGCCCTGTTTCGCCACGTAGCATTGGCACGGTGGGTACGCGCATTGAAAGCCGGTCGGCATGACAGGTCTCCGTCGACAGAGAGTGCAAGCGTAATCATCGGCGCGTATGCATAGGTCATCACGGCGTCAGTAACACGTTGCCGTTTGGATATGTTCAAACGCCGGCGCATGGTTTACGGCACGCGTAAAACCATCGTTTCGGCAACAGCCGCATGGCACCAACGCGATGAACACACCGGTGTCACACGGCAGGGATTGCCCGCGCACTACGGTCCATGCCACCTCTTCTGCGGAACAAGGTGGCAAGCATGAAACGATCATCTCTCATTATCGCCACGGCGCTGTTCATCTCGGTGCCCGTGTGCAGCGAGCTTTGGGCACAGGCCGCGACATCGGGCGACTCCGCTGCTACTGCGAAGAGCCCCGTCTCCGACCAGGATTTCTTCACCAAGGCATCGAGCGACGGCGCCACCGAAATACAGCTGGGCCAACTAGCCGAGCAGAAGGCTGCCTCGCCGCAGACCAAGGCGCTCGCGCAGCAACTGGTGAAGGATCACACGGCCGCCAACAAGCAGCTCGCTGCGCTGGCCGCTCGCAAACACGCCAACGTGGTATTGCAACCGCCGCCGTCCGATGTAATGGACAAGCTGCAGTCGTTGAGTGGCAACGATTTCGACAAGGCCTATGCCTCGGCCATGGTGGGCGGCCACGAGAAAGCCGTTGCGCTGTTCGACTCCGCCTCGCACAGCAGCGATTCGGACGTGCAGGCATTCGCCAGCAAGACCCTGCCGACGCTCAAGCATCACCTGGAGATGGCGCAGGCGCTGTCGTCAAGCAAGCCATTGGGCACGCCTTGATGTTGCGAGTGCAGGAACGCGCCAGGCCTCACGATCCCGTAAAGGATCGCGAGGCCTGGCCACGCACGGCTATCAATGCGTGGTGGTCGCCGGAGCCGGCGAACTTTGTGGATATGCCGGAGATGGCGTGGTCGCGGGAGTGGCGGGAGTCGCTGGCGACGGCGCGGCCGTAGAACTTACCGGCGCCGGCGGCGGCGTGCTGGCGTTGTCGTCACCCTGGTGACTGCAACCGGCAACAGCTGCCAGAGCCAATACCAGCGGTGCGCAGAGCTTGCGTGTCGGAAAAACCATGTCTTACCTCCGTGGGCGTGGATCAATGGAATCGGGTTGATCTAGCGTGGATCGATGAAAGCCTCGTTGGCTCGCACCGTCATGCACGCGCCTTGCGGGTGCGCGCGGCCTTCTTTGCAGCGGCGGAACGGCCCGCCGCGCCCTTGGTGCTTGCCGCTTTCCTGGCCGCAGCCGAACGTGACGCGCTGGTTCGTTTACTCGCGCTGCGCTTGGCCTGCTTGGACACGGCCGCGTGCGATGCCGCCGCGTGTCCTTCCTTCTTCAGCGCACGCGTGGTGGCGCGCGAACGCGTGGCAGATGTCTTGCGGCGATGCTTCGATGCCGTTTCATCCTGCGCAGCCTTCTTGCGCGTCGCCTTGCTCGCCGTCTTGCTCACCGGCGCCTTGACGCCTGCGCGCCTCGCCTTGGAAAGGCCAATGGCAATGGCCTGTTTGGTGGAACGCACACCGTGCTTGCCTTCGCGCACGTGCTCGATTTCTTCACGCACGAATTCGCCGGCCTGCGTGCTTGCCGATTTGCCTTGCCGCTTGTCGCGGGCGACGGCCTTGCGCGTTTTTGCATCGGGCATGATGAACTCCGGATCTGAGTGTCTTCATGATCTAAGCCACCGTATGTGCAGCGAGCGTCATCCTTTCGCACAACGATGCACCACGTTCAGTGGGGACTCATGCTTCCGGCCACGCCTGTAACAGGACGACGTCGCTGCGTTAACGCCAGCCATGCAAGGCTGCAAGCGCAACAACAGGCGCATTCCGCCACCTCACCGCGTTGATCCGGACGTCCACGAGGGAAACACCATGAGCAACCTGATCGTCGCCAAGTTCGACAACCAGTTCGCTGCGGCCTCCGCCTTCGACAAGCTGATGTCCCGTGGCCTGCCACGCCGCAAGGGCGTCGTGCAATGCGATGAAAGCGTGGGCTTGTCCGCCGCCAGCGCCAGCGCACCGACCACAGTGGTATCGCGCGTCAGCCATCGCGGTGAACGCGAAGGCGAGAAACACCATCTCCGCGCGCCCGACGTGCTGCCGCCTCCCATCGAGATCGGTTTCGCCGTGCTCACCGTGGAGATCGACGACGACAACTCGATCGAGGAAGTGATCGCGGTGATGCGTGCACTGGAGGCGATCGACGTGCATGTTTTGCCCGGCGAATCATTGAAGGAAGACGACGCCTTGCTTTGGCCCGATGAAGGCATGGGCAATCGTACGGATGTCGAACGCGCCATCCGCGCCTCGCAGCAGGGAAAGCACCGGCTGCATTGATGCTCCCACGCGTCCCTGCCGAATGGTGGGCGGTCGATGCTGGTGGACGTACCAACGTCCTTAGCCGGCAAGCCAGGCTGCAGCCCCTACCTAGGGGAAATTACCTAACCCACGCCCCGTAGATCTTCGCTGGTCCGACGCTGCGCAAGCGGATGAAATACGCGGGCGCAGGCCGTCCTCACCATGGGCAATGGCCAATCGCCACGGGACACCTTTCGCCAAGCGCAGGTCAAACCCGTTCTCCATAGCCTGGCGACCGACATTCCGGGGACACGCCCATGAGTGCGCTGGCAAAAATCAAGCACGAACTGTTGAAGATGCTGCCGCCGACCATCTTCTTCTTCGTCATGCTCAATCTCGTGCTGCTTGTTCGCGCACTGCTGACGCGGGGCAGCGGGCTCTCGCTGCCCACGTTCGCCACGGTGACGATCTCGGCGCTGATTCTCGGCAAGGCCGTGTTGCTGGCCAACATGCTGCCCTTCATCAACCGCTTTCCCGAGAAGCCGCTGCTGTGGAACGTGCTGTGGAAAACCGTGATCTACAACCTGATCGCCACGTTCATCCACTATCTCGAACGGTTGCACGAAGCCTGGAAGGACACCCACGACCTTGGCGCGGCACAGCATCAGCTGTTTGCCTCGATGATCTGGCCGCATTTCTGGGCCATCCAGATCCTGCTGCTGGTGCTGATCTTCAACTACTGCGTGTTTGCCGAGCTGGCGCGCCTGATCGGCGTGGAGCGACTGCGCGCGATGTTCCTCGGCCCCATCCCGGCCAACCTGGAAGCCACGCGAAGTTCCGCCAGATAACCCGCCTTCAGAGCGCGGCGGCCCGATCCGTTTCTCGCGCATCGGGCGTCGTCACGATGCCGCGGCCGGCGCTGATCGCCAGGCATTGATCCGCCACCGACGCCACGCCCGCACGATGCGACACGGCGATGATGATGGTCTGCGGCAGGCGACGCTTCAGCGTGGACAGCACGGCAAGCTCCGCATCCGGATCCAGCGCACTGGTGGCTTCGTCCAGCAACGCGATGGCCGGGCGATGCAGCAGCACTTGCGCCAGCAGCAGTCGTTGCAATTCACCGCCGGAAAGCCGGCTCGATGAACTGCTCAAGGTGGTATCGAGTGCCGACGATGCATCGGCCAGCCGCTTGTCCAGGCCCACATCGACCAGGGCCTGCAGCATGGCGGCATCGCTGGCATCGGGCGCGGCCCAGCGCAGGCATTCGCGCACGGTGATCTGCCAGGGACGCACGCTCTGGCTGACATAGGCGCCCTTGCCCACCAGCGCGGCATACGCAGCGAAGTCGATGGCGTCGTCGCCCAGGCGTGCGCGGAATTGCGCCGGCGCCACCATGCCGGCCAGCACGTCGACGAGACTGCTCTTGCCGATGCCCGAGTCGCCGCAGATCAAGGTGAGCTCGCCGGGTACCAGCGTGAGGTCGCGCACGTCGAGGGGCGTCGGTGCGTCCAGTTGCAGCTGACGGATGTGCAGCGCGTCGCTCACGGGCGAAGACGATGCCGCCTTGTTCCTTCCGGCCGCAGCGAGGTCGACATGGCGATGCCACAGCTCGAACGCGGGAATCGACGTGCGCAACTGCTGGAAATACTGCCGCGTGGAAACCAGGTAAGGCAGCAGGCGCGCCAACAGCAGGCACACGGCGATGAGGGCGGCGCGATCCACGCCGTGCCAACGGTTCGCGATGAAGAAGATGGCGGCGATGCCGAGCGCGGCGAGCATCTCCAGCACCAGCCGGCCCGAGGCGATCAAGTCCAACTGGCGACGATAGCCCTTGCCCAGTCGTTGCGAGATATCGGCGTAATGCGCCTTCTCCGCATCCTCGCGGCCGAACGAGCGGATGTGCCGCCAGCGTCGCGGAAAGTCTTCGCTCAACCAGAACAGGCGCGTGAGGTCGGCCACGTATTGCCGATTCACCGCAACCTGCTCGCGACTGCTGATGCGCGAGGCGATGAGTGCGAAACCCACCACGAACGGCACCGCCAGCAACAGCTGCGGCGACAGCCACAACGCCATGGCTAGGCTGACCACCGTGGTCAGGCCGGCCACCAGCAACTGCAATAGCGCGTTGAAGCCTTGCGTGACGATCTCGACGTTGTAGGTGAGCACGTGGGCGATTTCCGCCGACGTGGCATCCGACAACGAGGACAGTGGCGCATCGATGCGCCGCGCGTGCACCGTCTGGCGCATGTACATGCCGTAGCGGCTCGCCAAACGCGCACCAACGCGCGCGGCCTGCCAGCGCAGCATGGCGAACACGGCCGAGGCGATGACGAACGCAAGAACCTGCATGTCCGCCGTGCCGCTCATCAGCCAGCCCAGTCCGGACGGCATCAGCTGACCCGGTTCCACCAGCGGCACGAGGCAGATGGCAGCCAGGTTTCCCGTGAGCGCACTGCCCAGCGACAACGCGACGTACCAAGCCACGCCGCCGAACCCGAGGTTCGCCAGCGTGTCAAAAAAGGGCCGCGACAGGCCACGCAACTGCTCTTGCGACCGCGTGCTTCCGTTCTGCATGACTACGGAACCACTCGGTTTTTTACACGCGCCCGTCGCGGCACAGTTGGCACCTGATGACAGTGCAGAAGAACACCTCGATCCGCTTCAGCTCCCATGCCCGTAGGTGCTGCACGGGGCATGGAAGGTTGCTGCCTGCGCCGGCTTTTTCAGCCCAGCAGCCGCAACAGCGCGTCCACCGACGCGGCCGGATCGCGCCCACGGCGAAGCTCGTAGGCTCCGCCGCGCTTCACCGCCTGCACGAGGGCATCCCAGCCGGGCTGCGACGCGGCGTACGGCTGCTCGGCAACCAGCCGCTCGATAATTTGGTGCTCGGGAATCGGATGGATCAACTCGTCCGGATCGTCCGCAGGCTGGCGCGAAACGAAGACCACGCAGGCCAGCGCCAGCGGCGTCTGCGCCAGGCGGCCATGGCCGTCGCGCAGATCCACTTCGTGCTTCTCCACGCCGCTGCGGCGACGGATCATGGGTGACTGCTCGATCCATCGACGCAAACCGGCATCCTCGACGAAACGCAGCGCATCGGCCTGCACGTGAAGATAATTGGCCACGCCCGTGGCCATGCCGCTTTGCGGATGCACGAATACCGCGTCTTCGGAGAGGAACTCCATGCCGCGCAGCAGGCTGTGCAAGGCCAGCGTGGACTTGCCCGCGCCGCTGGAGCCCATCACCAGCGCGCCACGCCCTTCCCGACCGACACAGGCGCCATGCAAGGGCGCGAGGCCGAGCGCGCGCGTGGCCAGCGTGAACACGCTGAACTCGATCAGCTCGTAACGCAGGTAATACGGGTTTTCCAGCATGTCCGGCGAGGCCACCACCAGCGCGCGGTGCTGCTCGGGAAACAGCACCGCGTAATTGGAGGCGTCCATCACGCCGCACAGGAAACCCGCACCCGATTGCATGCTGACCAGGGGCGGTTCCTGCCCCGCCGCAACATCTCGCGCAGGCGCCAGCCGCAGCTCCACGTGCAGGCTCGGCGGCGTCATCGGCAGCACGTGCGGCGGCAGGCCCGCATAGGCCATCGCCGCCACATTCAGCAAGGCGGCGCTGTCACTGGTGAAGCGAACGTGAGCGCCCAGCACATGGACGTCCATCGAACGCCCTGCGGACGTCCGTTCGAGAAAGGGATCGGGGCTCAGGTCGCCCGTCATGAGGTCCAAGGTCTGCGCCATAGGCTTCGTTCGGCAAGGTGCGGCGCTGTGATAGCACAACGTTTCTCGCGGCGACATCGAAATATTTTCGTAACGGGCCGCAACCGTGCCCACTTTGCCTGGCACTCACGTCCGACGAGCGTGGAACGCTGGAGGCCGAATCGCCGGTCTGCCATGGATACGCGCCGGCGCAGTTCGCCCTACGGCTACGATTGAGGCACGTCTAAGATGCTAACGATTCAGGTCGGCCACTCCTACTTCCTGAGGTTCGACCGTAAACAGTGGGAGCGCGGCAAGCCTTATCCGCCGCTTGCCACCATGCAGGTGGCCGCGTTGCTGCGGCGCATGGGCCATGAGGTTTCGCTGTTTGATGCCATGCTCGCCGAGGGCGTGGAAGAATACGGCACGTCATTGCGCGCCGCGTCGCCCGATGTGGTTGTCATCTACGAAGACAACTTCAACTACCTCACCAAGATGTGCCTTGGGCGCATGCGCGATGCGGCCTGCGAGATGATCGCCATGGCGCACGCCAGGGGCGCGCGCGTGATCGTGGCGGGCTCCGATGCGTCCGATCAGCCCGATGCGTTCCTTGCCGCGGGCGCCGATGCCGTGCTGATCGGCGAAGGCATTGCGCCGCTGGTGGAATTGATCCGCCGCATCACGGAGAACCCGACCATCCGCACGCGCGAGTGGGTGGCCGATCTATCCGGCGTCGCCGCGATGGTGGGCGGACAGATGCAATTGACGCGCGTGGGCGCGGTGCCGCCCGATCCGCGCATCGTCGGCCATCCCGCGTGGGACCTGGTCGATATCGAGCGCTACCGCACGCTGTGGCGCGAACGCCATGGGTATTTCAGCCTCAACATGGCGGCGTCGCGCGGCTGCCCGTTCCGCTGCAACTGGTGCGCCAAGCCGATCTGGGGCAACCACTACAACCGCCGCACGGCGGAAGACGTGGCCGCGGAAATGACGTACCTCAAGCGCACTTTCGGGGCCGATCACATCTGGCTGGCCGACGATATTTTTGGTTTCCACGTGGAATGGGTGGAAGCGTTCGCCGCGCACGTCAACGAATCCAACGGCTCTATTCCGTTCACCATCCAGACGCGCGCCGACCTGATCAGCGAGCGCATGGCCACCGCACTAAGCCACGCCGGTTGCGCCGAAGCATGGATCGGCGCGGAAAGCGGCAGCCAGCGCGTGCTCGACCACATGAACAAGGGCACGCAGGTCGAAGACCTGATCATTGCGCGCGAACGGCTGGGCGCGGCACGCATTCGTGTGGGCTATTTCATCCAGCTCGGCTACCTGGGCGAGGATCTCGAAGACCTGATGGCCACGCGGGATCTCATCACTCGCGCCGCACCCGACGACATCGGCGTCAGCGTTTCCTATCCGCTGCCCGGCACGCGCTTCTACGAACAAGTGAAGGCACAGCTCGGCGAGAAGACGCATTGGCAGGACAGCGGCGACCTGGCCATGATGTTCCAGGGTGCCTACGATTCCGAGTTCTATCGCCACGTGCGCGACCTGCTCCATGAGCAGGTGATCGTGCAGCAATGGAAGGTGGTGGGCCAGACGGATCGCCATCGCAAGGCCTCGCATGCGCTCGATGCGCGCTGGGATGCGCTGATCGCCACCGAGGCGGTGCATCGCACCGGCGCGGCGGAAGCGACGTTGCGATCCAGGACATCCTGCCATGTGTGATGGTTTCGACGTGGCTGCTGCGCTCCCGCCGCTGGGCATCATCAAGTCCGGCCTGGAGCACACCACGGAAACGCTGGCGGCGGAGCTCGCCCGCCCCAGCGGCGAAACACCCGGCTGGACGGAACTCGAATGGCAACTGGCCACCGCGGTGGCCACGGCGCACGGCGTCGCGCCGCTGCTTTCCGTGTATCCGCGCTGGCAGAACCCGGCGTGGTCGCGCTTCATCGACAGCCAGTACGAACACGTGGCTCAGCGTCATCAGCGCATCACGTCATTGCTTGAACGCATCGATGCCGACGCCCGTGCCGCGGGCATCGCGCTGGTGGCGTTGAAGGGATCGGCGCTGCACGCGCTGGGCATCTATTCGCCGGGCGAACGGCCAATGGCGGACATCGACCTACTGGTCAGCGATGCCGACGCCGAACGTACGGGACGCCTGCTGGAACATCTCGGCTACGTGCAATCGTTCGCTTCCTGGAAGCACCGCGTGTTCAAGCCCGTTTCCGGCAAACCGGTGTTCGGGCTTGGCGAGCATCGCGATACGCCGGTGAACATCGAACTGCACACGCGCATCCAGGAACGGCTGCCGATAGCGACCGTCGACATCACCGATCGCATCTATCCCAGCCATCCGGTGCCGGGCATCAACGCCTATCCGTCACTGGGCGCGTTGATGTGCCATCTGCTGCTGCATGCGGCCGGCAATGTGTGCAGCCGCACGCTGCGCCTCATCCATCTCAACGATATCTCGCTGCTGGCCTCGCGCATGGTGCGCAGCGACTGGCATGTGCTGTGGAACCACGACACGGGCGAATCGCCGTGGTGGGCGCTACCGCCGTTGCGGCTGGTATGGCGCTACTACGACAAGGCCGTGCCGCCCGCCCTGCTGTACGAACTGGAACTCGACTGCCATGCCCTGCTCCGCAGCGTATCGCGGCACCAGACGCTGACGCAGGTATCGTGTTCGGAGCTGTGGATTCATACCTGGCAAGGCGTGGAATGGACACGCTCCGCGCGCGAGCTCGGCCACTACGTGCTGCAACGCTTGCGCCCTTCGAAGGAAGCACGCGAGGAACGCGAGGACATGATCCGCACGCAGCTGTGGCTGCAGGGCTCGCCTTGGGTCAAGTCGCGCCAGTGGTTGCGCATCTTCGCCATGCTGACGCGCTCGGTGCCGCGCATGGATACCCTCTACGTGGTGCGCGCCGCATTGGCGCAAGCACCCACACCGCGCACTCAGCGTCCGGAACCGGCCGTCAGCACCTGCAGGTAGAGCGCTTCGAAGGTGCGGGCCGTATAGTCCGCATCTTCCATCACGGCGCGTCGCTGCGCGGCAACAGCCAGGCGCAGGCGCAATTCGTCATCTTCCAGCACACGCCCGATCGCTCCGGCCAACGCCGCCCAATCACCCACGGGCACCGCGAGCGCTGCCGTTGGTGACCATTCCGCGATGTGGCCCACGGCCGTGCCCACGGTGGGAAGACCCATCACCGCCGCCTCGAGCAGCACCAGCGGACCGGCTTCGTGGCGCGATGACATCACCAGCAGATCCGCCGCTTCCATCATCGGCCGCAGTTCGCGCTGCGTCTTGAAGCCGTGGAAGTTCACATGGCCGTCGAGGCCGAGCTCGTGCGCCATCCGCTGTATCTCACCGTCCAGCGTATCCACGCCGACGATGTCCATCTGGAAATCCACGCCCGCTTCGGCCAGCACGGTGAGCGAGCGCAACAAGGTGGCCTGGTCCTTCACGCGGTTGAGGCTGGCCACATGGATCAGGCGCGCACGACCGGTGCGCCGGCAGCGCGGCGGCAGCGGCGGCCATGCGCGCAAGTCCACGCCCAGCGGAATGCGGCGGGCCTTGAGCCCAAGTTCCTGCAGCGAATCGATGATGGGCACGCTGGCGGCAGTCACCGCGTCGGCACTGCGCAGCACCAGGGCTTCGCGCAATCGTCCTTTCCAGCGACGGCGGCCGCCGTAATCGATCTCGTGCAGCGCCACCAGTTCGCCGCCGGCGATGTGCACGAAGCTGGGCAGGCGCAGCAAGATCGCCGCGGCCACGGCCACCATGCTGCACGAACCGGAGAAGATCGCGTGCACCAGGTCGAACGGCGCACGACGATGTTCGTCGCGGATGGCACGGATCGCACGCAGGCGCGACCAGCCATCGCCGATGTTGTGGATGCGTGCACCGGCCAGCTGCCAGCTATCCGCGGCCGCTTCCTGCCGCAGCGCGAACACATGCACTTCATGCTCGCGCGCGAGCCGGCGGATCAACGCGAGCAGCACGGGAATGACGCGGAATTCGCCCGTGCGGTCGACGCCGCCAGGCACCACCAGCGCCAGCTTCATGGCGTGCCTCCACGCCGCGCGTGCAGCAGTTGCCCATAGGCGTCGGCCCAGCGCCGGCCCACCGCCTGCAGCGACAAGGCCGTATCGAAATGCGCGCGCACTTCGGCCGGCGAAGGACGTTGTGCGGCGCTGTGCACCAGCGCATCGGCCAGCGCCTTGGCATCGCCGCGCGGCCACAGCCGGCCAACGTCGCCGACCAGCGCACGGAACGAAGGGATATTGGTGACCACCGGCATCGCGCCGCAGGCCAGCGCTTCCAGCACGGCGTAGCCGCAGCTTTCCGCGTGACTGCCCGAGACGAAGATGTCGGCGGCGCGCATCAGCGACTGCACGCGTTCATGCGGTACCTTGCCGAGCAGATGCACGCGTCCCGCCAGCCGCGGATCGCCATCGATGCGCTGCTTCACCTGAGCCAGCAGCGGCGCACTGCCGAAGGCGCACCACAACTGCACGTTGGGCAGCCGCGTGGATGCCTCGGCAATGCCATCGAGCACGGTCATGGGATCCTTGCCTGACTGCAGGTGCCCCACCCAGACCACGCAGGGATCGCCATACAGGCCGGTTTCTTCCCATGCGCGCGCGCGGCTTCCCGGCGTGAAGCGGCTGGTGGATTCGGGTATCACGAACAGCCGCGTCGACGGATCCAGCAAGCCCGCCGTCACGAACGGCCGCGCGAGTTCCGGCGCAGTGAACGCCACGCCATGCGCGGCGGCATACCAGCGCCGCCAACGCGACCGGCGCCAGCGTGGCGGCAGCCGGTCGGCGTGGTCCTGCAGAAGCATCGGCAGATGCGGCAGTTCAAGCGACAACGCATGCGCATCGCTGGCAGCGCCAAGGCTGTGCACATGCACCACATCGGCCTTGATCTCGTCCACCAGCCGCGCCACGCGACGCGCGCGCTCCGTGGCGCTCGCATCGTGGGCCGCCACGAAGTAGTAGTCCACGCCGTTGCGCGTGAGCTGTTCCGAGCGCGCGGCGACCTGGATCACGCTGACGCGCGTGCCCGCGCTCGCGGCCGATTCGGCGATGTCCACCAGTGATGGCCATGCCTCCAGCGCCTGCGCCAGCATCAGCCCTTCCGGTGCGGGAAAAAAGTTGACCTGCGCGACATGCAACGGCGGCACGGATCAGAGCCCCGACACTTGAGGCATGCGCAGGCGTACCAGCCGGTTGGCGAGATTCAGTTCCCACGGACTGTCGTACCGGCGCATGCGATAACGCCATGATGCCGCCGCCGACAACGTGCGCTTGGCCCAGGTGGGCGAGCGCAGGTCCTGCACGGTGGGATAGCGGCAGCGCAGCACGGTGACGAAATCGTGGATGCGTCGGCGCAGCTTGTCGTTCACCCACGGCGCATCGGCGTGGCAGGCGTAATCCACCCAACGCTTCTGCGTCCACTCCTCCGGCGTCGAAGGAAATACCAGTGGCTCGCCGTTGGCATCGCGCAACGGCGTGGAGGCGCGCTTGCCGCGATCCTTCTCGTGCTTGCTGCTTTCGGGCAGCGGCGTGTAGACGTAGACGATGATCTCCGACTGCGGGTTGACGCGCTTGAGCTCGCGGATGAACTCGAACGTGTGCTCGGTTTCCTCTTCCGTGTTCTCCGGCGGCGCCACCATGAACGACAGCTCCGGGATCACCCCATGACGACGGCACAGCTCGGCCACCGCCAGCGTCTGGTCCGGGCGCGTGCCCTTGCGGATTTCCTTGAGCATCGTGGGGCTGGCCGATTCGGCGCCGATATAGGCCATGCGCAGCTTGCTCTTGCGCACCAGCTTCCACGTGCTTTCCGACAGATTGAGCAACGCGTCCGCGCGTGCATAGCACCACCACGGCAGCTCGTAGCGTGCCATGATTTCCAGTAGCGGAATCATGTCCTGTTCGCGGTCGAAGAAGTTGTGGTCGAAGTACTGGATGGAATCGGCGCCCAGCTCGTACTTCAGGTATTTCAGGTCGCGTTCCAGGCGCGGTATCGGCGGCAGCGCCGTAGCGCCGCCGAACATCGCCGCCACGCCGCAGAACGTGCAACGGAAACGGCAACCCACCGAGGCCTGATGCGCGGCGGTGCGACGGCCGAGGAAGGTGCGCGCCAGGTAACGGCGCGGATCGCCCAGCTTGTCGTACGGCAACACCACCGGCGGCCCGTTGCGCGAGAAGGGACGACTGGTGTTGTGCACCAGCTCGCCATCGTTGAGCCACGACAGTCCGTTGATGGTGGAAAGTTTGGCCGCATCGCCCGCATGCAGCGCGGCGATGAGTTCCGGCATGGTGTCTTCGCCCTGCCCGCGGATCGCATAGTCCACGTACGGCGCCTTGAGCGCGGTCTCGGTATACAGCGTGGGGAAGTAGCCGCCCCACACGATGGGCACGTCCGGCCGGTGCGCGCGGATCGCCTGCGACACGGCGATGGCCGGCTCGATCTGCGGGCCGCCCATCACGCTGATGCCGACCGCCGTGCACTCGCGCTCGTCCAGCGCGTGCAGCGTCTTGTCGACGAAGTCGCGATCCATGTTGCCGTCGATAATGCGGCTGCTGCCGTCGCGGTCCAGCGTGGTCGACAGGTGCAGCAGCGCCAGCGGGAAGCGCGCGCTGGAGCGCGACGTGATGGTCGGATTGATCAACAGCGTGTGCGGCGTGCGGTTCATGACATTGCGTATCGGTGGTGGATCATGGCTTGCGCCACAGCTGGAGAACGAGGGCCACGGGCACGTCCAGCGCCGCGCGATCGAAGTGCGCGCCGGCAGGAATGTCGATGGGATCGAGCATGGGTTCGAGCACGCTGCCGATCTCCAGCCCCACTCGCGCGCACGCGGCGTGCCAGTGGCTGTAGAGATGCGCCGTGTGGCGCACGGCATAGCGCTGCCCGTCGGCCTTGAAGTCGCGCAGCCAACCGAGCGCGTGGCCGATGGGATGCACGTCGCTGCACAACACCATGCCGCCCGGCTGGGTGACGCGGCACAGTTCGCCCAGCACCGGTTCGAGCTGCTCGACGTGACCCACGGCCAGGCCGCAGAGGGTCAGATCGGCCCACGCGTCGGTCACGGGAAGATCGTCCAGGCTGCCCTGCATCAGTTCGATCGATGCGCGTCGGCGGCCGGCGTCAAGCTCGGCCTCCGCACGCAGCAACATGTCGCGCGAGAGATCCACGCCGGCCACTCGTGCCGCGCCGCGCTGCATCGCATAGCGCATGTAGCGCCCGGTGCCGCAGCCTGCGTCGAGCACGTTGCGTCCGCTGAGATCCTGCGGCAACAGGCCGAGCATCGCACGCTCCTCGGTAAGCATCACCGGGTTGTGTGCGCGCGCCGGATAACTCGGCGCCCACAAGGCGTACGCTTCGGCAGGATCGAGAATGGGCGTGTGGCGCAACATCAGCAGCGAGCCTCGGCGGTGAGGACGGGTGCCGACGCGCGGTCGCGCACCGTTGCAAATTCCAGCCCGGGTTCCAGCGCCAGCAGCGCCGGATCGGCCAGCGATTTCGCCAGCAGCTTGGGACGGCCATCGAGCAGCACCGGCACGGTTTCCACACCGGCCACCGCAAACCAGTCGGCAAAGTCGGGATCGGCGATGCGCGGCAGGCCATCGCGCACCACGGCGCGAATCTGGCTGCGCTCGAGCCCGATCAGGCTCCACTCCTCATGGCCGCCGCGGTCTTCCACGATCACCAGGTCGGCATGTGCGCCTGCATCCAGATGGCCACGCCATGGCATGCGCAGCATGCGCGCCGCATCGGTGGAGACCAGCGCAAGCACTTGCTGCGGCGTCAGTTCACAACGGACGGCGACACTGCGCAATTCTTCCAGCAGGTCGCGCGAACCGCTCAGGCGCGAGTCCGTGCCCAGCGCCAGGCGTCCCGCATCGGCGAGCTTGCGTGGCCGCAACGTGCGTCCCAGCAAGCGTTCGTTGCTGGTGGGACACCACACCACGCCCGCACCGCGTTCGATGATCCGGTCGATATCGTGCTCGCGCAGGCCCACGCCATGCACCAGCACGCTGTGGGCGGCAAGGCAGCCCAGTTCGTCCAGATGCGCCAGCTCGGCCTGCGCCACGGCATCGGTGCCTTCGGCCAGGTGGATGATCCACGGCCGGTCCACCGGCGTCTGCGCGAAGCTCTGCTGTACCGGCGGCCCGTACGAGCTCCAGCCGAGCGCGTAGCTCCAGCCGTAGTCGCGCAGCAAGGCCACGGGAAAATCCAGCATATCCAGCGCTTCATGCCACGGATCGTGATGCGCGACGAAGGTGGTGCCCGCCAGCAGATTCTTCAGCGCGCCATGCCGCATACGTAGTGCCTTGGGCACGCGCAGTGCCGCCGTCACGGCCTCGTCGCTGAAATGCGCCTGGAACGCTTCGATCCATGCATAGCTGTTGGGAAACACCTCGCCTGTCGCCAGTGGCGGCACGGTGTTCACCTGCAGATGCTCGTGCGCGTTGATCAGCCCGGGAAAGATCAGGTGATCGCGCAGGTCAATGCGGTGCGCCCACGCGGGCAGCGATGCATCGATGCGTCCGCCGCGTATCAGCAGCGGTTCGCGCGAGACGCCCTCGGGCGTGACGCACGCCGCGCCGCAAAGACTGGCATGGGTTCGGGCGAACCAGGCATCCATGGCATCACCGCTTGCGCATCACGATGAGGAAGTGATCGCCCATGTCGCGCAGCAACGGCAGCGCGCCGAGGCGATCGTCGAGTCGGCCCAGCCGTTCGTACCAGTGACGGCGGCGGCGGTAGTAATCCACCAGGTACGGCGGCGGCATGAACAGGCTCAGCGCGCGATAGCTTTCCAGCGAAAAGTGTTCGCCGAAGGCGCGGTAGAACTCGCGCGGCAGGTAGTAGTACGTCCAGATGGTGTGCTTGTTCATGCCCACTGCGGCCGGGCCGCGCGTACCGCGCACGCTGGCGCGGCGGAAACGTCCGCGCATGGCGTAGTGGCCCATTTCCCACGGGCAGATGCGACCGATCACGGAGAACACCAGCTTGCCGCCGGGCTTGAGCAGGCGCGCGCATTGCTCGGCGACGGCGTGCAGGTCCGGCGCGCAATTGAGCGGGCCGAAATTGGAATAGATGCCGTCGAATTCGTCCTTCAACTGATCCAGCTGCTGCACGCCAAGGTGCACGGCCATGATGTTGGATTCGAGCCCCGCCACGGCAGCGCGCGAACGCGTGCGTCCGACCATCTCAGGCGACCAGTCCGTGGCCACCACCTGATAGCCGCGGCTGGCGAATTCCAGCGCGTCATGCCCGGTGCCGCAGCCGATATCAAGCAATTGCGAGCCGGCGGGTACTTCCTTGCGCACGGTGTCCCACATCGTGATACGCATGCGCTGGATCAGTTCATTGTTGCCGCGCGGACCGTCGTAATCGGCGGCCACGCTGTCGAAGGCTCGCTGCGTATCGAGCAATTGCGCTTCGTTCAAGGAGGCCTCCATCGAGCGCCGGTTCGCATATCCCATGACTGATTTCCAACGCTCGCTTGCAGGTTGATCGATGCGGCGCCACGCCGCGCGGTGATGACAGGTCTGCCCTCTTCCCGTAGGTGCCCTCAGGCGTGCGTTTGGTTGAATGAAACCGTCACAACCTGCTTACGACGCAGCGCATTGCGCACGATGGCGGCGAACGCACCCAGCGACAGGCCGAACAGGATGCCGATGCCCCAGATGAGCGTGAGATTCGGGAAAACCGGCCCC
>Ga0209026_1000842_pt1 | contig 16208 bp, 9 predicted proteins | sample AraplaCL_Col_mCL_FD_184262 | JGI IMG/M metagenome (GOLD analysis project Ga0209026, IMG submission 184262) | Arabidopsis root microbial communities from the University of North Carolina, USA - plate scrape CL_Col_mCL (SPAdes) (version 2) | ecosystem: Host-associated > Plants > Roots >... | reverse complement strand
CATTCAAAAAATTAAAAAACTAACATAAAACAAAGGAGGATGAAACCTTGAAAAGAAGAGATTTTCTTTATCTATCGGGCATTGGCGCAACAGCTTTAATGCTGCCCGGTTTGCCATCGCTTGGTAACCCGGTTGACCAGGCTGCCGCGTTAGAATACGTGGACGTAAAAATTAAAAAAGAGCTGGCCGATGCCGCCTTAAACACCGCTAAAGCCAAAGGCGCGAGCTATGCCGATGTGCGCATAGGCCGCTACTTTAACCAGGCCATCATCACCCGCGAAAACCGTGTGCAAAACATTGGCAGCGGCGAATCGTATGGCGTGGGTATCCGCGTGATAGCCAACGGCTGCTGGGGTTTTGCCGCTACCAACCTGATGACCAAAGAAGGTATGGCCGCAACTGCCGCAAAAGCGGTTGCCGTAGCTAAAGCCAACGCCAAGATCGGAGGCAAGCCGGTTGAACTGGCGCCGCAAAAAGGTTATGGCGAAGTAAGCTGGAAAACGCCTATCGAAAAAAATGCTTTCGAAGTACCGATTAAAGAGAAAGTAGACCTGTTGCTCAATGCCAACGGCATTGCCACGGCGGCAGGTGCAAGCTTTGTTAACTCCTCCATATTCGCGGTTAACGAGCAAAAATATTTCGCCTCGACCGATGGTTCGTACATCGACCAGGATATCCACCGCATCTATCCAAACTTTACCATCAGCAAGGTCGACCGTGAACTGGGTGTTTTTGAAACCATCCGTGGTTCGAGCTCACCAAAAGGTTTGGGTTATGAGTATTTAACCCCTTCGGACTCTGAAAAAGTAACCGGTGTGGTTACCCGTTATAAAAACCGTTACGATCTGCTGGAAGATATCAAGCAAATGTCGCGCGTGGCCAGCGAAAAGGTAATGGCCAAATCGGTAGAGCCGGGTAAGTACGATCTGGTTCTTGATCCTTCGCACTTGTGGTTAACCATCCACGAAAGTGTTGGCCACCCTACCGAGCTTGACCGGGTGCTGGGCTACGAAGCAAACTTTGCCGGTACCAGCTTTTTAACGCTGGATAAATGGCGGTCGAAAAACTTCCATTTTGGCAGCGAGCATGTCAATATTGTTGGCGATAAGCTGCAATACGGTTCGTTGGGTGCTGTTGGTTATGATGACGAAGGCGTAAAATGCGGCAAATGGGATATTATTAAAGATGGCGTTTTGGTAAACTACCAGGCCATCCGCGATCAGGCGCATATTATCGGTTTAAATGCTTCGCAGGGCTGCTGTTACGCGCAAAGCTGGAGCGATGTACAGTTCCAGCGGATGCCTAACGTATCGCTGCAGCCGGGTAAAACGCCGCTGAGTGTAGACGAGATGATTAAAAACGTTAAAAAAGGTATTTATATCATCGGCGACGGCTCGTTCTCTATCGATCAGCAGCGCTATAACTTCCAGTTCGGCGGGCAGATGTTCTACGAAATTAAGGATGGTAAAATTGCGGGTATGTTAAACGATGTGGCTTATCAGGCCAACACCCAGGAGTTCTGGAATTCGTGCGTGGCAGTTTGTGACGAGAAGGATTATCGCCTCGGCGGATCGTTTAACGACGGCAAGGGTCAGCCAAGCCAGTCGAGCGCGGTATCGCATGGTTCGTCGACAGCGCGTTTTAACGGAGTGAATGTAATTAATACTAAACGAAAGATCGGATAATTGTATGCCTATATTAAGTAAAGAAGAAGCACAGGCTTTATTAAAGAAAGTGCTTAGTTATTCAAAAGCCGAAGAGTGCGAAGCAAGTTTATTTGGCAGCGAGGGTGGCAATATACGCTATGCGTTAAACGCGGTATCGACAGCCGGCGATATCAGCACCACAGGTTTATCGGTGACATCGGCTTATGGCAAAAAAAGCGCAAGCGCCAATATTGATGAGTTTGATGATGCGGCTCTTGAAAGAGTTGTGCGCCGCTCGGAAGAGCTGGCCCAGCTTGCACCCGAAAACCCGGAGCGTGAAGAAATGCCCGGCCCTGCAACTTTTAAAGAAGCCATAACCTACAACCCAAAAACCGCCGCCATGACGCCCGATACCCGGGCCGACCTGGTAGCAAAAAGTTTGGATGTGACTAAAAAGGCCGGTTTAAGCGCAGCCGGATTTTTAGAGAACAGCACCACCTTTAGCGCGGTAATGAACTCGAAAGGGTTTTTTGCCTATAATAAAGGTACCAATGTGATCTTTTCGGTCACCACCCGTAACGATGCCGGAACGGCTTCAGGCTACGCAGCACGTGGATTTACCGATGTGAGCAAATTGGACACCGAATCGGCAACACGGATAGCGACCATGAAGGCCAATGCATCGATAGGCGCGCGTGCGCTTGAGCCGGGAAAATATACAGTGATCTTAGAACCGGTTGCTGCTACATATCTATTAGAAAACATGTTCCGCTTTGATGCCCGTAGTGCCGACGAGGGCCGGAGCTTTTTGAGTAAAAAAGGTGGCGGTACCCGTTTGGGTGAGCAGCTGATGGATGAGAAAGTAACCATCTACTCCGACCCGTTCGATCCGGACCTGCCGGCATCAACCTGGGGCCGCGATGGTTTGCCGCGCGAAAAAACAGTGTGGATCGATAAAGGCGTTGTAAAAACCCTGAGCTATAACCGCTATTACGCCAAAAAGAAAGGCGTAGCACCACAGGCCGGGCCGGAAAATATCATCATGATGGGCGGCAACACATCATTAGAAGAAATGATTAAAAGTACCGAAAAAGGGATCCTGGTATCGCGTTTATGGTATATCCGTATGGTGGACCCGCAGGTATTGCTGTTAACCGGGCTTACCCGCGATGGCACATTCTATATCGAGAACGGCGAGATCAAGTTCCCGGTAAAAAACTTCCGCTTTAACGAAAGCCCGGTAATTATGCTCAACAACCTGGAGGCTTTGGGTAAACCGGAGCGCAGCATCAGCGTGGAATCGTACCGGAGCTATATGATACCGCCGATGAAGGTGAGGGATTTTACGTTCTCGTCGCTATCGGACGCGGTGTAGTTTAATGATTGAAGAATTGATTTTTGAATAATTGAATTGTTCAAATAATTTAAAGCCATCCGGGAACGGGTGGCTTTTTTGGTTGATGGAATTTGAGTAACTTGGCTTAGACTTATCCTGCGGACCACAAGCGGGACGCTTGCGGTTGCAGCGAAATGATCATAAAACTAAAATAATGATAAAGTTAATAGGTGGTTGGGGTAATCTCATTGTTTTAATCTTAATAATTATTATTTTTTCTGTTTTTCAGATAAAAAAATGCAATAGATTACAGAGAGCTGTTTATACTGAAGGAATCTCACATGGGATTAGCGTAGGTGCAAGGGGCAATCATGTTTTAGATTATACTTTTATCGTTGAAGGAGATGAATTTAAAGGTTTTGTTTCGAGCACATTTTGCGACGACACTAATAATAAAGGATGCCATATTGGAGATACGGTTATCGTAAGGTATGAAGCTGAAAATCCAGGAAATAACGATCTTGTAGTTAAACTTCCTTCTAATGCCGCACTTAATAATAACTAATGTCTGCCCCTATTCTGGCGCGAGTATGATGGGTAGGGCAAAGCACAAATGCTACTCGTGCCTTTTAATAATAAATGAAGAATAAGAAAACAGAACAAATAAAAGAAGATAAAGTACCTCTTTTATTAAAGGTGATCATCATAGTTTTTTTAATACTTTGTTTATTATATTTAGTATTTACAGGCGGCAATAATCAAAGCTGGTATCCAGGAAAGCCTTATAATGAAAGATAAGGTAATACATTCTAAACCACAAGCGTACCAGCCCAGCCCTTGTTGGTGATAACACCAACAAGGGCCGGAAAATTATTATTTTGAGCATTCAAGTAATCAAATTAAATGGGTTCGCAACAGGCGCAAAGCAATATTTGGGGTAAAAGGCTTAGAGACTGGGCCGAAATACAGGAAGAACAGGGCAAAGCGGGTTATGATTTTGTTTTAAATGAACTGGGTACAACGGCAGCAACACGGTTATTGGATGTGGGTTGCGGCACCGGTTATTTTTGCAAACTGGCAGCCGACCATGGCGCAATAGTCACCGGGCTGGATGCCACCGCGGCATTTATTGAAGAAGCCGAAAGAAGATCGCCGGCCGGCACATTTATAGTAGGCGATATGGAAAACCTTCCATTTGCCGATCAGTCGTTCGACGTGGTGTGTGGCTTTAATGCCTTTCAATATGCCAGCAACATAAAAACAGCTCTCACCGAAGCAAAAAGGACGCTGGCTGAACGAGGTAAATTGGTGATGATGATTTGGGGCGAAAAGGAAAAATGCGAGATCGTCTCTTTTTTAAAGGCGATAGGCGATCTTTTGCCGCCACCTGATCCGGGAAGCCCTGGTCCCTTTGCACTTTCAGAAAATCATTTGCTTGAACAAATTTTAACAGGAATTGGCTTTGATAAAATAACCGCCACAGCGGTAGCGGCAACCTGGGACTACGCCAATACTGCCATTGCCCTCAAAGGACTGCTCTCATTAGGTGCCGTTTCAAAAGCCATTGAAACCAGCGGGTTAGACAAAGTTCGGGAAGTAATATTGCAGGCGATAAAACCCTACACGCAGGCAGACGGCCGGGTGGTATATCATAATCAATACCGCGTGGTGATTGTTGAAAAATAGTTTAGACTTAGGCTTCTTCCGCCCTTGCCGGTGATATCACCGGCAAGGGCAGAGAAGAAGATTTATTACAATAGCATAATTCCATGTATATCAAAGTAACCTGGATACACAATTTTGATGACGAGCCTGTATTGTTTTACCATGAGCTTGATGATGCAAGGATGGAAACACGTAAGATAGAATTTTTCAAAGATGAAACATTTCAGTGGGCATCTGCACATCACTATTCCGATGACATATATTTAGCTGAAATCCCTTTTCCAAGTGTCGATGAAATTAACGAGGATCCGGAATTTATCGCAAAAGAAATTTCGCAAGATGAGTTTGAGCAGATCTGGATTGAATACGCGCACTCAGCTAATGGCTAAAAACACTATTGCAGCTCTCCCTCAAAATTCGTATATTTAAGGTTAGCGAAAACTTGAAGCGCGAGGCGGAAAGCGAAAAAATGGTGAAATTTTCTTACAATTTCCCCCCTGCTTTATAATTTGTCATTGCGAGCGCATGCGCGGCAATCCCTGAGAATAGTGGCCGACTTGCATAGCGTGAATGTCCTTTGGGATTGCCACGTCGTCGCTGCTTTCAGCGCGCTCCTTCTCGCAATGACATATTGGGGAATTATGATGCTAAAATCATTGCAAATTTGATACCCGGACATGAATAAGTGTCTTGAAAAATCCTACAATTTCCCCCCTGTCTCGATTTTTTATTGCAAAAATGGTAATCATACCAATATCCAGCTTCCGGACAGTTAACTTACTGTTATGCCCATCCCCCGAAAAGGGTGGAATATTATTTTTTCTTTAAATATTTATACACCGGATGTTAAGTGTATCTGTAAATCGCTATATTTAGAAAACAAAATTTTATCACCTTGAAAAGAAGAAACTTCCTTTACCTCACCGGCATGGGTGTAGGGGCTTCAATGCTTTCGCGGATACCTGTATTCGGATCGCCAATTGATGCGCAGGTCGCCCTGGAGCGGATTGACCCTGCATTAAAAAAACGGATGGCAGATGTGGCGCTAAACGCGGCACGATCGAAAGGTGCAACCTACACCGATGTACGCATTGGCCGATACCTTAACCAGTATGTAATTACGCGCGAAGACAAGGTACAAAACGTTGTCAACACGCAGTCGTACGGAATGGGCATACGGGTGCTTGCCAATGGCTGCTGGGGCTTCGCTGCCCTCGATAAGCTGGATAACGACAGTATTGCCAAAGCGGCGGGTATCGCGGTAGCTATCGCTAAGGAAAATGCACGTATACAAAGCGAGCCTGTGATACTGGCGCCGCAAAAAGGCTATGGCGAAGTAAGCTGGAAAGCGCCGATTGAAAGGAATGCTTTTGAGGTGCCGATAAAAGAAAAAACCGACCTGTTGCTGGCTGTTAATGCTGCCGCCATGAAGAATGGGGCAAATTATATCAGCTCGAATATGTTTTTGGTTAACGAGCAAAAGTATTTTGCCTCGTCGGACGGGTCGTATATCGATCAGGATATACACCGCATCTGGCCGACATTTAGTATCACTAAAATTGACCCTAAAACCGGCAAATTTGCCAGCCGTAATGCTTTGAGCGCGCCACGCGGCATGGGCTATGAGTATCTGATGCCGCGCGAAAGTGATAAAATAAAGGGCGCGCCAACCACTTTGTACCGCGACAGGTACGATATGCTCGAAGACGCTACCGTTGGCGCTGTGCAGGTTGGTCAAAAAATGGCTGCCAAATCTGTTGAAGCAGGTAAGTACGATCTGATACTTGATCCGTCGCACCTGTGGTTAACCATCCACGAAAGTGTTGGCCACCCTACCGAACTCGACCGGGTACTGGGTTACGAAGCCAACTTTGCCGGTACCAGCTTTTTAACGCTGGATAAATGGGAATCGAAGAAATTTAATTTTGGCAGTAAAAATGTCAACATCGTTGCTGATAAATTACAGCCAGGTTCATTAGGCGCTGTGGGTTATGATGACGAGGGCGTAAAATGCGGGCAGTGGGATTTGATCAAAGATGGTGTTCTGGTAAATTATCAAACCATCCGCGATCAGGCGCACATCCTTGGACTGAATGCTTCGCAAGGTTGCTGCTATGCCGATAATTGGAGCGATGTACAGTTCCAGCGGATGCCTAACGTATCGTTGCAGCCCGGTAAAACACCGTTGGTGCCTGCCGATATGATCAAAAATGTAGAAAAAGGCATTTACATCATAGGCGACAGCTCGTTCTCTATCGATCAGCAACGCTATAATTTCCAGTTCAGCGGGCAGCTTTATTATGAAATTAAAGACGGTAAAATAGTTGGTATGTTGAATGACGTAGCCTACCAGGCCAATACCCAGGAGTTCTGGAATTCGTGCGCGGCCGTGGCCGATAAGAGCGATTACCGCTTAGGTGGTTCATTCTTCGACGGTAAGGGACAGCCCGAACAGGTGAGCGCCGTATCTCACGGCTCATCGACTGCGCATTTTAAAGGAGTTAATGTAATCAACACAGCAAGAAAAATTTAACATGGCAATATTAAGCGAAGACGAAGCACGCTCTTTAATGAAAAGGGCCCTTAGCTTTTCAAAAGCCGACGAATGCGCGATCAGCCTTAACGGGTCGGAGTCGGGCAATATCCGTTATGCACGTAATTCGGTATCAACCAGCGGCAATATCAACCAGATCAGCATGTCCATTTCTTCGGCATTCGGTAAAAAACTGGGCATTACTACCGTGAATGAATTTGACGATGCCTCGTTAGAAAAGGCTGTACGCGATGCCGAAGAACTGGCACACCTGGCACCCGAAAACCCGGAATATATGCCGATGATGGGCCCGCAGGAATTTGGCCCGCCCTCCAGAACATTTGAACAAAGTACGGCAGATATCACACCGAAACAACGCACCGACCTTGTTGCCGCGAGCTTACAGGTCGCTAAAGATAACAAGCTCACCGCGGCTGGTTTTTTACAAAATACCTCGGGCTTTAACAGCGTGCTCAACTCGCGCGGGTTATTTGCCTATACCAAGTTTAGCGATATCAACTTCTCGGCGACATTGAAGACCGCGGATGGTAAAGGATCGGGTTATGCAACCCGCGATTATGAGGCGCTGGCCGATATGGATACCCTTAAATTCACCAAGATCGCTGCCCAGAAGGCTACCGGTTCGAATGGTGCAAGGGCTATTGAGCCGGGAAAATATACAGTGATATTGGAGCCGGCCGCGGGTATTGTTTTGCTCGAAAATCTTTACGGCAGCCTTGATCAGCGCAGCGCAGATGAAGGCCGTAGCTTTTTAAGCAAGAAAGATGGCGGGACTAAACTTGGCGAAAAAATTGTAGATGAACGGGTGACTATTTACTCCGACCCGCGGCACCCGGGTTTGCCTACGTTCACCTGGAGCGGCGATGGCCAACCACAGGTTAAACGCACCTGGATAGAAAAAGGCGTGGTAAAAACGCTGTTCAACTCGCGTTACTGGGCGGCAAAAAAAGGAGTCGAGCCTGTGCCTTACCCCGGTGGCGTGGTTATGGAAGGCGGCACGCAAACGCTGGCCGAGTTGATCAAAGGTACCGAAAAAGGTATTTTGGTAACGCGTTTGTGGTATATCCGCGAAGTTGATCCACAAACGCTGTTGTACACGGGTTTAACCCGAGATGGTACTTTCTATATCGAAAACGGCGAGATCAAGTTCCCCATCAAAAACTTCAGGTTTAACGAAAGCCCGGTAATTATGCTCAATAACCTGGATGCTTTGGGTATACCCGAGCGTACTGTTAGTGCCGAAAGTAATTCGAGCGCGATCATCCCGCCGATGAGGATCAGGGATTTTACTTTCTCGTCGCTATCGGATGCAGTATAATTAGTTCTATGACATAATATTAACGCCATCCTCTGCGGGGTGGCGTTTTTGTTATGTTACCTTTATAATAAACAAATGTAGGAGTGATTTTGAACATTTTAGGTTATTGCTCTACCTCGATTGACATTTATACCCCTATAAATGCACAATAGTTTAATTATAGTGCTCTACATTTACCAACTGATAATTAGCCTCGGCGCTAGATATCCCGGAATGAGAACCGGCTGAACCAATTAAACGTTACGCAACTAAACATGAGAATTAACAACATTACGATAAATGGGTTTTTAACCATTGGCCTTTCTTTTATCTGTCTTGGAGCAGTGCATGCCCAAACAAAAGCAGTACCGGCACTCGATAAAAAGATTGATGGGATAATCAGGAAAATGACCTTAAAGGAGAAGATAGCTATGCTGCACGGCAATTCCTTGTTTTCATCCGAAGGTGTAAAGCGGTTGGGTATCCCCGAGTTGACCTACGACGACGGGCCTTTGGGCGTGCGTGAAGAAGTTGGGCGCTTTACCTGGGGGCCGCTTAATCTCACAACCGATTCGGCAACTTTTTTTCCAAACGGTTCGGCAGTAGCTGCAACCTGGAACCCTGCGATGGCTTATAAATTTGGTGTAGCGATGGGCCAGGAGGCTTTGGCGCGCAAAAAGAATATTATGCTGGCGCCAGCATTTAACATTTGCCGTACCCCGCTTTGCGGCCGTACGTACGAGTATTATTCAGAAGATCCGTTCTTGAATGCACAATTAGCCATATCATCAGTTCAAGGTATACAAAGCCAAAATGTAGCCGCCTGTGTTAAGCACTTCGCGGTAAATAATCAGGAAACCTGGCGCGACAGTATTAACGCCGTAGTAAGCGAACGTGCTTTGCGCGAAATCTACCTGCCTGCGTTTAAGGCATCGATAGAGCAGGGACACGCTTATACGATCATGTCGGCATATAATCTGATCAACGGTGCGCATTGTTCGGAAAATGATTTTCTGTTAAACAAGATATTAAAAGGCGAATGGGGGTTTAAGGGCCTGGTAATGTCCGACTGGGGCGGTACACACAGTACAGTAACGGCAGCAAAAAATGGGCTCGACCTGGAAATGGGCTCGAGCGGGCCGTTTGAAAAATGGTATTTTGCCGATCCGTTGTTCGAAGCCGTAAAAGAAGGAAAGGTGAGCGAGAAGATCATCGACGAAAAAGTGCATCGTATACTTTGGGTTATCTATCATACCTCGCTGGTACAACATCAATTGCCCGGTAGCATCAACACTCCGGCACACCGCAAAGCGGTTTACGATGTCGCTGCCGAGTCGATCGTGCTGTTGAAAAACCAGAAACATATGCTGCCTTTAAATACCTCGGGTGTAAAAAGCATTGCCGTTATTGGTGATAACGCCACCCATACTTTTGCTACAGGTGGTTTTGGTGCAGGGGTAAAAGCTAAATACGAGGTTACCGCTTTACAGGGATTAAAAAACCGGTTGGGTAAAACCATCGATATCCGTTTCGCGCAAGGCTATAAAGCCGATTATAAATTTAACTATAACGTTCAGCAAAAAGAAGCCGCTAACAAACCTAATCCTGAATTGATAGGTCAGGCGGTAGAATTGGCTAAGAAGAGTGATGTAGCCATACTGGTCATCGGCTCCAACCGCGATTACGAAAGTGAATCCCGCGATAGAGAGAATCTCACTTTGCCTTTCAGCGAACAAGCATTGGTGGACGCGGTTACTGCCGCAAACCCCAATACCATTATCGTGGTGATCGGCGGTGCGCCTTACGATCTGAACCAGATCAAAAAAAGCAACCATACCATCATCTGGTCGTGGTTTAATGGTAGCGAAGGCGGTAATGCTTTGGCTGATGTAATTACGGGCAAGATTAATCCATCAGGAAAATTGCCTTTTACATTCCCTGCCAAGCTTGACGATTCTCCGGCACATGCTTTAGGCACCTTCCCGGGAAAAAACCTAACTGCGGATTATCAAGAAGGCATTTTAGTAGGCTATCGCTGGTTTGATACCAAGAAGATCGAACCTCTTTATTGTTTCGGTTATGGTTTATCCTATACTAATTTCAAATATTCGTCTTTTAAAACGGATAGGAAAAGCTATACAAAGGGTGAAAATATTACCACCACTTTACAGCTAAGCAATACCGGTAAATACGCCGGAAAAGAAACGGTACAGCTTTACGTGAGCAAATTAAACTCAAAGGTTGAGAAGGCCAAAAAAGAGCTGAAAGCATTTAAAAAAGTAGCTGTTGGCAGCGGTAGTGCGGCCACAGTTGCCTTAAACTTTAAAGCCGCCGATCTGGCTTATTTTGATGAGGGTGCAAAGAAATGGATAGTTGAGCCCGGTCAGTATAAAATTTCGGTAGGCGCGTCATCAAGGGATATCCGGCAATCGACGATTATTACCATCGATTAAACGAACGGCCTGCAATTTATTGCGTGGCCGAGTTGTATATTTGTTAAGCTCACCTAAAAAGCTACAGTAACAAAACCAATTATTATGCGGTACAAGTTGTTTATCGCGCTTTTTTTGTCGCTTATTATGAGCGCCGGTTTAAAAGCGCAGCATGATCAGTTTCAGTTTTCGCGATTAGATGTTAATAACGGGCTATCGCATAATTGGGTAACCTGTATCACGAAGGATAGCAAGGGGTTTATGTGGTTTGGCACCTTATCGGGCCTTAACAAGTACGATGGCTATAAATTTAAGGTATTTAAACATTCCATCAGCGATACCACCAGCCTTAACGACGATTTTATAGTAAGCATAGCCGAAGGGCCGGACGATAAGTTATGGATAGGAACCCGCAATGGTTTTAATATTTACGATCCGTTAACTGAAAGCTTTATCCGCAACACCAGCAGTTATCTAAAGTCGATCGATATTCCCGATGCTAACATCACCGCCGTAAAAAAGGACAGAGTAGGCAATTACTGGTTTATTCACTCGGTTTACGGTGTTTACCGGTACGATCCCAAAACAAGAAAAACCACTCATATAGCGCATATCCCCGGCGACCCGGACAGCGTTAGCTCAAACACGATATGCGATGTTTCGCTGGATAGCAAAAACAATATCTGGCTTATTTATTACAGGGGTGCGCTGGAGTGCCTAAACCCCGAAACCAACAAGGTTATCTACCGTTCGGATGCGATCAGTAAAAACTACGCCTTCTCTAACCTGCCGTTTAAGCTGTTCATTGATAACAAAGACGATTTTTGGGCTTATGTACCTACCTATTCATCAGGGGTGTATTACTTGAGCGCGGATAGAGCGGTATTCAGGCATATTGGCAAAGGCGAAGGCCCTGATAAGTTAAGTACCGATGTGATATGGGGTATTATTCAGGATGATAAGGACCGTATCTGGATAGCGACCGATCATGGCGGGATCGGTGTTTTAGATAAAAGTACTTTTAAGTTCAACGTTTTGATGAACCACGAAGATGACAATAAAAGCCTGAGCCAAAACAGTATCATATCCTTGTATAAGGATGATACGGGGATCATCTGGATCGGCACACACAAAAGGGGCATTAGTTATTATCATGAGGATATTATCAAGTTTCCGTTGTACGCCCACCACCTGTCCGACGCCAGGAGTTTGCCTTTTAACGATATCAACAAATTTATAGAGGATAAATATGGTAATCTGTGGTTAGGCACTAACGGCGGCGGGCTCATTTATTTCGACCGTAAGAACGGAACATTCAAGAGCTACCTGCACGATAAAACCAACTCCAATAGTTTGTGCAATAATGTTATTGTGAGCATGTGCCTGGATCACGAACAAAAGCTCTGGATCGGCACCTACTTTGGCGGTTTGGATTGTTTTGATGGAAAAACCTTTATTCATTACAAGCACAACGATGCGGTACCTGGCAGCATATCCGAAGACAGGGTATGGTCGATACTGGAAGATTCGGATAATAACTTGTGGGTGGGTACACTTGCCGGCGGGTTAAACCTGTTTAACCGCCAAACCCAAACATTTACGCATTACCGGCGTGAGCAGCCTAATTCCATTCACTCAAACTATATATCTGGACTCTGCGAGGACAGGCAGAAGAATCTGTGGGTGGTTACCTATTACGGTATTGATGTGCTGATCAAAAAGACGAATAGTTTTATACACTACATCCATAGTGATAATGACCCTAACACCCTGATCAATAACAACACCAATACCGTTTTTCAGGATAGCCGCGGATTGATGTGGATAAGCACGCGCGAAGGTATCAGCATATTTAACCCTGCGACAGCGAAGTTTACAAACATTATTAAAGAAGATGGCCTGCCCGATAATACATCGCTGGATTTTTTGGAAGACGACGCTCACAACATGTGGGTTAGCACGCTTAACGGCCTATGCAATATTATCGTTTCGGGGCCTAATAACGCGCTGAAGTTTCGTTTTATAAATTATAACGAAACCGATGGCTTGCAAGGGCGCGAATTTAGCATCTATGCATCGTGCAAAACCAGGGCCGGCGAATTGATCTTTGGTGGTGGCGACGGCTTCAATATCTTTAAGCCATCAAACATACATGTTAACACCATGCCACCCGATCTGGTATTTACCGATTTCCAGGTTTTTAATAAAAGCTTAAATGTTGGTGATAAAGTGAACGGACATGTTATTTTAACACGATCCATCACCTCATCAAAAGAGGTAACATTAAAGCATGACGAAAATGTGTTCAGTATCGGATTTGCATCGCTAAATTATTTTAATCCCGACAAGGTAAAGCTTCAGTACCAAATGGAAGGTTTTAATAAGCATTGGATCGATGCCGACAGGGCGCTTCAAAGCGCAACCTATACCAACCTTGATGCCGGCGACTATACTTTTAAAGTGCGCACGGCCAACGCTCCCGGTAACGAGATCACCTTGCGGGTACATATCCTGCCTCCGTTTTGGAAAACAACTTACGCCTATGTGCTTTACGCGATGATCTTTATCGGCGGGTTATTGCTGATCAGAAAAAGGGGTATTCAAAAAATACGGACGCAGTTTGAGCTGGAGAAAGAGCGTGAGGAAGCCAAGCGGATGCACGAGCTCGATCTGATGAAGATCAAATTTTTTACCAATGTAAGCCACGAGTTCCGCACGCCATTATCGTTAATTATGGCGCCTATCGATAAAGTGCTTAAGCAGATCAAAGAAACCGAAATAAAAACCCAGCTGGAGTTTGCCAACCGTAACGCGCGGCGTTTGCTTAACCTGGTAAATCAATTGCTGGATTTTAGAAAGATGGAGTTTCAGGAATTGAAGCTGCATGTAAACCCGGGCGAGATCATCTCGTTTATAAAAGATATCGCCGATTCGTTTATCGATATCGCCGAAAAGAAAAACATCAGCTTTATTTTTGATACCGAAACAGATGAGCTGAACTGCGAATTTGACCAGGATAAAATAGAGCGGATATTGTTTAACCTTTTATCCAACGCGTTTAAGTTTACGCCGAATGGCGGCCATGTGAGCCTGTTGATAAACAGTTTTGAAACTGCAAATCCGTTTGAGTGTAATTTGGAGATAAAGGTGATAGATACCGGTATCGGCATCCCGGCAGAGAAAAAAGATAAAATATTCGAGCCGTTTTTCCAGAACGATATACCCGGCTCAATGGTGAATCAGGGTAGCGGTATAGGCTTATCCATCACTAAAGAATTTGTGCGACTGTACAACGGTAGTATTACTATAGATAGTGAGTTGAACGAGGGTAGCTGCTTTACCGTAACGATACCGTTAAAAGTTTCGCCGGTTAAAAAGGTTGGTATTAAAGTTGATTTAACACATGCCGGACAACTACATTCACCTGCCGAAAAACCGCACGAGGATAATCAGGGTATCAGTAAAAAACCAACTTTATTGATCGTAGAGGATAATTACGATTTCCGCTTTTATATCAAGGATAATTTAAAGCACGCGTTTAATATTATCGAAGCGGTTGATGGCCGCGAGGGTTGGCAGAAGACACTGGCGTCACATCCCAATTTGGTGGTGAGCGATATCAGCATGCCCGAGATGGACGGCATTGAGTTGTGTATGAAGATAAAGCACGATCCGCGTACCACACATATCCCGGTAATTTTATTAACCGCGCTGATAGGCGAAGATCAGCAATTAAAAGGCCTGGAAACAGGGGCTAACGATTATTTAACTAAACCATTCAACTTTGAGATCCTGCTATCCAAGATCAAGAATATTTTGGCCCAGCAGGAAAATATGCGCAAAACCTATCAAAAGCAGGTTGAAGTTAAGCCTACTGAAGAGCTGATCGATTCGCCTGAAGAAGTGTTTCTGCAAAAGCTATTACGGTTGATAGAGGAGAATATCAACAACCCCAATTTTTCTGTCGAAGAACTGAGCAGCGAAATGTTTGTCAGCAGGTATACTTTGTATAAAAAGATACTGGCCCTGACCGGCAAAACCCCTAATGAGTTTATACGGCACATCCGCTTAAAGCGGGCTGCCCAACTATTAGAGAATGGTTATCTAACCATATCGCAGATATGTTATAAGGTCGGTTTTAAAAGTCAGAAATATTTTGTTAAAGCCTTCAAAAGCGAATACAACGTTTCACCTTCTAACTACATGGAAGCAAAAACTCATACCGAAGCAAGTTAGCCTTTCCACGTATTGTTATCCCTAATTCTAAGGTGTATCCCGGTAATATTGAAGGGGCTCTATTGTGCATATTTTTTTAGTTATTAAACTTATTTATAGGTTTAAAAATGTTTAAGTATCTGTAAGTTAGTGTTTTAAACAGGGTTGACATTTGTGTCCCTATTAATCCACATTTGAATACATATCCTCACGTACTTTTATTTCGGTAAAACAATTCCTCTATCTATTTACATAACCGGTGTAAAGAAGAATTGCTGCCAATAACCAATTATGCTGATTAATGAAATTAATCGGCGAGCCGATAGACCAATTGAATGTATACTGCTTTAGAGTTTTTCTAAACAAAGGTGCTACAGTAATTGCTGTTTTTTTGAAATTGTACATAACCAATAAATAAGAATATAGGAGATAAATCATGAAGTAATTATGCAACCGATTGTGTAAACCCAAAACACTTATTAAACAATGATAATCAATAAATCAAAGCCTAATCACACTACCAATTAAAACCAGTAAAAACAGTTAAGCATTATGAGAAAAATTTTACAAAAAGCATTACTGATTGCATTACTTATTATTATAGGTAATTGCGCGGTATATGCCCAGGGTGGGCCTGGAGTTACCATTAAGGGAACCGTGAGTGACGAAAAAGGAGTTACCCTGCCGGGGGTAAACGTCACTGTTAAGGATGCTAAAACGGTAAGTGTCACAGATATCGATGGTAAATACAGTATAGTTGTATCTCCCAGTGATAAAACACTTGTTTTCTCCTTTATCGGGATGGAAACGGTTGAAGCTCCAATTAAAGGTAAAACAGTTATTAATGTTACCTTGCGAACCTCAATAACAAATTTATCCGATGTTATTGTTGTAGGATACGGTACGCAAAAAAAATCGGATGTTAATGGTTCAATTTCGTCGGTTACTGCTAAAGATATCGAGAATATCCCGCAGGTAAGTATCGATCAGCTATTACAAGGCAAAGCATCCGGCGTAACTATTACGCAAAACTCGGGCGCACCGGGCAGTCAAACGTCGGATG
>Ga0209026_1000840_pt1 | contig 16216 bp, 13 predicted proteins | sample AraplaCL_Col_mCL_FD_184262 | JGI IMG/M metagenome (GOLD analysis project Ga0209026, IMG submission 184262) | Arabidopsis root microbial communities from the University of North Carolina, USA - plate scrape CL_Col_mCL (SPAdes) (version 2) | ecosystem: Host-associated > Plants > Roots >... | reverse complement strand
GATGTCGGCTCGTCACATCCTGGGGCTGGAGAAGGTCCCAAGGGTTGAGCTGTTCGCTCATTAAAGTGGCACGCGAGCTGGGTTCAGAACGTCGCGAGACAGTTCGGTCCCTATCTGTTGTGGGCGTTGGAAGTTTGAGTGGGGCTGACCTTAGTACGAGAGGACCGGGTTGGACTAACCTCTGGTGAATCTGTTATGGCGCCAGCTGTATTGCAGAGTAGCTACGTTGGGAATAGATAAGCGCTGAAAGCATCTAAGTGCGAAACTAGCCACAAGATGAGACTTCCATTGAGGGTCGTAGCAGACTACTACGTTGATAGGTTACAGGTGTAAAGGTGGTGACATCATAGCCGAGTAATACTAATAACCCGAAGCTTTCTCATAGCAGGTAATAGTGGGTGTACCCTTTCCGGTACACCCGCAACAACAAAGCTGTTGTTTTCTCTTAAACTTACTTCTTTCAATACATGTCATTGTTTGAGCGGGAAGCTTGAAGGCAGAAGCCTGAAGCCACCAATCCAACAAATAAAATATCAAACTGAATCGAGCAAAAAGCTTCAAGCCTCGTGCTTCCAGCTTCAAGCTCAGAAAAGAAATTCAGGTGCCTATATCGGCGGTGTCCACCTCTTCCCATTCCGAACAGAGAAGTTAAGCCCGCCAGAGCTGATGGTACTGCGGTAAAACGTGGGAGAGTAAGTCGGTGCCCAATCTTAATCAAACCCTGTCAACTAACGTTGATGGGGTTTGTTGTTTATAGGGGTTCCTAAACTACTGCCGGCAGAAGACCGAAATTATTCTACTTCGCTAAATTCTGCTCCATCTGTCGCAACGTAACATAAAAGCTGCTCAGGTGCTGCTCGCCTAATTGTTTGCTTACCAATGTATTTACTTTATCAATCGCCTGCCGGATAATAGGGATAAGTAATTTTCCTCTATCAGTTAGATATACAAAATGTTCTCGTCGGTCAACCGGGTTTCTTTTGGTATAAGTATATTGATCTTTATTTAGTTGGTATAATAATATCGCTACACGCGATTTATCCAGGTGTAAATGCTCTGCAACAGTTTTTTGTGCAAGTGGCTGTTGATTGGAAGAAACAAGTAATAGAATTTCGGCGTAATATTCCGATCCGATATTTGGCAGTTCTTTCAGGATCAAACTATCGTATAACCGGGTTAATCTTCGAAGATTTTTTGATAACAAATGCTGCATAACATGGTATTTTAAACATGATAGCAGCCTTATATTTAAAGGCCGCTATCATGAGAGTTATTTAATTGATAACTGTTCCTTCTTTCAATTCATCGTTGGCATGGTTCACAACCAAATCGCCAGCCTTCAAATTCCCGAATACCTCGGTGGAGTCGTGGCTGGCCATTCCCTCCTTAATATCTGTTAAAGAAGCTTTCCCGTTTTTTACCAATACTACGTACTCCCGTTCTGTCGAGCGTACAATGGACGAATTAGGTACTAACAACGATTTTGCCCCCGACAGCATGGGTATGCGCACTTCGGCATACATGCCGGGCTTTAAACTACCATTTTTGTTTTGTACGTCAATTTCTATCGCTTCCGACCGCATGCTGCCTAAGGCGTTTGATGAACGGCTTATTTTCGCCGTTTGCACATCGCCCGGCATGGCGTTAAAGGTGAAACTTACAGGTTTGTTAAGGTCAACTTTATCCACATAGTCTTCGGGGATGTAAACCTCCAGCCGGAGTTTGCTGATATCCTGCAAGGTCAACATCGGTTGGTCGGTACCTTTACCCGGCGAGACCAAAGCCCCCGGGGACACATTTCGTTGAACGATCATCCCATCAAAAGGCGCGCGGATGTTTAAGTAATCCTGCATAGCGCGTACAGATGCCACGTTTGATTGCTCCGATCTCGCCATCGCGTCATCAGCTTTCATTTTTGATAAAGCATTATCCAGATCCAGTGGCGATACCGAGCCAGGTTCCTGTGCCGCTTGTTTTAAACGCTGGTATTTCTCTTTGCTGGCAACCGCGTTTTCCTGCGCTTGTAAGTATTTGGAGTTGGCCGCCTGTAGTTGCGATTCCATTTCCGGAGCTTCCAGCTTCATCAATAGTTGTCCTTTTCGCACAATAGTACCACGGTCAACATATAAGCTTTTAACAAAGCCATTTACTTTCGGGAAGATATTAACTTCGTTGTATGGCTTTAACTGACCGGGTATCCGGGCGTTGCTCGACAACGCTTTTTCCGCTACTATACCGGTTTCGTAACTCGCCTTTTTTGTTGCTGCAGATGCAGTCATATCCACCGGCTTTTGGTTGCCCGAGCAGGCTGCAAACCAGCTAACACTGCTTAATAATATTATTGATCTTAATTTCATGTTTTTACAGAATGGATGTTTGAGTTTCTTGAATTATAATTATTTCATTGGTGTTCTCTGCCGGCATTAAGGAGGGCGATGTATAAGTAGTTTTTTGCTGAACCCATGCAAATACCTGTGGTAAAATAAACAGAGCGGCCAATGTTGAGGCAAATAGACCACCTATCACTGCACGGCCTAATGGGGCCGTTTGCTCCCCGGCCTCACCCATGCCCGATGCCATGGGGATCATACCGGCCATCATGGCTAAACTGGTCATTAAAATTGGCCTGAGCCTGATAGATGCGCTGGTTACGGCTGCCCGGGTCGAATCCCTGAACTCAAGCCTTAAACTTTCGCCATTGGTTACTATCAAAATGGCATTCGCTACCGATACACCTGTCGACATGATCATCCCCATATATGATTGCAGGTTTAACGTCGAACCGGTTAATAACAGTGCCGTTAACGAACCCAATATAACCGCCGGAATGGTCGATAACACGGTTAATGATAATTTAAACGACTGGTAGTTGGCGGCAAGCAACAGAAATATCACCAGTATAGCAAATAGCAAACCGTTTTGTAAACTCGATAAGGTATCAACCAGTAGGCTCGACATGCCTTTAATCTCGGCCACCAGGCCTTTGGGCGTTTCGCCTAACGATTTGATAACCTTCTGAATATCATTTGTGGCCGTACCCAAATCTTTTTTATAGATGTTGGCACTAACGGTTAAAAAGCGGCGGGGCCCGGTGCGGTCGTACTCACCGGGGACATACTTTATCGCGAAGGTTGCAATATCACCCAGTACAGGGCTGCTCTGACCCTTTAATAAAGGTATCTCTTTTAACTCGTCCATGTTGTTCATCACGTATTCGGGTACCTCAACCTGCACCTGGTAAGTGTATGCTTTTTGCTCATCCAACCATTGGTTTTTTTCGGTAAAGCGGCTTGATGATGTGCTGGCTGTTACAGAACGCGCTATATCAGTAACATTTAAACCCAATTGCGCGGCTTTTATCCTGTCAATAGTAATATCTACTACCGGGAATTTAAGCGGCTGTGTAATTTGCACGTCGCGGAGATAATCTATTTTTTTCAGTTTGGCTAAAACCTTATCGGCATAGCCCTCTATCTGTGCCATGTCCTTTCCGGCTACCCTGATCTCGATAGGCGTAGCGGCGCCCTGGCTCATGATCTTTTCGGTCATGTCGATCGGTTCGAATGTGATACGCAGATCAGGTAGCCGTGAAGCGATGTTTTTCCGCAACGCGTCCTTTAATTCGTCCATATTCATTTTATAATCCGGATCCAGGTTTACCTGTAAAACAGCCTCGTGCGTCCCCGTATTAAATATGTAAAGGTTACTTGTACCGTAACTACTCGGTACAATACCTACATAGCCCGAACTAATAGCCACATGGTGGTTTACTGTGCTATCAATAATTTGCAAAACCTGTTTCAATTTATCCTCGGTTCTTTCCAACCGGGTACCATCAGGTTCTTTAATGCGGATCTGAAATTGGCCGTTATTGAGTTTCGGCATCATGTCCTTCCCGATAAAAACAAAACAAACCGCGGCCAGGGCTACCACAATAACCAGATACACCGGTACTATAAATTTTTTGTGAGGCATCCAACGCTCTAAAATATTCATGAAACGCAGTTTAACCCGCTCAAAAAAGTCGTTCTTTTCAGGATGATCCTGCTCTTGTTTTAAATGATCGTTTACCTGTAACTCTTCGCGCCTGTCTAAACCTTCACCGGCGTGTGCATGTAATTTGCCATGCTCGTAATGGCTATAAGTTTCGGCCTTGATCAGCCAGTTTGATAAAATAGGAACCAGCGTTTGTGCCAATACAAAGGATACGATCATGGTTAAACCGATCGACATAGAGAGCGGTAAAAACATCGCTTTAGGTACGCCATTCATCATAAACGATGGCGCGAATACCGCCAGGATACAGAGTAAGATAAGTAACAGCGGGAACGAAATTTCCTCACAGGCATCATAAATAGCCTGTCGTTTACTTTTACCCATTTCTAAATGCTGGTGGATGTTTTCGATGGTTACAGTAGCCTGATCGACTAAAATACCAATCGCCAAAGCCAAGCCGCTGAGCGTCATGATATTGATGGTTTGCCCAAATATGCCCAAAAACAACACACCGATGAGGATAGAAACCGGGATTGTAATCACCACGATCAGGCTGCTTCGCCAATCGCGCAAAAAGAGCAGTACCATTAAGCCTGTAAGTAGCGCGCCCAGACCTCCTTCTGTCATTAAGCTTTTTACGGCATTGATCACAAAAACAGACTGGTCAAACTCGTAGGATATTTTTACATCGTCGGGCAGCAAACTTTGCATCTCGGGTATTTTGCTTTTCAGCGCTTGCACCACGCTCCAGGTTGAAGCATCGGCAGTTTTTACAACCGGTATGTAAACCGAGCGTTTGCCATTTATCAAGGCATAATCCACCGTAACATCGCTGGCATCGGCAACACGGGCAACATCCTTAATTAAAATGGGCACGCCATTTTTTGTTATTATCGGGATGTTATTAAACTCATCAACCTGTTTGATCAGTGTATTGATGGTAGTTACAAACATGGTATTATCCAATCGCAAATTGCCCGACGGCGACATGACGTTAAATTTTGCCAAAGCTTCAACAACCTGATCGGGTGTTAAATTATAGCTTCGCAATTTATTAGGATCGACATTTACCGTAATAGAGCGTGAGTTTGCGCCAAACGGCGGCGGTGCCGATAAGCCCGGAACGGCGGCGAACATGGGGCGTATTTTGGTTGCGGCAAGGTCATATATTTCTTTCAGGCTGCGCGATGGGGCAGAAAGTACTAACTGCCCCACCGGTAATGATGACGCATCAAAACGAACAACCTGGGGCGGCAACGCGCCCGGGGGAAAAAATTTCATTGCCCGGTTTACCTGTAAGGCTACCTGTGCCTGTGCCTCGGCCATATTAGTGTTCTCGTAAAAACTAAGCTTAAGCATGGTTAGGCCCTGGATATTTTTACTCACAATGTTTCTAACGCCGTTCACATATAAAAACTGATCCTGCAAACGGGTGGAGAAAAAGCCTTCCATTTGCTGTGGTGACATGCCTCCGTACGATTCGATAACATATATGGTAGGCAGATTTAACTGCGGAAAAATATCTATTGGTATTTTAATTGCACTAAGCACTGCAAATATTAAAAGGCTCATGGTAATCACCACAGTGGTAATGGGCCTTTTGAGTGCGGATGTGACCATTGACATAATTGTTAATTTAAAAGGTTTAAAATGTTGTTAACCTGGTTCTCGGTAATCGCTTTTTGGAAAAGCGCGTGGCTGTAATTGTATTTAGCACCAACGTAATCGCTTTCGGCGCGGTACAAAATGTTAAGTGCAGCGTTGAGCTCGATAATATCGGTCAAACCGCTTTTGTACAACGAGAGCTTTTGCCTGTAGCCCGCGTTTGCCGCCCGCAGTTGATTGGGTATTTCGTGCAGGCGCTGCATAGCGGTGGTCATTTCTATATTGGCCTGGCTAACACTTATCGCAAGCAGATCGGTTTCTTCCTGCAATTTTTTGCGGGCATAATCGGTTATAGTTTTTTGAGTACTCAGTTTTAGCTGCCGCCTTCGCAGATCAAACAAATTGTAACTAATACCCAAGCCTATCAGGTAATTATTACGGTTAAAACCAAACCCATCGGATAAGCTATTGAAATGATCGTTAGCATCAACGCTCGACCCGCGTCCCCAAACGGCTCCTTCCAAAAGTATTTTGGGATTATAGCTTTTCTTTACAGCTTGTTCCCGTTTCAGGTTGTTTTGATATACCGATTTATAATAATTGATCAGCGGATGGTTCGCTGTATCGATACTGTTTAAATTATTACTGGCGAGCTCATTAATCAATTTCGTAGACGCCGATGTATCGGGAATAATGGTTTGATATGGCATCCCGCTCACAACCGCAAGGCGCAGCTGAACCTGTTTTGATTGATCTTCAAGTTCAATATAGTTTAGTCTTGCTTTTGATAATTCCGCTTCGGCAATACTGGTATCAACACCCGGCCTAACGCCACTTTCAGCCAATGACAATACGGACCGTTTGATCTCCTGGCTACGCTGGATGTTGCGCAATTGTATGGTCAGAAAGTCCTGTAGGCGTAATAGTTGCAGATAATTATCAATAGTGTAAGCTTGTAACTGGTACTTGGATTGTGCGAATTGACTTTGTTGCACTTGTATGTCAGAATTGGCGACCTTGTTTTGCGCGCCGTAAGCGCCAAAATTATAGATCTCCCAGTCTAAAGCTGCTACACCCACATTGGTTGATACCGTGGTTGTGTTACCATCAACGCGCACGCCTCTCGAGTTTGATGGGATGATTCCAAAACCAAAATAGGGGCCCGCATCGTTATTGTTTGTACCGATATCGGCCTGGTAGTTTAGCCTCAGGTTAGGTAACCAATTGCTCCGCGTTTCGGCAGCCTGGGCACGTTTGACCAGGATTGCTGCTGAATCGGTAAATAAACCAGGAGCCTTTTGGCCTACATTGTTAAGCAGGGTTTTCAGGCTGACCGGTAACGTGTTTTGCGCGTAAATGTTGACGGCCATAAGCAGGCCAACAAATACGCACGTTATTCTCTTTAAAATTTGCATATAATATTAATTCCCGGAATATGCTACCGATAGTTTCTATGCAAAGCTTGATCTGGTATTGGATCAAACCAGACATATCGACATCGGTAACGATGGATATTTAATTAAAAAAATAATTGATTGTGATGCTTCAGGCAGAAAGCCTTAGCGCAAATCGGATCAGATCCGGAAAGTGCAGAGAGAAAGATAAACGTACTGTTGAGCAATATTGGGCTGGAAGAAATTTCGATAAGGACGAAAATTTAACTTCCAGAGTTGTAGCGTAAAAAGTAGCAGGATAAAACAACCCACAACAGCGTTTAAAAAGTCTGCCGCCGATTTTTTGTCGTTCACAGTGAACTTATCGGTACGCTGCAAATAATTAATAGGCTTTGCGCTGATGTTTAGGTTTTCGGTACGGCGCTTAAAAATAGAGTTTTGAACAGCAGGGATTTTTTTAATTCGCTGATTCGTGCTGGGCAGATAATATAAGTGGGAGATAGCTATAAACGAATAGATAGCTACCACCATGATAACGAGAAGTTTTTTATCAATAAAATTGTTGATAGAATTTTTCACCGTATAGAATTACCGATACAAAAGTGAGAAAAAATAATTGCTTTTTAGTAAAACCACTGTTACAATGGTTTATTGTTCACTCTCAACAACTTCTTTTAATTTTTTGAGAACCATATTCCAGTTTTGAGTAACATGTTCCTTTTCTTTTTCCGATTGTACATTGTCTTGGGTAAGGGTCACTGTAGTCTTGCCGCCCTCTTCCGTTAATTTATACGTAACCAGGTTATAATTTTCGGGCTTATCTTCTTTGCCACCCATCGAGCTCCAGTAAGTACTTTGGAATAGTTTTCCAGGTTCTATCTTTTTGATCATACCTTTATCGTGGTAGGCCTTTCCGTTATATTCGCCCTGATAGGTTATTGCGCTACCCTCTTTCCAGTCGGACGTAACGTTTGTGCCCATTAAGTATTTTTTGATTTCCTGCGGTGTGGTAATAGCTTTCCAAACCTTTGACTTACCGGCATTGATGCTGATCGATGCTTCCGCAATTAATTGACCTTTCATAATCGTAAATGTTTGTTAGATAATTATACAACATCAATGCCAAATTGGAATTCAGATCGTCAATAATAAACAGCGGCCGGGAGTTTTATCCTTTCATTGCGGATGGTATAATCCTTAATTTCAACTAAGCATTGCTGAATAGATTGCGAATCGGTATGGATATGTATATCTGGATTAACAGGTGGTTCGTAAGGGCTGCTTATACCGGTAAAGTTTTTAACTTTTCCTTCCATTGCCAATTTATACAGCCCCTTGGTGTCGCGCTGCTGACATATCGAAAGATCTGCGTCCACGTATACTTCAACAAAATTTCCGACTCCGATTATGTTCTTTGCCAGCACCCTGTCAGCAATAAACGGCGAGATAAACGAAGCAATTGCAATAGTTCCGGCGTCGTTAAAAAGCTTACACAATTCGGCTACACGGCGAATATTTTCTGACCGGTCATCATCCGAGAAAGAAAGGTCGCTGTTAATGCCGAGGCGGGTATTGTCGCCGTCTAAGATATACACGCGTCCTTCGTTGCCATGTATCCAGGCTTCAATTTCGCTTGCGATGGTTGATTTTCCGGCGCCGGAGAGGCCTGTAAGCCATAAAGTAAATGATGGGTTGTTGTTCAGCAATTCGCGGTCGTTCCGGTTTATTTTTCCGGTTTGTTTAAATAAATTGGGCTTTATTTCATGCTGAATAATTTTTGCCTGGCTAAGTTTCGTAGGCAGCCCGAATTTTACCTTTTGCCACAATCTTTCATGTACATAATATAATAGCATTTTTGTACCAAGCTCAAATAAGCCGATCTTGGCGCCTGTCGTAAAGTGTCCCGTCACTAACCAGCCCAGCAATACGGTATCTACCGAACCTGCCAGCCTCCAGGAAATAGTTTTTACTATATTCCTTTTGATGAGGGGATCTTTCTTTAGTATTTTGAGTATTATGTCAGTAATCATACAATTGGCTGTGTCGAAATTATATCAACTACAGATACAAGTATAACTTTTTTAATGCAGATTTACCTAATTATGGAAGGCGGCGATGCAATTAAAGGCGCCGATTACAGTCAATATTTTTTAACAATATTTTTGGAGAGTTTATTGAAAAAGTCTTCTTTGTAGGCCTGCCCTATAGTCAGCCTAAGTTTTTCATTTATCACAACCTGGTTGCTCTCTATAGCTTTGATCTTTGCATCGTTTACGATTACGGATTTATGTATACGTGAAAAATTATTCGATGGGAGTGCTTGTATTAATTCTTTTAGTGTAATGTACACAGTATGTTTTTCTGCGCTCAGATGAAAAATAAGATAGTTGTTCAGGCTTTCGATATATATAATGTCGTTAAGATCAATCCTGATCATTTGGCCTTTTAAACCACTATGAATAAAAATATGATCCTCTTTAATCAAGCTTGTTTCGCCTGGTTGTTTTTGTACTCGCCTTTCTTCTACTTTGAATATGGTTTGTAAAAAGCGCTCATATTTTACGGGCTTTAATAAAAAATCATAGGCATTAAGGTTAAAAGCATCAACAGCATATTCAGCAAATGCTGTTGTAAATATTATTGATACGTTTTTGTTGATCAGGTTGGAACATTCTAACCCCGACAGCTGTGGCATATTTACATCAATAAATGCAATATCAGGAAGTTGCTCGTTTATCTCCGTTAAGGCGATGACTGGATTCTGGTTATAGCCAATCAGTTCGGTGTTGGGCGTTTTTGATAGGTAGCCTTTAAGAACATCAATCGCGTGGAGTTCATCATCTACTATATAGCATGTAAGCATCTTAAATAATTAGCGTATTAGCAACAAACCTGAATGTCTTACGGATTTTGGCAGTTAAGCAATTTCAATATTAAGTGAAATGCTAAATAGATTTATTCAAAAATATATAAAAAAACTAAGTTCCCCGTGCTTTTAAATATCATAATAGTTATATAGTAATCTTTTCTTCAAAAAGATACACCACTTGCATGCTTTTGTTCACCATTTAAATACTGTTGTTTGCATAAAAAATCCTCCGTAAGTCTTCTTTGTTTTAAATTAGTAAATAAGCACTAATATGATAGTTTGTTCATAACCGGGGTCGACTCTGTTACAATCAGGTTGTTGATGTTTAAAGTATTGAAATGCCAATTAGTTTTATAAAGGTGCCCCTTAATGAAAATATCATAACGTTTCAAAAAAAAGCATTGTACTATCATCACCTTGATAGTTAATGATAAACCAGATAAAATCGTTTAACAATATGTCTGATATAAAAGCCATGGCGGCTGAAAAGTTAGAAAGCTTTACCTATAACGAAACAACTAATGAGCACTTACATCGCTATGCATTGGCGCTCGAAATGGTTGTAGGGAAGCAGGTACTTGATATCGTTTCGGGCGAAGGTTATGGAGCAAACTTAATGGCCAACGTCGCCGCCCAGGTAATTGGAGTTGATATTGATGCCGTAACGGTTGCTTTAGCCAACAGAAAATATAAACGGAATAACCTTAAATTTTTAACCGGCGAAATTGATAAAATCCCTTGCGCAACCCAAAGCTTTGATGTAGTGGTGAGTTTTGAAACTATCGAGCATCATGATCAGCACGAAGGGATGATGCAGGAGATAAAGAGGGTTTTAAAGCCGGGCGGATTGCTTATCATTTCATCGCCCGATAAACTGTATTATAACGATAACCCCCAACTCAAAAACTCTTTCCATATTAAAGAGTCGTATCATGCTGAGTTTGAACGGCTACTAAAAAAGTATTTTAAAAATAGTTCATTTTTACAGCAACGATCATTTTGGGGGTCGATAATTGTACCACAGTCAGAACCCATAGCAGAAGCAGAAGTGTATCTGGGTAACCATGATGAGATAACCCATACCAGCATGGAAGCCAAATACATTATTGCCCTGGCATCCGATGATGCTGTCCCATTGTTTAAAACAAGTTTATTTAATGGTGAAACTGTTTTGAGGAGTCAGTTCGATGCTTTTCGTGAGTTGATCGCACAAAAGGCAAAGGCCGATGTTACCCATGAAATAAAAAATTCAAAAACCTATAAAATCGGCGACGCAATTATCAGGCGTTTGCGCTTAATAACAAATTTGTTTAACAAGTAGTTCTGCTAAATAGGTAAAAGCGAATAGGAAAAGCATATCAATCTAAACGGATATGCTTTTCTTATTAAAATACAATATTAGCCGTTATAACGGTACGTTGTAATGTGTATATGTGGTGAAACCTAAAAAGGTGATATCACTCGGAACTTCGTACGGCGCCCCAATAGCTCTTAAACTTGCCAGGTTGGCTGTTTGATAGTGCCTGTAAGCAACCTCAACTCCTGGATATACATACTGGCCAGAACAGGGGATACACTCTTGGTTATTATAAGCTTTGCGCATGTAATCATAACCAAGGCTTAACCTGCCACCGTTTGCTCCATAAATAACATTATCGCCCTGTATCGCAGAGATGGTTGCGCCATACGACAGGCCTGTTAAACTGTATTGAAAGTGGTGGCAATCGCTGCGCACGCAAAGCTCAATATCGGTGCCATCAGCTGCGATTACAGATGGTTCGGTAGAGGTTAAAACATCCTCGCCGGCCTGGTAAACCGAAGCGCTGTTTAAAAATACGCCGATCGCCATTTTTGCGTAACCTTCTGAGATATCCCAGTTGTTATGGTAACCCATATCTGCAACATGGTTGATATAGGTATTTTTAAGCGTATTTAAAAAGTTGCTGAAATTAGTGTCCTCAGTTGAGGTCCATCCGGCCGCTGTGCCCCCTACAGGTACATAGTATTTAATGATCTCGGCAGCAGCCACAAAATTTGGAGCGGCCCACGATGCTTCAAGGTACGTCTGGCTGAATGGGGTTCCCGAATCGTTAGTGATGCTCGAGAAGTGTGTGCTCCAGCCATCTAAAATTTGCTTAACCTGCGTTGCATAGGTTGCTGTGCCGGTTTTTGCCCAGCGTAGCGCAAGCGCATAGGCTAACAAGCCGTCACCTTTAAATCTTTTCTCATCAGGGGTTGTGGTGCCGCTGGCTACGTGTACAACGGATATCCAGGTTGTTGGAACCGGGTTATTATTGCAATAATCGAGTACGGAGGCACTATAATCGGCAAAGCGGCTCGAAGTGTTGTCGTTTGCCTGGGCCCCTATATAATCGAGTATAGCTTTGGTAACGATCACACCAGGGTGTACAAATGTTGTTACCGATTCGGTGGACAGTTTTGGCGCAGGTGATTGATTAGTTACCGCGTCGGCAGTGGCAGGTTGTTGTGATACAGCGTTTTTAGTGCATCGTACAAATAGTGTTGTTGCGGCTGCTAAAACAACCACAATTAGGGCATAGGACAGTTTTTCTTTTTTCATAATAAAGTGTTATTAATTATTGGTTAATAGATACCGCGGTATCCGGATGTGCAATCACTTACGGCCGTTTATAGCTATAGAAAAATCGTTACCTTTTACAAGGGGTAAACGGACTTATGAAAGTGTAATTGGTTAGCCGAATATTGAGATATTCTGTGTCAAACCTATTAAAAAAAACAATAAATAGTTGATTTAAAGCTTGTTTGTAATGTTTTAATACGCTTTAGCCGCAATCATATTTTATGATAAACACCCTTTTGTATATGGCGTGTGTTGGTTTTTTTTATAAAAATTTATTTTTCCGATACGCCTTTCTCATAAATTTTACTTTAACGAAAAATTAGAGCACAGCCATTACGCTTTAAATACAATAAGAAGTTTTAAATAGCTGGTATAAAGATGCTTTTTGGAAGTATTTCTAATTTCCTCAATACGCTTGTATCTGCGAGCAAAGCACATCAGCAAGACAAAATGTGATTGCAAAAAATATATAGATGTTTTTACCCGAATGTGCAATTATCAGTGTTTTTAATTCGCGCTTTAAATGAAAAAATAATTATCATATTGACACGTAACGCTTGTTTATTGCGATTTTGGGCATATTTTGGATTCGAACCCCAGATTTTTGCAACTTAAATTGTAACAAAAACGTTGCGAATAAAGCGTATCCCCACGTGTTTTATTACGGCACCCAAATAGGCTTGTAACACACCTAATCAGCTTGTTACGATTTTTTATCATTGTATTTTAAGCGTATAAAAATTATTTTAATTAATTCATTATCAGTGTTTTATGTAATTTTTTATTTGTTTTTGTCGATTAAAGTACCCTAAATTTACCCCTGCCAATTAAGGATTAGGTCCATTTAAACCCCAATAAGTAATTCATGACAGAGCGATTTTTCTAATCTGCAGGTAACCCTGCTGTATGAGATTGAACCAGGTTCAATTTTCATCCACTCCGGCATATATAATATGCCGGCAAGAACCATTAACTAACCTATTTTAAATTATGAAAAAAAAAATTACTCTTTTAATTCTCATTTTAATAGCTGGCTGCATTACCGCATTCGCTCAAAGTAAAACCATAAAAGGGACGGTAAAAGACAGCAAAGGGGAGTCGTTACCGGGTGTCACCGTTAAGGTTAAAGGTACCAACACAGGCACCGCAACGGATGTAAATGGCGGTTATACCATCAGCGCTCCGGCAAATGGTGTGCTGACATTCAGTAGTCTGGGTTTGGAGAACCAGGAAATTGCTATAAACGGTCACACACTAATCGATGTAACAATGACTGCAACCAACAAACAATTAGAAGAGGTTGTAGTAATTGGTTACGGTACTAGGGCTGTAAAAGATGTTACCGGAGCCATTAGCAGTATTAAGGCTGATAAGCTGGCTAATGATAATCCTACCAGCGTAACCGACATCCTGAAAGGCGCCATCCCGGGCATGAGCGTTGCGATGAACACTTCGGCCAAGGGTGGCGGCACAGGTGATCTGGAGTTGCGTGGCAAGGTGTCATTATCTGGTAATGCGGCTCCACTGATTGTATTGGATGGTGTTATCTATCCCGGTCAGTTGGCTGATATTAATCCGGATGATATTGATCGTATCGACGTATTACGCGATCCGAGCGCGCTGGCTGTATACGGTGCTCAGTCTGGCGGTGGTGTAGTGGCTATTACCACTAAAAAAGGTAAGGGCGGTACCACTATTTCAGTCTCGGCTAATACCGGTATTGCTCAGCTCGAAAAAAACCAACAGTTTTATCAAGGTACTGCTTTTTTAGACTGGCGTGCAGATGCAGCCAGGGCAACCAATACGGCAAATCCTTACTATTACTACAGTAACCCCAATAATTTACCATCAGGTGTTACCTTAGCGCAGTTTTTGAACGGTTCTACAGGCGATCCAACCGTGGTATGGCTGCAGCGTTTGGGCTTACAAAATAATGAGATCGCTAACTATCAGGCAGGTAACGTTACTGATTGGTCAAAACTGATCTTCCGTAATGGTATCCGTAATGATTACACCGCCAGTTTGCAGGGCAGAACCGATGCTGTAAGCTATTATATGTCTGGCAACTTTACTAAGAACGAGAACCTGATACAAGGAGGCGAATATAAAGATGCCCGTTTCCGCCTTAACCTGGAAGGAAAGGTTGCTAAATTTTTGACCATAGGTATCAACTCACAGTTTGCCAGCCGCGATGAGAGTGGCAGTTTAAACCCTTTCAGTCTATCGGGTTATGATCTGCGCGAGGCCGACTGGACCCAGATCATTAATGCATCGCCCTACGGGAACATGTACAATGCGGATGGTTCGTTACGGCGTATAGACACCGATGATAGCGGTCTGAACTTCCGTAACCCTTTTCTCGGTACAGTATATAACCAAAACGTTAATATTCAGAACGTGTTGTTCGGTAATCTTTTTGCACGTGTCGATCTGCCTTTTGGCATCAAATACAATCTTAACTTCGGCCCTCAGATCGAAGCTTACCGTAACTTCTTCTCCCGTCCGGTGGCTAACCCCAACGAGCTTGCTTTCGGTACTGCTATGCGTACTATGGAAAATCGTTTCCGTTACAACCTGGATAACATCCTGAGCTGGAACAAAACCTTCGGTATCCACAACTTCGACGTTACCTTGCTGCTTACCAAAAACCGCTACCAAAGCTGGTATACCTCCACATCTAACACAGGGTTGAGCCCTACCGATGGTGCAGGCTATCATAATATAGGCGCCGGTACATTGCCTGTTGAAAGCAGCGACGATCGTGAAGTTGACGGCGATGGTAAAATGGCCCGCTTAAACTATACCTTGTTAGGCCGTTATATTTTGACCGGTACCGCCCGTCAGGACGGTTACTCACCTTTTGGTTTAAGAGTTCCTCGTCAAAGTTATGTATCCACGGCATTTGCCTGGGTGTTGAGCGATGAGAAATTTATGAAAGGTGAAGCATTTAAATGGTTAGACTATGCTAAGCTACGTGTGGGTTACGGGTCGAATGGTAATATACCGAGCGATAATCCGCCGGATGCTTCTAAAGCCGTTTCTACACTATACAGCGCTTATTGGCCTACCGTTTCTGGCGGCACTGTAACTAATAACATTACTGTTGGCGTAAACAACCTGCAAAACCCTAATCTTACCTGGGAGCGCGTAACCGGTACCAACCTTGGTTTGGATCTCACAGTATTGAATGGCCGCCTTAATGCTTCTATTGATGTTTATAATCGCAGTACTACCGATCAGTTGGTTAAGCGTTCTATCCCTTCGATAAGTGGCTATAACGGTACTTATACAGGTAGTGGCAGCAACCAGTCGAGCCCGCTTACCAACCTTGGCGAAACTCAGAACCGCGGTATTGAGATCTCACTGGATGGTCAGATCATTAAAGGCAAAAATTTTAGCTGGACCGCTAACGGAACCTTTTCGCTTAACCGCAATAAGATCATTCATATTTATGGCGCTGTACCAGTTACCGATGCCAGCGGTAATATAACTTATGTTGAAAATAACGACATCGGCAACGGATGGTTCCTTGGTAAGGATATTAATGCTGTTTGGGATTATAAGATAGACGGTGTTTGGCAAACGGCCGAAGCCGCACAAGCTGCCGCGTTTACAGGAGCGGGCATAAAACCAGGCGACTTTAAATTGGAGGATGTTGACGGCGACCATGTTTACACCAATGCTGATAAGCAGTTTTTGGGTACAACAACACCAAGCTTCAGCTGGTCGTTACGTAACGATTTTCACTTC
>Ga0209026_1000838_pt1 | contig 16221 bp, 11 predicted proteins | sample AraplaCL_Col_mCL_FD_184262 | JGI IMG/M metagenome (GOLD analysis project Ga0209026, IMG submission 184262) | Arabidopsis root microbial communities from the University of North Carolina, USA - plate scrape CL_Col_mCL (SPAdes) (version 2) | ecosystem: Host-associated > Plants > Roots >... | reverse complement strand
CGCCACCGAAACGCTCGGCACCCACCTTCGTCAGTGCAGCCGTCAGCGTCGTCTTGCCGTGGTCCACGTGACCAATCGTGCCGACGTTGACGTGCGGCTTGGTGCGTTCGAATTTACCCTTTGCCATGACTTAAACCTCTAAAAAGAACGGTAGTGTGGAGGAAGAAGGCCTTATCAGGCCTTCTTCATGACCTGCTCAGCGATGTTGTTCGGCGCTTCAGCGTAGTGGTCGAACTCCATCGTGAAGGTGGCGCGACCCTGGGTCAGCGAACGAATGGTCGTCGCGTAACCAAACATCTCGCCCAGCGGGACCATCGCGTTGATGGTCTTGCCCGACGGCGTGTCGTCCTGACCCTGAAGCAGGCCGCGACGACGGCTCAGGTCGCCCATGACGTCACCGACGTAGTCTTCCGGCGTCACGACTTCGACCTTCATGATCGGCTCGAGCAGCACCGGCGACGCCTTCGCGAAGCCCTGCTTGAACGCCATCGATGCGGCGAGCTTGAACGCCATTTCGGACGAGTCGACGTCGTGGTACGAGCCAAACACCAGCTTGACCTTCACGTTCACCACCGGGAAGCCCGCGAGCGGACCGCTGGTGATGGTTTCGCGCAGACCCTTTTCGACCGAGGGAATGAATTCCTTCGGGATCACGCCGCCGGTGATGTCGTTGACGAACAGGAAGTCGTTCTTGACGGCATCGCTCTTGCGCTCTTCCTCGGTCATCGGGGACAGCTCGATCACCACGTGACCGTACTGACCCTTACCGCCCGACTGCTTGGCGTGCTTGTAGTCCGACTTGACGTCCGAGGTGCGGATCGTTTCGCGGTAGGCCACCTGCGGCTTGCCGACGTTGGCTTCCACGTTGAACTCGCGCTTCATGCGGTCCACGAGGATGTCCAGGTGCAGCTCGCCCATGCCCGAAATGATGGTCTGGCCGGATTCTTCGTCCGTACGCACACGGAAGGACGGATCTTCGGCAGCCAGGCGACCCAGCGCGATACCCATCTTTTCCTGGTCGGACTTGGTCTTCGGCTCGACCGCCATCGAGATCACCGGCTCGGGGAACGTCATGCGCTCCAGAGTGATGATGTGATCCTGCGAGCAAAGCGTGTCACCGGTCGTCACGTCCTTCAGGCCGACCGCAGCGGCGATGTCGCCAGCGCGGACTTCCTTCAGCTCCTGACGCTCGTTGGCGTGCATCTGCAGGATACGGCCGATGCGCTCCTTCTTGGACTTGACCGGGTTGTACACTTGGTCGCCCGCGTTGAGCGTGCCCGAGTAGACGCGGAAGAACGTGAGCGAGCCCACGAACGGGTCGGTCATGATCTTGAACGCGAGCGCCGAGAACGGAGCCGAGTCGTCAGCCGCGCGAGTGGCATCCTTCTCGTCTTCGTCCACACCCTGCACCGGCGGACGATCCACCGGCGACGGCAGCAGGTTCACCACCGCGTCGAGCATGGCCTGAACGCCCTTGTTCTTGAACGCGGTGCCGCAGAAGACCGGAATGATCTCGCTGGACAGCGTGCGCGCGCGCAGACCACCGATGATCTCTTCCTCGGTGAGGTCGCCCTCTTCCAAGTACTTGTTCATCAGCTCTTCGGAGGCTTCGGCAGCCGACTCGACCATGTACGAACGGGCTTCAGCAGCCTTGTCCGCCAGGTTGGCCGGGATGTCCTGGTACTCGAACTTCATGCCCTGGGATTCCATGTCCCAGATGATGGACTTCATCTTGAGCAGGTCGACCACGCCCTCGAAGTTGTCCTCGGCGCCGATCGGCACCTGCATCGGGACCGGGTTGGCACCCAGGCGAGCTTTCAGCTGATCGACCACCTTGTAGAAGTTCGCGCCAGTGCGGTCCATCTTGTTGACGAACGCAAGGCGCGGCACCTTGTACTTGTTGGCCTGACGCCAGACAGTTTCAGACTGCGGCTGCACACCACCCACGGCGCAGAGCACGAACACCGCACCGTCGAGGACGCGCAGCGAGCGCTCCACTTCGATGGTGAAGTCCACGTGACCTGGGGTGTCGATGATGTTGAAGCGGTGCTCGGGCAGGGAACGATCCATGCCCTTCCAGAACGCCGTCGTTGCCGCCGACGTAATGGTGATGCCGCGCTCCTGCTCCTGCTCCATCCAGTCCATCGTCGCTGCACCGTCGTGCACCTCGCCAATCTTGTGACTGACGCCGGTGTAGAACAGGATGCGCTCCGTGGTGGTGGTCTTGCCGGCATCGATGTGGGCCATGATGCCGAAGTTGCGGTAGCGCTCGATAGGAGTGGTGCGTGCCACGGTCTTAACCTCTGAAAGTTCTAGCTGTACTGCTTACCAGCGGTAATGCGAAAAGGCCTTGTTGGCCTCTGCCATGCGATGCGTTTCTTCGCGCTTCTTGATCGCGCCACCGCGATTTTCCGAAGCTTCGAGCAGCTCGGCGGCCAGCTTGCGCGGCATCGAGGTCTCGCCGCGCTTGCGGGCGGAATCGATGGCCCAGCGCATGGCGAGCGCCATACGGCGACCCGGACGCACTTCGACCGGCACCTGGTAGGTGGCGCCGCCGACACGACGGGACTTCACCTCAACCGCCGGAGCGATGTTGTTGAGCGCCTTTTCGACGAGCTGAACCGGCTCGGCGTTCTTTTCGCCCAGGTGGGCCAGCGCACCGTAGACGATGCTTTCGGCGACCGACTTCTTGCCGCTCTTCATCACCATGTTGATGAAACGGGCAATCAGCTGACTTCCGTGCTTGGGATCCGGCAGGACCACACGGGCGGGATGGGAACCTTTACGCGACATAGTTAATTCCTAAAGATCAGGACTTCGGGCGCTTGGCGCCGTACTTGGAGCGCGACTGACGGCGCTTGGTGACGCCGGCGCAGTCGAGGCTGCCGCGCACGGTGTGGTAACGCACGCCCGGGAGATCCTTGACGCGGCCGCCACGGATCAAGACCACGGAGTGCTCCTGCAGGTTGTGACCTTCGCCACCGATGTAGCTGATCACTTCGTAGCCATTGGTGAGGCGCACCTTGGCGACCTTACGGAGAGCCGAGTTCGGCTTCTTCGGGGTCGTGGTGTACACGCGCGTGCACACGCCGCGACGCTGGGGGCTGTTCTGCAAAGCCGGCGAAGCACTCTTGTAGGTCTTCGGGCTACGGGATTTGCGAACCAACTGGTTGACTGTCGTCATCTGAAGCAGTTCCTGAGAAACATAAAGGCAGACCGAACCGGCTCGGTCTGCCAAGAAGCGGGAATTTAACATGGGCAGCCTGTCACAGACAAGCTGACGCCCTGCCGGCCATGGCCCGAACACGAGGCGCAATCCTTGCGCCTCATTTCGTATGTCAGCGAGTAGAACCCGTGAGGGGCTTACTCCACACCAATGTCGCTACCGGTGGTGGCTTCTGCGAAGGAAGCCGACGAAGCGGAGCCGGAGAGAGTTTCGAGCTCCGAGGCGGTCAGACCGCCCTGGCGATGACGCGATGCGTGATACGCCAGACCCGTACCTGCCGGAATGAGACGGCCGACAATAACATTTTCCTTCAGACCACGCAAGGTGTCGCGCGTTCCGCGGACCGCGGCTTCCGTCAGCACTCGGGTGGTTTCCTGGAAGGAAGCCGCCGAGATGAAGGACTCCGTGGCCAGCGAGGCCTTGGTGATACCGAGCAGCACCGACTGGAATTCCGCCGGACGCTCGCCGCGCTTGACGGCACGCTCGTTCTCGCCATTGATGCGGACGCGCTCGACCTGCTCGCCGCGCAGGTAGTGGCTCTCACCCGGATCGGTGATTTCCACCTTGCGCAGCATCTGGCGAATGATCGCTTCGATGTGCTTGTCGTTGATCTTCACGCCCTGCAGACGGTAGACGTCCTGGATTTCCTTGACCAGGTAAGCGGCCAGCGGCTCGACACCCAGCAGGCGCAGGATGTCGTGCGGACTGGGCTCGCCGTCCACGATGGTTTCGCCCTTCTCCACGTGTTCGCCTTCGAACACGATGACCTGACGCCACTTCGGAATCAGCTCTTCGTGCTCGTTGCCGTCCACGTCCTTGATGATGAGGCGCTGCTTGCCCTTGGTGTCCTTGCCGAAGCTGACCACGCCCGAACGCTCGGCGAGAATCGCCGGTTCCTTCGGCTTGCGGGCTTCGAACAAGTCGGCCACGCGGGGCAGACCACCCGTGATATCGCGGGTCTTGGAGGTTTCCTGCGGGATACGGGCGACCACGTCACCCACGCCCACCTGCGCACCGTTCTGAATGGACACGATGGCGCCGGCCGGGAGCATGTACTGCGCCGGCACGTCCGTGCCCGGCAGCTTCAGCTCGCGGCCCTTGGCGTCTTCCAGACGCACGATCGGGCGCAGATCCTTGGCGGCCGTACCACGGCGCTTCGGATCGGTCACCACCGCCGACTCCAGGCCGGTCAGTTCGTCGGTCTGGCTCTGCACGGTGACGCCATCGATGAAGTCGATGAAGCGCACGGTACCGGCCACTTCCGACACGATCGGATGGGTATGCGGATCCCAGTTGGCCACGGCCTGGCCGGCCTTGACCGCATCGCCGTCCTTGACGGTGATGGTGGCGCCGTAGGGCACCTTGTAGCGCTCACGCTCGCGGCCGTTGGCGTCGATGACGCTGACTTCGCCCGAACGCGACACGGCCACCAGGTGGCCCTGCGAGTGCTGCACGGTCTTGAGGTTGTTGAACTTCAGCGTGCCGGTGGTCTTCACCGTCACGTTGTCCACGGCAGCAGCACGGGATGCCGCACCACCGATGTGGAACGTACGCATGGTCAGCTGGGTACCCGGCTCACCGATCGACTGCGCGGCCACCACGCCCACGGCTTCACCCATGTTCACCAGGTGACCACGGGCCAGATCGCGGCCGTAGCAAAGCGCGCACACGCCATGATCGGCGGAGCAGGTGATCGGCGAGCGGACCTTGACCGACTGCACGCCGGCCTTGTCGAGCTTCTCGACCAGAGCTTCGTCCAGCAGGGTGTCACGAGTGACGATCGGCTCGTTGTCTTCGCCCGGGCCGTAGACGTCTTCCACAGCCACGCGACCGAGCACGCGATCGCGCAGCGGCTCGACCACGTCGCCGCCTTCCACGATCGGCTGCATGGTGACGCCTTCGTCCGTACCGCAATCGTACGAGGTGATGACCACGTCCTGCGCCACGTCGACGAGACGACGGGTCAGGTAACCGGAGTTCGCGGTCTTCAGCGCCGTATCCGCCAGACCCTTACGGGCACCGTGGGTGGAGTTGAAGTACTGCAGAACGTTCAGGCCTTCGCGGAAGTTCGCCTTGATGGGCGTCTCGATGATCGAGCCGTCCGGGCGAGCCATCAGGCCGCGCATACCGGCCAGCTGACGAATCTGAGCCACCGAACCACGAGCGCCCGAGTCGGCCATGATGTACAGCGAGTTCATGGACTTCTGGTTGACGGTCTTGCCTTCGGCATCGACGACCTTCTCGGTGCCGATACCGTCGATCATCGCCTTGGCGACGAGTTCGTTGGTGCGCGACCAGATGTCGACCACCTTGTTGTAGCGCTCACCGGCGGTGACGAGACCCGACTGGTACTGCTCCTGGATCTCGACCACTTCCTTCTCGGCTTCTTCCAGGATCGGCTTCTTCTGATCCGGAATGATCATGTCGTCGATGCCGATGGAGATACCGGCGCGGGTCGCGAAGCGGAAACCGGTGTACATCAGCTGGTCGCCGAAGATCACGGTGTCCTTCAGACCCAGGCGGCGGTAGCACTGGTTGATCAGGCGCGAGATGTTCTTCTTGGTCAACTCCGTGTTGGCCAGCGCGAACGGCAGGCCTTCCGGCATGATCTCGAGCAGCAGCGCGCGACCCACGGTCGTGTCGACGATCTGGGTGGTTTCGGTGCGGTTGCCGTCTTCGTCGATCTGCACCTGGTTGATGCGGACCTTGACCTTGGCATGCAGCTGCACGGCGCGGTTGTCGTAGGCGCGGCGAACTTCGCCGATGCCCGAGAACACCATGCCGTTACCCTTCGCGTTCACCAGCTCGCGGGTCATGTAGTACAGGCCCAGCACCACGTCCTGGGTCGGCACGATGATCGGCTCGCCGTTGGCGGGCGACAGGATGTTGTTGGTCGCCATCATCAGGGCGCGCGCTTCGAGCTGCGCCTCGATGGAGAGCGGCACGTGCACAGCCATCTGGTCACCGTCGAAGTCGGCGTTGAACGCCGTACAGACGAGTGGGTGCAGCTGGATGGCCTTGCCTTCGATCAGCTTCGGCTCGAACGCCTGGATGCCGAGACGGTGCAGGGTCGGTGCACGGTTGAGCATGACCGGATGTTCGCGGATCACCTCTTCGAGGATGTCCCACACCTGGCCTTCTTCGCGCTCGACGAGCTTCTTGGCGGCCTTGATGGTGGTCGCTTCGCCGCGAGCCTGGAGCTTGGCGAAGATGAAGGGCTTGAACAGCTCAAGCGCCATCTTCTTCGGCAGGCCGCACTGGTGCAGGCGCAGGGTAGGACCCACCACGATCACCGAACGACCGGAGTAGTCCACGCGCTTGCCGAGCAGGTTCTGACGGAAGCGGCCCTGCTTGCCCTTGATCATGTCGGCGAGCGACTTCAGCGCGCGCTTGTTCGTGCCGGTGATGGCACGGCCGCGGCGGCCGTTGTCGAGCAGCGCGTCGACCGATTCCTGCAGCATGCGCTTTTCGTTGCGCACGATGATATCGGGCGCATTGAGTTCGAGCAGGCGACGCAGGCGGTTGTTGCGGTTGATGACGCGGCGGTACAGGTCATTCAAGTCGGACGTGGCGAAACGCCCGCCGTCCAGCGGGACCAGCGGACGCAGGTCCGGCGGCAGCACCGGCAGCACGGTCAGCACCATCCATTCCGGACGGTTGCCCGACTCCAGGAACGCCTCGATCAGCTTCACGCGCTTGGTGAGGCGCTTGAGCTTGGTCTCGGAGTTGGTGGAGGCGATTTCTTCCTTCAGGCGCACGACTTCGCCCGGAAGATCCAGGGACTTGAGCAGCTCGTAGACGGCCTCGGCACCCATGCGGGCGTCGAACTCATCACCGTGCTCTTCCACGGCTTCCAGGTACTGGTCTTCGCTCAGGAGCTGGCCGCGCTCGAGCGCGGTCAGACCCGGATCGATCACCACAAAGGCTTCGAAGTACAGGATGCGCTCGATGTCGCGCAGCGTCATGTCCAGCATCAGGCCGATGCGCGAGGGCAGCGACTTGAGGAACCAGATGTGCGCGGTCGGCGAGGCCAGCTCGATGTGGCCCATGCGCTCGCGGCGCACCTTGGCCAGCGTCACTTCCGTGCCGCACTTTTCGCACACCACGCCGCGGTGCTTCATGCGCTTGTACTTGCCGCACAGGCATTCGTAGTCCTTCACGGGACCGAAGATGGCGGCGCAGAACAGGCCGTCACGCTCGGGCTTGAAGGTGCGGTAGTTGATCGTCTCAGGCTTCTTCACCTCGCCATACGACCACGAGCGGATCAGCTCCGGCGAAGCCAGGGCGATCTTGATCGCATCGAAGTCAGGCGCGGTGCGCTGCTGATTGAACAGATTGAGCAAGTCTTTCATGGATGTCTCCGAAGATCGGGAATAGGGAATGGAGAATCGGAAATAGGGAGAACGAGGAATGAAGGTTCGTTCCTCGTTCCCTCCTCAACTCACTTCACTTCTTCCAGATCAATATCGATACCGAGCGAGCGGATTTCCTTCACCAACACGTTGAAGGATTCCGGCATGCCCGCTGCCATCTCGTGGTTACCGTCGACAATGTTCTTGTACATCTGGTTACGGCCCTGCACGTCATCGGACTTCACCGTCAGCATTTCCTGCAGGGTGTAAGCCGCGCCGTAGGCTTCCAGCGCCCAGACTTCCATTTCGCCGAAGCGCTGACCACCGAACTGCGCCTTACCACCCAGCGGCTGCTGCGTGACGAGCGAGTACGGACCGGTCGAACGCGCGTGCATCTTGTCGTCGACCAAGTGGTTCAGCTTCAGGTAGTGCATGTAGCCCACGGTGACCGGGCGATCAAACGCCTCGCCGGTACGACCGTCGAACAGCACCGTCTGGCCGGACTCCGGCAGATCGGCGAGCTTGAGCATCGCCTTGATCTCGGTTTCCTCGGCACCGTCGAACACCGGAGTGGCCATCGGCACGCCTTCCTGAAGGTTGTTTGCCAGCGCGAGGATTTCCTCGTCGGTCAGCGACTTCAGGTCGACATGCTGCACGGCACCCGCGACGTGGTGGTTGTACACCTGGTCGAGGAACTCACGGATCTGCGCGACCTTGGCCTGCGCTTCGAGCATCTTCTGGATCTTCTTGCCCAGGCCCTTTGCGGCCCAGCCAAGGTGCACTTCCAGAATCTGGCCGATGTTCATACGCGACGGCACGCCCAGCGGGTTCAGCACGATGTCCACGGAGGTACCGTCTTCGGAGAACGGCATGTCCTCCACCGGCACCACGTTGGACACCACACCCTTGTTACCGTGGCGACCGGCCATCTTGTCGCCCGGCTGGATGCGGCGCTTCACGGCCAGGAACACCTTGACCATCTTGAGCACGCCCGGAGCAAGGTCGTCACCCTGGGTGATCTTGCCCTGCTTCTCCTTGAAGCGCTTGTCGAACTCTTCCTTGTGGCGCTTGATCTGGTCAGCCGCACGCTCGAGGAACTCGGTGACGTCCTCTTCCTTGACGTTGATCTTGAACCAGTCGTCCTTCTTCAGGCCGTCCAGGTAAGCGTCCGTGATCTCGGCGCCGCGCTTGAGGCCGCCCGGGCCGCTCATCGCGGTCTTGCCGACGAGCTGGATGCGCATACGGTTGTAGATCGCGCCCTCGAGGATGCGGAACTGGTCATCAAGGTCCTTGCGGATACGCTTGATTTCCATTTCCTCAATCTGGCGAGCGCGCTTGTCCTTCTCGATGCCGTCGCGGGTGAAGACCTGCACGTCGATGACGGTGCCGTCCATGCCCGGCGGCACGCGCAGCGAGCTGTCCTTCACGTCGGACGCCTTCTCACCGAAGATCGCGCGCAGCAGCTTCTCTTCCGGCGTGAGCTGGCTCTCGCCCTTCGGCGTGACCTTGCCGACCATGATGTCGCCGGCCTTCACTTCCGCACCGATGTACACGATGCCGGATTCGTCGAGACGAGCCAGCGCCTGCTCACCCACGTTCGGGATGTCGGCGGTGATTTCCTCGGCGCCCAGCTTGGTGTCACGCGCGATGCACGACAGCTCCTCGATGTGGATCGAGGTGTAGCGGTCTTCCTGCACGACGCGCTCGGAGAGCAGGATCGAGTCTTCGAAGTTGTAGCCGTTCCACGGCATGAAGGCGATCAGCATGTTCTGGCCGAGCGCGAGCTCGCCCAGGTCGGTCGACGAACCGTCGGCCAGCGTGTCGCCCTTCGCCACGATGTCACCGACGTTCACCAGCGGGCGCTGGTTGAGGTTGGTGTTCTGGTTGGAGCGGGTGTACTTGGTCAGCGTGTAGATATCGACGCCGGCGTCGTTGTCGCCGACTTCTTCCTCGTTCACGCGCACCACGATACGGCCGGCGTCGACCTGGTCGATCACGCCGCCGCGCTTGGCGGTGACGATGACGCCCGAGTCACGCGCCACGGCGCGCTCGATGCCGGTACCGACCAGCGGGGTCTGCGAACGCAGAGTCGGCACGGCCTGACGCTGCATGTTCGCGCCCATGAGTGCGCGGTTGGCGTCGTCGTGCTCGAGGAACGGCACGAGCGCGGCAGCGACCGACACCGTCTGCATGGGCGAGACGTCCATGTAGTCGACTTCAGCGGCCGGACGCAGCTCGGATTCACCACGGAAACGGCAGGACACGAAGTCTTCGATGAACGCGCCGTCCTTGAGCGGCGAGTTCGCCTGCGCAATGACGTGGTCGCCTTCTTCGATGGCCGACAGGTAATCCACCTGGTCGGTCACCTTGCCGCCCACGACCTTGCGGTACGGCGTCTCGAGGAAGCCGTACTGGTTGGTGCGCGCGTACACGGCGAGCGAGTTGATCAGGCCGATGTTCGGGCCTTCCGGCGTTTCAATGGTGCAGACGCGGCCGTAATGGGTCGGATGCACGTCGCGCACTTCGAAGCCGGCGCGCTCGCGGGTCAGACCGCCTGGGCCCAGTGCCGAGACGCGACGCTTGTGCGTCACTTCGGACAGCGGGTTGTTCTGGTCCATGAACTGCGACAGCTGCGACGAACCGAAGAACTCCTTCACCGCCGCCGCAACCGGCTTGGCGTTGATCAGTTCCTGCGGGGTCAGGCCCTCGGACTCGGCCAGCGACAGACGCTCGCGCACGGCGCGCTCGACGCGCACCAGGCCGATACGGAAGGTGTTCTCCGCCATTTCGCCGACCGAACGCACGCGACGGTTGCCCAGGTGATCGATATCGTCAACGGTGCCGTGACCGTTCTTGATGTCGATGAGCACCTTGAGCACGTCGAGGATGTCGGACTGGTCGCCCTGCGACTTGACCAGTTCCTGGGCTTCCTCTTCCTTGCGGTCCTGGAAGTACTTCTTGTCGTACAGCACGCCCGGACCGACGATCTCCTGACGGCCCACGCGACGGTTGAACTTCATGCGACCCACGGCCGAGAGGTCGTAGCGGTCGAAGGTGAAGAACAGGTTGTAGAACAGGTTCTGCGCGGCGTCCTTGGTCGGCGGCTCGCCCGGGCGCATCATGCGATAGATTTCCACCAGCGCCTCGAGCGGCGTCTTGGTGTTGTCGATGCGCAGAGTGTGCGAGATGTACGCACCGCGATCGAGGTCGTTGACGTACAGCGTCGGCACGACTTCGATACCCGCCTTACGGAAGTTCTCGAGCTGCTCGGCGGTGATTTCGTCGTTGGCCTGGGCCAGCAGTTCGCCGGTCTTGGGATCGACGACGTCGATGGCGAGGATGCGGCCGACCGGGTAGTCGTCCGGCACTTCCAGCGCGGTGATGTTTTCGGCGGCGAGCTGGCGCACGTGACGCGCGGTGATGCGCTTGCCGGCTTCCACCAGCACCTTGTCACCGATGGTCAGGTCGAAGGTCAGCGTTTCGCCGCGCAGGCGCTCGGCAACGAGCTCCAGCGTGGTGCCACCCTTCTTGCCCAGGTGGAACACGTTGTGCTCGAAGAACGTATCGAGCATTTCAACGTTGCTGTAGCCGAGCGCGCGCAGCAGCACCGTCACCGGCAACTTGCGGCGACGGTCGATACGGGTGAACAGCGCATCCTTCGGGTCGAACTCGAAGTCGAGCCACGAACCGCGGTAAGGAATCACGCGAGCCGAGAACAGCAGCTTGCCCGAGCTGTGCGTCTTGCCACGGTCGTGGTCGAAGAACACGCCCGGCGAACGATGCAGCTGCGAAACGATGACGCGCTCGGTACCGTTGATGATGAAGGTGCCGGTGTCGGTCATGAGCGGAATTTCGCCCATGTAGACTTCCTGCTCCTTCACGTACTTCACGGCCTTCTTGGACGCCGGGCTGTCCTTGTCATAGATGACCAGGCGCACGGTCACGCGCAGGGGCGCGCCGAAGGTCATGCCGCGATTGCGGCACTCGCGCTCATCGAAAGGCGGCTCGCCCAGACGATAGTCAACGTACTCGAGCGCAGCATTGCCCGAATAGCTAACGATCGGGAACACCGACTTCAGCGCGGCGTGGAGACCCTTGTCATCACGCTGCTTGGGAGCGACGTGCTCCTGCAGGAACTCGCGATAGGAATCGGTCTGGATGGTCAGCAGGTTCGGCACGCCCAATACAGGGGGACGCTTGCCGAAATCCTTGCGGATGCGCTTCTTCTCGGTAAACGAGTAGGTCATGGTGGGTACCGCCTCGGTTCGCAGTGACGCCGGTGGTGCACACACCGGCTGAATTGTGAAAGCTGTGTCTGCCGTCGACGGACAGGTTGTGCTGCCCTGCCCGTCGATTGCGTCAAAAAGGCATGAATCAAAGGTCGGCGATGGGTTGCAGACCTTTCAGTGCTGTCTTCTTGCCGCGTAAAACACGAACCAATAAAGATGACACTTTGTCGTTACAGGCCGTATCGCGGGATACAACCCATTTGCAACAGGCAAAGCCCGGGGGCTTACGCCCCCAGGCTTGCTTTGACGCTAGATCAAACTGACGGCGCGCAAGAGCGCCAATTACTTCAGTTCGACCGTGGCGCCTGCAGCTTCGAGGTCCTTCTTGAACTTCGCAGCGTCGTCCTTCGAAGCGGCTTCCTTCACCACGCCGCCGGATTCCGTCAGGTCCTTCGCTTCCTTCAGGCCCAGGCCCGTGATGGCGCGGACGGCCTTGATCACGTCGACCTTCTTGTCGCCGGCGCTCTTCAGGATGACGTCGAACTCGGTCTGCTCTTCAGCAGCCGGGCCGGCAGCAGCCGGGCCAGCGGCCATCATGACCGGGGCAGCGGCGGACACGCCGAACTTTTCTTCGATGGCCTTCACCAGCTCCATCACTTCCATGAGCGACTTGGCGGCAACGGCTTCAACGATCTGATCGTTAGTCAGGGACATTTTGATTTACCTCTGGAAATTGATTCGATTTAGATAAGCGTCGAACTTAAGCTTCAGCCGTGGCTTCCGCGGCGACTTCGCCACCACCCTGCTTGTCGGCCACGGCCTTGACGGCGCGGGCAAACATGGCAGCGGGTTCGGCGAGGACGCGGGCCAGCATGGCCAGCGCTTCTTCGCGGGTCGGCAGCGAGGCCAGCACATCCACATGGGCAGCCGGCAGCAGCTTGCCTTCCACGGAGACGACACGGGCCTTCAGCTTGTCATTGGTCTTCGCGAATTCCTTGATCAGGCGACCGGCAGCGCCGGGCTCCTCCATCGAGAACGCGTACAGCAGCGGACCGGTCAGGGCGTCCTTGACGACCTCGAACTCGGTACCACCGACGGCGCGCGAAGCGAGAGTGTTCTTGACAACCTTCAGGAACACGCCGCTTTCACGGGCCTTCTTGCGCATCGCGGTCATTTGTTCGACCGTGGTGCCCGCGTACTCGACAGCGACCAAGGAGTGAGCCTTCGCGGCAACTTCTGCCAGTTCGGCGACTACTTCTTGCTTCTGAGAGAGATTCAGAGCCATATCACTCCTCCACTTTGAAATCCGCTTGCGACTCCTGCCGCTTGCGGTCCTGAGCGACGCCTTCCCTGACGTCGGGGATCGTGAGATCCCGGGTGGTGGCCTTTCCAGAAAAGCAAATTCCAGAAGGGGCAGCACCATCTACGCAGGCCAGGTTCGTGAAGAACCCGATTAAGCGAACCCGCTAGCCACGACGGCGTTTCCTTGCCAACACGAGCTCCCTGCTCGTCGTCGTGGCGCGCTGATCGCGCCTGCGGTCTTTGACGGCGGCGTTGGCTTCAAAGCCTCGACTGCCCTCAAAAACGTGCCCATGCCGGCAACCGAGCCGGCATGGGTCTTGAACTTGTTACTTGGTCGACACCGTCAGGGTCGACACTTCGACCGGCACGCCCACACCCATGGTGGACGACAGGGCGATCTTCTGCAGGTACTGACCCTTGGCGGTCGCCGGCTTGGCCTTCAGCAGGTCGTTGACCAGCGCGTTCAGGTTGTCCGCGAGCTGGGCAGCCTCAAAACTGGCCTTGCCGATGGTGGCGTGGATGATGCCCGCCTTGTCGTTACGGAACTTCACCTGGCCAGCCTTGGCGTTCTTGACGGCCGTGGCGACGTCGGCGGTGACCGAGCCGTCCTTCGGGTTCGGCATCAGGCCACGGGGACCGAGCAGCTGGCCGAGCTTACCGACCACGCGCATCGCGTCCGGCGTAGCGATCACGCGACCGAAGTCGAGATCGCCGGCCTGCATGCGCTCGGCCAGGTCGTCCATACCGACGGCGTCGGCGCCAGCGGCCTTGGCGGCCTCGGCCTTCTCACCCGCCGGCACGAACACGGCGACCTTGACGGTCTTGCCGGTGCCGTGCGGCAGCAGCGAGGAGCCGCGCACGCCCTGGTCGGACTTCTTCGCGTCGATGCCGAGGCGGACGGCGACGTCCACGGACTCGGCGAACTTCGCCTTGGCGTTGTTCTTGACGATGGTCAGGGCTTCTTCCAGGCCATAGAGCTTGCCCGGCTGCACTGCGGCCTGGGCCGCCTTCATACGCTTCGTGATCTTTGCCATGTCTTAGCCCTCCACCACCAGACCCATGCTGCGCGCGCTACCAGCAATGGTGCGCACCGCAGCGTCCAGATCAGCAGCCGTGAGATCCGGCTCCTTCTGCTTCGCAACGTCTTCCAGCTGCTTGCGGGTGATCTTGCCGACCTTGTCGGTGTTCGGCTTGGACGAGCCCTTGGCGACGCCCGTGACCTTCTTGATCAGGATCGAGGCCGGCGGGGTCTTGGTGATAAAGGTGAAGCTACGGTCCGAATAGGCCGTGATGATCACGGGGATCGGGAGACCCGGCTCCATCTTCTGCGTGGCGGCATTGAACGCCTTGCAGAATTCCATGATGTTCAGGCCGCGCTGACCGAGCGCCGGACCGACCGGCGGCGACGGGTTGGCCTGACCGGCCTTGACCTGCAGCTTGATGTAGCCAACTACTTTCTTTGCCATTGGATTTTCCTCGCGAGTTCAAGCGCCTTGCGGCTCCTCGCAACGTTGTCGTTCCCTGAGAGAGGAAGGTCCGCCATCCCGCGAACCTCAGAAACACGGACACGCCGGGCAAAAGACCCCAGCGTGAACCGCGCAGTATAGAGATTGATCAAGTTTTAAGCAAGCCCCATGCCGGCGCCTGCCCTGGAGCCGATCAGGCCTTCTCGACCTGGCCGAACTCCAGCTCGACCGGAGTCGAGCGACCGAAAATGAGCACTGCGACGCGCAGGCGGCTCTTTTCGTAATTGACTTCCTCGACCACGCCGTTGAAGTCGTTGAACGGACCATCGGTGACGCGAACCATTTCACCCGGCTCGAACAACACCTTGGGCTTGGGCTTCTCGACGCCTTCACGGACGCGACTCAGGATGGCATCAGCCTCGGAATCGCGGATCGGGAGCGGACGGTCCGCCGTGCCACCAATGAAACCCATGACCTTCGGGGTTTCCTTGACCAGATGCCAGCACTCGTCATCGATGCGCGGCGCCTTACCCTCGGTGTCCGTCTCAATCTGCACGAGAACGTAACCCGGGAAGAACTTGCGCTCGCTGCGACGCTTCTGGCCGCTACGCATTTCGATGACTTCTTCGGTCGGCACCAGCACTTCGCCGAACCTTTCTTCCATGCCGGCGCGGCGAATACGCTCGTCCAGCGAGCGCTTCACCTGGTTTTCGAAGCCCGAATAGGCGTGCACCACATACCAACGCTTGCTCATGCCATCACCTCACGTACCAAGCTTGAGCAGCCAGTCGAGCACGACCGACTTCAGGATCAGATCGATCAGGCCCAACAGGAGCGAGAGGACCACCACGACGACCATGATGATGCCGGTCGTCTTGAGCGTCTCGTCGCGGGTGGGCCAGACCACCTTACGCATTTCAAATTGCGATTCGCCGAGGAAGGCGCGCACTCGGCGGCCCGGCGCGGTGAACGCACCAATGGCCAGCGAGATGATCAGCGCAGCCAGCACGCCCAGCAGTCGAATCGACTGTGGGACGGAGCCGTCCGTGCCAAACCACGAATACGCAAAAATGCCGGCAGCCAGCACGATCACTGCCAGCACCAGCTTGGCGATATCGGCGCCGGAAGCGCCCTTGGTCGGTTCTGCCTTCGTATTCATGCGACATGATCGGATGAGAGAGGCATCGACCGGATTACGGTCCATATGCCATCCACCATCCGTCGTGGATCCTCGGGAAGATGGCACGCCAGGAGGGACTCGAACCCCCAACCTGCGGTTTTGGAGACCGCTGCTCTGCCAATTGAGCTACTGGCGTATTCAGAAAAAGGGTGAAGTCGCTCGCCTTGCCGCCACAAGGTGGCGCCTTTTGGCGCCTTTTCCAAGTGTGGGGCTGCGCCCCACCCTGGATCCTTGCAGCCCGCGAGGCGGGCGACTTCCCAGTCTACAGCTTACTTGATGACCTTGGCCACCACGCCGGCGCCGACGGTACGGCCACCTTCGCGAATGGCGAAGCGCAGGCCCTGGTCCATGGCGATCGGGTGGATCAGGGTGACAACCATCTTGATGTTGTCGCCCGGCATGACCATTTCCACGCCTTCCGGCAGCTCAATCGCGCCGGTCACGTCGGTCGTGCGGAAGTAGAACT
>Ga0209026_1000837_pt1 | contig 16248 bp, 9 predicted proteins | sample AraplaCL_Col_mCL_FD_184262 | JGI IMG/M metagenome (GOLD analysis project Ga0209026, IMG submission 184262) | Arabidopsis root microbial communities from the University of North Carolina, USA - plate scrape CL_Col_mCL (SPAdes) (version 2) | ecosystem: Host-associated > Plants > Roots >... | reverse complement strand
CGGAAACCATTCAGCATTGCTTTTGGTAGCGCCCGGCCAGTTACCGGCCTCGCCAAACCCCAGCATAAACCGGAAGATATTGAATGAGAGCAATCCTCTGGCTAACGAATGCAAGGCAATAGATACGCTCCATAAGGCAATGGAAAATGCCATTCCCAAACGGGTACCAATGCTGTCCATCAGTTTGCCGGTAAAGGTTTGCCCAAGGGCATAGGCTATCATAAAAAAGGTGGTAATTAAGGCAAGCGCGTTTTTGCTGTCAACGTCGGCAATCCCAAATTCTTTGTAGATGTAGGGCCACATGATATTGATAGCACTACGGTCGATATAGTTGATGATCGTCGCTATCCCGATAAGGGTAATAATGTACCAGCGCAGGCCTTTGATCTTCATATCCCGACTTCCTTTAAAAACTTCATAATGCCTTTGTTCACTTCGTCGTTTTGCTCTTTTGTCCATTTGCCATGCCCGCCGCCTTCAACGGTCATAAACTCTGTTTTAACCCCCATCTCCAAAAACTTCTTGTGCAGGTCAACCGATTGCTGGTAAGGTACCGTAGTATCCGCATTGCCATGCGCAATAAACGTCGGCGGACTATTTTTATTCACGTAAGATATCGGAGATACGGATTTGGCAAAGTCGGCACTATTATTTGGCCCCAGCCAGTTAGCTACCGATTTACTTTTGATCACACCGTTGCCCCAATCCCAAACATCGGCGATGCCGTATTTATCAATAATGGCGGCTACTTTGATGTTGTTCACACCGGGGCAGTTGGTATCGAATTTATGATCATTAGCGAGCAAACCGCCCATTAAAGCCAGGTGTGCGCCCGCCGAACCGCCGGATATCACGATCTTATCAGGGTCGATGTTCAATGCTTTCGCGTTTTTGATCAGGTAGATCAGCATGCAGCGGGTATCTTCCACACAGCCGGGCGCTTTGGCAACCTGCATCAGGCGGTATTCCATATTGGCAACAGCCCAGCCTTGTTTAAAAAAGATGTTAAATCCACCCTGGTCGTCTTTCGAACCGTGGTTCCAGCCACCACCGTGGATATTGATGATCACCGGTGTGGGTTTGCCGGTATTTGGTGGCAAGTACAAGTCGGTCTTACCGTCCCAGCCATTTACCTGCGTATAAACTACATCAAGCTGTTTGATAAAACCTGCCGGTATGGCCACTGCTTTTTTAACTTTTGAAGTGTCTGTATCTTGTGCGTTAACGGCAATAGCTATTAGCATTAAAACGGCAAAAAGGATCTTTTTCATAGGATGATATTTAAATAAAATCTTCGCGTAGCGGGCTGAACACATCGATCAACAATCCATCTTCTAAACAAACACAGCCGTGCAAAACTTCGGGCGGTACATAATAGCCATCGCCTTTTTTAATGATACGGGTCTCGTCGCCGATATGCATTTCAAAAACGCCGCTTTCCACATATGTAACCTGCGAATGCGGGTGTTTGTGGATTTGGCCTACGCCGCCTTTTTCAAATTTGGCTTTCACCAGCATGATCTTATCGTCATAGCCATAGATCTGTCGTTGTATCTTTTCGTCCGGCCGTTCCCAGGCTATCTCGTTCTCTATCTGGAATAAATCGCTTTGCGCCATTGTTATTTGCTTTTGTTGATCTGGATAAAATTGGTTTTACTGTTATAATCGAGCTTTGCCGTATAGCTTACGCCTTTAACCGTAAAGCTGAATGTGAGACCGCTAACATCATTGCTGATGATCTTAATATCGCCGATATTGCTTTTCGCGCCCGATGTGGTCTCGGATGTCGGGTCGGTTTTACCGTGCGTCTCTGTAATGCTAATGAAAGCCTGGCAGCCGTTTTTATGCTGCTCCAATATAAAACCGCGCTCGTTACGCAGGTTCATATTAGGGTCACCTGCGCCCAATGTCACCAGTTTTACTTTCATGGGCGATGTGCCTGTAAAATGCGTGGTATAAAAAATATTGTTGTTCAGCATGGTGATATAACCGTTGGGTTCGGCCAGATCGTTATTGCTGTTGAGCCAGATATGCTGGAACCCGTTGTCTTTACCCATAGCCTTCAACTCATCAGTTGCGGCGCTGAATTTGAACGATGCGTCGGTGATGACACCCTGATACCAGAATGGCAGGCTATATTGGTGATCGGCCTCCGAGTTCACCTGAAAAACATCGATCAGCAAGGCTTTCTTCAATTCTTCAGGCTTGAACAAAATGCTGCTGCGTAACAAGCCTACACCCGGGTAAGCACTGTCTTCGCGGCCGCTCACTACCTGTATACTACCTTTATCTTCAAAATGCACCAGCGAGGCATGTGCCGCTTCTGATTTTTCAAGGTTGGCTTTGTATTGCGATGTCTGGTCGACAGTGACTGTATTATGCGCGATGGTTTGCTTGGCCCAGGTTTTATTTTCGGGCAGGTAATCGCCGCCAAATTTCGATTCGATATTGATAAAGCGCGCCGAACCGTAGTCGGAGAAGACTTCTGTATTGTTATCGTAATACAACAGGTTCAATCTATCGAAATGACCGTGCCCCATGCCTTGTGCTGCGGCTTTTAACAATACGCATTGCTGCGATGTGTTACTGCCGTAACGTAAGATGCCCAGCCCGCCTTCGTCACCTTTCGCCCCGTCGCTTAAAAACATGCTTTTATAGCCAAAGGGTTTGGTCAAGCCCTGGTCTATCGCTTTGGATACTTTTAACCCCGCGTCCGAAACCACCACATGCCCTTGCTTTTTGGCAATATCGAGCAGATCGGCTTCGGGCTGTATATCCGCGTAAGCAATATCTACACCATATACCATCTCTTCCGATGAAAAATCCTTATCCTTCATGGCATCGTTCACCGGGAAGAAATAACCGGTGGTATAAGTCGACTGTACTGTGGCATGTATGGCCTTTGCCAGAATATTATTGCGGAACTTGAAAATGTTAAGCTGCGGCTGATTTTGTTGTATGGCTTTAGCGAAAGCAACAAAAGGCATAATAGCATAACGCTGGTAATACGGGCCCTCGGTATAATAACCATCCGGCGAAAACAGTTCATCCAACTGCTTTAAAAAGCCCGTTTTACCATCTTTAGCCGAACCCTTTAACGCCATCTCTACATAATTTGGTTGGTTGATCACATAACCCGTCATACCCACCGCTGCCAGGCACCAGGTGCCATGGTTGTGTATCAGGTCAAACGTTTCTTTACACTCGGTAGTAAAGTATTTTACTATCGGGATAAACAAATGCTGTTCGATAGTAGCACGGTCTTTAGCGGGTATGGCATTGTAAGCCATGTCATAACCTTGTATAACCGTCACCTGCCATACAAAATCGTTTAAACACTGCCAGAATATCTTACCAGGTATCTGGTTGCTTTTCTTTTTTGGATGTTGTGGCCATTGCTCGTATTGCGCGGCGTATAGCAGCAGCATATCTTTAATGTAGGCGGCATATTTGGGGTCGCCGCTAATTTGATAAGCAACGCCGCAAGCCAGTATATTTTGCGAATTATTTTTATGCTGCTCGTGTGTGTAACCGCCTGCGCCGTCCTTAGGTACGGGTACATCCATCTTTTCGGCTAGTGCCTTATCAGCCTTAGCCTTCACCTCCTGGTACGATTTTTTGAGCAGCGAACTGGTCGCGCAACCACTTCTAACAGCCGCGATATTGCCTGCCGTCAGCATCAGGTTGGGATGGGTTTGGGCAAGGCTGTAGCCGGGTATTGCCAAAAGGCATACCGATATTAATCGATAATATAGCTTCATGATGTTAAAATATGGCCATTATTTATTTACAATCTGGTTGGCAGCGAACGCCGTGCGTGCTACCTGTAAAACCTCGTCTAAATGCGCGGCCATCGCATTTTCGGCGGCATCAATGTCCCTCTCCTCTATTGCCTTGAAAATTTCGCGGTGCTCTTTAACCGCTATTTTGCTGCGGTCTTTACCGCAGATGTTATTGTCTATAATGTTTTTGATCAGATCGGGCACCAACACGATCATCATCGATTCGATAACCGAGTTTTTAGTGGCCTCGGCTATCTTAATATGGAAGAGCATGTCCTCTTCAACCGCATTAAGGTTTTGCTCTATTTTTGATTCGTAATCTTCAAGCGCGGCTCTTAGTTCGATCACATCCTGTTCGGTACGGCGCTCTGCTGCCAGGCGCACGGCATCAAGCTCAACATAGTAACGTGCTTCGATTAGCGCGCTAAAATCATCTTTGTTAAATTTAATGATGTCACTGATCAGGTTATCCAATACTTTAATGCTCAGCCCCGATACATAGGTGCCGCTTTGTGGGGATGTCCTGAGCAGGCCATAAAACTCCAGTTTTAAAATAGCTTCGCGTACATAACTCCGTCCAACACCTAACTTTTCTGCCAGTTGTCGTTCAGCAGGTAACCGGTCGCCCGGTTTTAACTGACCGGATGTAATGAGGTGTTTTAACTGAAGTATGATCTTGTCTACAGACGATTCAACCTGTATAGCCTGTATGTTTCTGATGATGTTCTGCATATTTGTTATTTGGTCAACCAATTTTTTTGGTTAACCAAAATTATAATTATTTTTTAATAAACAAGTACTCTTTTTTATTTAATTATTATGTGATAATAGCCTAATTATCAGTGTTAGTTACTACCATCCCGGGTTTTGTGCGCTAAAAGGTATGCCCGGATTAAGTGTTAATTCGGATACAGGTATCGGGAACAAGGTATCTCGTGCCGATACATTTTTATATGGTGTTAAAGCGCTTGTGCGCCCGGTGTAACCGTACGTTGACGATGATGAAGCGCTTGGCGCCTGTACCGGGATTACCGCTACCAGGTTTGCTACCGTACTTAAAAAAGTTCCCCAACGGAAAAGGTCCAGCTTACGATGGCCTTCACCACCCAATTCGCGTGAGCGTTCATCCATAATCGTTTGACGGAATACCGCCTTGCTCGAATATTGTGTTGTCAGCAAATCGGCATCGCTGAGATTACTAATAGCCGCTGTAGCCGTTGATCCCGTGCCGCCACCACCGCTAAAGGTCACTGTAGGCGCCGATGTATAAAATGCACCGCCATCGGTAATGGTAATGGCAGTTACTTTGCCGCTTGCAACAGTAGCTGTCGCGGTTGCATTACGGGTAGCACCACCACCGGTAATAGTAACAGTAGGGGCGGTAGTATAACCTGTACCGGCAGCGCCAATAGTAATAGTATTTACAATTCGGCCATTTAATGCATTGCCATAAGCGCGTTCCCTTACCAGGTTTACGTAACCAATATTAGTAGCGGTAGGCCCATTAATTTCATTGTCGGCCTCAGCCAGCATCAGCAACACATCGGCGTAGCGTAGTAAAGGCCAGTTGGTAGGCCCAAAGTTCTTAACGGTTATCACACTCGGCTTTTGGTATTGCCTGCGCCATTTAGCCAGCGGCCTGCCCCATGTTGCTGTTGTTGGTGTGGCAACTGTTCCTTTGCTGGCATCGTTACTGGTATAATAAAAAGGCGCCATGGTCCAGTCGCGGCGCAGGTCACCTTTACCAAACAGGTTATAATAAGTACCCAGCATGATATATTGACCCTGCATAAAGCCATAGTCGGCATTGGTATTGTTGATACCAATAGTCGATCCGAAACGCTCATAGTTATGATATATCCCTGCGTCGTCCCTGTAAAATTCAATCTCCCAGATGCATTCTTTCAGGTCTTCCACATCCTGGCTTTCGTTAATGAATACCTGTTTGTAGTCGGGGTTTAAACTGTGTAGGCCACTGTTTACCACTTTGTTTGCCCAGTTTTCCGCTTGCTGATAATAAGTTGGATCGCCCAGCCGACCAGCTGCATGCAGACATACACGCGCTAAAACTCCGTCCACACCAGTTTTCGATATCCGGCCGTTATTGTTCCAAACGGTAATGGTATTAACCAGCCCCTCGGCGGCTGTCATATCCAGAATAATTTGCGTGTAAACTTGTTTTTTAGGCGCACGCGGAAAGTTGATATCGGTAACACCGGTTGTTGAGTGCAATTTTAAGGGCACGTCGCCCCAATAACTTACCAGTACAAAAAAGTAATAGGCCCTTAAAAATAAGGTTTCGCCTTTGATCTCATCTTTAACTGACTGTGGTGCAGATGACGTTGGCAGATGTTCCAATATCAGATTGGCGCGTTCGATACCTTCATAAAGGTCGTTCCAGCAGCTGATGAAATTTGCATATGATGCGCTGGCTGTATATACCGAAGCTGCTACCGTACTCGAGCTTCTCAAGTAATATTCGTCATTCGAGCCATTAGCTTCGAGCGATAAAAAGCGCGAGTAAGTAGCTTCGTCGGTGTTACCCAATTCGGAGTATACGGCGGCTAAAGCCGAGTTGAGTTGGTCGGTTGTATTATAGAAGGTTTGTGGCACAACAGAATCCTGGGGAAGTTGCGTCAGGAATTTTTTGCATGATGTCATCTCACTTAGCGCGATGATCATCATCAATAATATGCCGGTTTTATTTTTCATCTCAATATTTTTTATGTCGGTTGACTTGCTTTAAAAATTAACATCTAAACCTAAGGTGATCACCCTTGCCCGAGGATAAGCCGAGTAATCCAGTCCTGGCGTTAACGCGGATGGGAACGAATTTACCTCGGGATCCAAACCGGTGTATTTTGTCCAGGTGTACAGGTTTTGTGCCGATGCATAGATCCTCAAGCCTTTGATACCGGCCTTTTGAACGACTACTGTTTTAAAGCGGTAACCTAAGTTCACGGTTTTTAATCTCAAATATGATCCGTCTTCAATAATTCTTGAAGGGTAATAGCTTGGCGCGCTTGGCCCCGCATTAGCCCTTGCCAGGGTATTGCTTGGGTTGGTTGGTGTCCATCTGTCGGCATAGCTGGCAAACTGGTTCATCCCAACAGGGTTTGATACGCCACCACCGCCTTCCATGGCTATCCTGTTCAGGTTAGCCACCTGGTTGCCATAACTAAACTGGAAGAAGATGCTCAGATCGATACCCTTATAACTGAAGGTGTTCGAAAAGCCACCGATGAATTGTGGGTTGGGATTACCGATAGTGGTTAAGTCGTTGACATCAACCACGCCATCGCCGTTCAGGTCCTTAAACTTCCATGCACCCGGGGTCTTCAGGCCTGTTGTAGTATTGTAAGTTGGTATGCCTGGGTTCAGCACATATACGCCTGGTGATGTTTGGGTATAATCGCTGTTCTGGTAAACTCCGTCCGATACCAAACCATAAAACATGGCTACCGGTTGGCCTACCTGGGCTATAAAGCCAGGGCTTTGCGCAATGGTGTTGTTGCCCCACTTCTGGATAGTAAGCAAATAAGGCTGCCCGGATGTTAAAGACAGCACCTTGGTGCGGTTAAATGAGATATTAAACGAACTGGTATAGTTAAAATTTTTAGTGCTGATATTAGTTGTAGTTAAGGTAAATTCCAAACCGCGGTTCTGTGTAGCACCAATATTCTCATAAGCGTTTAAATATCCTGTTGTGCCCGGGAGAGATGCATTAAGCAGCAGATCAGTAGTTTTTTTATTATAAACGTCTGTTGTGAATACAATGCGGTTGTTAAAAAAAGCCAGATCGAGGCCAATATCCGTCTCTGCGGTATTCTCCCATTTCAGGTTAGGGTTAGCCAGGTTTAACGGATAAGCACCGCTGAAATAGGTATTGCCTGGTGTATAAGCACCGCCTGCACCACCTTGTCCAAGTAAGGCGTAAGGTGCGGTATCGCTAACCCGGTTATTACCGGTTATGCCATAGCTTGTGCGGATCTTGGCATCCGATACTACTTTGTTGTTCTTTAAAAAGTTCTCCTCGCTGATATGCCATGCTAATGATCCCGATGGGAAATATCCCCAAACGTTGTCGCCCAGGAATTTAGATGACCCGTCGGCCCTCAGGCTTGCTGTAGCTAAATATTTGGAGTTATAACTGTAATTCATCCTGCCTAGAAAAGACGCAAGCGTATTAACAGATTTTGAACTGGTGATAGAGAAAGGTGTGCCCTGAGTTAAGCCGTTTACACCTAAGCTTTCGTTAGGTACCAATATGGCGCCACCGCCGCTTGTCGATTGGGTGTTTTGCCCAACGGTAAAACCAGCCAGGATATTTAGGGCATGTTTATTGGCAAATACCTTGTTAAAGGTCAACGTATTTTCGTTCACCAGGTTAGCCTTGTTGGTATACGTTACCGAACCATTTGGCCCGCCTTGCCCAAGTGGGCTATTCGGGCTACCTAACCTTGAATTTGAAGTGTTGAATTGATCGTACTCAACACTACTTGTATTAATGCCTCCGGTTATCTTCAGTTTTAAGCTAGGAGTGAAGCTATATTCGGCAAAGGCGTTAGCCGTAAGCAGGTTGGAGTAGCGTACCCGTATTTCGTTCTGTAAAGTTAAAACCGGGTTCCATTGGTAGTTAGTTGCCGATACCACATCCTGATCCTGGGCATTCATTAACAGCGCGTTCAAATCTTCACCCGGGCTGGCCAACGGCCTGTAACGCCAGGTATTGATCAGTAAAGGGTCGGATGTAGAATATTCGCCGCCGATTTGCTTGCCGTTGGTGACCAGGTAACTGTAATTAGTATTAACACCGACCTTTAACTTAGTGTTTAGTTGCTGATCTAAAGTAATACGGCCCTGGTACCTTTTAAAACCGGATTGGATGATAGTGCCATCCTGGCCAAAGTACTGCCCGCTTATGGTATACTTGGTATCCTTATTACCGCCTCTTATCGCAAGCGAATGATTTTGCATGCCTGCTTTGCGGAAGATCTGTTTTTGCCAGTCTATCGATGGTACTTCGCGATAGCTTTCCAAACTATGTGTACCGGTCGGGTTGGTAACCGGGTTATAAATATCATACAACTGATCATTCAATAACGAGTCAACCTCAAGTTGGTATTTCACATAATTATATGGGTCCATCACTTTCGCTGTTTTGATATTTGTTTGAATACCATAGTAAGCGTTGTAAGTGATCTGTGGAGGGCCGCTTTTACCTTTTTTGGTGGTGATGATAATGACACCATTCGCGCCGCGCGCGCCATATATCGCTGTTGATGACGCGTCTTTTAGAACCTCAATCGATTCGATATCTGCCGGGTTTATCGCATTGTTGTTGTAGCTTTCTATTGGGAAGCCATCTATTACATACAATGGCGAATTATCCTGTGTAACAGAGTTACCACCGCGGATGACGATGGTAGGAGCAGCTCCGGGCTGGCCATCAGGTGAAGTAACCTGTACGCCTGCCACACGTCCCGCCAGGGCATCATCGAATGATTTTACGGGTGCTTTGTTCAGATCATCAATATCAACGGTACTTACAGAGCCAGTTAAGTCGCGACGGCGCACCTGGCCGTAGCCTAAAACCACAACCTCGTTCAGATTTTTGGGTTCTTCCAATAACGTTACATTAATGCTGGTTCTCCCATTCACAGGTTCTTCAATCGGTGTAAAGCCTATGTAGCTAAAAATCAGTATAGTTTCTTTGTCTTTAACAGTGATTTTATATTTACCGTCTACATTCGTTGCTGTTCCGGCGCCGTCTCCTTTAATGCGTACGCTTACGCCGATGAGTGTTTCGTTGTGCGAATCCTTCACTATCCCGGTAACGGTAATGCCTTGTGCGAATACGCTAGAAGAACAGATCAGTAATAAAAACAGCAACCCGCATAGGGCTAAATAATTAAATTTTGCCGGGAGTTTTAACTTCCCCGTTGAATTACCGGGTGAAGCGCAAAACCTTTTTTTTGTTAAAAAAGGTGAAATACTTAGTTTAAGTAAAGGTTTTTTTCTCATAAAAGGATAATTGGTATTTGGTTTACCAATAATTGGTTGACCAAAATTACCAATTAAAATTTCAATTCCAAATTTCCCCGGAAATTAATCTCAAATTAATTTTTTGCAATTGTGGAATAAAGTATTCATATTTGGTCGACCAATTTGGTTAACCAATTATTGTAAAATTTAAACAGACGAAAGAACAACCATGAAAAGACTCTTCTGCATAATATCCCTGGCTCTTGCAGCACTTTGCGTTAAAGCTCAGGATACCGAAACCACTGATACCACAAAAGCACCTGCAAAAGTAAAAGTTCCCGCAACCTATACATCGCAGATTGATGTTGTTTACAGCAAAGTAAATGGCTGGGATGGACGTATGGATCTGTATTTACCCTCAAGAGATAAAGGCCCTTCGCCCGTAATGATCAATATTCACGGCGGTGGCTGGAACAAGGGCCGTAAGGAAGATCAATCAGGTTTCAGTGCCTTTTTCAAAAAAGGTTATCTGGTAGCTAATGTGGAATATCGCCTGGTACAAACCGCGCCGGCGCCGGCCGCTGTGCAGGATATCCGTTGTGCATTGATCTACATCATTGAGCACGCGAAGGAATTGAATGTTGATGTCAACAAGATCGTGATCATGGGCAGCTCTGCAGGAGCGCACCTGGCGCTGATGGGCGGTTTGCTGGCAAACGATCATCGTTTTGATACCAATTGCCCTACAAACAAAGTTGTTAAGGTGGCGGCCATCATCAGTCAATCGGGTATTACCGATGTTTGGGATTGGGCGCATGGGCCGCATCACACCAGCAAATCGGCCACTATGTGGCTGGATCAGCACGCTAATGATCAATCTTTCGCGCAATCAGTGTCGCCGCTAACCTATGTTAAAAAAGATAGCCCGCCAACCTTCGTGGTGCATGGCGATGCCGACCCGATAGTACCTTATGAGCAAGGTGTTGAGTTGTATCAAAAGTTACAACAAATGGGCGTAAAAAGTCAGTTCATCACCGTTCCCGGCGGTGGTCACGGTAAATTCACTAACGAGAAAAAGACCGAGATAGTAACAGAATACATGGCCTTTTTAAAAGATCTTGGCCTGCATCAATAAATAACATCATAGCTAAAACATATCATATGCGATCATACACTTCCCGGTCTTTGTTTTGCCTGCTGATTTTAATGGGGGGCAAAGTAAACGCCGCACATCATGTAGCCGTAGATACCATTCTACCCTCAAAAATTTTAAACCTCACCAACTGGAAGATCACCTTACCTATCAGTACCCGGCCCGATGGTGTCGCTGATGATATTAAACAACCGCAGTTAAGCATCTACAGCGACAAAGAATACTTTTTTGCCAATAAAAAAGGCGATGGCGTTTGTTTTAAGGCGCGTGTAGATGGTGCTACGACCAAAGGCTCTAACTTTCCCAGATCTGAACTGCGCGAAATGACCAACAACGGTAAAGGTAATGCCGACTGGTCGTCGTCATCGGGTACGCATACCTTGTTTATCGATCAGGCCGTTACCCATCTTCCTGATGTGCGCGATCAGATCGTTATCGGGCAGATCCACAACGCCGATGAGTATATCATATTTTTTCGTTTAGAACACAAACGTCTGCTCGTTTCGGTAAACCACGGCGGCACATTTACCCTCGATGATAATTACCGGCTGGGTGCCCGTTTCAACGTGAAGTTTGTGGTTAACAATGACGAAACCCAATGCTATTATAACGGTGATTTAAAGTACACTTACAAAGGCAACTATAGTGGAGCTTATTTTAAAGCGGGCGCCTATGTACAATCATCCTGCAAAGGCAAAAAAACTACACCCGGCGAATTGTGCGATGCCTACGGCGAAGTGGAAATATACAACGTTTGGGTTAAGCACGAGTAAATTAACTTTCTCCTTATATCTGGGCCTCTGTAATAATTTATAGAGGCTTTTTTGTATTTTATTAGATTGGACGAAATATTAAATGTCATTAAGACAAATACAATTTTATTTTCTGCCCGATTTGTTTAAATTTGATTAACCAATTGTCCATTCTAACTGACCTATTAATTAACTGTTTTGCCCGTTATAAGAGCATTCATACTTTTTTTACTTATTGTTGTTACCAGCTTTTTTCCTGTAAACAGGATCTACGCCTACGATGTGCCGCTTAAATATTTGGGTATTGAGCAGGGCCTTTCTAATAATGCCGTAACCACTATCTATAAAGATAATTATGGATTTGTATGGATAGGCACTTACGATGGTTTAAACCGTTATGATGGCAGTACGGTAAAAATATTCAGAAACGTATACGGTGATAATCAATCGTTAACAGATAACCACGTTAACCGGATAACCGGCTTAGGTAACAGCATATTTGTCGGCACTTTAAAAGGCCTGGTATATTACAACTATACCGACTCGCGTTTTTATCCGCTTTTATATTCGGATTCTAAAGCTGCTCCGCAAAAGATCACAAACAACATTACAAGCCTGCAAACAGATCACCAGAGCAATGTTTATATCGGGACGGATTATGCCGGCTTTTTTATCTACCACGAAGGCGATAAATATTGTAAACCAATCCCTTTAGGTAAAAATAATGTTCAATATAGCGTGCAATCAATTAGTGTTGATGCCGCTAAGCATATCTGGGTATTTATTCGAGATGTGGGGCTTTGTCGGATGAATGAAAAACATACCAATCTTGACGTTGTTAATACCGATCTAAAATCAGCGGATTGCCTTTTAACAGATGCCGCCGGCCGCATGTGGATTGGCGCAGATAATGGCCTGTTTACTTACAATGTATCATCAAATAATTTAAAACGATTTTCCCGGCCGGATCAAAAATTAACCAACCTTAATATTGCCGACTTGACATTTTCCAGGTCGGGAGAGTTATGGGTTGGCACTAATGGCGGCGGAGTAAATATTTTGGATACTATAAACCATAAAATAAGGTATATAGTTAGCGGAAATGAAAATACAAACAGTTTGCGCAGTGATGCGATCAGTATGATATACGAAGATAACGACGCCCGGATATGGATTGCGACTTTGCGCGGCGGGGTTCAGATTATCGAAAACAAAACTAATCAGTTTAAAACTATTGCGCACAATCCCTTTAATAAAAACAGTGTGATCAATGATTTTATCATATCGTTTTGTGAGGATGGAGTGCACAACCTGTGGATAGGCACCGACGGCGGCGGTTTAAGCTACTGGAACCGAAAAACAAATCAATACACCAGTTATGTACATACGGATGATAGGGCATCCTTAAGCAGTAATTTTGTAGTTAGCGTTATTAAGGACCGGAAAGATCAGATCTGGATTGGTACGTACAACGGTGGTATAGACCGTTTTGACAGGCAATCGGGCAAGTTTATTCATTATACCTGCTATAATCCGTTTACCAAAGCCGAAGACAAAAACCTGTGGAAGCTTTATCTCGACAGCCACAATAATCTATGGGCTGGAACCACAAAAGGTGGCGCTTTGTACTGGTATAATCGCAAAAGCGACAAGTTTGAGGTTTTTGATCCCCGGCTAATCAACATTCACGCCATTTTCGAAGACGATAACGGTAGCCTCTGGTTAGGCGATTACTCGCAACTGATCAGGATAAATGCTGATAAAAAAAGATACTGGGATATTAATATCAAAAACGCAGTGCGATCCATTACCGAAGATGGTGGCCATAACCTGTGGATCGGTACCGAAGGTGGCGGTTTGTTAAAATATAGTATCCCTGCCAATAAGCTTACCCGGTTTACCCAGGCCGATGGCTTGCCGAGCAATTCGATACTCAATGTTTTGGTTGATAATAAGGGTAACCTTTGGGGTAGTACCTATAACGGGCTTACGGAGTACAATAGCGCAACAAAAAAATTTAAAAACTTTTATGCTTCGGATGGCTTGCAAAGTAATCAGTTTAATTTTAATGCGGCTATAAAACTAAGTTCGGGCGAGTTAGCTTTTGGCGGGATAAGAGGCTTTAATATTTTCTATCCTGATAGCATTAAATTACCTGTACGAGAGCCTCAACTAACATTTACCGGCCTGCATATCGATAATAAGGTGATCGATGGTAATACCAATTACACAGGCGATCATGCCATAGTTGAGCTAAAAAAGATAACGGTGCCTTATAATGAAGCAACCATTGCCATTGATTATACAACATTAGAATACTCTTTCCCGGATAAGATCAGCTACGCTTACTATCTGGAGGGGTGGGATCATGGCTGGAATTATGTGGGGCCATTAAAAACAGCCTATTATACCCGTTTAAACGAAGGAGAGTATACACTCAGAATAAAGGCCACAAATACAGCCGGTACCTGGAGCAATCGCCAGTTAATCATGCGGATAGTTGTCTTACCGCCATGGTATCGTACCTGGTTTGCGTATCTATGCTATATCCTTGTGGTTGGCTTTGTTGTGTACCGGCTTTGGCGGTACCAAACCCGGCAAACCAAGTTGAAATACGAGATCGAGATAACCAATCTTAAGGCCGAGCGCGACAAAGAACTCAATGAGAAAAAACTGTCATTTTTTACGAATATCTCGCACGAATTCCGTACCCCTTTAACCTTGATCATTAACCCGATTAAAGATCTGTTGCACAATAGTTCGGGCAGCGAAAAAAATGATCTGAATACGATTTATCGCAATGCACGGCGCTTACTGGGGTTGGTAGATCATTTGTTGTTATTCCGGAAAGCTGAAAGCGAGAGCGATTCGCTTAAAATTATACGGTTAAATTTTACCATGCTTTGTCAGGATGTTTATCAGTGTTTTGTACATCAGGCAAAAGCCAAAAACATCAGTTACAATTTTAATCACGATATAGATGACGTTGAATTATACGCTGATCGCGAAAAGATCGAGATCGTTCTGTTCAACCTCATATCAAACGCTATAAAATTTACACCTGATAATGGTAAGATAGATGTTAATTTAAAACAGGAGGGCGACCAGGTTTTGTTAGAAGTGTCTGATAACGGTCGCGGCATTGCCGCTGGTATCGGCGAAAAACTGTTTGATAAATATTACCAGATCAAGGATAAAAACTCACTGAAAACAGGCTTTGGCATTGGCTTATATCTGGTGAAAACATTTATTGCCCAGCATCACGGCGTCATCAATTATCACAACAATCCTGATGGTGGCACAAGCTTTTTGTTACAATTGCAAACCGGTAAAGCACATTTTAACAGTAGTGATATCGTAGAAGACGTTATTCTCGATTCAACACATCACCAATTGCTTGATCCCGAAATAGAGACCGGATCACAAGATCAACCTGAAGAGGAGCCAGTAAACCAGTTGGAGCTATTGATATCCGATCGTCAGTCGGTCTTGATTATTGACGATAACGAGCAGCTACGCGATTATGTAGCCAAGATATTTAAGCGTGACTACAAAATTTATGAAGCCGTAAATGGCGAGCAGGGCCTCGAATACATCCGGAAATTTTTGCCGGATATCATCATCAGCGATATCAAGATGGACGATCTGGATGGCATCGAGCTCTGCAAAATAATTAAACAGGATTCGTCGCTGAGCCATATCCCGGTTATTTTAATGACCGGCGACTCCACACCCGAAATGCAGCTAAAAGGCATCGAAGTTGGCGCGGTAGATTTTATCAGTAAACCTTTTGAGAAAGACCTGTTAGTGGCCCGTGTTAACGGAATTTTGCGAAGTAAAACGGAACTGCAAAATTACTTCTACAACGAAGTAACCCTCAAAAGCAGCGCACGCCGGGTATCCGAAGAGTACAAGGATTTTCTATATAAATGCGTAGCGATCATCGAAAACAACATCATTGATAATGATTTCGACGTAAAAGCAATTGCCGACGAAATGGGCATGAGCTATTCCAGTTTGTTTAAAAAGATCAAGCTCATTACGGGGCTGTCGGTAAATAATTTCGTGCGTTTTATCCGTATCCGCAAAGCGGCCGAACTACTCATCAATACCAATTGTAATATAAACGAAGCTGCACTAAACGTAGGAATAAACGACATTAAATACTTTAGGGAGCACTTTGTTAAGGTGTTCGGAATAAAACCTTCAGAGTTCCTCAAAAAGCACCGTACCGCTTTTCACAAAAACTATCGCATCGAAGACACCATGAAGTTTTCGGAGCACAGAGTATAGTTTTAATCCTTAAAGCACTAAAATAAGGCTGGTTTGTGTAAAATACCCCTCTAAAAATACCAGAATCACCCCTGCGTAGTACTTTCATTTATGTTTAATTCGCAATACCAATTAGCCGGATTAAGTATCCATTTATTTAAACACGTTTTGATATTGCACTTAAGCACGATGTTTTTAAATTTATGGGATAACTCCTTCAATATGATCTATAAGAAAAACATAAAAATATTCACCTGTTTTGTCGTAGTAACCTTCTTGATAGGCTCCACAACAAAAGCCCAGG
>Ga0209026_1000835_pt1 | contig 16270 bp, 17 predicted proteins | sample AraplaCL_Col_mCL_FD_184262 | JGI IMG/M metagenome (GOLD analysis project Ga0209026, IMG submission 184262) | Arabidopsis root microbial communities from the University of North Carolina, USA - plate scrape CL_Col_mCL (SPAdes) (version 2) | ecosystem: Host-associated > Plants > Roots >... | reverse complement strand
TTCGCGCGCATCCGCGTGCTGGCCGACCAGCTCGACATCCCGGTGCACCTGCACCTGCACGAGACCGCGCACGAGGTCGAGGAAGAAAAGGCCAAGAGCGGTCTGCGCCCGTTCCAGCGCCTGCAGAAGCTGGGCCTGGTCAACGACCGCCTGATCGCCGTGCACATGACCCAGCTCACCGATGGCGAGATCGCCGCCTGTGCCGAGGCGGGCGTGTCGGTGGTGCATTGCCCCGAGTCCAACCTCAAGCTCGCCTCCGGCTTCTGCCCGGCGGAGAAGCTGCGCAAGGCGGGTGTGACTCTCGCCATCGGCACCGACGGCTGCGCGTCGAACAACGACCTCGACATGTTCGGCGAGCTGCGCACCGCGGCACTGCTGGCCAAGGCGGTGGCGAACGACGCCGCCGCCTTCGATGCCGCCAGCGCCTTGCGCGCGGCCACGCTGGGCAGCGCGAAGGCGATGGGGCTGGATGCGAAGATCGGCTCCATCGAGGCGGGCAAGCAGGCCGACCTCGCCGCGGTGCGCCTGTCGGATCTGGAAACCCAGCCGCTGTATCACGTGGCTTCGCAGCTGGCTTATGCCGCTGGCCGCCACCAGGTCAGCGACGTGTGGGTCGCCGGTCGTCGGAAGTTGGCCGCGCGCGAGCTGGTGGACATGGACGTAGCCGGCATCCTTGCCCGCGCGCACGCCTGGCGCGAGCGCATCGCGGAGCGTTGATGGGCGCGCTCGTCCGTGAGTGCGAAGTTCAAGAAGCGGGCATCCACGGCCGCACTTTCAGTTGGGTTTTTGCGTTCTTTCATGAACGCGAAGATCAATAGGCTGCCATCCATGGCCGCACTTTCAGTTGGATTTTTGCGTTCCTCCATGAACGCGAAGATCAGGAAGCGGCCATCCTTGGCCGCAGTTTTCAATAGACTCATGCGCTCACCGTGGATTCGAACATGACCGCCGCCAACGTCAGCCCCGCCGAGATCGCCCGCTTCGACCAGCTGGCCGCGCGCTGGTGGGATCCGGACGGCGAGTCGCGCCCGCTGCACGACCTCAATCCCGTGCGCGCCGACTATGTCGCGGCGCGAGTCGACCTGCGCGGGGCGAAGGTGGCCGACGTGGGCTGCGGCGGAGGCCTGCTCAGCGAGGCGTTGGCGCGCGCAGGTGCCCAGGTCACCGGCATCGACCTGGGGCTCAAGGTGATCGAGATCGCGCGCCTGCACCTGCACGAATCCGGCCTCAAGGTGGACTACCGCAAGCAGTCCTCGGCCGAGCTGGCGCAGGCCGAGCCGGCGGCGTTCGATGCGGTGTGCTGCATGGAGCTGATCGAGCACGTGCCCGACCCCGCCGCGCTGGTGCACGATCTTGCCGCCATGCTGAAACCCGGCGGGCGGCTGTTCCTGTCCACGCTCAATCGCACGCCGGCCGCGTTCGGCGCGGCGATCCTCGGCGCGGAATACCTGATGCGCCTGCTGCCGCGCGGCACCCATCACTATGCCCAGTTCCTCAAGCCTTCCGAGCTGGCGCGCCTGCTGCGCCACGCGGGGCTGGAACTGGAGGATGTCAGCGGCCTCGGCTACAACCCGCTCAGCCGCAAGGCCTGGCTGAGCCGCGTCACCGCGATCAACTACATCCTCTGCGCAAGGAAACCCGCGTGAAGCCGATGCCCAGCGACGTGCAGGCGGTGCTGTTCGATCTCGACGGCACCTTGCTCGACAGCGCCGTCGATCTCTACGCGGCCCTGCAGATGTACTGCGACGAAGTCGGCGCCGCGGTGCCGCCGTACGCGATGGTGCGCGAGGTGGTGTCGCGCGGCGGCCGCGCGATCCTGCGCTGCGCCTTCGCCGAGGACGACGCGGCGCTGCAGCAGCGCATGCCGCGTTACCTGGACATCTACGCGGACATCATGGCGACGCACACGCGTCCGTTCGACGGCATCGAGCCGCTGCTGGCGGCGCTGGAAGTTGCCGGGCTGCGCTGGGGCATCGTCACCAACAAGCCCGGCTTCCTCACCGAGGAACTGATCAAGCGCATGGACTGGGATCTGCGCGCCAGCGCGGTGGTCTGCGGCGACACCTTGCCGGTGAAGAAGCCCGACCCCGCACCGGTGCTGCTCGCCTGCGAGCATGCGCGGGTCGAGCCCGCACGCTGCATATTCGTGGGCGACGACGCGCGCGACGTCGAGGCCGGCCGCGCCGCCGGCCTGTACACGGTGGCGGTGCGCTGGGGTTACCTCGATGGCGGCGACCCGGCCAGCTGGGGCGCCGACGCGGTGATCGAGCACCCGCGCCAGTTGGCTGAGCTGCTGAAACTGCCGGTGACGGCGTGAGCGAGCTGGCGGTCATCCATGGTGTGCTGCACAGCTACGTCGACAAGTGGCTGGCGGTGCAGCCGGCCCAGCGCGTGGCGCTGGCCTTCGTCGATCCGGCGAAGTATCCCGGCCACATCGCGCTGGCCGCGCTGGAGCAGGAACTGCTATCCGCCGCCTACGGCATCCGCGAGCCGCAGGTGGCGTTGGGCAAGCTCAACTGGTGGGCCGAGGAGCTGTCCGGCGCCGCCGCCAGCGGCGGTCGGCACCCGCTGAGCCAGGTGCTGTTCGACGATGAGCGCGCCCACGCCATTCCGGCCGAGCGCTGGCTGGCGCCGGTGCTGGCCGCGATGGCGCAACTGGAGGAGGGCACGGCGGCGGATTTCCCCGCCCAGCTCGCCGCTGCCGGTTCCTTGCACGGCGCACTGGCCACGCTGGAAACCGCATGGTGGTACGGCGACGAGGCGGCGCCGGAGCGCGCCGCGCGCGCGGCCGTGCTCGGTCATCTGTTGTACGCCTTGCGCCGGCTGGAGGACGACGCCGAGCGCGATCGCCTCCCGTTGCCGATGGCGCGACTGGCCCGCTACGGACTCGCCCGCACCGCCCTGCGCCAGCGCAGCGCGGCGCGCGACGAGGCGGTCAAGGCGCAGTTGACCGACCTGCAATCGGCCTGGCATGAATCGGCGCGCCTGCCCGGGCCGCTCAGCGTGTTCCGTGCGCTGGAATCGCGCGAGGCCGAACGCCTGCTGCGCCGCGCCCGCGGCGCGGACGATCCGCTGGCCGTGCTGCAGCAGGGCGGGCAGGGCGGTTTCGGCACGACCTTCGCCGCCTGGCGTGCGGCGCGCCGCTGGCGCGGCAGCGAAGCGAGCTGACCGCGGCGGAACGCAGCGTTTCCCCGCAGTCGGCTGTTGCAATGCGGCAGGCTGGCCCAAAATAGGCAGCTTCGACGGCGGCCACGCCGCGCCGTTTCACGAGTACACCCATGCACAGCCACGAAAACACCACCCGCCTGATGCCCGACGTCGCCGCCCAGGCGCAGCCGCATCTGCGCGGCGCACTGGACTGGGTGGGCATGGACGGCATCGAGGCGCCGGTGCGTTTCGATGCCGGCGACGGCGAGGCGCAACGTGCCAATGCCCAGGTCGGCGCCTTCGTCAACCTGGTGCATCCGGACAAGCGTGGCATCCACATGTCGCGGCTGTACCTGCTGGTCGACCACCATCTCGGAGGCCAGCCGCTGGGCGCGGCGATGCTGGAAAACCTGCTGCGCGCCTTCCTCGAATCGCACGCCGGCCTGTCCGACCATGCCCGCCTCAGCATCCGCTTCGATGCGCTGGTGCGCCGCCAAGCCCTGCGCAGCGGTCACAGCGGCTGGCGAAGCTACCCGGTGTCGGTCGAGGCCAGCCTGGGCCCGGACGGCTTCCGGCTGGAACTGGGCACCGAGGTGGTCTACTCCTCCACCTGTCCCGCCTCCGCCGCGCTGTCGCGCCAGCTGATCCAGGAGCAGTTCGCGAAGGATTTCGACGCGGGCCAGTCGGTCGACCACGCCGCCGTGCTGGCCTGGCTGGGCAGCGAGAAGGGCATCGTCGCCACCCCGCACGCGCAGCGCAGCGTGGCGCGGCTGCTGGTCCGCCTGAAGGAGGGCGTGCCGTTCGACCTGATCGATACCCTGGACCGCGTGGAACAGGCGCTGGGCACGCCGGTGCAGACCGCGGTGAAGCGCGAGGACGAGCAGGCCTTCGCGCTCGCCAACGGCGGCAACCTGATGTTCTGCGAGGACGCCGCCCGGCGCATCCAGATCGCGCTCGATGCCGACGAACGCCTGGCCGACTTCCACGTGCGCGTGGAACACCAGGAAAGCCTGCATCCGCATGATGCAGTGGCCTACGCCAGCAAGGGCGTGCCGGGCGGCTTCGGTGCCTGATCGATGCACCATGCGCCTCAGTGCGCGTGACGGTCTCCGTGTGCACGGCAGCGGCGGAACTGGAAGCGCTCGGGCACCGGATCCTCGCCGCCCGCACACAGCGGCTGGCAGCGCAGCAGGCGCCAGGCCGTGAGCAGGCAGCCACGCCATGGACCGAAGCGCGTGACCGCGACCCGTGCATAATCGGAGCAACTGGGGTAGAAACGACAACGCTGCCCCAAGAGGGGGCTGAGCCAGCGTTTGTAGAGGCGCAGCAGGAACAGCAGGAATCGGGTCAGGGCATTCACGTTGCCGGAACAGCTGGTCGCCGGTAGTGTTGCCAGTATCCCAGAAGCCGGCTTGCCGGTGTAGGACACATGGGCTATAACACCCGGCCGCCACGGCCAAAAATGGTGAAGGAATATGGCGAAAACCACGCGCAGTTCGACCACCGCCAAGGCTGGCAAGGGGAAGGCGCCCGCACGACCGGGTAACGCCGCCGTCAAGGCGAAAGCCGCCGGTGCGCGGACCGCGAAGGCCAGCGTGAAGGCTCCCGTGAAGAAAGCCGCCGCGGGGAAGCCGGTCGCGAAGAAGGCAGCCAAGCCCGCCGCGAAGAAGCCGGTGGCGAAGAAGCCTGTGGTGAAGAAGGCGCCGGCCAAGAAAGCGGCGCCGGCGAGCAAGCCAGCTGCGAAGAAGACCGCCAAGCCGGTGGCGAAGAAGCCGGCAAGCGCGAAGGCGGCCAAATCCGCGGCGAAGAAGCCGGCAGCCAAGCCGGTCGTCGCGCACAAGGCGGCCAAGCCCGCGCCGAAGCCGGTGGCGAAGAAGGTCGCCAAGCCGGTAGCCAAGCCCCCGGTAGCCAAGCCCGCTGCGAAGCCGGTAGCCAAACCGGCGGCGAAGTCGGTGACAGTCGTCGTCAAGCCGGCCAAGGGCAAGCCCGTCGCTTCGCAGCCGGCCGCCGCGCCGGCCAAGGCGGCGCCTGTCGAGAAGAAATACTCCCCGCCCGCCGCCTCGCCGTTCAAGGGCAAGGTGGCGAGCGCCACGGCCATGGTGTTGCCGCGCAACGCGAACGCCACGGCTCATGCATCCCACAAGCCATCGAAGAACACGTCGTCCTCAATGAACAAACAGGCTGCAAAAATCCTAGACAACGGCGTCACCCGCGAAGACGGGCGTTACGCCTTGCCCGCCACCACCCAGATCGCGCTGCCCAAGGGTTACCGTCCCTCCAGCAAGGAGGAGTACATGAACCCGATGCATCTGGCCTACTTCCGCAACAAGCTGCGCGACTGGCGCGACCAGCTGGTCGAGGAGTCGCGCCAGACCATGGACAACCTGCGCGACGAGGTGCGCGACGTGGGCGACGAGGCCGAGCGCGCCACCCGCGAGACCGAGAACTCGCTGGAGCTGCGCACCCGCGACCGCTACCGCAAGCTGATCTCCAAGATCGACAAGGCGCTGCGTCGCATCGAGGAAGGCAGCTACGGCTACTGCGAGGAGACCGACGAGGAGATCGGCGTGGACCGCCTCGACGCCCGTCCCATCGCAACCCTGTCGCTGGACGCGCAGGAGCGTCGCGAGCATCTGCAGAAGCAGATGGGGGATTAGGGCGGTATTTTTGCGCTCCTCCATGAGCGCAAAGATCAAACCGGCATCCATGCCGGACTCTTCAACAAAAGCCCCGCTTCGAGCGGGGCTTTTTGTGCGCGTGCGCGAAAAGGAATCCGCTCTTACTCCTTCCCGCGGCTTGCGGCAGCGGCGGCGTAGCCCTTCAACTTCGCCAGCATCGCCGCCAGCCCGTTCGAACGGGTGGGCGAAAGATGCTTGGCCAGGCCGATGGCCTGGATGAAATCCGGTTCCGTGGCCACGATTTCGGCGGCAGGGCGGTCGGAATACACGCGCAGCACCAAGGCGATCAGGCCGGAGACGATGGCCGAGTCGCTGGCTGCCTCGAAGTGCATGCGGGCGGCATCGCCGCTGGGCACCAGCCACACCATCGACTGGCAGCCGTGCACGCGCCAGGCCTCGGTCCTGGATTCCTCCGGGAACGGCGGCAACTGCCTGCCGAGGTCGATCAGGTACTGGTAGCGTTCGCTCCACTCGCTGAAGTAGGCGAACTCCTCGGCGATCTCGCGTTGCGCCTCGTCGGCGCTGGTGGTGCTCGTGACGGTGTCGTTCATGCGCGCATTATCGCGCGCCTGCCGGCACGGCGCGAAATGGCGCGTTCATGCCTTGGCCACGCTCCAGCGCGTGCCTTGCGCGCCGTCCTCGATCGCCACGCCCATCGCGGCGAGCTCGGCGCGGATCGCATCGGCGCGGGCGAAGTCGCGGGCGGCGCGGGCGGCACGGCGTTCTTCCAGCAGGGCTTCCACCCGCGAGGCGTCGACCGTCGCGCCGCCGGCCTGCTTGAACCAGGTTTCCGGATCCTGCTGCAGCAGGCCCAGCAGGGCGCCGCCGCCGAGCAGGGCGGCCTTGGCCTCGGGCGTGCCCTGTGCGCGCGCCGCGTCGGCCAGCACGGAAAGCTCGGCGAGCGCCTGCGGCGTGTTGAGGTCGTCGCACAGCGCGGCTTCGACTTTTTCGGGCACCGGCAGGGCGGCCGTATCCACCGCGACGTCGGCCAGTTCGCGCAGCACGCGATACCAGCCGTCCAGCGTGCTCACCGACTGCGCGATCGCGGCGTCGGACCAGTCCAGCGGCTGGCGGTAGTGCCCGCTCATCAGGCGCAGGCGCAGTGCCTCGGCCGGATGGTGCTTGAGCAGTTCGTGCAACTGCAGCACGTTGCCCAGCGACTTGGACATCTTGCGGCCGTCGAAGGTGAGCATGCCGTTGTGCAGCCACCAGCGCGCGAAGAGCTTGCCGCCATGGGCGCAGGTGGACTGGGCGACCTCGTTCTCGTGATGGGGAAACAACAAGTCGTTGCCGCCGGCGTGGATGTCTATGGTCTCGCCCAGATGCTTCCCGGCCATCGCCGAGCACTCGATGTGCCAGCCGGGGCGGCCGCGGCCCCAGGGGCTGTCCCAGCCGGGCAGTTCCGGCGTGGAGGGCTTCCACAGCACGAAGTCGGCTGGATTCTTCTTGTACGGGGCCACTTCCACGCGGGCGCCGGCGATCATCTCCTCGGTGTCGCGACCGGAGAGCTTGCCGTAGTCGGGATAACTGGCCACGTTGAACAGCACGTGGCCTTCGGCCGCATAGGCGTGGCCGTCGACGATCAGGCGCTCGATCATCGCGATGATCGGATCTATGTGCGCGGTGGCGCAGGGCTCCACGTCGGGCGGTACGATGCCCAGCCTGGCCATGTCCTCGCGGTAGGCGGCGGTGAACTTGCCGGTGATCACCTCGATGCCCACGCCCTGCTCCAGCGCGGCGGTATTGATCTTGTCGTCCACGTCGGTGATGTTGCGGGCGTAGACCACGTTCGGGTAGTGCCGGCGCAGCAGCTTGGCCAGCACGTCGAACACCACCGGGCCGCGTGCGTTGCCGATGTGCACGTAGTTGTAGACCGTGGGCCCGCACACGTACATCGTCACCCGGTCCGGGTCGAGGGGTTCGAACGGCTCGGCGCGGCGGGTGCGGCTGTTGTAGAGCGAGATCGGCATCGTCGGGTCCGGGCGGTGACGGCGGAAGCAGGCCAGCCGTGCATCTTAACAAGGTGTAAGCGGCGCGGCGGCAAGGGGTCGCACCCGAGGAATTCTAAGCCGCGATTCAGTGTCCATTTGCTGCAATCGGTCATGCGCCGAAGTTGCGCCTGAAACATCCTGTGGAGTTCGCGAAATGCCCAAGTTTCTCCTTGTCACGCTGGTGCTGGCCCTGGTCGTCGCCACTGGCGCTCAGGCGCAGGACGCGCGTTACCCCGGCCCGCCGCCGGGGGCGCCTCCGCAGGACGACAACGCCCACTACGGCTGGGCCGACGTGCTGCGGGTCGACCCGGTCTACGGCGTCACCCAGACGACCGTGCCGCGCCAGCAGTGCTACGACCAGCAGGTGGTGCAGCGGGATCCGGGCAACAGCACGGCCGGCACCATCCTTGGCGCGGTGGTGGGCGGCGTGCTGGGCAGCACCATCGGCAAGGGCGATGGCCGCAAGGCGGCCACCGTGGCCGGTGCGGTGGCCGGTGGTGCGGTGGGCAACCGGGTGTCCGACCATGGCGGCAGCTACGAAACCACCCAGACCCGTTGCCGCGAGGTCAGCACGGTCAGCGAGCAGCGCCAGATCATGGGCTACGACGTGGAATACCGCTATCGCGGCGAGGTCTACGAGTCGCGCCTGAACTACGACCCCGGCGAGCGCCTGCGCGTGCGGGTGAGCGTGACTCCCGCCGATTGATGGCAAGGCGCCGCCTCCGGGCGGCGCCCTCGTTTTCGTGCCTGGCAAAGGCATGTTGCATGGCAGCGAAAATCCCGTCATGATGACGCCTCGCCCGACTGGAACCCCCATGTCCACAGCCGTCTATACCGCCAGTGTCCTGACCAGCGCCCGCATGGCTGCTGGCATGACTTCGCGCGCGCGCCGACCGCTGGACGGACATTCGGCCGGGTAGGCTGTCGCGCGCGTTTCATGTGTATCGACGACAAAACCCGGCCATCGTGCCGGGTTTTTTGTTTTGGGTTCAGTTCCACGCGGGTCCATCCGCAAAACCCCGGCCATCCATGGCCGGACTTTCAACCAAGGGCGATCTCACCCATGACCATCCGCCACTTCCTCACCACCCAGGACTGGAGCCGCGCCGAGATCGACGCGCTGCTGGAACAGGCCGCCGCGTTCAAGCGCTCGCCCGCCGGTGCGCAGCTGGCCGGCAAGTCGGTGGCGCTCTTGTTCTTCAACCCCTCGATGCGCACCCGCACCAGCTTCGAGCTGGGTGCGTTCCAGCTCGGCGGCCACGCGGTGGTGCTGGCGCCGGGCAAGGACGCGTGGCCGATCGAGTTCGAGGCGGGCACGGTGATGGACGGCGATACCGAGGAGCATGTGGCCGAAGTGGCGCGCGTGCTCAGCCGCTACGTGGACCTGATCTGCGTGCGCGCCTTCCCGAAGTTCCAGGACTGGACGGTGGATCGTGAGGACAAGGTCATCAAGGCGTTCGCGCAGTACGCCACGGTGCCGGTGATCAACATGGAGACGATCACCCATCCCTGCCAGGAGCTGGCGCATGCGCTGGCTATGCAGGATCGCCTTGGCGATCTGCATAAAAAGAAATACGTACTGACTTGGACGTATCACCCGAAACCCCTCAACACCGCGGTGGCCAACTCGGCACTGCTGATCGCCACGAAGATGGGCATGGACGTGACCCTGCTGTGCCCCACGCCGGAATACGTGCTGGACGAGCGTTACATGGCATTCGGCCGTCTGAATGCCGAGCAGAACGGCGGCTCGCTCAAGGTCAGCCACGACATCGAGGAGGCCTATACCGGCGCCGACGTGATCTACGCCAAGAGCTGGGGCGCGCTGCCGTACTTCGGCAGGTGGGAGCAGGAGAAGCCCATCCGCGACGCGCACAAGCATTTCATCGTGGACGAGGCGAAGATGGCGCTGACCCACAAGGGGCTCTTCAGCCACTGCCTGCCGCTGCGCCGCAACGTCAAGGCCACCGACGCGGTGATGGACGCGCCGTACTGCTTCGCCATCGACGAGGCCGAGAACCGCCTGCACGTGCAGAAGGCGGTGATGGCAGCGCTGGCGGGGCAGGGCTGAGGCTCCCATGTATACGCCCAGGCATTTCGCCGAGACGCGCATGGATGTCCTGCACGGATTGATCCACGACTATCCGTTCGCCACCGTGCTGACGGACACTGCAGAAGGTCTCGTCGCCAATCACCTGCCGTTCGAGCTGGTGGATGGCGCGCTGCACGGCCACGTGGCGCGCGGCAACGAGCTGGCGCAACTCGACGGCGCCGAGGTGCTGGTGGTCTTCCGCGGCCCGGACGGCTACATCAGCCCGAACTGGTATCCGACCAAGCAGGAGACGCATCGCGAAGTGCCCACCTGGAACTACGCGGTGGCGCACGTGCACGGCCGGCTGAAGGTGGTCGAAGACGCGGCCTGGCTGCGCACCCTGCTGGAGCGCCTCACCGACCATCACGAGGCCACCGAGCCGCAGCCCTGGCGTGTCGCCGATGCGCCGGACGATCACATCGAGAAGTCGCTGCGCGCCATCGTCGGCATCGAGATCGCCATCGAGCGCATCGAAGGCAAGTTCAAGCTCAGCCAGAACCATCCGGAGCGCAACCGCCTCGGCGTGATTGCCGGCCTGCGCCGCCGCGACGGCGATGGCGACGCGGAGCTGGCCGCGCTGATGGCCTTGCAGGAGGAGTCGAAGGCATGAACCACCCGCATCGCTACCGCGTCGACGTGGAATGGACCGGCAACCGCGGCACTGGCACCGACGGCTATCGCAACTACAGCCGCAACCACGTGATCCGCATACCCGGCAAGCCGGACCTTGCCGGCTCGTCCGATCCCGCCTTCCGTGGCGATGCCACGCGGCACAATCCGGAAGACATGCTGGTGGCCGCGCTCTCCGCCTGCCACATGCTGTCCTACCTGCACATGGCCACCGTGGCCGGCGTGGTGGTCGTTGCCTACGACGACAGCGCCGAAGGCACGATGGCCACCGAAGGCGATGGCGGCCACTTCACCGAGGTGGTGTTGCGCCCGGTGGTCACCATCCGGGCCGACAGCGATCCCGGCAAGGCGCTGGCCGCCCACGAGGCTGCGCACCACGCCTGCTTCATCGCCAACTCCGTGAATTTCCCGGTGCGCTGCGAACCGCGCATCGTCATTTCTTCCGACTGACACTTCACCGACCTGGATTCGCAAGCCATGAGCAAAGACATCGTCCTCGCCTTCTCCGGCGGCCTCGACACCAGTTTCTGCGTGCCCTACCTCAAGGAGCGCGGCTGGGCCGTGCATACGGTGTTCGCCGACACCGGCGGCGTGGATGCCGAGGAGCGCGCCTTCATCGAGCACCGCGCGCAGGAACTGGGCGTGGCCAGCCACGTCACCGTGGACGGTGGCCCGGCGATCTGGGCGGGCTTCGTGAAACCCTTCGTGTGGGCGGGCGAGGGCTACCAGGGCCAGTACCCGCTGCTGGTGTCCGACCGCTACCTGATCGTGGAAGCTGCCTTGAAGCGCGCCGCCGAACTCGGCACGCGCGCCGTCGCGCACGGCTGCACCGGCATGGGCAACGACCAGGTGCGCTTCGACCTCGCGGTGAAGTCGCTCGGCGATTACGAGATCGTGGCGCCGATCCGCGAGATCCAGAAGGAGCACACGCAGACGCGCGCCTACGAGCAGAAGTTCCTGGAGGAGCGCGGCTTCGGCGTACGCGCCAAGCAGCAGGCCTACACCATCAACGAGAACCTGCTCGGCGTCACCATGTCCGGCGGCGAGATCGACAAGTGGGAAGCCCCGGGCGAAGGCGCGCGTGGCTGGTGCAAGCCGCGCGCCGAATGGCCGGCCGCGCCGCTGCGCGTGAAGATCGGCTTCGTGAACGGCGAGGCGGTGTCGCTGGACGGCGAGAAGCTCGCCGGCCACAAGATCCTGGCCAAGCTCAACGCGCTGTTCGCGCCCTACGGCGTGGGCCGCGGCCTCTACACCGGCGACACCACCATCGGCCTCAAGGGCCGCATCGTCTTCGAGGCGCCGGGCCTGATCTCGCTGCTGACCGCGCACCGCGCGCTGGAGGAAGCCGTGCTCAGCAAGCAGCAGAACCGCTTCAAGCCGGACGTGGCGCGCAAGTGGGTGGAGGTGGTGTACGAAGGTTTCTTCCACGACCCGATCAAGACGGATCTCGAAGCCTTCCTCGCCTCCAGCCAGTCCACCGTCAACGGCGAGGTCACGCTGGAAACGAACGGCGGCACGGTCAACGCCGTGGCGATAGCGTCGAAGCACATCCTCAACGCCAAGGGCGCCACCTACGCACAGTCGGCCGACTGGGGCGTGGCAGAGGCCGAGGGCTTCATCAAGCTGTTCGGCATGAGCAGCACGTTGTGGGCCGAGGTCAACCGCCCGGCGGGCAAGGGCTGAGCCCGCATGACTGCCCTGCAGGTCACCACGGACAAGGATCAGCTCGACATCGGGCTGATCCACCGTTTCCTGTCCACCGAGGCCTACTGGAGCCGCGACATCCCGCGCGCAACGGTGGAGCGGGCCATCGCCGGATCGCTGTGCTTCGGCGGCTATGTCGACGGATGCCAGGTGGCGTTCGCGCGCGTGGTCACCGACGGCGCCACGTTCGGCTATCTGGCGGACGTGTTCGTGCTGCCGGAGCACCGTGGGCATGGCCACTCCAAGACGCTGGTGGCGGCGGTCATGGCGCATCCGCAATTGCAGGGCTTGCGACGCTTCATGCTCGCCACGGCCGATGCGCACAGTCTGTACCAGAAATTCGGCTTCGCACCGTCCGCCCGGCCCGAACGTCTGATGGAAATCCTTCACCCCGATCTCTACACCCAAGCCGCCGGAAGCGCGGTGGCCATCCCATGAACTCCCACGCGGACTCCTGCATGTCTGATATCGCCGCTCCTGTGGTTCGGCAGTTCGAAGCGTACAACCGCCACGATCTCGAAGCCTTCCTGGCCTGTTTTTCGGACGACTTCCGTTCGTGGCGCATCCCTGCAGAAACGCCGTCGGTACAGGGAAAGCCGGCGTTGGTCGCTTTCTACGCCGAGCACCGCTTCAACAATCCGAAGCTGAAGGCGGAGCTGATCTCGCGCACCGTGGTCGGCAACAAGGTGTTCGACCACGAGCTGATCCATGGCCTTGGCGAGCAGTCGCTGGAGAACATGGCGGTGTTCGAAGTACGCGAGGGATTGATCCAATCGGCGTGGTTCTATTCCGCGAACCCGCAAGTGAGCGCAATGACGAAATGAGCGACTTACTGCAATCCACACTGGAACACCTCAAGGCGCTGGTGTCGTTCGATACCCGCAACCCGCCGCGCGCGATCACCACGGGCGGCATCTTCGACTACCTGCGCGCGCATCTGCCCGGCTTCGACATCACGGTGACCGACCATGGCGCCGGCGCGGTGAGCCTGCACGCGGTGCGTGGCAGGCCGAAACTGCTGTTCAACGTGCACCTGGACACCGTGCCCGACTCCCCGGCCTGGACGGCCAGCCCGCACATGCTGCGCGTGACGGAAGACCGCGCGATCGGCCTCGGTGCCTGCGACATCAAGGGTGCGGCGGCTGCGCTGCTGGCGGTGGCGAATGCCAGCGACGGCGACATGGCGTTGCTGTTCACCACCGACGAGGAAGCCAATGATCCGCGTTGCATCACCGGTTTCCTCGCGGACAAGCCTGCTTGCGATGCGGTGATCGTCGCCGAGCCCACCAAGGGTGAAGCCGTGCTGGCCCATCGCGGCATCCAGTCGGTGCTGATGCGCTTCGCCGGCCACGCCGGCCACGCCTCGGGCGAGCAGAAGCCCAGCGACAGCGCGCTGCACCAGGCGGTGCGCTGGGGCGATGCGGCGCTGGATTTCGTGGCGGCGCAGGCGCACGAGCGCTTCGGCGGGCTCACCGGGCTGCGCTTCAACATCGGCCGCATCGAGGGCGGCATCAAGGCGAACATGATCGCGCCCAGCGCCGAAGTGCGCTTCGGCATGCGGCCCTTGCCGACGATGCATCCCGACAGCCTGCTGGAGCGCTTCCGCACGCTCACCGAACCCATGCCGGCCGAGTTCGCCGAGACCTTTCGCGGCCCCTCGCTGCCGGCGGGCGATATCGCTGCCGCCGAGGCGCGCCGGCTGGCCGCGCGTGACCTCGCCGACGAGCTGGAAATTCCCGTGGGCAACGCGGTGGACTTCTGGACCGAGGCCTCGCTGTTCTCCGCCGCCGGCTACACCGCCTTCGTCTACGGCCCCGGCGACATCGCGCAGGCGCACACCGCCGACGAGTGGGTGGCGCTGGAACAGTTGCAGCATTACGCCGAAGTGATTTTTCGTCTCATTGAAAAGTGCGGCCATGGAAGGCCGCTTTTTGACTCTGGCGTTCACGGATGAACGCACGGGAAAACATGACAGTGGAAACGCACAAGCACACCCGCAAGACCATCGTGCGCCTGCTCTCGGCCATGGGCAGCGCCAAGGAAATCCAGCAATACCTCAAGCGCTTCTCCGAGGTGGACGCCAAGCGCTTCGCCGTGGTGAAGGTCGGCGGCGCGGTGCTGCGCGACGAACTGCAGGATCTCGCCTCGTCGCTCACCTTCCTGCAGCAGGTGGGCCTCACGCCCATCGTGTTGCACGGCGCCGGCCCGCAGCTGGACGAGGAGCTGTCCGCCGCCGGCATCGAGAAGCAGACGGTGAACGGCTTGCGCGTCACCTCGCCGAAGGCGCTGGGCATCGTGCGGCGCGTGTTCCAGCAGCAGAACCTCAAGCTGGTCGAGGCGCTGCAGGCGATGGATACGCGCGCCACCTCGGTGGCCTCCGGCGTGTTCATGGCCAGCTACCTCGACCGCGACGCGCTGGGCATGGTCGGCAAGGTGGAGAGCATCAACCTCGCGCCGATCGAGGCCGGCCTGCGCGCGAACTCGATCCCGGTGATCGCCAGCCTGGGCGAGACCGACGAGGGGCAGATCCTCAACATCAACGCCGATGTGGCCGCGAACGAGCTGGTGCGCGTGCTGCAGCCGTACAAGATCGTGTTCCTCACCGGCACCGGCGGTCTGCTCGACGGCGAAGGCAAGGTGATCGATTCGATCAACCTCAGCACCGAGTACGAGCACCTGATGGCGCAGCCGTGGATCAGCGGCGGCATGCGGCTGAAGATCGAGCAGATCGCGGACCTGTTGGCCGGGCTGCCGCTGGCTTCCTCGGTGTCGATCACGCGGCCGTCGGAACTGGCCAAGGAGCTGTTCACCCACAAGGGATCGGGCACCTTGGTGCGGCGCGGCGAAAAGGTACTGCGCTTCGAGTCGTGGCAGGGCGTGGACCAGGCACGCATGCGCACGCTGATCGAATCCAGCTTCGGCCGCACCCTGGTACCGGACTACTTCGAGCGCACCACGCCGTATCGCATCTACGTGAGCGAGAACTACCGCGCCGCGATGATCCTCACCATGGAGGAGGGCTTGCCGTACCTCGACAAGTTCGCCGTGCTCGACGACGCGCAGGGCGAAGGCCTGGGCCGCGCGGTATGGCAGGTGATGCGCGAGGGGAACCCGCAGCTGTTCTGGCGCTCGCGCCACCACAACCAAGTCAACATCTTCTACTACGCCGAAGCGGATGGCTGCCTCAAGCAGCCGAAGTGGAAGGTGTTCTGGTACGGCCTGGACGGCAACTTCGACACCATCGCACGCTGCGTGGCGCATTGCGCCGGACGGCAGCCGACGTTGGTGGATTGAGCAAGACAGACTCCCTCCCCTGTGGAGCAGGGGAGGGTCGGGGAGGGGCGCCTCTGGCTTCAAGGCAAAAGCTTTGCCCCCTCCCAACCTCCCCCTGCCTTGCAGGGGGAGGGGCAAGAGCAAACGCAGGAGTGAATCGGTGACAAACGAAAAGAAAAATATCGGCATCGTGGGCGCCCGCGGCCACACCGGCGCGGAGCTGATCCGCCTGATCGCGGCGCATCCCGCGCTGGAGCTGGCCTTCGTCTCCTCGCGCGAACTGGCCGGCCAGCGCGTGGCCGAGCACAGCGACGCCTACACTGGCGAGTTGCGTTACGAAAGCCTCGACCCCACCGCCGTGGCGGCCAAGCGCGCCGACGTGGTGATCCTGGCGCTGCCCAACGGCAAGGCCGCACCCTACGTGGAGGCCATCGACCAGGCGGCGCCCGATACGCTGGTCGTCGACCTCTCGGCCGACTACCGCTTCGACAAGGCCTGGTACTACGGCTTGCCCGAACTTACCCGCGACAAGTGGCATGGGGAGCGGCGCATCAGCAACCCCGGCTGCTACGCCACCGCGATGGAACTCTCCATTGCACCGTTGAAGGACCAGCTCGCCGCGCCGCCGGTGTGCTTCGGCGTCTCCGGCTATTCCGGCGCGGGCACCACGCCCTCGGACAAGAACGATCCCGAGAAGCTGCGCGACAACCTGATGCCGTATGCGCTCACCGGCCACACCCACGAAAAGGAGGCCA
>Ga0209026_1000834_pt1 | contig 16276 bp, 13 predicted proteins | sample AraplaCL_Col_mCL_FD_184262 | JGI IMG/M metagenome (GOLD analysis project Ga0209026, IMG submission 184262) | Arabidopsis root microbial communities from the University of North Carolina, USA - plate scrape CL_Col_mCL (SPAdes) (version 2) | ecosystem: Host-associated > Plants > Roots >... | reverse complement strand
GTCGGCCTTGGCATAATGTTTACGTATGGACTGAAAATACCATTGTTCGGCATAGGTAACATTTGCGTTAAACTGAAAATACTTTAACACATTTAGATTTAAGCCGATGGGTATTTGATGATTTAAGCCATTTTGTAGCTTTTTAGTGAGTGTATTGCTCTGAAATAATTGCGATTCGGGTATAGCGTTTAAGCGGTTAGTTCCGTTCAAGGTATAACCAACCGTGATCTTTTGATACCATTTTTGTTCGCCCACCCGTTCTTTCGAGTCGAACGGATTAATGGTTGACATGCCAAAGGTAAAGGTTGGTAGCTCCAGCGTAACCGTTTTATTGGTCAGATCCTGGCTGTGTGATAAACTGGCAGTAAAGTTAAACGGCGTACCGGCCCATGTTCTGCCATAAGCAATACTTGAGCGCAAGCTATTTTGTGTTAGCGATTGCAAATTATAACCAGTTGTTGCAGGATTATTCTGATAAAATGTAGATGTACCCGCGTTCACAGACGCGCTAAAGGTTGTACCCGGGTTAGTTGCCTGGTTTTGACTATGCGACCAGGTAATATTAAAATCCTTAGCAGGTTTATCTCCGGGCAAGCCATAATTATGTGAGCCATAGCTCAACGATAAATTACCCGAGTAACGATACCTGTCAAGATAAGTCATTTGGGTATTTAATTCGTAAGAATTATTAGTGTAATAGCTGCCCGTTGTGGTTAGGTCCATATAATCACTAATACCCAGATAATAGCCAAATCCACGCAAAAAGAAACCCAATCTTGCATCTTCGCCAGGTTCGGGCAAAATGACACCCGAAGTTCGCGACTCCGTTTTTGGTAAAAATGCAAATGGCACTCCTATCGGTAACGGCACACCTTCAATTTCTAAATATGCCGGACCAGAGATGATCTGTTTTTTTTCGCCAATACCCCTGGTGATCACTATACCAAAGTCCGGATCGGGCTTATCGCAGGTGGTAAACGTTACATTTTTGTAGGCCACCTCTTCGTCGTTTAAAACTTTGGCCTGCCCGTGGGTAATATAATTTTCCTGCTGCTTGGTCTTTGGGTTCCAAAGCTTACCCTTTTTTGTTTCGTAGTTAAACAGAAGCGAATCCGACTCAAGCGGCTCGTCTTTACCTTGCTTTGATATTGGCCGCCCAATATATTTATGCGTTTTTGGATCGTAACTACCGCTTGAATAAACTACATGCGTACGTTTATTTACCTTAATGTAATTGGCATCCAGGTTAAAATCGCCATAAGTTACTTTGGCATTACCATACAAATACAATATTTGCGCATCATTGTCGTCATAAACGGTAGAATCGGCAACGGTTTTTATTTCTGCTCCCAGGCTATTGTCCTTTTTTGTGGTGTCTTTGGCTAAAACCGATGTTTTGTTTGGCGCAGATTTGTTATCTTTAATGGTTTTTTTGGTAGTATCTGTCGCACGCTTGTTTTGTCCGCTAACAGTTATTGCAGTTGCTGTCAGAATGATACCACACAGGAATATTAATTTGAAGAATTTCAAAATTAGTTACGAATATTAATTTTGCGGATATTATTAACAGCGCTCAAAAATAATGAAAAATAAGGCATTGGAAAGATTGATTTGTGGATTGGTGACATTGTTGGTATGCTTTTCATTTTCATCATCTAAGTTGTTTGCACAAGCCAAACCCGATAGCAACGCGTCTCATGGTTATAGGTTAAAGACCATTATTATAGATCCCGGTCATGGCGGCGAGCATCCGAACGTTAAGGGCCACTTTTCTAATGGCGCTCGTGGCGAATATTCTACCGAAAGAGGTGTAACGCTTGCAGTAGGCCTTAAATTGCAGGCCGCAATAGAAAAAGAAATGCCCGGAGTTAAAGCCATCTTGACCCGCACCACCGAAGAAGATGTAGATTGGCAAAAACGCGCCGATATTGCGAATGAGAATCACGGCGACCTGTTTCTTTCACTTCATTGCAACGCACTGCCCGACAGGACTATTCGCGAACGTGTGGGCACCAAACATGGCAAACCTGTTTACGCTACACGACATGTTCCTGATCGTTCCGGCCGCGGTGTATTAGAGTTGGTTTATGGTTTGCACCGCACCAACGAAGAGTCGAGTGCTATCAGGCATACACAGATCGAAGAAGAAGCATCTGCCGAAGATCAAAACTTTGACCCGAATGATCCCGTAAACGCCATTTTGATCAATGAATACAAAAGAAAGTTTCGCAAGCAAAGTATTATTATGGCCGGCCTGATCAATAATGAACTGGTAGATGTTGACGGCAGAAAGAGCGATGGCGTGATAGAGCAAGGTATTTTGGTACTTTGCCATACCGCAATGCCATCTACATTATTGGAAATGGGCTTTATTGATAATCCTGATGACGAGGCCTATCTGAACTCAGAAAAGGGCCAGAACGAAATAATCGATTCAATCATCAGGGCTTTAAAAAAATACCGCGACGGGGTAGGTACCGTTGCAGACGGACAATAACAATGTGTGATTTTGATGTAAGATTTGAGAATATTATACCTTTACTGACAACAATTTCTCATTTTTCTTGTCTCATATCTTAACATCTAAATCTGCAGTATGAAGATATCAAACGAAACTAAAGTTGGGGCACTCACGGCCATTGCTATAACAGTATTAATATTGGGCTATAGCTTTTTAAGCGGTGCTCAAATATTCTCAACCAGCAACCATTTCTACGCTGTCTACAATAGCGTAGACGGGTTATCTGTTTCTAAACCTGTTTTGGTTAATGGCTTCCAAATAGGCCACGTATCACAAATGGTGTTGCGCAATGACGGTCGTACCGTTGTTGAATTTAAAGTCGATAAAAAATACAATGTCCCTGTTAATAGCCTGGCTAAATTGGTAAGTACAGATTTATTGGGCGGCAAAGCTATCGTTTTCGAATTAGGCACCAGTCGCGAATACGCCGGAAATGATGATACGCTGCGCGCAGATATTCAAGGTAGTTTGGCCGAGAGTCTGCAGCCTATCCAAATGAAGGCGGAAAATCTGATCAGTAAAGTTGACTCTTCGCTTGCTGCCATTAATCGAATTTTAAATCCGGCTTTCCAGAAAAATGTTGACCGCAGTTTCGCCAGTATTGCTAATTCATTACAAACACTGGAGGGCACAACCAAGAAAATTGATGCGCTTGTTGGCTCTCAGACCGGACACATTAATGGCATTTTAACTAATGCAGAAGATGTTTCAAGTAACTTAAAAACAACCAGCGTTGGGTTAAATAAAATAAGCGATAACATGCAACGCTTCTCCGGCGACCTGGCCAACGGCAATATCAAACAAACATTAGATAACGCCAATAAAGCAGTTTCCGATTTGCAGTTAACCATGGCTAAGATCAATAGTAATAGTGGTACTTTGGGCCTGTTAATGCACGATGATTCCTTATACCGAAACCTGCAAAACGCATCGAAGAACTTAAACCTATTATTTATCGATCTTAAAGCTAATCCTAAACGCTACGTACATTTCTCTGTATTTGGCGGCGGAAAGAAATAATCTTTATATGAGCGAAAAGCATAAAGCTTAAAAACCAAGGCCGACATAAAAGCCCCGTATAAACTATACGGGGCTTTTGCTTTTCAATATATTGCTTTTAGCTTTAGTCCTTCAGCTTCCAAACTATTTAAACTGACCATCGGTTAAGCCGCTGTTGGCCACCGCGCCGGTGACTTTAAAATCAACCGGTTGCCCGAATACTGTTGTTTTGGTATCAAAGGGTATTCTCACCCCTCCGTTAACTTCTCTATAGTCGCTGTATTCAACGGCTATAGCACCGGGCGCATCTATATTTTGTTTCAGTTTTAGCCCGGTTGCGGTATCAAAGTAGGTTTTTACTTTTATACCATCAGGGGTTGTAACTGTGATCAAATAAGCTAACTTATCTCCCACCACCTGTTGGTTATGAGCCAGGTCCAGCGTGTAACCATTAGCATATTTCAATTCAGGAAACATCAGGAATTGGGCTCTTAGCGTAGCCCGTACCTGGTCGTTAACCGGAATAGGTTGATTTACCTGTGTTGCGGTCATTTCGTTTCCATTCATTGCCACGTGGTTAACCACCAAATTATTATATGAAGGCGCTACTATATCCATCGAAAACTTATCCGGAGACTTGTATTTGGTGGTCATTTTTAACGGCGCACCCTGGACAGTCCCCTCGGCCAAAACGGTTAAATCATTAATACCTTTTATTTTATCGCTACCGCCAATAGCATCCAAATAATTTTTAATTACTGCACCGGCTGTTAAACCACCAGGAACGGTTAAGCCACTGTAAGAGTTGTTGTCCGGGTTGATATCAGGTAGTTGATGATCAGGGTCTATCGTAACCAGCACAACTTTGGAAGTTGACTTGTAAGGGAACGTCCAAATCGGGCCTCGCTGCCATATTTCTGCCGGTAGCGTTACTCTGCCGGTTTTGCCATTCTCTTCTTTAATCGCAACCGTAACGGGAAGCGCCATCTCTTCTAAATTCTCTATGGTGATCAATGAACCTTGTGATGGGTCGCCCTGGCGATAATTAATTCCTCTAACAGCCTGATCCAATTTCCAGGTAGTCAAGAACCACTCATTCCAAAACCAACTCAGATCTTCGCCGGCGGCGTTATCCATGCTATGAAAAAAGTCCCATGGGGTTGGGTGCTTAAATGCCCAACGCTTGATGTAAGTTCGGAAAGCATAATCAAAACGCTCCTGCCCTAATATCTGGTCGCGCAATATTTTCAAACCTAACGCCGGTTTTTCGTAAGCAGCGTTACCCAAATAATCATTTTGAATAACATCAGGTGTAGTTAATATTGCATCGGCGTCCGGATTGAACATATCTGCAGCTACTTTTTGTTCGTCAGTTGGCTGCCAATATTCGCCGTTATTAAATACCTTGGTGTCAACCTTGTTAAGGAAAGTATTGAAACCCTCATCCATCCAGGCATATTTGCGTTCGTTAGATCCTACGATCATCGGGAACCAATTATGACCAAATTCGTGGTTGGTTACTTCCCAAAGTTCTCCGCCCTCCGATTTATCGCCACAAAAAACAATGCCCGGATATTCCATACCACTCACGCTTCCCGCTACATTGGTAGCAACAGGATAAGTATATTCAAACCATTTGTTTGAGTAAAGCTCAATACATGCCTTTACATACTCTGTTGAACGCCCCCAGGCTTTATTGCCTGCACTTTCTGCAGCATATACGGATTGGGCGAGCGCCTTTTTACCACTTGGCAGGTTGATACGAGCGGCGTCCCAAATAAATGCCTTAGAGGCAGCCCACGATACGTCTCGAGAGTTCTTACAGATAAAATGCCAGGTTAAACTCGGCTTAGCCGGATGCCAATTTGCTTTATTAAAATCAGTAGAATCTCGAATGGTAACTGTTTTATCGCTGGCTTTGGCGGCATTTAGTTTAGCAATTGTTGCGGGTGTTAAAACTTCGGCCGCATTCACCAATTCGCCAGAGCCTACTACCACCATATTTGACGGGGCCGTGATGGTATAATCAAAGTTCCCATATTCTAGGTAAAACTCAGATGAACCCATGTAAGGAATTACATTCCAACCAGTTATGTCATCATAAACTTCCATTCGTGGATACCATTGAGCTATCTCGTATATCCAGCCGTTTTTAGTTTGCTCGCGGGCCATACGATCCGTTCCATATTCCGGAACATCGAATGAGTAGTTTATTTTCAATTGAATTTTTGCTCCGTTGGCACGTAATGTATCACGAAGCTTAATTTGCATACGGGTATCGTTAACCAGATAATCGGCCTTTTCTTCTTTGCCATTGCGAATAACGGATACACTTTTAATTACGTCGCCATCAGTATAAGTTTTATTAGCGAAGCGCCCGCCATTTACCGAAGCCGTTGCTTCAGCACGCGAATCTTCACGATAAATGTTTTGATCTAACTGCAACCATAAAAAAGTCAATCCGTCCGGACTGTTGTTGGTGTAGCTGATTATTGTTGAGCCGGTAACACGGTGCCTGGCGGTGTCCAATGATGCCTCTATCTTATAATCCGCACGGTTTTGCCAATATTTTGCTCCGGGCGCGCCTGATGCTGAGCGGAACGCGGTGCTTTTATCCGGGTAAAATAAAGGTGAAAATACCTTGTGCTGATCATATTTAGATTGTTGTGGTTGCTGATCTGCATTTTGTGCCTTTACAAATGTTGCTGTAGACAATAGCAACAATAGAACAATGATTTTTCTGATTTTCATTAAGTAGCTTTTTTTTGGTAAACGATGTAAAATACAAAAAATTTCAGATGGGCAACTTTCGCATGATTATTGCGTAACTTTATTATCACCCCGTTGTTATTCGTTTATCGATCATTATTATCTTGATTATGAAAAACTTAAGCAAAATTATAGTAGCTTGTTTCATCACACTAAATTGTGTTAATGTATGGGCACAAAACAACAATGATAAAAAGGCCAGGCAGGCTGCGTTAACTGCCCAAAGAGTGAACGAAAAGAATTTTGTTTTTAATGCCGACTATGTAACGCCTGCACGCGGTGGTGGACGTTCCCTTACGAGCCAATACGATTTGACAGTAACTAAAGACAGTATTATTGCCTACCTGCCTTATTTTGGGCGAGCCTACCTGGCACCTCCGTACGGATCGATGGATAATGGTATCAAATTTACCTGGACAAACTTTACTTATAAGGTTACCGTCGACAAGAAAAAAGGGTTTGATATCTTAATAAAACCGGTAAAGGAAGATATCAGCGATGCCAACGGCGTGCGGTTTGTGCGCTTGTCGGTAGGTGCAAATGGATATGCCAGCTTACAGGTGATTAACTCTAATCGCGACCCGATCACTTTTGAAGGAACTGTTGAAGGAAGACATCAGAAAAAAGACGATCCTACGCCGTATTAAGAGCTGGCGTATTAATTGCCGCTAATAACCATACCGTCGCTTAACTCAATTACCCTGTCGCTATTACGGGCAAAGTCTTCGTCGTGGGTTACCGTGATAATAGTTTGCCCTCTTTCGCGCGCCAGCTCTCTGAAGATATCAAATACAATGGCCGTGTTTTTTGAGTCGAGATTTCCTGTTGGCTCATCTCCCATTATAATTGAAGGGCTGTTTATCAATGCACGCGCTATAGCTACACGCTGCTGCTGTCCGCCTGATAACTTGCTGGCAGATTTCAACGCTTGCTCGGGCAAACCTAATAACTTTAGATTTTGATAGGCGTCTGCCTCGATCTCTTCGCTGCTTTTCTTTTTTAATTTTAAAGCAGGAAGCATGATATTATCCAGTACCGAAAATTCGGGCAACAGGTAGTGAAACTGAAAAACGAACCCTATATGCGAGTTACGAAACTCCGCCAGATCGTTTAAGGATTTACCGGTTAATTTTTCGCCGTTGATGATCAACTCACCATCATAATCGGTATCCATTGTAGAAAGGATATATAAAAGGGTAGACTTACCCGAACCCGATTTGCCGGTAAGCGACAGGAACTCTCCCTTTTTAACTTCAAAGCTTACATCCTTCAACGCCTGAAACTCTTCCGGCTCATAAAAAAACTTATTAATGCGGTTTGCCTTTAAGGCGATGTCTTTGCTCATGTTATCCTCTGATAATTTCAACCGGATCAATCTTCGACGCCTTTCGTGCCGGTAAGTACCCCGCCACGAATGTCGTCACCAATCCAAATAAAAAGCCCAGGATATAATCTCTGGAATGGAAACCCATTGGCAGGTAATTTAACCCACCTATTTTAAACGGAATATGCGCAACGATGTCTGATACCGTGAATCCAAAAAGAAGCCCTATAGCGCCCCCAATAAAGCCGATAGTCAACGCCTGGATAAGAAAGATGGTGGTTACATCTCTGCTTGAAAATCCCATGGCTTTTAAAATGGCAATTTCGCGTATCTTTTCGTTAATGGTCATGTTTAGGATATTGTAAATCCCAAACCCCGCTACCAACAAAATCGTGAACGATACCGCATTGGCAATAATATCCCGTAATTGTGAACCTGCTTCCAATTGCTGATTAGACATCTGCCAGCTTTCAACCTTGTAAGGTATTACAGGCGCCAGTCGTGCCACAACAGGTGCCGTTTTTTCAAAATTGTTGATGTTTACCTGCAAGTCGGTTACATAATCTTCATTCCTGGCCATTAACTGGCGGGCAGAGTTAATGTTAAGGTAGGCTTTGGTCTTGTCGGTATTCTTTACGTTGGTTTGAAAAATACCAATTACTTTATAGTTATGACTCACCGCATCCGGGGTTAACACATTTATGTTGTCATCTACATTAATACTCAAATCCTTTGCCAGATCATATCCCACTATAATTCCATCCGGGCGGTATTGCAGTTGATCCCAACTACCTGAAACCATATAGGTTGATATCCCGAACAACTTGTTTTCATTGGCTACGTCAACGCCGGATAAAGTGCCATTTACCTTGTTGCCACCGTTACGAAAAAACACATTGATATTTACCTGGGGCGCCACACCAATAACTTCCGGTTGTTTCCTTACCAGGTCAAGTATTTCTGCAGTATTTTTAATGCCTTCGGTGTATTGAATTATCCGGGCATTGCTAATGTTGGCTACGGTATTGGCCCCATAAACCTTTTTAACCAGGTTAGTATTGTCTGCAGGACCGTCGTTGTAAATTCTGATATGCGCTAATGCGGTGAAAGCTAAGGTAGTTTGGGTATCATTAACGCCCCCCATAAAACTATTCATAAACACATACATAGAAATACCAAAGGTTACCCCCAGTACTGCTACAATGGTTTGCTTCACCTTTGAGGTAAGGTGTACAAATGCTATTTTATAGTTGGTTGATAGCATTAATTAGTTTTGTTTCGGTGTTGTTAACACATCTTTATCAGTAATGCCACTCAGAATTTCCGTCCACTCTAAGGTGCTAATGCCGGTTTTAACCGGTGTTTTTTCCTTATGATCTTTCAGCAAAACATAATCTCCGTTAATCAGCGTGTACGTGGGAATTACCAAAACACCTTTTTTTTGCTGTACGATGATATTACATTGTAATTGTGTACCGTTACGCAGTATGCCCGGGTTGTCTTTAAAAGCCGCTTCTACCACATACGATTGCTCGGTAGCATCAAACGAGGGGTATATCTTGGTGATAACCGCCTTTAAAACCTGCTCCTTATTACTGTTAAGCGAGATCAATGTTTGCTGCCCAACCTTCACCCGTTGAACATCATCTTCTGCTATGTAAAGCTTAATAACCGGGGCGCCTGCTCCCACCTGCGCAATAATATCGCCTCGTTTAACGTAATCGCCTTTCTTTTTAGCGACGCTTAAAATCGTTCCGTTTGCACGGCCGGTGATATTATAGTAATTGTTGTTTTCTTGTTGAATATTATATTGTGCCTTAGCATTTTCCACACTTAGGTTTAATTGATGTTGCAGATCAGCCAGATTGTGGCGCAGCACCTTTAAATTAGATTGTGAGTTTTGATATTGCAGCTGCATGTTTTCAAAATCGCTGTTTGAAACCGCTTGAGTAGCTACCAGGCGCTTATAACGCGCATAGTTACTTGAATCAACCGCTAACTTATTTTCTGCTTGTGCTATTTGCGTTTTTAACTGCTCTATTTGCGGCGCTTGCGGGCGGGCGTTGCTCTTAGCATAGTCCAGGTTAGCTAAGGCATTGCTTACCTGGGTTTGCTGCACATCGTTGGTCAGGCGAAACAATTTCTCTCCCGGTTTAACCGTATCTCCTTCTGCAACGTACGAATCTTTCAAATACCCATCGGTGTTGGCGGTCACTGCGTATTGGTCGCGGTTTTCGATATGTCCGCTGCCAAATACCGCATCAACGATATCTCTTCGCTCGGGCTTTATGTCTTTCTGATTGGTGCAGCCGGCAAATATCGCCGCGACAAAAGTGAAATATATCAGTTTGTTTTTCATGTTTATTGTCTGGATAAGATAGTTGCCCGGGTTGAAAGTAGTTGCGAAAGGTTATTCAAGTATGCATTTTCTGCATTTAGATAATCCTGAAATACCCGAAGGTAAGCGTCCATATTTAAGATGCCTTCCTGATATTTTTGCTGATTGAGTTTTAAATTTCTGCCATATAAGACAAAACTTCTGTTAGATGCATTTACTGCGGCAGAATAGTCGGCAAAGTTTTTTACCAACAAGCGATCGTTTATCTGGCTTTGCTGTAACGCGTTGTTGTATTGCGCTTCGGCAATTTGTTTTTGAACAACGGCGCTTTGATACTTATTGCTGTTAGCAAAACCGGTAAATATTGGTACGCTTAGATTTAAACCGATGTAACGGTATCCGATAAGAGAGCTATTATCTAAAGAAAAACCAAAATTATCTCTAAACTCCTGCGCGCCAAAAAAGGCAGTTGCAGACAGCTTTGGATAAGCAACCGAGCGTTGCGACTTACGCTGAATATCAGCAATTGAAACCTGCTGTTGATAAACGTCCAGGTTGCGGTCGGCTCCTATCTTGGCAGCTTCGCCTGCACTGAAATTATTAAGCTGAACATTTTCTTGCAGATTTAGTTCCTGCGCCGGTTTTGCTCCTAATAAGATCTTCAAGTTTTCAATTCCCTGATCGTATAGCTGTTTGCTCAAAGCTTTGCTTTGCAAAACGTTGTTATAATTTATTTCTGCCTGGTTTACGGCAATAGCATCTGTTACCCCCTGTGCCAGGCGTTGTTTGGACAAGATGAGTAAACTATCGGCATAAACACTATCCTGGCTCGAAATGCGAAGCGAGGCTTTGGCAACTAAAACTGTAAAATACAATTTAGCGACTTGCTCTTTCAGGTTTTGCACGTACGAGTCTTGCTGTAACTCGTTCAATTTTACATTTCCTTTGGCAACTTCCGATTGAAAAATAGATTGCCAGTCTATCAGGTCCTGACCCAGGGTGACACCGGTATTATAGCTGTATTTTTTACCAAATTGCGCGTAAAAAGTAGTACCTGGCTGACCGATTAAAATACCCGGTATAGGTGTTACTGCCAAATGCAGGTTGTCGGTGCCATTAAAAGCCGCCGATGCACTTGGATAAATAAATCCTTTGGACGCCTTGTAATTAAATCGCGCTTGTTTGATCTGTAGCTGGTAAACCGCTTGTGTGGGATTTTTGGCGATAGCGGTATTTATTATTTCCGATAGCGAATTAAATCGTAGTGTGTCTGATTGTGCCCAGGTTATCGCCGGAAGGCAAATTGAAACAAGTAAAGCGACGGTTAACTTCCTCATTTTTAGAACACTTTAAGGTAGTTAATGATCATATCTGCCGCTATTTTTTTGCGGTTGGTAATAAACATATCCCAATTATCGCCTTGTAAGTCGAGCGTTACTTTTACCATTGGCTCGGCAATGTAAGGGAAAATGATACTGGATATTACCGATACCCAGATCTGTACCGGGTGTACATTTCTAATTTCTTTTTTCTGAATAGCTTCCTGTAATTGCTTAAAGAAAACTGAATTTAAAAGTGCATTTTGCTTCAATATATCTCCAAAGGCTCCAGCGTTTTGGCGAAGCTCGCTAATAACAAATCCAGCCAAATGCGGGTTGTTTTGCATTACATTGGCGTAATGGCCCATTATCTCGGGAATCTTTTCCTCCCAGGTATTATCAGCATTTAGTAAGGGCAAAATGCCACCAATAAAGCGTTTGAACGACTGCAAAAATATCTGACTGAACAATTGTTCCTTGCTGCGGAAATAATAATGCAGCATAGATTTGTTGATACCTGCCTCGTCAGCAATTTCCTGCATGCGCGCCCCTGCGAGGCCTTTTTTATGAAAAACCTTTAGTGCAGCTTCAAATATTTGGTTTTCTGTGGTGTTGTTATTCTCAACCATTTAGTTCAACCATTTGGTTGGTTGCAAATGTAAAAGAGAAAATTTAAAATGCAAATTCAATTTTTGATAATATTATAAACTATAAGGGCTTGCCTGGCTTGTATCTACTGCGCTCACTCTGCGATACTCCGGAACAAAACTTTCGGCACTGCTAATAACCATGTCAGTTTCAAAGCTCAGGGGATATGGTGTTTTTAATAAACTTCCTTTAGGGATATAAGGGAATAACTCAGCGTAAGTTTTGATCTCGCTGTGATTCACCCTGCGATAAATAAAGGCGCGATGAATATCTTCAGGATGCGTTAAGCCAGCGGCGCCTATCATGTGGATAGCGCTGGCAACTGTTTGTTTTTGGAAATTGGCTACACGGGTCTTCTTATCGTCAATCACCAAACCTTTCATCAAGGCCTTGTCCTGAGTGGCAACACCTGTAGGGCATTTATTTGTGTTACATTCCAACGCTTGTATGCAGCCAAGAGCGAACATCATCCCACGGGCGCTATTGCACATATCGGCACCTAATGCAAAATTTTTCACCAGGTCAAAACCCGTCGCTACTTTACCCGATGCAATGATCTTTATATGTTGTTTCAAATCAAAACCAGTCAATGCATCATAAACAAATGCCAGCGCCTCGCGTAAAGGCATACCAATTGAATTAGAAAACTCTAACGGCGCGGCGCCGGTTCCACCTTCTCCGCCATCAACCGTAATAAAGTCTGGATAAATGCCGGTTTGTACCATGGCCTTGCAAATGGCCAAAAACTCGCTTTTGTGACCCAGGCAAAGCTTAAAGCCAGTCGGTTTACCACCGGACAATTCACGAAGCTTCTTAATAAAATGTACGAGACCAATCGGGTCGCTGAAAGCGGTATGATATGGCGGAGAAATTACATCCTGCCCCATTTCCACCAAACGGATACGGGCGATCTCAGGCGTTACCTTCGCAGCCGGTAAAATACCACCGTGACCGGGCTTTGCGCCCTGCGATAATTTGATCTCGATCATTCTTACCTGCGGCAATGTGGCGCGTTCTTTAAACGCTTCGAAATTTATTGTGCCATCGGTATTACGGCAACCGAAATAGCCGGTGCCTATCTGCCAAATGATATCGCCACCTGGTTCTAAATGGTATGGGCTTAAGCCGCCCTCGCCGGTGTTGTGCGCAAAGCCGCCAATTTTAGCGCCGCTATTTAACGCGATAATAGCATTCTGACTCAGCGAGCCAAAGCTCATCGCCGAAATGTTGAATACACTTGCCTCGTATGGTTGGGTACATGCCGGCCCTCCCACTTTTACACGTGGCGAAGTATTAAGCTTATGAGAATCTATAGCCGCCAGACTATGGTTCAGCCATTCGTAGCCGTTTTGATAAACATCCAACTCGGTCCCAAACGGACGGGTATCATCTACTCTTTTGGCTCGTTGGTAAATCACACTACGATTCATACGGTTAAACGGAACGCCGTCTGTATCGCTTTCTATAAAGTACTGATAGATCTTGGGGCGCAGGTCTTCCATTAAAAAGCGCAAACGACCAAATACCGGGAAATTACGCTCAATAGTGTGACGCTTTTGTATCAGGTCGTAAAAACCCAACAGATATAACGGGCCAAACACAACATACCCCCAAATTGCAGGCGGCCATAAAAATGACCAGGCAGCTATTAAACCTAAAACAAGTACCGCCGAAATAAGGAAAAGTTTTCTCACCTGATTATGAAGGTTTTAAGTGAATATGAACTTAGAATGACCGAACAATAACGCAAGTATATGGTTAAACTTCTATCCATTGTCGATGAAGTGTAAATTTAATATTTAATTTACATGTTTAAACATCTATTTATCTATATTTGCTTTACCAATCAAAGGAAAAACAATCATGGCAACACAAACAAAATGGGTATTAGACCCAATGCATTCAGAAGTGCAGTTTAAAGTTAAACACTTAGTTATCTCAACAGTTAGTGGCTTCTTCAAAAGCTTTGAAGGATCATTAACAACAGAAAGTGACGACTTTACTAATGCGCAAATAGAATTTTCATTAGATGTGAACAGCGTTGACACCAACCAGGAGAATCGCGATGCACACTTAAAAGGTCCTGAGTTTTTTGATGCTGAGCAATATCCAAAGATCACTTTCAAATCAACTTCATTCACTAAAAAAGATGACGAAGAATATGAATTGAAAGGCGATTTGACAATTAAGGGCGTAACCAAACCGGTTACCTTACAAGTTGAACACGGTGGTTCTGCTGCTGATTTCTATGGCAATACTAAAGCTGGTTTCGATATCACCGGTAAAATCAACCGTAAGGATTTCGGTTTGACCTGGGACGGCGTAACTGAAGCAGGTAGCGTAGTTGTTGGCGAGGACATTAAACTGGTTATCAGCGTGCAATTTGCTAAACAAGCGTAAGTTTAAAACACTATAAACATGAAAGGGTTAAGTAGAAATACTTAGCCCTTTTTATTTGCTACATTTACAGCTGCCTATGCTATTAAAAATATACGAAGAGAACCCCAATGACCGTGCTATCCAGCAGGTGGTTGATGTACTGCGCAAAGGCGGACTGATCATCTACCCTACCGATACCGTTTATGGTTTGGGTTGTGATATTACTAATCACAGGGCTCTTGAGGCGATCTGCCGTATCAGGAATATCAAGCCGGAGAAAGCCAATTTCTCTTTTATTTGCCACGATTTGAGTCACATTTCTGATTATATCAAGCCGATAGATAATACCACTTTCCGTGTTATTAAAAAGGCGTTGCCGGGCCCATTTACGTTTATTTTTAATGCCAATCACAACGTACCCAAGCTGTTAAGCTCTAACAAAAAAACGGTGGGTATTCGTGTGCCGGATAATAACATCGCCCGCTGCATTGTGAAGGAACTGGGTAACCCGATCCTCTCAACCTCTATCAAAGATGATGACGAGATCATAGAATACTCAACCGACCCGGAACTGATCTACGAAAAATACCAGGATCTGGTAGATATGGTTATTGACGGTGGTTATGGAGACAATATACCGTCAACGGTGGTAGATTGTACTAACGGCGACTTTGAAATTATCCGCGAAGGCAAAGGCGAACTGGAACAGTATCTCTAGCTACGAATGCCGGCGATGAATGCGGGGATTTTTGACAGATAATCCGGTTCATCCAACAGCTTCACAAATTTACTGCCTACGATGGCCCCACTGGCATATTCGCAGGCTTTGCTAAAAGTTTTATTGTCACTGATACCAAAACCGATAATAGCAGGATTACTTAAGTTCATGGCTTTGATGCGTTTGTAATAATCTTCAATAGCATCCGAAACATCTAAACTACCACCGGTGATGGATGATGAAGAAAGCAGGTAAATAAAGCTGTTACTCAAGCCATCTATTTTACGAATACGATCTTCCGACGTTTGTGGCGTAACCAGGAATATATTTTTCAAGTTATACTGTTCGAAGTATTTGGCGTATAATGCTTCGTATTCATACATTGGCAGGTCGGGAACAATAATGCCGTCCACACCCATTTCTGCAGCTTTTTTGCAAAATTGCTCCACGCCATATTGCACGATTGGATTTATATAGCCCATTAGCAATACAGGGATGTTCACTCGTTTGCGCAGATCAGTCAATTGCTCGAACAATAGATTTAAGGTCATGCCACTATCCAAAGCTTTTTGCGAACTATTTTGGATGGTCGGCCCATCTGCAACCGGATCAGAATACGGAAAACCTATTTCCAGGAAATCAACTCCCGCTTTTTCCAGCGCTTCCGCTATGTCAAGCGTGCTGTTTATAGTTGGATAACCTGCCGTGTAATAGATAGATAGTAGATTATGTTTATCGCTTTTAAAAAGTTCGCTTAGGCGATTCGTTGTTCTATTCATAGTTGATAGTGCATGGTTCATGGCTAATTGTTTCTATGAACTATTAACCATTAACTATTTGCTGCCTAATAGTTGAAATATTTTATATAAGTATCCAAATCTTTATCTCCCCTGCCGGAGATGCAAACGATCACGTTCTCATTGCCGTTAAATTTCATTTTTTCAAGTTGAGCCAGTGCGTGTGCCGTTTCGATAGCAGGGATAATACCTTCCAATTGAGAGCATAACAGTCCGGCCTGCAATGCTTCATCATCTGTAATACTTACATATTGCGCGCGGTTTACTTTATACAAATGCGCATGCTGCGGACCAATACCCGGATAATCTAATCCTGCGGAAATAGAGTATGGCTCAACAACCTGCCCGTCGTCAGTCTGCATTAAAATAGTACGGCTGCCGTGTAACACACCCTCTTTACCCAGGGAAGTTGTCGCAGCCGATTCACCACTCTCAACACCTTTACCGGCAGCTTCAACAGCAAC
>Ga0209026_1000833_pt1 | contig 16277 bp, 11 predicted proteins | sample AraplaCL_Col_mCL_FD_184262 | JGI IMG/M metagenome (GOLD analysis project Ga0209026, IMG submission 184262) | Arabidopsis root microbial communities from the University of North Carolina, USA - plate scrape CL_Col_mCL (SPAdes) (version 2) | ecosystem: Host-associated > Plants > Roots >... | reverse complement strand
AACGCAGGTCCGACTGCCGCTGCAGATTGGCCGCCTGCAGCGCATGGAAGAACGCCCAATCGCCCTGGTAATCGAAGGTGCTGAGCAGGTTGCCGCTGGCATCCCAGGCGGAAATGCTCACGTGACCGGGCTGTGGGCCCGGCCATTTCATGCCCATGCTGCTGGTGCTGCCCGGCTGGTATTCGAACTTCTGCCCATCGATGGTGATGGCCAGCTTGCCGATGCCGGGATCGAGCGACGGTGCCGCCAGCGTGAAATCCACCTCCGGCGTGGCGCCATTGTTGCGGAAGTACATCTGCTTGATGGCGTCGGCCAGTTGCATCTGCGCGAGCATGCCGGGCGAACCGCTCACCGCGCCAGGACCGGTTTTCCATTTCCAGGTGGGGCCGCTGGCATCCACCAGCTTGTCCAGGGTCTGCTTGTAGAAGCTGTCGAAGCGGCCGCCGTAGCCGAACAGCTCGCCGAAGTTCTGCAACGGAATATCAGTGGCGCTGTTGGGCGAGAACGGATAGCGGCCGCGGGTAAAGTCCGCGCAATCCTTGCCGGCCGCCTGCTGGAAGGCGTCGCCGAGCGCGCCGCTGGTGCCGGTGGCGACCAGCGCCTGGCTCTTGCCGGTCAAGGCGGCCACCCATGCCGAAACGGGCGGCGGCAATTGCGAGGCTTCCTGCTGCGCCATCAGCAGTTGCGGATTGGGCTGGCCGGCGGCGCTGCTGAAGTCGGTCATGGTCAGCAGCGTCTTGCTGAGCTGGTCGAGCACGCTCAGCGTGTGATCGATCGGCGCGCTGCCGGGCCCACCATCGGTGAGCTTGTTGAGCGCATCGAAGTGCGCGCTGATCGCATCGCCGGGCTTGGCGTCCGCCTGCCCGCCCTCCCCCTTGCTGTTGATGCCGGCGCCGGCCAACGCACGCATCACCGCAGTCTGTTCGGCGCGTTGCTCGGCACGCTTTTCTGCTGCCTTCTTCAACGCGCCTTCGGCCTTGTCGGCATCGCTTTGCGGCGGCGCGCGCAGCAGGTCGTGGGTGTTGTCACGCACCACCATCAGCAGCGACTTCAGCGGCGAGCTGGGGCCGGACAGTTTCGCGGCGGTAGCGCTGGCGTCCTGGATGTTGCTGATGGGCTGCAACTGCAGGTCGGCCAGCAGTGCGTCCCACACCTTGATGTAGTCCTGCTGGTACAGCGCCAGCACTTGCTGCGCGAGCTTGGCCTGCTGGATCGCGTCGATCTTGCCGGCGCCGAATACCCAATCGTCCTGGGTGAACTGCTTCACCGCTTCCTCGATGCCCTTGCTCACTTCCATCGCGAACACCGGCTGGGTGTACAGCGCCGGGATCGGCTCGGACAGCGACGCACCGCTGCTGCGGCGGAACACGTTGCCGAGCAGGCCCAGCTCCTTGTCCAACTGCAGCGGCGGGTGATCGGAGCTGTCCATGCTGAGCTTGAGGCTGCCGTAGATCAGCGTGGAAAGATCGGCCGTGCGCAAGGTGCTGCGGGCCTGCTCCACCAGTTGGTCATCCAGGTGCAGCGGACGCAGTTGCCCGGGCTGCTCCACCAGCGCGTGGAAATGCTTGGCCAGCGCTTTTTGCAGCACCGGATCGCCGGGGAAAATCTTGCGCCATTCGATATCGGTGAGCGCCACCAGCTCGTCCGGGTTCTGATGCTTGGGTTCGCCCAGCATCAGGTAACCCTTGAGGTAGTAGTACAGCGCCTGCGGATCGCTCGCGCTGCCGGTGAGCCCGCCGCGGAACTGCGAGGCCACGCCGGGCAGCAGCAGGCCGTTGAGTTCGCGCACGTAGGCACCGTGCACTTCATCGCCCACCGCGTGACCCTGGTACAGGCCAAAGCGCATCGACAGCGGCACGCTGCCGTTGTATTGCTGCGCGATGTCCTGTACGCCGGACAAGCCTTCCAGCCGCTCCAGCACGCGCGCAAAATAATCCTTCTGCGTGGCCGCACCGGATACGTCGCTGGTCGCGGGATAGTTCTTCAGCGCATCCTCCACCTGCGACAGATAGGCGCTGTTGCGTCCGTAGCTTTCGACAAAACCGGCCAGCAGCAGCACGGTGACCACCAGCACGCCCAGGTACGACGCCGCCTGCAGCAGGATCTTCTGCCGTTCCAGTTTCGGGTCGGTGCCGGCGAAGCCGGATTCGCGGAACAGCACGTCCTTGAGCAGGCGCTCGACGAAGAAGGTGCGCTGCTGCGCGCCGGGGGCATGCACTTGCGCGGCGTCCAGGCCAAAGGTGCGCGCCACCGCCGCCATCATGCGGTCGATCGGCGTGCCTTCCTGCGTACCGGAGGTGAGATACACGCCGCGCAACAACGGCGGCGTGCCGTAGGCATAGCCGGTGAACACGCCTTCGACGAACTGGCGCAAGGTTTCGCGCAAGGCGCTCAGTTGCTGCGGGAACGACAGGATGGCCGCGCGCCGGTTGGCATCGCGTTCGGCATGCAGGCGGCTCAGGATGCGCGTGTGCAGCCGGTTCAGCAACAACTCGAATTCGCCGCCGAACTGCTTGGCCGAGCTGCCGTTCATGGTCTGCTCGACCGGGAACGACATGCCCCATACCTGGCTGCGCAGCTCCGGGCTGAGATCGTCGAAGAATTCGCTGAAGCCGGCGATCAGGTCGCACTTGGTCAACACCAGATACACCGGCACGCCGATGCGCAACTGCGTGGATAGCTCATCCAGGCGGCGGCGCATCGCCTGCACGTGTTCCTGCATGCCGTTCTGGTCCAGCGTGAGCAGGTCGGACATGCTCATCGCGATCAGCACGCCGTTGATCGGGCGGCGCTTGCGGTACTTGCGCAGCAGCTTGAGGAACTCGCTCCACGCCGACGCATCCGCGGCTTGATCGGATTGCTGCATGGTGTAGCGGCCGGCGGTATCCAGGAACACGGCCTCGTCGGTAAACCACCAATCGCAGTTGCGCGTGCCGCCGACACCGCGCAGGGCTTGCTTGCCGAAGCGCTCGGAGAGCGGAAAATTCAGCCCCGAATTCTGCAGCAGCGTGGTCTTGCCGGAACCCGGCGGCCCGATCACTACGTACCAAGGCAGCGTGTAGAGATTGGCACCGCGCTTGGTCTTGCGCAGCGTGTCGACGGCCTCCTGGAAACGCCCCTGCAGTTGCGTGCGCTCGGCGGTACTGCGTTCGTCCTGATCGTTGCCGGCGGGCTTGGCGTCTTGCGAGACCATGTCGCCGGACATCTGCTGCGCTTTCTTGCGCGCGCGCAGCTGCTGCACCTGCAGCCAGATCGCCCATATCGCCAGAATCACGATGATGGTGACCAGGCGCGCCACCGCGCCGGCCAGCGGTTGCGAATCGCCGATGCCCAGGTACGGGCCGCCCAGCCAGATCAGGATGGACAACAGGATGATGCCGATCAGCGCAATGAACCAACCGGATTTGAACAGCGCAAAAATCTTCACAGGGTTCAATCCTCCGGAATGAACTTGATGTCCACGCGCCGGTTACGCGTGCGGTTTTCGGGCGTATCGGGCGGTAACGCAATCGGTTGCGACGAACCTGCGCCGCTGGATTCGATGCGTGCGGCGTTATCCAGGCCATCGCTGAGGATCTGCGCCACGCTGCGTGCCCGCGCGCTGGACAGCTCGAAGTTGTCCTTGTACTTGAGCGAACGGATCGGCTGGTCGTCGGTATGCCCCACCACGATCACCCTACCCTGTACCTGGTTGAGCGCGGCGGTGATCTTGTGCAGCAGCGGGATTTCCCCCACGCTCACGTCGACGCCGCCGGAAGGAAACATGCCGGTGGCGGCAAGGCGCACCATTGCCTCGCCATCGGGTTTTTCGTCGACCGTCAGCAAGCCGGCTTGCTCTTCCGGTGCGAGCAATTGCTTGAGGCTCTTGCGCACCGGGTGCGGCTGCCGCGCGGTATCCGGCGGCGTGCCGTTTTCCAGGCCGATTTGCGCGAGCTGCCCGCTGATCGGCGAGGACAGTGCATTGAGGCGGGTGTAGAAGAACAAGAACGCGCCAAGCAGGATCACTGCGGCGAACGCGGCCACCACCCACAGCGGCACGTAGCGGATCAGTGGATTGCGGCGGTCTTCGATACCGCGCCAGTGCGGCGCCAGCTCGTCCGCCGGCTTGGCGCGCTGCGCCTGGATGCGCCGGTACAGGTCTTCCTGGATGTCGGCGAGCTTGGCGCGCCCGCCCGCCTCGATCTGGTAGCGGCCGGCGAAACCCAGCGCCAGGCAGATGTACATCAATTCGATTAAATCGATGTGCTTGGCGAAATCCGAGCACAGGCGCTCGAGAATCTGGAAAAACTTGGCGCCGCCGTAGGATTCGCTGTGGAAGGTCACCAACAGCGTTTTCTGCGCCCAGCCGCTGTGTTCGCCCCACGGCGAATTGAGCACGGCTTCGTCCAGCATCGTGCACAGCACGTAGCGCGCGGCAAGGATGGTTTGCTGCGCGATATTGGCCGCCTGGGCGATGGTTTCGAAGCGGCGCATCTGCGCGATGGCTTGTTCGCGCAGATGCATCGCATCCGGCGGCGCCACGCTGTGGCGCAGTTGCACGGCCAGCAGCAGCAAGGGGCTGGCCGCTTGCACCAGCGGATTGGGGCCGCCGTCTAGAAACTGGTTGATTTCCGCGGGCGGCGCATAGGGAGCCGGTGCGCGCGCGCCGGACGGCGGCGGCGCGGCCGGTGCTGGCGCCGGTGCGGAGCCATGCGGACGCACGATGGTGGCATCACGCATGTCGTCGTTGGGGCCGTTGTTCTGGCTCATGGGTCAATGCTCCGAACTTGGAGTTCGCCGAGATGCATGGCTTTACCTGCCGTCATTCCGGCGAAAGCCGGAATCCAGTTTGAATATGGCGTGCGTAGCACACCAAACTTTTTTAATTGTGTGCTCCCACCTCGCACTTGACTGGATTCCGGCTTTCGCCGGAATGACGATTCGGCTTGGAGTGGCCTTTACATAGGCGTCAATCATGTCCCGCCCCGAATCGCCCACAACTGCAGATCAAGCCCCGCGAATTCCTCGCCGAAGTGGAACGCGATGCCGCCGGACGTCTTCAACATCCGCCACATCTGCGAGTTCTTGTCGAATTCGAAATACAGAAAACCCGCGTTGTACGGAATCTGCCTCGGTGCCACCGGCATCGGCGCCACGGCGATGCCGGGCAACTGCAGGTTCACCAGGTCGCGGATTTTTTCCACCGGGCCGATTTTCGACTGCGCGGGCAGCTGGCGGCGCAGGTCTTCCGATTTCATGTCCGCCTTGGCGGCGAGCACGAAGGCGGCGGTATCGAGCAAGGTGAGGTCCGGCACCACCGCCACCCACACGCCGAACTTGCGCTGCTGCAGCGGGATCGGCGTGGCGGTCTGTTCCATCACGGCGCTCAGGCTGTTGCGCAACGCCATGATGACCGGGTCGAAACTCTCGCGCAGAAATTCGTGCCGGTAAGGCGGAAACGCCGGTGCGCGTTTGCTCGGCGCGGTAAAGGTCGCCAGTTCACCGGCCATGGCGACGGCGATGCGGTAAAGATCTTCCGGATGCGCAATCGGCGCGGAGGCCAGGTGCGCGATGAGGGGTTGATAGCGGTTCACCACTTGCAGCAAGAGAAAATCGGCGATTTCCGCTGCGCCGCCGCGATCGGTGACCGCCACGCGGCTGGCCAGCGCTTCGCCACGCTGATGCAGCAGGCCGAGCAATTCGGTCAGGAAGGTGACCAGCCGCGGCACCGCCTGGCAGGTTTGCCCGGTCGGCATGAACGCATCGTCCAGCACCACGCGGCGATCGGCGCGGCATTCCACGATGCGCGCCAGCGGGATCTGCGCCAGGCCTTCCATCGGCTGCGATTGCGGCAGCAGGCGGCTGCTCATGCCGCCGACTTCCAGCACGGTGAGCCCATCCATGCTGCCGGAGGCATCGCGCACTTCGGCTTCGCGCACGCGGAAGCGGAACAGCTTTTCCGGCGACGCTTCCGGGCGGCCGCTATCGGGTTGCGTGGGCGAGCGCAGCGGCAAGGTGAGGTAGACGGTCTGGTCGCGCCAGTTGGGGTCCACTTCCAGCGCGGGTGGCAGCGGGTCGTCGTTGGGCATGGAGAACGGCGTGCCGTCAGGAAACACACCGCGCGCACGCTTGATGCCGAGTTTGCCGATGGCCAGCAGGTCCGCTTCCAGTTCCAGTTCGTGGAAGCCCCAGGCGTAGGGCCGCAGCGCACCGGCGCGCACTTCCACGAAGCGTTCCAGGTAACGCTCCTGCTGCTGCAGGTGCTGGGGCCGCAGGAACAGGCCTTCGCTCCATACCACTTTGTTGTTTTGCGTCATGTATCGGGTCCGTCTGTCTTGCGGCTTTGTTTAGGCTCCCTCCCCTGCGTGCAGGGGAGGGTTGGGGTGGGGTAAGGCGAGCGAAGCGAGCGTCCGGCACGGCCGGACTGTGCTTGAGGCACGATTGAGCGTGATCGCGAGATTCGCTACACCCCACCCCAGCCCTCCCCTACTACACGTAGGGGAGGGAGCAGATCGCTGCGAACGCCAAGCTGCGTGGCTTGCGCAAATGCGATACGGACGCGCCTTCATTTGCGACGACTCCCCTTCAGCCGCGCCAATTGCTCCTCGTACGCCCGCGCAAACTCATCCCCGAACAAGCGCCGGAAGGTATCGTCCGGGTTCTTCACCAGGCCCTCGAAATGGTCGCGGTACTTGTCCCAGTACTTGCCCTTGACGCCGAACGCCACGCCGCCGCGCTTGCCGCCATCCACTTCGTTCTCGTAGCGATCCGGATTGAAATGCATCAGCAAGGCCTCGAAGCCTGCGCGCACGCCCGCGAGCATCGCCATCTGGTGCAGGCGGATATCCTCGAAGGCATCCTGGAACGCCGCGCTGCCGGATAGAAAACCGGGGTTGGGCGCAGCCAAAATCTTCTGCATCGCTTCGTCCGTACCGAGCGCGAATTTCAGCGGATTGTTTTCCGTGCGCTGGATGATCGTGACCGGCAGGCGGAAGGTGTTCTTGATCTCGGCACGGGCGCGCAGCACGTCCATCACGCCGTCGACCACGATGCGGAAGATTTGCTCCATGTCTTGCGGCAAGGCAGTGGCGGCTGCGGCTACCGGCGTCGGCGCGATGACGGGCGCGGGCACAGGCGATGCGACGATGGGTTCCGGCGCAGGCGGTGGCGCGGGCGCCGCGGCCGGCGGCGCGAAATCGCCCATCGTCAGATCCCAGTTTTCCGGCAGCGTGTTGGCCTGCTTGCGCACGTCGGTGGTCGGCGGCCGAAAGTGGTCGCTGATGCCGGGCGTGTGGTTCCAGCCGGGCGCGGGTGCCGGCTCCGCGGCGGGCGCGCCAAACGGCTCGTCCAGAAAGCTCAGCGGATCGAGGTCGGCGCGGGCCGGGGCGGTTTGCGGCACGCCCGGAATCAGGCTATCGATGGCAGACGCACGCGATGGCGCCGGCGCGGACGGCAGCGGATTGAGGAAATCGAAATCCAGCGGATCGCTGTTGAACGCCAGCGGCGGCGATGCTGGCGCCGGAGCCGGCATGGGATGCGGCGCGGGCGTGCCGATCTGCACGATGGTTTCGCTGTCCGCCTCCATGCGCACGGCGATCTCGAAAGTGTCGATCTGCAGGCGATCGCCGTGCTTCAACGCGGCCGGGTCGCCTTTGATCAGCGGCGAGCCGTTCAGCAGCATGCCGTTGGTGCTGCGGTCTTCGATGAAATAGATGCCGTTGAGATAGCGCACCATGGCGTGCACGCGCGACACGCCCGAGGCGCTCAGCACCCAGTCGCAATCCTCCGAGCGCCCGATGCTGCCGTCCTTCGCATGAAAACTCTTCTGGCTGCGACTGCCGAATTGCGCTGCCTGTTGGCCTTGCACGGCAAGCGTCAATGTCTGTGGCGTCGACATGTGAATCCCCTGCTCTAACGATTGCCGCTGCTGTTGAGCAAGCTCATCGCGCGCTCGATAAAGGCGGTGCGGCGTACTTCAAATTCTTCGCTGACCAGCGCGGCCATCAGGTTGATGGCGGCCACGGTGGCACGCGCGGTGAGGTGTTCCGGCGGCGGCACGGCTTGTTCCTGCGTGGCCGGCGCCAGGCTGCCGCCGGACCAGCCCGCCGCTGCGGCCAGCCACGCGCCCAGCGAGCGGTAGCCGCCGGCGTTGGCGAACTCGAAGGCGGCGCGGCGATTGTCTTCGTTCGGCTCGCGCACCCATTTTTCGGCCAGGGATGCGCCGGCCTTGTCCTCCAGGCCCAGCGGTTGTTCGCGTGCGCATTGCAGCAGCCAGGCCACGGCGTAGCGCTTGGGCAACAAGCGGGCCAGCAACTTGAGCGCATCCTGGGTATCGCCGGCGTCGAGCAGCGTCTGCACCGCCAATTGCGGCGCCATCTCCGGGCGCAGCCTGGCGCTGGCCAGGGCCGACAAGCCCATTTGCATCGAAGCCTGCGTAACGACCGACATCCAGTTCCCCTTTACTGATCCGTGTTACTGCGCTGCCGTTTACCCTTCGGCAATCCTTGTCCGCTTTCGAAATTCCCTGCCTCAGCCGGAACTTGCCGCCAGTACAGCACCGGCGTCATCCATCTACATCACCCGATCATGATGATCCCACCCGAGACCTGCGTCATCGCATCGCCGCTGGCGGTCACCATCGCGCCCTTGATGCTGGTCGACGCGCCGCCTTCCACATCCAACATCGCATCCGAGTGCACCTTCAGGCTGGCGCCGGCGCCGATGTCCATGGTGGCGCCCGCCTTGATGCCCACCTGCACCTGCCCTTCCACTTTCACCGAGGAATTGCCGGTAATGGTGACGTTGATGCCGGTGATCTGAATCTCGCCCGTGCTCTTGAGAATGATACTCGACGAGCCGGTGACCAGTTGAATCTCCGTGCCGGCCGTGAGCTTGAACACCTTGCCCACGTCCTGCGTGTCGTTGTTGTTGATGGTGTGGTGGCGATCGTTCTTGATGGTGACGGTTTCATCGTGGTCGATGGTGACCACGTGATCGTTTTCCACCTCTTCATGCATGTCTTTCTGCGCATGCATGAAGAAATCTTCGCTGCCTTTCTTGTCTTCGAAACGCAGCTCGTTGAAATCCGCAGCGCCACCGAGCAGGCTGCGGCTCTTGATGCCGCTTTGCGTCTTGTTGTCCGGCAGGCTGTAGGGCACGGCGTTGTCGCCGTTGTACACGCTGCCGATGATCAACGGACGGTCCGGGTCGCCTTCCAGGAAGCTCACCACCACTTCCTGGCCCACGCGCGGAATGCTGATGGCGCCCCAGTTCTTGCCGGCCCACGAGGTGGCCACGCGCACCGGGCAGGAACTCTTGGCGTTGGGTTTGTCCGGCTTGTTCCAATGGAAGGTGACCTGCACGCGGCCGTGCTCGTCCACCGCAATGTCTTCGTCGGTCTTGCTGCCGCAGACGACGGCGGTCTGCAGGCCCACGACGGTGGGTTTCACCGCAGTGGGCAGGCTGCGGAAGGCCTGGCTGCTCTCGATGGCTTGAAAGCTGCACTGGAACGAGGGCTCGCTGTCGCCGCCGCCCGACGCAGCGGCGGCGCCGGCCAGGTGGATGGTGGTACCGATGATCAGGTATTCGCGGTTGAACGCCTGGCGCGGGTAGTCGCTGAGCGTGAACAGGCCGCCGATTTCCACGCCCGGGGCCGCCGTGGTGCCGGTGTAGTGCGACCGCGCCACGGTCAGCGCCTCGGCGCGCACCTGCGCAAAATGCTGTCCCACGTCCGCCACCTGGTGCGCGCCCGGAAAATCGAACGCCACCACGCCGTTGGTGCCGGCGCTACCGTGGCCGTCGCTGGTGCCGGTGGACAGCAGCGAAGTCTTGGGCGCCATCGGGTCGTAATCGGTGAGCTGATACTTGGCCGAATCCATGCCGCGCGACGAGGCCCAGGTGGTGACGGTTGCCTCGCGCCGCAGCACGCTGTCGGTGTTGTGCAGATACGGCACGCGCGCAAAATCCTTGCCTACCGCATGCGCGCTGACGCTGTCGGCCAACACCATGGTGTGTTTGGTGGCGTCGTGCGTAAAGAAGTAATAGATGCCTTCCTGCTCCATCAGGCGGCTGATGAAGTTGAGGCAATCCTCGCGGTACTGCACGCAATACTCGCGCGAGGTGTAATTGCCGCTCAGGCTGACCTTCACATCGGTATAGCCGGCATCGCTCAGCACCGACTTCACGATGTCGGGCACCGTCATGTCGGTATAGATGCGGCAGTCCACCTTCTGGCCCAGCAGCCATGGCTTGGGCACCAGCCGCACGTCGTACTGCGCGTAGACCAGGCTGTCCACCGTCTCGACCCCGGTCTGCTGCGCCTCGCACACGATGCCGTTGAAGTAGCGCGTAAAGCCGTCCTCGGTGGCGATCTTCACCGTCATCGGCGTACCCAGCATGGCGCTGAGGTCGATGTTGGGGTCCTGGCTTTCAAACTGCAGATGGAAGGAGAACAGCCGCCCCAGACGCTCGTCCGCGGTCATGCTGCGAAACAGCAAGCCACTGACATTGGCGGAGGAAATGGTGATCTGGGCGGTCATGATGCGAATCTCCTCGGAGCCTGCCCGGCTCGATACGTTTCCATGGTGCACTCATGTCCGAGGGGCCCCACGCACCCAAACCGGCGGCGTAGCGGGTGGAACCTGCCGTGACTCCCCAATCCCCCCGAGGCGTAAAGTTTCGCTTAGTGGCGCGGGTTAATCCAGCGATTTTTTTAACGAAAAGTGCGACGGGAGGCACCGGGCTTCAGGCGTGCACGGGAGCGGCTGGGGGTTAAGAAAATTGAAATACTTGGGAGCCGTTTTGAGCGGCCTGCCGACCACGCCAACGCAGTCAACGATCTGCCACACCCCAACCGTCAAATCTAATCCAGCAGCGCAACTTCAACGCCCTCAGCATCCACCTTGACAACATCCGCACCCGTTACATTCTCGCCAAGCTCCTGACCGCTGGGGAACCTGGGGTAATTGACATTGTTCACAAAGCGATCGAAACGATGCTGTCCACACTGAGGGCAGCTGGGCATCGAAGCAAGAAATCGGCGAATTCTCTCTTCTGCATAGGCTTGATAACCCGAACCGCTTTCAGGGACATCCGCAGGCTTGGGTTCGTTCAAAATTGCGTCCTTGAGCGGGTTAACCCACACAATCGTGTTGCATGTAGCGCATTGAGCGCCAACAACCAGGCTATCGGCCCATGTGAAATACATTAGACCTTGATCTTCGCGCCCCCTGATCAAGGCGGGCTCAACACTGATCATTCTGGCGGGGACGAGGGACAATCTACGCAGCATTAATCAGCCTAACTTTGGCAATGACGACGCAATATCCCTGCTTGCTTACGGCAGCGGCGCACGTAAATACCTATGAAACCTTCGCCCACAAACCGGCAAATGGCGGATCAGGTTCTACTAGCCGCCACTTAGCGCCACACTTGCTGCATTGGTACCAGCGCTCAACCAGGCCAACATTCGAATAAGGCTTTTCAACCGGCACTGGCAAAAATTCAGGCATTGACTTGAGTTTTGCGACGAACGCATCGAAGTCGTTCCAACCGGCAAATGAGCTTGCCTGTCTTAGACCCAAACACTCACATTCCACGTTATTTAAAGCATCCATCATTGCAATGCGCCTCCGCCAATTGCCCAGTCCGCCTGGGGGCCACCTTCAATTATAAGCTGGCTTCCACCGCCCACCCATGTCCCTCCTTGCGAGCCAACTTCACCTATATGGATAACGGTGCCGGCGGGCAACTCCATCGTCGTGTATTGAGTTGCTTGGGCACTGAATGGCGTGCCCCGAATGTTACCCCACTCCGGCAACAACGCAGAATCGATACGTGTTTGTAGAGAGCCCGTCGGCTGGTCTAGAGACCAGAATGCACCTAATTCTCTTGACTGCCCAGGAGTCCACGCGCGATAAACCGTCAACGGTTGATCGAGCTGCATCGTTGCATAACGACCGCCAGAAAAAGTTCCTGGAAGGCCATTTACATCATCTCCCAGCGGGCCGGGCGTGAGCGCATCAGACTCGGAGAGAATCTTGCCCGGAACACGATCGACAATGTTTCGATACGGGGCGCCGGCAGTGGTGCCAGATACCTTGAGATTCTCCGGAGCCGCTTTATCTGGAACAGTCGAAGCCGCTGACTTCATCCGCCCCGACGCTCTCTTGACCGCTCTCGGTACGTCTTCTTCTGCTTGTTGTGCTCGGGGCTGCACTCTCGGCCGCAAACTCTCCTCCTTCAGCAACCTCTCCCTGTTATCCGCCAGCCAGTCCGCCATCTTCGTACCCAGGCGCTCGCTCTTGCGAACCGCCTGCATCAACGCTTCCTCGCTCTTGCCGCGCGTGAGATAAGCCACCATCGCCATAAGGATGGCGATGATCATCAACACGTGCCCGTCGGCGAAACGGTGCGCGGCCATGTCTTCGCCTTGGTGATAATCGGCGCTGTAGCGTGCGTCGGGGCGGTCGCTGTCGACCGGCCCCCAGGCCAGGCGGAAGCCTTGTACGTATAGGCGCAGTGCTGGCGGGATGGTGTTGACCAGCCCCTCCGCAAGCATTTGCAAGCCGAGGTAGATCAAGACCCAATCACCCACCACGCTCCCTGCTTCGGCACCGATGGCCGCACCGGGTATGGCGCCGAACCCGAAGGCCAACGAACCCAAGCCGGCGCCTACGGCCGTGCCAAGCACCACGCTTCCACCGTAGTAGAGCGCCATGTCCCGCACGGCGGAGAACAGGATCGGCCAGATGGCTTTCAGGTCGATGCCTTCCAGCTTCCGGCTCACCGTCTGGAAGGCGATGGGGCCGGATTTGGCCAGGGCCGAACGCAGGCGCATCACGCGGCTCTTGTAGCCGTAGACGGTCCGGTACAGGTCCCGTTCCGTTGCCTTGGCTTCGGCTTCCATACGCTGCTCGGCTCGTTGCAGCGAACTCCAGAAGCTATGCAGCCCTCCGTCGGACATCCCTTTCCCCTTTACGCCCTTTCGAGAAGGGCATCGCCTAGATAAACGCCAGAACCCTTACCGCGCTGCCGCGGGCGAAACATTAGCATGCGCATGCGCGCCTAACCAACGAGTCACGCAAGCTACGAACTACGAATCCGCACCGCCAGAGCGCTGCGCCAACACCACCCAGCCCATCACCGGCTGACCACCCTCTTTGCGCAACGTATCCGTGCCGATGCTGAGGCGCGAAAACCCCGTCGCCGCCACTACGCGCTCCACGTAACGGCGCGTGTGCTGGTAACGGCCGCTGGGCGAAAGCTCGACGCGGTCGTCTTCGCCCTGCGCCACTTCTACCGTGAAGGCCAGCCAACCACCTGGACGCAGCGCGGCGTGCGCCGCCGCCAGCACCTCCCGCAGCTCGCCGAAATACACCAGGGTGTCCGCGGAAACCACCACGTCATAAGCATCCGGATGCGCCTGCAGATAAGCGGTCAGTTCGGCCACCTCCAGCTCGTCGTAACCACCGCGCAGGCGCGCCTTGTCGACCATGCCGCCGGAAAGATCCACGCCAACCAAATGCCTTGCATAAGGGCGCAACAACGGCGCGCAAAGACCGGTCCCGCAGCCGGCATCCAGGATATGCAGATCGCCCACCGCACCCAGCAATATGGCGTTCAACGCTTCTGCCAGGACTTGTGGCGCGCGATAGCTCAAGTTCTTCAACAACTGCTCGTCGAAGCTGTCGGCAAAGGCGTCGAAGACTTCACGCACATAATCGTCGGCCGCCCGCAACGGGGCCTGGGCGCCGCCGCAAGCAGCGAGCATATGGCGCGGCACGGGGTGATCCGGATCGCGCGCCAGCCAGTCGCGATAGACCTGCGCGGCTTCGTCGAAGCGCTGCAGCGCATACAAGGACATGCCGAGCGATTCCAGCGCGCGCACGTTGCGCGCGTCCAGCTCATACGCAGTGCGGAAACATTCTACCGATTGCTCGACGTGCTCCCTGCTCTGCGCATGACTGCGCAGGAACATGCCCATCAAGTAATACCCTTGCGCAAACTTTGGCGCCTGCTGCAGCAGCTTGGCATACGCTTCGAAGGCTTCTTCCAGGCGCTCCTGCGCTTCCAGCACCACGGCCAGGTTGTTCTGCGCGTTGTAGTGCTGCGGGCCGCACGCCAACGCCTTGCGATAGCAACGCTCAGCATCGGCCAGCCTTCTGCATTCCTTGTGGATATTGCCCAAATTGTTATGCGCATCCGGGTGCCCGGGCGTGATCTTCAACGCTGCTTCGATCAGGCGCACGCCTTCGTCGCTGCGTCCGCGTTGATGGCAGAGCACGCCCAGGTAATGCATGGCATCGGGCTGGCCGGCACGCAGTTCGAGCACTTCGCCGTAGAGACGTTCGGCGGTGTCCAGGTCGCCGGCCTGGTGAGATTGCATGGCTTGTTTAAGTACGGGGCGATAGTCCGCCGTGGTTGTGGACTGTCGAACCTGCCTTTTGATCGGGTCCCGGCCCATGCTCAATCCAGCATGTCGATCGCCCGCCGGGCAATCACGGCGATAAAGTGAAACAATAATCCAAGCACGTATTCGATAAAGGCTACCGTCATGTTCGTAGTGGCGATGGCGGCACGCCCCATGAAGCGCAAGGATGCGTTCATCAGGTTGCGGATGGCTTCGGCGATCTCGATGGACAGCAGCGCGCCGCTATAGAGCAGCCGCGCGAGGCCGTCGAGCAGGGTCGCACCCGCAAACAACTGCAAGCCAACGCTTCTGCCTATCTGCTTTACGATCCAATCAAGCGCGGAAAGAATCATGCGCAATGCCATGGCGGACATCATCACGAAATGCCCCTTGTCTTTCGAGGCTTCCGCAAGCCACTCACTGGCCGCTTCAAAACTGTTGTGCTTGGGCAAAATCACCGGCAGCGACGCCCACGTGCAGCCCGCCACCGATTTTCGGTACGAGGGCATCAGATGCGAGGGAACGCTGACCAACGTCCCCGCACCTTTCAACCGGTAGGCGTTGCTGCCGTAAGGTATGTGCGTATAGGGGAACGGAGGCACCATAGGTACCGGGTCGGTATCGTGGTAGGCGCGGTAGATGTTTCCCGCACCAAGCGTGGAAGTCAGGTATTGAGCGTGCTCTTCCACGCCGCAGCGCGGAGCGCCGAACGTATAGAGCTTCATGGAGCAACCCATGTTGCTCAGGCTGTCGGCAATCAAGGTGGCCATCGCGCCGCCAAGGCTGTGGCCCACCACGTGCAATGTCGAGGGATTGCGGCCACGCAATTGCTGCTGGATTTGCGGCAATACGGACTGCGCACCTCGCCAGAAACCCACATGCACGGGGTAACCGCTGGGCCCGATCACCGCGCCGAATCGAAAATTGCTGAGCCAGTCGGGTCCACTATCGGTGCCGCGCACGGCAATCAGGCATTCGCCCTGGCGCGCGCCTTGTCCCCATGCCACATAACCGAACCCGGAGCGCTTTTGCACGACGGCGCCGGTAGCCCCAACCAGGCGCTTGCCGGCAAGCACGTCGAAGCCTTCGCTTGCGGTCGGCATCAACGTCCACGCAGTGCGCATATCGGTCGACGTGCGCAACGCATAAGTGCTGCTGGCAATCTCCGCCACTTGCGGCGGTGAAATCTCCATGGCCATGGTCTATGTCATCCCCTGAAAAATTGAAAGGTTAGCTTTCAAACTGCCTTGCAGATGCCGTAGTGCGTGCCTTCGCGATCAGGCTGGCGAGTCAGCTCACACACGAGGTTCAACGGACGGCCGTCAAGCTCCGTATTTGCTTCGTAGCTGTCTTTGCCGTGCATCCAGGCCGTGTATTCAACGCCCTGGTATTTGATAACGATGGATTGATTCACCATCGGCTGAGTCGGCAGCCAGCGGTGCATAAATCCCCGCTTGCGCTCAAGCGGCGGCAACGCGAACCGACCCTTTTCATCGGTGGTGGCGTGCTGGACTGGGTTATCCGCTTCGTTTTCAGACCATTCGGCTTTCTGGACCAGCTCGGCGCCCTGCACCGGCTGACCGTCTTTCAGCACCGTGCCGTGGACTTCCGAAAAGAGAACCCAACGATCCGACGTACCCATAGCGCATCCCTCTGACAAGCTGGACAACAAAGAAATTACAACGGCAAATATGACAGTACGCAGCATGAGGCGCCGCTTTTTACGAGACCTTCGGCGCCAAAAATTCGATTTGACCCAGACCGACCTTCCCTCGCCGCTAGCCATGTTGCATCACCCGACATATGCCATAGTGCTTGCCTTCGTAGTCAGGCTTTTGAGTCAGCTCGCAAACCAACCAGATAGGTTTGCCATCGAGTTCCGTATTCG
>Ga0209026_1000830_pt1 | contig 16352 bp, 14 predicted proteins | sample AraplaCL_Col_mCL_FD_184262 | JGI IMG/M metagenome (GOLD analysis project Ga0209026, IMG submission 184262) | Arabidopsis root microbial communities from the University of North Carolina, USA - plate scrape CL_Col_mCL (SPAdes) (version 2) | ecosystem: Host-associated > Plants > Roots >... | reverse complement strand
CCTTCAGGCCCAGCTGGCCTGCGCGGATGGCGGCGTTGTAGCCGCCGGGGCCGCCGCCGATGATGATGACGTCGTAGGTGGGGGTATCAGCCATTGTGCGCCTGCGCCTTACAGATGGCGGGCAACCTAGGCATGGAAAGCCCTAGGTCAACCGGCCAGGGGCAGACTTTTGCTCAGACCTCGAGCCAGGCGTCCTCAGGCTCGGCCACGGCGACCGTTGCGCCGGCCGCGAGGATGCGGTCGATCCGCTCCAGCAAGGCCGCGCCGCTGTAGGGCTTGGCCAGTCCGCCGCACACGCCATAGGCGCCCGCGGCCTCGGCGTCCTCGTCGGTCAGGCCCCGTCCGGTCAGCAGCACGGGGACCGGAGCCTCGCCCAAGGCTTCCAGGATCTGCAGGCTGGCCATGGCCGGCAGGTGCCGTTCCAGCACCACGGCGTGCACGTCGCCGGCCTCCAGGATCGCCAGGGCAGCGACGGCGTCACGGACGGCCACGGCGTCATAGCCGGCGACCTCCAGACGGATCTGGGCCATTTCGAGGGTGGTGCGGTCGTGATCGACGATCAGGACGCGGCGGGTCGGCGGCATGTCGAAGGGCGTCATGATGTCTTTCAGAACAGGTCCACTTCGCCGGGATCGACGTCGTCGCTGGGGGGCACGGGCTTGCCCAGCCCCTCGCCGATGCGCTCGGCCAGGGCGCCCAGGGTCAGGCCCGCCAGGGCGCCGTCCACCGGAGCGGCGGCGTCGGCGGGCGTCGCGAAGCTCATGGTGCGGGCGAAGCCGGCCAGGCCCGTCAGGTGCTGGGCCAGCAGGTCCACGCCGTGCAGGCTCTCGGTCAGGACCTGGCGCTCGGCGGTCGGCAGCCGGTCCATGAACTCGCCCAGGATCTTGTCCAGGCGGATGCAGCGCGCGGCCGCCAGTTCGATCTCACCGGAGAGGACGTCCAGCGTCAGACCCACGGTGGGGGCGAAGGCGTCGCTCGCGATCGGCGCGGTCATGCGGAAGGTCCCTGTTTCCCAAGGAGTTTTCCCAGGCGAGACCTAAGCATTGGTGAATTGTGGGAAACGCTGTTCGCCCTCGCCCTCGGGCGCAGAGGCGGGGTGCGGCGATCCGTCTCGGGCCGCCGCACCATTATCTCTTGGTCGGACGTCCGATCAGACGTCCAGCAGCAGGCGCTGCGGATCTTCGATGGCTTCCTTGACGTGGACCAGGAAGGTCACGGCGCCCTTGCCGTCGACGATCCGGTGGTCGTAGCTCAGGGCCAGGTACATCATCGGCCGGATCACGATCTGGCCGTTCACCACCATCGGGCGGTCCTGGATCTTGTGCATGCCCAGGATGCCGGACTGCGGCGGATTCAGGATCGGCGTCGACATCAGCGAGCCGTAGATGCCACCGTTCGAAATGGTGAAGGTGCCACCCTGCAGGTCGTCCATCGAGAGCTGGCCGTCCCGGGCCTTCTTGCCCAGATTGCCGATCTCCTTCTCGATGCCGGCCAGGCTCATCTCGTCGGCGTCGCGGACCACTGGCGTCACCAGGCCTTTCTCGGTGCCGACGGCGACCGAGATGTCGTAGTGGTTCTTGTAGATGACGTCCGTGCCGTCGATCTCGGCGTTGACGTCCGGCACCTGCTTCAGGCCGTGGATCACCGCCTTCACGAAGAAGGACATGAAGCCCAGCTTCACGCCGTGCTTCTTCTCGAACACGTCCTTGTAGGCGTTCCGCAGCGCCATGACCTCGGTCATGTCCACCTCGTTGAAGGTGGTCAGCATCGCGGCGCTGTTCTGGGCTTCCTTCAGCCGGCGCGCGATCGTCTGGCGCAGGCGGGTCATCTTCACCCGCTCTTCGCGCTCGTGGATGGCGCGCGGGGCCGAGGGGGCCGCCGGCGCGGCCGGAGCCGCGGCGCGGGCTTCCAGGGCGGCCAGGGCGTCGCCCTTGGTCACCCGGCCGTCCTTGCCGGTGCCGGCGATCGCGGCGGGGTTCAGGTTGTTCTCGGCGGCCACGCGCTGGGCGGACGGCGCCAGGATCGGCTCGGCGGCGGCCTTGGCCGGAGCCGGCGCGGGGGCCGGCTTCGGCGCTTCAGCCTTCGGAGCCTCGGCCTTGGGGGCCTCAGCCTTGGGCGCCGCGGCGGCGGCGGCGCCTTCGCTGATCTTGCCCAGGATCGCGCCCGGCTCGACCGTGGCGCCTTCCTCGGCGGTGATCTCGGCAAGCACGCCGTCCGAAGGGGCAGCCACTTCCAGGCTCACCTTGTCGGTTTCCAGCTCCACCAGGATCTCGTCCTTGCGGACCGCATCGCCGGCCTTTTTCGCCCAGCGCGCCACCGTTGCTTCGGTGACGGACTCACCGAGGGCGGGGGTCATGATGTCGGCCATTGGGGGGCAGGCTCCTTGGGTCTCAGACACAAACAGAAGTGGGGATTAGCGGAAAAACTAGGCGAAGGCTTCCGTTAGGAAAGCTTCGAGCTCTTTCAGGTGGCGGCTCATCAGGCCGGCGGCAGTGGACGCCGAGGCCGGGCGACCCACGTACCGGGCGCGTTTGGCCTTCACGTTCATGCGCTCCAGCGTCAGTTCCAGCCACGGATCGACGAACTGCCAGCCACCCATGTTCTTGGGCTCTTCCTGAACCCAGATCAGGTCCGCGTTCTTGAAGCGCTTCAGCTCGTTGGTCAGCGACTTCAGCGGCCACGGATAGAACTGTTCCAGGCGCAGGATGTAGACGTCGTCGCGGCCGGTCTTGGCGCGCTGTTCGACCAGGTCGAAGTAGACCTTGCCCGAGCAGACGATGACCCGCTTGATCTTGTCGTCGGCCTGCAGGGTGATGCCGCCCACGTCGCAGCCCGCCTCGGCCCCGTCGATCATCACGCGGTGGAAGCCCGTGCCCTCGGCCATGTCGGCGATGGTCGAGACGGCGCGCTTGTGGCGCAGCAGGCTCTTGGGCGTCATGACGATCAGCGGCTTGCGGTATTCCCGCAGCAGCTGGCGGCGCAGGGCGTGGAAGTAGTTGGCCGGGGTGGTGCAGTTCACCACCTGCATGTTGTCTTCGGCGCACAGCTGCAGGAAGCGCTCGAGGCGGGCCGACGAGTGCTCGGGACCCTGACCTTCGTAGCCGTGCGGCAGCAGCATGACGAGGCCGCTCATCCGCAGCCACTTGCGCTCGCCCGAGCTGATGAACTGGTCGATCACCACCTGGGCGCCGTTCACGAAGTCGCCGAACTGGCCTTCCCACATCGTGAGGGTGTCGGGATCGGTCAGCGAGAAGCCGTACTCGAAGCCCAGCACCGCCTCTTCCGACAGCGCCGAGTCCAGGACCTCGAAGTGGGCCTGGTTCGGGCCCAGGTTGCGGAGCGGGAAGTAAACTTCCTCGGTCTTCTGGTCGATGACGCCCGAGTGACGCTGGCTGAAGGTGCCGCGCACGCTGTCCTGGCCGGACAGGCGGACGGGATAGCCCTGGTCCAGCAGGCTGCCGAAGGCCAGGGACTCGGCGGTCGCCCAGTCCAGGCCCTCGCCGGCTTCGATCGCCTCGCGGCGGCCGGTGATGACGCGCTCGACCGTCTTGTGGACGGTGACCCGCTCGGGGATCGAGGTCAGCTTGCGGCCCAGGTCCAGCAGCTTCTGCTTCGGCACGCCGGTGGCGAAGCGCTCATCGCCGGTGGGCAGCTTCAGGCCCGACCACTTGCCGTCCAGCCAGTCGGCCTTGTTGGCCTTGTACTGCTTGCCGGACTCGAACTCCTCGTCGAGGAACTTGTCGAACTCGGCCACCCAGCCGTCCACGTCGGACTGGCTGCAGACGCCCTCGGCCACCAGGCGGCTGGCGTACAGGTCGCGAACCGAGGGGTGGTTCTTGATCTTCGCGTACATCAGCGGCTGGGTCATCGTGGGGTCGTCCCCCTCGTTGTGACCGAAGCGCCGGTAGCAGAACATGTCGAGCACCACGTCCTTGCCGAACAGCTGGCGGTACTCGGTGCCGACCTTGGCCGCGAAGACCACGGCTTCCGGGTCGTCGCCGTTCACGTGGAAGATCGGGGTTTCGACCATCAGGGCCACGTCGGTCGGATAGGGCGACGAGCGGCTGTTCTTGGGGCTGGTGGTGAAACCGATCTGGTTGTTGACCACGAAGTGCATGGTCCCACCCACGCCGTAGCCGCGCAGGCCCGACAGGGCGAAGCACTCCGCGACAACGCCCTGGCCGGCGAAGGCCGCATCGCCGTGCAGCAGCAGCGGCATCACGTGGCCGCGGCCGCTGGCGGGCTGTTCGCGCAGGGTGAAGGCCTGCTTGGCGCGCACCTTGCCGATGACGACCGGGTTGACGATTTCCAGGTGGCTGGGGTTGGCGGTGAGCGACAGGTGGACGCTGTTGCCGTCGAACTCACGGTCCGACGAGGCGCCCAGGTGGTACTTCACGTCGCCCGAGCCCTGCACGTCGGAGGGCACGGCCGAGCCGCCTTGGAATTCGTGGAAGATGATGTGGTACGGCTTGCCCATCACGGCGGCCAGCACGTTCAGGCGCCCGCGGTGCGGCATGCCCAGGACGATGTCCTTCACGCCCATGGCGCCGCCGCGCTTGATGATCTGCTCCAGCGCCGGGACCATCGCCTCGCCGCCGTCCAGGCCGAAGCGCTTGGTGCCGGGGAAGCGGCGATGCAGGAACTGTTCGAAGCCTTGCGTCTCGATCAGCTTCTTCAGGATGGCGACCTTGCCCTCCTTGGTGAAGACGATCTCCTTGTCGCGGCCTTCGATCCGCTCCTGCAGCCAGGCCTTCTCCTTGGGATCGGAGACATGCATGTACTGCACGCCGACGTTGCCGCAGTAGGTGCGGCGCAGGATCTCGAGGATCTCGCGGATGCTGGCCGTCTCCAGGCCCAGCACGAAGTCGAGGAAGATCGGGCGGTCGAAGTCGGCCTCGGCGAAGCCGTAGGTGGCCGGATCCAGTTCCGAAGCGTCGCCCGGCGTGGCGGCGATGCCCAGCGGGTCCAGGTTGGCCTTCAGGTGGCCGCGCATCCGGTAGGCGCGGATCATCATGATGGCGCGCAGGCTGTCCAGGGTCGCGGCGCGGACCTGGTCGACCGAGGCGGTCGGCTTCTTTTCCTCGATCGCCTTGCCGAGCTTGGCTTCCACCGCCGGCCACAGGCCGTCGATGGCGCTCATCCAGTCGGGACGCGCGATCGGGGTTTCGGACTTGGTCCAGGCGGGCTTGCCGGCGGCGCGGACCACGTCCGACTTGCCGTCCATCAGCGAGGCGAAGAACGCCTGCCAGGAGGGGGCGACCGAGTTCGGGTCGGCCGCCCACTTCGCGTACAGGTCCTCAACGAAGGCCGCATTGCCGCCGTAGAGGAATGAAGTCTCGGCCATCACTTCGTTGATCAGGCCCGCGTCGTCCGCCATGTCCCTCGCCTTCCGGGGGCGGGCCCACGGACTTCGGAAGAAGGAGCCGAGCGCGGACCGCCCAATACGAATGTGTGGCGCTTACGCGCCCTTGAGCACTTCCAGCAGGGTGGTCCCGAGGGCCGCCGGAGACGGCGACACGCGGATGCCCGCTGCTTCCATCGCGGCGATCTTGTCCTCGGCGCCGCCCTTGCCGCCCGAGATGATCGCACCCGCGTGACCCATCCGCCGCCCGGGAGGGGCGGTGCGTCCCGCGATGAAGCCGACCATAGGCTTCTTGATTGCTGAATTCTTGATGAATTCAGCGGCGTCTTCCTCGGCCGAGCCCCCGATTTCGCCGATCATGATGATCGACTCGGTCTCCGGGTCCTTCAGGAACATGTCGAGCATGTCGATGAACTCGGTGCCCTTCACGGGGTCGCCGCCGATCCCGACGGCCGTCGACTGGCCAAGGCCCGCCTGCGTCGTCTGGAACACGGCCTCATAGGTAAGGGTGCCGGAGCGCGAAACAACGCCCACCGAGCCCCTCTTGAAGATGTTCCCCGGCATGATGCCGATCTTGCATTCGTTGGGCGTCAGGACGCCCGGGCAGTTCGGGCCGATCAGGCGCGACTTCGAACCACTGAGCGAGCGCTTCACCTTGACCATGTCGGCCACCGGGATGCCCTCGGTGATGCAGATGATCAGCGGGACTTCGGCGTCGATGGCTTCCAGGATCGAGTCCGCGGCGAAGGGCGGCGGGACATAGATCACCGAGGCGTCGGCGCCTTCCTGCTTCACGGCTTCGGCGACGGTGTCGAAGACGGGCAGGCCGATGTGGGTCGTGCCGCCTTTGCCGGGCGTCACGCCGCCGACCATCTTGGTCCCGTAGGCGACAGCCTGTTCCGAGTGGAACGTGCCCTGGGCGCCGGTGATGCCCTGGCAGATGACGCGGGTGTTCTTGTTGATCAGGATCGACATGACTTACTTCGCGCCCCGCACGGCTTTCACGATCTTTTCCGCGCCGTCCGAGAGATCGTTGGCCGCGATCACGTCCAGGCCGCTCTCGTTGATGATCTTCTTGCCCAGCTCGGCGTTGGTGCCTTCAAGGCGCACGACCAGCGGCACCTTCAGACCCACCTGCTTCACCGCGGCGATGACGCCGTTGGCCAGGATATCGCAGCGGGCGATGCCGCCGAAGATATTGACCAGGATGCCCTTCACGTTCGGGTCGGCGATGATGATCTTGAACGCCGCCGTCACCTTGGCTTCGTCGGCGCCGCCGCCGACGTCCAGGAAGTTGGCCGGCTCGGCGCCGTACAGCTTGATGATGTCCATGGTGGCCATGGCCAGGCCGGCGCCGTTGACCATGCAGCCGATCTCGCCGTCCAGGGCGATGTAGCTGAGGTCGAACTTCGAGGCCTCGATTTCCTTGGGGTCTTCCTCGGTCTCGTCGCGCAGAGCGACGACGTCCGGGTGACGGTAGAGCGCGTTCGAGTCGAACGAGACCTTGGCGTCCAGCACCCGCAGCTGGTCGTCGGCGGTGACGATCAGCGGGTTCACCTCCAGCATCGCCATGTCCTTGGCGACGAAGGCGGCATACAGCTGGCTCAGCAGCTTGGCGGCCTGCTTGGCCAGGTCGCCCTTCAGGCCCAGGGCGCCCGAAAGCGCGCGGCCGTGATGCGGGAAGACGCCGGTCGCCGGGTCGATGGAGAAGGTGACGATCTTGTCGGGGGTCGAGTGCGCGACCTCCTCGATGTCCATGCCGCCTTCGGTGGAGGCCACGACCGAGACCCGGCTCGTTTCGCGGTCGACCAGCAGCGACAGGTAGAATTCCTTGGCGATGGCGGCGCCTTCCTCGATGTAGAGGCGGTTCACCTGCTTGCCCTTCGGCCCGGTCTGGTGCGTCACCAGCACCCGGCCCAGCATCTCCTCGGCGTTGGTCTTCACGTCCTCGGCCGACTTGACGACGCGGACGCCGCCCTTGGCGTCGGGGCCGAGGCCCTCGAACTTGCCCTTGCCGCGCCCGCCGGCGTGGATCTGCGACTTCACCACGAAGACCGGTCCGCCCAGCTTCTTGGCGGCCTCGACGGCCTCGTCGACGGAGAAGGCGGCATAGCCGCGCGGGACCGCAACGCCGAACTCCGCGAGGACGGCTTTGGCTTGGTGTTCGTGGATGTTCATGTGGCCTTGGGGGCGACTGCTGGGGGAACCCGCCTTCGTTGGCGGGTGAGGCGGCTTATAGGCGCCGCCTCAGGCGATGACAACCGCGTGAGCGGTCCAAAACGCGCGATGGCGCCTCTAGGTCATCCCGTCTTGCCGACCGTGGCCGTCGCCCGCCGTTCCAGCTTGCCCCAGCCGACCCGCGCCCCGTGCGCCGCCGCGTCGATCGACTTCACGACCACGTAGTACATCAGCTGGCGATACCCGAACCGCTGGACCGGCATCCAGATCAGGTCGCCCCAGGGCGCACGCCGCTCCAGCGCCATGCCGATCGCCCCCGCCGAGAGGTCCAGCATCACGAAGGCCGCCCAGTAGGCCAGCGAGCGGGTCAGGTCATCGGGCGACCATTCCACCGGGTGGAAGAAGAAGGCGTAGGCCGCGGAGATCAGGCTCCAGATCACCGCCAGGTCCACCAGCGGCGCGATGGCCGTCAGCACGATCTGGAACAGCCAGATCTGCGGCAGGGCCACGAAACCCAGCACCGGGCGCTTGAGGCTGAACAGCGCCGAACGATGCTTCCATAGGCACTGCAGCGTACCAAACGACCAGCGGAAGCGCTGCTTCAGCAGGCCCGACACCGTCTCCGGCGCCTCGGTGTAGGCCCGCGCCTCGGGGTCGAACCGCACCTTCCAGCCCGCCCGCTGGATCGCCAGCGTCAGGTCCTGGTCTTCGGCCAGGGTATCGGCCGGATAGCCGCCCTGCTCGTTCAGCGCGGCCCGCCGCCAGGCGCCCACCGCCCCCGGCACCACGGTCACCGCGCCCAGGGCCGCCAGCGCCCGGCGCTCCAGGTTCTGGGCCGTCACATATTCCAGCGCCTGCCAGCGGGTGATCAGGTTGCGCCGGTTGCCGACGATGGCGTTGCCCGCCACCGCGCCCACGGCCGGGTCGTCGAACCAGCGGACCAGCTGGGCCAGGGTGTCCGGCGGGAACAGGGTGTCGGCGTCCAGCGCCACCACGATCTCGCCGCTCGCCGCGGCCAGGCCACGGTTCAGCGCCCGCGCCTTGCCGCCGTTCTCGAAGGTCATGAGCGTCACCCGCCGCTCGTCGGCGAACGCCTTGGCGACGATCTCGGACGTGGCGTCGCGCGAGCCGTCGTCCAGCACCAGCACCTCGATGTTGGTCCAGTGCGAGGCCAGGATCCGCCGCACCGACGCCTCGATCACCTTTTCCTCGTTGAAGCAGGGGATCAGCACGCTGATCAGCGGCCCGCTCGACGGATCTGGCATCGCAGGGGTCTTCAGGCGCGCGCTGTGCACAACCGCCAGCACCGCCAGGAACGCCAGCCGCCCGACGCCCAACGCAATGGCGGCGGTGAACAGCACGCCCAGCACGTCGTCGACGGTCCGCAGGAAGCCGAAGCCGACACGGTCGATCATCAGCTCCACCGAGCCCCGGTCGGTGGCCGGCATGACCTGAGCCGGCGTCATTCCCGCCAGCTCGCCCACCGTCACCAGGCGGTAGCCATGGGCGCGGATGGCGTCGATCAGCGCCGGCAGCGCCTCGACCGTCCGGCTGCGGTCGCCGCCACTGTCGTGCAGCAGCACCACCTGGCCCGGCCGCACCGTGTCGGCCAGGCGCGAGATCGTGGTGTCGACGATGTGCCGCGGGTCCGGCTTCTTCCAGTCGTCCGGATCGATCCGCAGGCCGACGGCGATGTAGTCCTGGGCCTGGCCCGCCAGCAGAGGGGCCACTTCCTGCGGCGTCGACGGCTCGGCGTCGCCGAAATAGGGCGGGCGGAACAGGCGCATCGAGCGGCCGGTGAGGGTCTCGAACAGCCGCTGGGTCGCCGACAGCTCGATGGCCGTCTCGGCCACCGGCACTTCGCCGATGTTGGGATGCGTCCAGGTGTGGTTGCCCACGTTGTGGCCCTCGTCCACCTCACGCTGAACCAGATCCGGGTTCTCGGACATGTTCTTGCCGATGACGAAGAAGGTCGCCGGCGCGCGCTTCTCCTTCAGGATGTCCAGGATCTTGGGCGTCCAGCGCCGGTCGGGGCCGTCGTCGAAGGTCAGGGCCACCAGCCCCGGCCGCGCGCCATAGCGTTCGATCACATAGGACGTGGGCATGACGTCGTAGGTCGAGCCCGAGACCAGGCCCGTCGCGGGATCGATCTGCACCGTCCGGTGACCGGCCCGCGGGGTATTGGTCACCGCCAGCACCTCGCCCGTGCCGTCGAAATTCACATCCTGGCCGGGACTGAGGCTCGCCAGCCCCTCGGACTTCACGCCACCGTACGGGTGGCGCAGCAGGGTCCAGCTCAGCGGGTCCTCGCCGCCCATCCGCCACAGCGCATAGCCCAGCGGCCGGAAGCTGTCCGACACCCGCAGCTGGTTGTGCAGCGTCAGCGCGTCCAGGAACCAGATTTCATGCCGGCGGCCCGTGTCGTCGGCATAGGCGAACGTCGGATTGAGCGAGGCCGGATCCATGGCCGGGACCGCGCCGCTGTCGTGGGCGATCTGGGTGGCCTCGGTGTAGGTCACCGCATTGGCCACGCCCGCCTTGCCCTTCTCAGGCAGGGTCCAGTCGTAGCCGTAGGCGCCCAGGGCGACGATGGTGCGCTGCGGGTCCAGCATGGCCATGGCCCGCGCCAGGTGCGTCTGGAACCAGTCCTGGCCGGCGGGCGGGCCGGGATCGCCCCCGCCCCAATGCTGGTCGTAGGCCATCAGGATCAGGGCGTCGGACGAGGCCTCCAGCCGCTTCAGCGGCCAGGACTCGTCGTCGAACGGCGCGGTGACCCACACTTCGCGGCCGATCGCGTCCAGCGCCTTGCGCGCCTGAGCGACGAAGCCCGGGTAGGCGGCGACGCCGGCGGGCGACAGGTTCTCCAGGTCGAAGACATAGCCCGAGAAGCCCTGTGACTTCGCCAGGGCCACCAGCTGGTCGATCATCGCCTTGCGCGCCGTCGGGCTGGCCAGCAGCCGGTCGGCGGAGGGGCCATCCCAGATGCCGTCCTTGGCGTTGTAGATCCCCGGCATCAGCGACGGCTTGCTCTTCGAGGCGGCGATGATCGCCCGCGCCTCGGCGTCCTTGGTCACGTCCAGCTTGCCGTCCTTGGTCAGGCCGATCCACTGGGGCGAGACGACGTCCAGCTGGTCCACATGCGCCCGCAGCGACGAGCGTGAGGTCTCGTCCCACGACACGTAGAAGCCGATCGCGAGGGGCCGGGCCGGGCCGGCCTTGTCGAGGTTCTTGGGGTGCGGGACCTTCGTCCAGGCGTGCCGGCCCTTCAGCTTGGGCGCCGTCTCCACGTGCAGGGCGCGCAGCACATGCGGGTCCTTGAGCGTGACGCCCGGCAGTCGCGGCGCGAAGGCCAGGGTGGCGAAGAAGCCGGCCCCCACCAGCAGCACCAGGGCGATCAGCAAGCCGGAGGCCAGGCGAACCCAGCGGGAGCGGCGGCCGCTGGGGTCGTGGAAGATCAGGTCGTCGGCCATGGACGTATCAAAGGCTCAGCTTGGGTGCGCGGGCTACTGCGCCCCGACTGAGGCCGTTTCCGGGCGAACCACATCACCCCAGGAACATCATCCAGAGCGTACGACCCGGGATCAGGGCGATGAACAGGTTGATGGCGAAGCCGCCGTAGAACAAGCCCATCATGGTGCGGCGATGGCGCGCAACGTTGTGGCGCTTGGCCCACATCACCGCCAGCGGCAGCACCAGCAGCACCCAGCCGGTGAAGAGGTGCAGGATCGACCACTTGCCGTGGTTCAGGCTGGTGATGAACAGGGTCGCGCCGGCGGTTACCGACACCAGGCTGACCCACACCCAGCCGGCCACCCGGTGAAAGGTGCGACCCTTGCGCACGGTCATCAGCACCGCGCCCAGGACCAGCGCCGCCAGGGCGGTGAGCAGGTGGATCTTGATGGCCGGGCTCAGCGCGTTCCACAGCGCCATGTCCGGCGCGTGCAGCCGCGCCGACTGCGCGATCGCGAACAGGCTGGCCCAGGCGCCTTTCAGCGACAGGCCGACGATCACGGCGACCGCGGCCATGGTCATCGCGAAGTACCTGGGGAAGCTCATGGGCTTCCGGGCCGGCGTTTGCGAAACAGACGACATCCTTTATCTCCGAACTTGCAGGCGGGCGTTGCGGGCCGCGCTTTCTTGGATCGGATGGATGAGGCACGCCGGATCGACGGGCGAGCGGGGTTACGCCGGATGACGGCGCCGCTTCGCGAAACGCCGGGGCCTGCCGTTCGCGCTTCGTCAACGGCGCGGGAGGTGTGGATCTTCGTCCGCCGGGCGCTGTTCCCCGCCGTCGTCGTCGGCGGCTTCCTGGCCTTCATCGGCGGCTTCCAGTCCAGCGGCATGCCGCTGCTGCTGCGCCTGCCGTTCATGGCCGGCATCTCGTTCGTGGCGACGTCCCTGGGGATGCTTGTCTTCCGGGCGGTCCTGCAGATCCCCTGGGCCAAGGACGTCTACTGGCGCGCCGGCCTGGTCTCGGCCGTGCTGATGTTCCTGCCGATGGGACTGTTCGTCTGGACCGTGGTGCGGCTGGTGACCCCGCCGATGCACAAGCCCGCGGTCGCCGACATCCCGCAGTTCATGGTGATCTCGCTGGCGACATCGCTGTTCTTCTGCCTGCTGGTGGCCTGGATGCGCCGGAACGTGACGCATCCCGAGACCCATGCCCTGCCGACACCGCCCAAGTTCCTGGATCGCCTGCCGCTGAAGCTGCGCGGCGCCGAGGTCTGGGCGGTCGAGGCCGAGGACCACTACCTGCGCCTGCACACCTCGAAGGGGCAGGACCTGATCCTGCTGCGCCTGGCCGACGCCATCGCCGAGTTGGAGGGGATCGAAGGCGCCCAGGTCCACCGCTCGTGGTGGGTCGCCCGCGACGCCATCACCGACGCCAAGCGCGGCGACGGCCGCGCTGTACTGACGCTCAAGGACGGCGCCGAGGTTCCCGTCAGCCGGACCTACGCCGGCGAACTGCGGGCCAAGGGCTGGATCTAGCGCCGCCGCGCCAGCCATTCCTCGCGGCTCTGGCCCCAGCAATCCACGGCCACGTTCATCGGCGGCGGCAGCACCGCCTGGCGCAGGATGCGTGAGCCCAGGCGCTGGGCGACCTTTTGCGAGTTCACATTGGCGGCCTCGATGGTGTGGATCACCTCGGTCCAGCCCTGCGTGGCGAACGCCCAGTCGATGGCCGCAGTCGCCGCCTCGGTCGCATAGCCCGCGCCCCAGGCGTCGCGCACGATGCCCCAGCCCACTTCGGGGCCCGGCCAGCCCTCGGGCTGCCACGGCCCCACGCGGCCCACCCAGCGCCCGGTAGGCTTCTCGATCACCGAGAACATGGAATAGCCGCGGGTGAACCAGCCGCCGGCCATCACGCTCATGATCCGCCAGGCGCCGATACGATCCTGCTTGCCGCCGATGTAGCGCGCCGCTTCCTCGTCGGCGCAGAACGCCGCCCAGGCATCGAAATCGCCCGGCTGGGGCGCCCGCAGAATGAGGCGTTCTGTCTCAAGAGTGGGGATTTCCAACGGCGCCATTTTGCCTCAATCTGGAGTTGGGAGAGAGTTCGAGCTGGGGACGAGCTTTGACGGCGCACGCGCCGCGGCCGGCCCCTGCCCCGTGCGTCGAGGGACCCGTGTACCAGGGGGCCCGGCATGACGCAGGACGATTTCGACGATCGGCAGTTGGAGATACCGGCGCGCGAGCCGCGACGGCCCGCGGGTCATGGCCGGCTGGTGGCCGCCGGCGTGGTCGGCGCCCTGACGCTGGGCGTCGGCCTGGGCCTTTGGGCGCGCCCCGCCCCGCCGCCCCAGGCGCAGCCGGCCGGCAAGCCGGTCGCTCCCGAGGATGCGCCGCGCCCGGCGCTGCAGATCGTCATGGACGACACGCCTGCGCCGATCGGCCCGCTGCTGGAGGTGCTGCCCGGCGAGGCGGCCGAGGATCATACGCCCTCCACGGCGGCGCCCGCCGCCGTCCCCGAACCGGTCGCGCCCCGCCGTCCGGCCGCCGGCCTGATGAAGGTGGACGCCGTCGTGGCCGCCGCCCCGCTGCTGGTTCCGGCGGTGCGCGTCGAAGAGAAGTCCCGCCCCAAGGCCGAGCCAAAGCCGGAGCCCAAGCCCACCAGGACCGAGACCCTCAAGGCTGAAAAGGCCAGAACAGACAAGGCGCGGGCCGAGGTCGCAAGGATCGAACGGCTGAAGGTCGCAGAGGCCAAGGCCAAGAAGGCCGAGAAGGCCCAAAAGGCGAAGGCGGTGAAGCTCGCCAAGGCCGAACCGCGCAAGGCCAAGGCCGAAAAGGCCGAGCCCAAGCGTCTGGCCAAGCTGGTCAAGGCCGTGAAAGCCGCGCCCAAGACGCTGAAGGCCGAGGTCGCGAAGAAGAAAGCCACCATTCAGATGGCCAAGGTGTCGCCGGCGAAGAAGCCTGCCGTCCAGAAGGCCTCCACCCGCCCGGCTCCGAAGCCGGCCAAGGCGCCCGCGCCGCCGCGCAAACCCATCCTGCGCGGCGAGGGGCCGATGCGCGTGGCCCGCAACGACGTCTGCGCCTCGCCCGACCCCGGCGAGGCCGCCGTCTGCGCCGATCGGGGTCTGACGGCCCGCGACCGCCAGATGCAGCAGGCCTATCGCAACGCCGAGGCCGCCGGCGTCCCCGCCTCGGCGCTCCGCCGCCAACAGACCCGCTGGCTGCAGGCCCGCGCCGCGGCCGCCCGCGAAGCGCCCTGGGCCGTCGAGGACGTCTACACCGCCCGCATCTCCGAGCTGAACGACCTGACCCGCGACGCCCGGGAGAACTGAGGGCCCTACCCCAGCGGATATTCCGCCTCGAGGCGGTAGTACGACCCCTCGCGGTGTTGCGTGCTGGAGTAGAGCCCGAACCGCTCGATGGTGATCGGCGGCGACTTCAACAGGTTGTTCGACTGGATCCAGGCCGCCACCTGCACGGGATCGGCCCGCCGCAGATAGGCCAGGGTCACATGCGGCTTGTAGTTCCGCTTTTCGGTCTTGAGCCCCACGCGGCGGGCCGCGCCGTCGCAGGCCTCGGCCAGCCGGCGCAGCTCGGCGTTCTCGGCTACCCCGGCCCAGACAGCGTCGATCCCATCCCCGTTGTCGAAGGCCCCGGCGCCCTGCAGGGCGATCTCGAACGGCCGGCCGCCGACGGCCACCAACTCGGCGTCCAGGTCGCGCGCCACATCCTCACGGATGTCGCCGTAGAACTTCAGGGTGACATGCAGCGCTTCGAGCGGCCGCCAGCGAGCGCCTTCGATCCCGGTCTGCCGTGTCTGCAGCGAACGGCCGATCTCGGGTGGAATCGAAAGAGCTGCGAAGAGGCGGATCATACATGTATTCCCACGCGTTCACCGTATCGTGCGCGGAAGGCCTTGCTTACGCCACGCATCAAAACGATATTTCACCTGCGTCCGGATTGGGACGCGTATCATAGGGCCTTGCTCAGATGAGCGACTTCAACCGCGGCTACGCGCGCTCGATCCCGGCGGATCGCGCCGATATGTCGGTGGACGCGGGCCTCCGCAGCTTCATGCTCGGCGTCTACAACAAGGTGGCGCTGGGTCTCATTGTTTCCGCCGTTCTGGCGTACGTGACCGGCCAGGTCGAGCCGGTGCAGCAGCTGCTGTACCGCGTGACCACCGACGGCCGCCTCGTCGGCTACACCCTGCTCGGCTACATCGTGGCCTTCGGCCCGCTGGCCGTGATCCTGTTCGGCGCGTTCGGCATGAAGAACGCCACGCCGCGCAGCTCGGGCATCTACTACTGGACCATCGTCTCCCTCCTGGGCGCCAGCATGGGCGCGATCACGCTGATGTACACCGGCGCCTCGATCTTCCAGACCTTCCTGATCACGGCGACGGCCTTCGGCGGCCTGAGCCTGGTGGGCTACACCACCAAGAAGGACCTGGGCCCGATGGGCAGCTTCCTGATCATCGGCGCCTTCGGCCTGATGATCGCCAGCCTGGTGAACATCTTCCTGGGCAGCGGCATGCTGTCGTTCATCATCAACGTGGTGGGCGTGCTCGTGTTCGCCGGGCTGATCGCCTACGACACCCAGCGCCTGAAGATGACCTACTACGAACTGGGCGGGAACCAGACGGCCATGGGCGTGGCCACCAACTACGGCGCCCTCAGCCTCTACCTGGACTTCATCAACCTGTTCATGTTCCTGCTCCGCCTCTTCGGCGATCGCCGCTAAGCGCGCAGGACACCCTGAAACGAGAGACCCCGGCGGGCGACCGCCGGGGTTTTTGTTGCTCCCCATCGGGGGAGGAACTGGACTTAGTCCACGACCGAGAAGCGGCCTTTGTCGAAGAAGCGAAGCACCTGCTCCAGCTCGTGGCCGCGCTTCAGGATATGGCCGCCCTCGCCCACGATCGCCCAGGCGCCCTGCTTGCGGGCCAGCGCTGGGTGTTTCTCGATGCGATAGAGCGGGGCCTCGGCGGTGCGGCGGAAGACCGAGAAGACAGCGCTGTCGCGCAGGCTGTCCATCCCGTAGTCGCGCCACTCGCCGGCGGCGACCATCCGACCGTAGAGCCGGAGAAGGCGATCAAGTTCGCGCCGCTCGAAGAACACGCTGGCCTGGCGCGGGGCCGCGTAGCTCGGATCGAATGCCATCGCAGTCGAGCGTGTATGAATTTTCTGCGTCGGGCCACCCCCGAAATCGCAGGCGGGTCGAGTAACGCGGGCGCCCAGAAATGACCTCATTTCGGCCCAGCGCCCGCCCGATGCGCCCCCGATATTCACATCGTCGGTTGGTCAGAGACTGTTGGTCCCGGATCCTGAACAGCCCCCCCAGCCCCCCTGGATCCGGGACC
>Ga0209026_1000828_pt1 | contig 16479 bp, 11 predicted proteins | sample AraplaCL_Col_mCL_FD_184262 | JGI IMG/M metagenome (GOLD analysis project Ga0209026, IMG submission 184262) | Arabidopsis root microbial communities from the University of North Carolina, USA - plate scrape CL_Col_mCL (SPAdes) (version 2) | ecosystem: Host-associated > Plants > Roots >... | reverse complement strand
GGGCGATAAAACGCAGCCGTGGATAGGCATTACACCGTTCGCACAATACAACGGTAAAATATTTCCGTTAGAAAAAATGGAACAGGTGTTAGCCGGACTTGAAAGAGAGGACGTGAAGGTTTTCCTGTTCGGCGGAACCGAAATGGATAAAGAGATATGCGAGCAATGGGAGTGTAAATTTGCTAACGCAACATCGACCGTTAGAAAACTTAATATGGCGCAGGAACTGGCGCTAATTAGCAATTTGAATGTAATGCTGAGCATGGATTCTGCCGGCCAGCATTTAGCTTCTTTACGCGGAACGCCTGCTGTATCTATCTGGGGTGCTACGCATCATTATGCAGGCTTTTTAGGTTACGGGCAATCGGAAGATAACATCGTAGCTGATAGCATTGAATGCCGCCCTTGTTCGATTTATGGCAATAAGCCTTGCTTTAGAAAAGATTATGCATGTATGCACAACATCGATCCACAGGCTGTAGTGGAACAGTTATTGAGGTTTATTTAACATGAAAAAGTTATTGCTGATACGCCACGCCAAAGCAACTCATGATACCGATTATCCTGATTTTGAGCGGCCTCTAAAACATTCAGGCTTACAGGATGCGGTTATGATTGCCAAACGTTTAAAGGAAAACGGAATAGTGCCGCAACTGATGATAACCAGTCCTGCGTTGCGTGCACAATCTACGGCTAATATTATTGCCGAACATTTGTCATTATCGCAACCGCAAATGAATATGACCATTTATGATGCTTCGCAAGCTGCATTGCTTACTTTGGTGACGGCCTTGCCCGATGATTATGAATTTATTGGCTTGGCGGGGCACAATCCCGGCTTTAGCGAGTTGCTGGCATACTTAACCAATGATTTTAGGGAAATGCCAACTTGTGCGGCTGCCTTAATAAGTTTTGACGTAGATACCTGGCAGGAGATCACCCACAGCAGCGGCAAAATCGTCTATTATACCGCTCCCTGATCGCCCTTCAATAAAATTTCAGCAATGGCAATATCTTCGGGGAAGGTGATCTTTAAATTGCGGTAGTTTCCTTCTATCAAGTGTATTTTCTCGCCCGTGGCTTCCACCACGCTGGCATCATCTGTAAAGTTTGGCGAGAAGGGTTGTTCGTAAGCTTTTTTTAGCTGGGCGTATTGAAAGGTCTGCGGTGTTTGCACCAAATAAATCTCATCGCGAACTAAGCAATTAGAGACATCACCTTTTAATTGGCGAACCGAATCGCGGCTTTTTACGGCAGTTACGGCGTTACCTTTTTCGGCGGCTTCTGCAAATGAATGGTCGATGATCGCAATATCTGTCATCGGCCGTACCGCATCTTGCACGGCTATAATCGCGTTCTCATCACTAATCAAACCCAAACCATTTTTAACCGAATGAAAACGAGTTTCGCCGCCGCTAACTAATTGATGTGGAACATCGAAATTGTAGTCTATACATAGCTGTTTCCAATACCCGTGATAATCTGCAGGCAAAGCCAAAATGATGGCTGGCATGGATTGGCTGTGATGAAACGCGTTAATGGTATGCATCATCACCGGCAAGCCATTTAGTAGTAAAAACTGCTTTGGAACAGCCGATTGCATCCGGCTGCCCGAGCCGCCGGCGACGATGATGGCGTAGTTGGACGAGTTGTGAGTTGTAAGTTGTGAGTTGTGAGACATTGCTTTGGTAAATATCTTAATAATCGCCATAAACAAAAAATGTGAGGCCGTTTCCAGTCTCACATTTTATGTCTCACGTCAATTATCTAAAATTAGATAATCAGCATGGCATCGCCATAGCTGTAAAAACGATATTTCTCTTTTACGGCAACTTCGTAAGCATTCATAATGTGATCATAACCACCAAATGCTGCCACCATCATCAATAGAGTTGATTCAGGCGTGTGGAAGTTGGTGATCATTGAGTTAGCAATGCTAAACTCATACGGCGGAAAGATGAACTTGCTGGTCCAGTCGTTAGCAGCCTTCAGCGTTTTGCCGGCAGATACAGCCGATTCGATGGTACGCATTGAAGTGGTACCCACCGCGCAAACGCGCTTTTTACGTTCGATGGCGCGGTTTACAATATCTGCTTGTTTTTGCTCGATGATGAACTGCTCCGAGTCCATTTTGTGTTTGGTTAAGTCTTCCACCTCAACCTGGCGGAAAGTACCTAAACCTACGTGCAAAGTAACCTCGGCGAAATCAACACCTTTTAGTTCAAGGCGTTTCATTAGCTCGCGGCTAAAGTGCAAACCTGCAGTAGGGGCGGCAACCGCACCTTCGTGTTTAGCAAAAATGGTTTGGTAGCGCTCTTTATCCTCGCTGGTAGCTTTACGTTTAATGTATTTTGGCAGCGGTGTTTCGCCCAAAATTTCCACGTTACGGCGAAACTCTTCGTCGGTGCCGTCAAACAGGAAACGAATGGTACGGCCACGTGAAGTAGTGTTGTCTACCACCTCGGCAACCAGCAGGTCGTCATCGCCAAAATATAATTTATTGCCTACACGGATCTTACGGGCCGGATCAACCAACACGTCCCATAAGCGCAGTTCTTTGTTCAGTTCCCGCAGCAGGAACACCTCGATGGTGGCACCGGTTTTTTCTTTATTGCCGTACATACGGGCAGGGAACACTTTGGTGTTGTTCAGGATCATTACGTCCTGATCACCAAAGTAATCTAATACGTCTTTAAATATTTTGTGTTCAATTTTACCAGAGTCGCGGTGCAGAACCATCAAACGCGATTCGTCGCGAACGTCAGATGGATTGTGTGCAATAAGGTTCTCGGGTAAATTAAATTTGAATTGAGATAATTTCATTGTTAATTTATGAATTCAGGGCGCAAATGTACGAATATATTTTATTTTAATTGATTTACGCTGTTTGACATAGACTATACCTGTTTTTAAAATTTTTGTTTTGCATATTTAGTAATCATTAGATGTAACTTAACCCGCTGTACTGCATCTAATAAAATAAGTATCCATAGCATATTTACCCGGTAAACCTGAAACGATGTTATTTTTAAAACTTTTTCGTGAAAGCTTTTTGTTTGCGTACGACGCGTTAAGACAAAATAAACTGCGTACGTTGTTGTCGTTGTTAGGCGTTACTATTGGTATTTTTACCATCATCGCCGTTTTCTCTGCAGTAGATACGCTTCGGGATAACCTGCAAAATAGCGTTAACAAACTGGGTAATAACAGCGTGTATGTTCAAAAATGGCCGTGGGTATCTGATGGTGAGTATCCCTGGTGGAAATATATGCAACGCCCCTCGCCAAAATTACATGACTTTGAAGAGTTGCAGCGCCGGAGCCAAACTGCGGCTGCTATGTCATACGAGGTTACGGTAGGTAACCGCACCATTAAATATCAAAGCCATACGGTTGACGGTGTTGAAATTGACGCTGCTACCCAGGATCATGACAAAACCTGGAATTTTGACTTTTCTGATGGCCGCTATTTTTCTGATATCGAATCGCGTACCGGCGCGCCTGTTGCTATTTTGGGTGGCGAAGTCGCAGAAAACCTGTTTCCTGATGGCACCGCTGTAGGCAAACAGATAAAGGTGATGGGAAAAAACGTCACCATTATCGGTGTTTTTGCTAAAGAAGGTAACGACATGCTGGGCATATCAGACGATAAACTGGTACTGGTACCCTTAAACTTTGCGCATAATATTATTGATGTGCAGAGCGAAAAGTACAACCCGCAAATAGTTGTGCGTGGTAAAGACGGTATCCCACTAACAGACGTTGAAGGCGACCTGCGCAGTACCATGCGTTCCATCAGAAGATTGGGGCCTGGTCAGGACGATAATTTTGCTCTAAATGAGATCACCATGCTATCTAACCAGTTAGATATTCTATTTAAAGTGGTAAACATAGCCGGCCTCATCATTGGTGGTTTTTCTATATTGGTTGGCGGTTTCGGTATAGCTAATATCATGTTCGTATCCGTTCGCGAACGTACCAACATCATCGGTATACAAAAATCATTGGGCGCCAAGAACTACTTCATCATGCTGCAATTCCTGATAGAAGCTATCATTCTTTGCCTGATTGGGGGGATCATCGGATTATTTGTAGTTTACCTTGGTACCTTTGCTGTTAAAGCCGCCGTTGATATACAAATAAAACTTTACCTCAAAAATATCATCGTGGGTATCGGGACATCTGTAGCCATTGGTATCATCGCGGGGATCATTCCGGCATACTCTGCATCTAGGCTTGATCCGGTTGAGGCGATAAGGACGAATTAGTCCATAGTCGATGGTCCATAGCCCTTTTAACCATGGTCTATGGACCATTGACTATAGGCCAAACTAAACAACCGGTTTATAAAACTTAGATACCTTTTCAAAGAAAACATTAGGCACAAAAGGCTTGGTGAGATAATCGCTCATGCCGGATGCCAGGGCTTTGTGCTGAGTTTCGGGCATGGCGTTGGCGGTAAGCGCAATAACCGGGATCTGAGGATAGGCGCTTTTAATAATGCTGGTGGCTTCAAAGCCATCCATTACCGGCATTTGCAGGTCCATTATTACCAGGTCGTAAGCTTTGTTTTTAACCATTTCCACCGCCTCGCGGCCATCAAATGCCTCGTCTACGTTGGCCTGCCATTTTTTTAGGAAGCGCGCAGCTATCAGCAGGTTCATTTTGTTATCGTCTACCAGCAAAATATTCATGCCGTGCAAGTTTAGCATTAGGCTATCGGGCACCTTGCTGCGGTTACTTGCATCCTGAGCGTTGGGCAGCTCGAACAATATAGTAAACCAAAACTCAGTTCCTTTGCCCAACTCGCTGTGAACGTTAATCTCGCTTTGGTGCAGCTCTATCAACCGTTTGGTAATGGCCAGGCCCAAACCCGTGCCGCTGCCGGTAGAATTAATGAATTGAGTCTCCTGCGTAAACGGATCGAATATCATTTGCAGGTTCTTAGGGTCAATCCCTATACCGGTGTCAGTCACCATAAATTTGATGGCAATGGAATGATCATCCATTTGCTCATTGATCAGCCGAATGCCAACCGACCCCTTCTGTGTAAACTTCACAGCGTTACTTACCAGGTTATTCAATATCTGCCCAAGGCGTATCTGGTCGCCAAGCAAAAATTCAGGTATGGTTTTATCAATATCGAGATCTATGTCCAGTATTTTTTCAACCGCTTTAGAGTAAAAGGATTTCCTGATCTTCTGAACCAGTTGATAAATATTAAACTCAAAAACATTCAGTTCTAATTTACCAGCTTCTATCTTGTTGTAATCAAGGATGTCATTAATGATGGCCAAAAGGTTATCCGCCGAAAATTTCAGGATGTTAAGATAGTCTGCCTGTTCGGGTTTAGGATCTTCACTTAAAAGCAGGTTGGTGGTACCGATTACCGCGTTCATCGGCGTCCTGATCTCGTGACTCATAATGGACAGAAACTCCGACTTAAATTCAGAACTGCGCTCGGCCAGTTCTTTTTCGCTAATTAGTTTTTGAGTGGCCTTTTGGCGGTCGGTTATATCTTCGCCAATGGCGGTGTTTTCAAAAATATTGGCATCATCGTCATAGCTGGCAGTGTTTTGCCAACTGATTGTACGCAGTTCGCCGTTTTTACAGATAACCGGGTTAACATTGTGCGCTTTAACCGCATTGTTGGCATACCAGCCTTTTATCACTTCTTTGTGTTCGTCCGGTACAAAATCCAGCCAGTTCCGTCCTAACAGGTCGCGCTGTTCATAACCCAGCAGGTTGGCAAGGTATTGGTTGCAAAAAGTAATATTGCCATCCTTATCTAAGGAAAGTGCGGCTAACTTAATGGTTTCTAAAACCAGATGGTATTTGTTTTCACTTCGTTTGTAAGCTATTTCTGCTTCTTTACGCTCAGTAATATCCTGTGCCGTACCAATTACCTTACGCGTGCTTCCATCCTCGCGCGGCATTAACTTGCCGGCAATAATGCTTACGTGTTTGGTACGCCCCTGTGGCGTGTTTATTTTAATTACAAATGGATAGTTGTTTATCAACGCGGCGCTTTTTAAGAAACGCTGAAGGGTTTTGCGGTCGTGCCTGTCTGTATAATGGAGCAGCATTTTTATGGCACCCAGCTCTGTTGTCGCTTTTTCTTCGATGTCGAAAATTTGCGCAATCTCGTCAGACCAGGAAATGATCTTGCTGTTGCGATCCCATCGCCAGTTACCAATTTTAGCAATGGTTTGCGCTTCAAGCAATTCGGCGCGACTGATCTTAATCGCTTTTTCGGCTAAGCGGCTTTCGGTAACATCCTGCACCACGCCTGATATGCGCTTGGGATGCAGGTTGCTTTCGCTTCCCTTGTAAACTTTTACGTATTTGGTTTTGCCGGTTGGTGTGGTCAATTTATGTTCTGCATACGGCGCTGCATCTGCCTTGTGAAGCGTTAAAAAGTAATCCCGTGTTTCTTCACGATCCTCCTGATGAACCAACGTTAAATAATAATCCAGTTTATTAATACCGGGCGGTAGGGCGGCAATTTCTAAAATGTTGTATAAATTTTCAGACCAATAGGTTTCGCGGGTATTATGATCATACCACCAATTACCAGTTTTCGAAATCGTCTGCGCTTCAAGCAATAAAGCCTGGTTGTCTGTTAAAGCGTGTTCATATTTTTTTTGTGCGGATATGTTGGTCAGGGCTGCAGAAATTCGCCCCGTATAATTACCGTTAACATCAATCACCGGCGATAGCGTGGCAATGAACCACTCGCCCGTACCAAAATCAGAAATAAACTCAACGGTTGCCGGCTTCCGGGTAGCAATAACCTTGTCTAAAGCGTCATCAAACTTCCTGGCCTTTTCGGGGCCGATAACTTCAGCCAGCTTTTTACCAACGGATTGTTTAGGATCTATAACGCGCGGCAAAGTGTTGTTAAACCACACATTTAAACAGGTTTTAGTTTCGTCAAACTCGAAAATGATATCATTCAACGAATTGATGAGCGATCCAAATTGCTCTTCCACCCGTTTGCTTTTGGCTGCAAAGTAAATAGCGGCAACAATGGCAATGATAATTGATACAAATAAAACAACGGGCAACAAGTTGTTGACTAAAGTTACCATTTGTATCGTTTTATCCGTTACCATAGGGGATTGATCAGGAACCGAAAGGTATGCAAAAAACAGCTTATACGACAATTTTTTTACAATTGATAAACCATTGTTTAACGTAGGTAAGTACGCGGATTTACTTATATTTGTTGCAATTACTAAATTTCTATGTCTGCTACAGCAAAACTTACCATTGAAGACAAATCCTTTGATTTCCCGGTGATTGAAGGCACCGAAGGGGAGAAGGCAATCGATATTTCTAAACTTCGCGATCTAACCGGCTATGTAACCCTTGATGTGGGTTATAAAAATACAGGCGCTACTACCAGTGATATTACTTTTTTAGATGGCGAGCAAGGTATCTTAAAATACCGCGGTTATCCAATTGAACAATTGGCTGAAAAATCTACCTTTATCGAGGTTGCTTATTTGCTGATCTATGGTGCATTGCCAACGGCCGACCAGCTAAAACAATTTGAGTTTGAAATAAGCCACCATACCCTTGTTCATGAGGATATGAAGAAGTTTTTTGACGGATTTCCGTCAAAATCGCATCCAATGGGCCAGTTAGGTTCTTTGGTTTGCTCGCTATCGGCTTTCTACCCCGAATCGTTAAAACAAAATCAAAGTAAAGAGGAGCTTAACCTAAGCATTATTAAAATGCTGGCTAAGATGACCACCATCGTTTCGTGGATCTACAAAAAATCATTGGGACACCCGATGATCTATCCTCAAAATAAATACGATTACGTTACCAACTTTCTGCACATGACCTTCGGTCAGCGTACCGAACAAATAGAGATCGATCCGGTGGTGGTGAGTGCAATGAACACCTTATTGATATTGCATGCCGATCACGAGCAAAACTGTTCAACTTCAACCGTACGTATCGTAGGTTCGTCCGAATCAAATATCTATGCTTCTGTTTCTGCAGGTATCTCTGCTTTGTGGGGCCCGCTTCATGGTGGTGCCAACCAGGCGGTAATTGAGATGCTGGAAAAAATTAAGGAAGATGGCGGCGATACCGATAAATGGATCAATAAAGCAAAGGATAAAAACGATCCTTTCCGTTTAATGGGCTTTGGCCACCGTGTTTACAAAAACTTCGACCCGCGCGCCAAGATCATCAAAAAGGCTTGCGACGATATCCTGGAAAAATTAGGTATAGACGACGAAGTATTAGATATTGCAAAGCGCCTTGAAGAAGTAGCTTTAAAAGATCCTTATTTTGTTGAACGTAAATTATATCCAAACGTAGATTTTTACAGCGGTATCATTTACCGTGCATTAGGTTTCCCAACCGATATGTTTACCGTGCTGTTTGCCTTAGGCCGTTTGCCTGGATGGATAGCTCAATGGAAAGAGATGAAAGAGCACAAAGAGCCTATCGGCCGTCCGCGCCAAATCTACACCGGCGATGTAAATAAAGAATACGTAGAGATTAGCAAGCGCTAATTTTTAATATTGATATTGAAAGCCCCCGAGAAATCGGGGGCTTTTTTTGTTTGGAGAAATTTCTAAATTTAAATATGAAATATGCCTTATCAATTTTATCCTGTGTGTTATGCTTGGTTTGCAAAGCTCAAAATGATCCAAAAGACGTGAAGTTTATTAATTCGGTTTTAGATACTCAATTCTTTCATGCCAAAAGTTTCTACACCGACAGTATTTCAAAATCTCAAATTGCGGGAATCAAAACGCAACTAAATAGAGACACAATTTTTGACAATAACTGGCTTACAAGCGAAATTAAGTTTATAATACTTTCCAAAGAAGAAAAAAAGTACATCAATAGCGAATTAGATAAATTTAAAGATTTTACCTGGCGTCAAGGGTTGGTTCCCCAATTTAAGATTATAAGAACTGATACTGTGAACGCCATCTTCAATGATAGGCGAAGGGGATGGGCCTACTTTCACACAAAATATGGTTTGTATATTCATAATTTTACAAAGCCAATTTTCCTAAGAAATAATACTGTCTGTATATTTTATAAACAATATACGTGTGATTATCTATGTGGCTTTGGTACTTTAGATATTTATATTCTAAAAGGCGGCAAATGGGTTGTTGAATGTCAAGTTAGCAGTTGGGTGAGTTAATTTTAATTATCTCCCTCAGTACTTTCAAATAAGTAGGTTTCTTTATTGGCGACGCGCTGTCCGAAGTTTATAACTTTGAATGGATCAAAACCTTAACTTAGCTATGAAATACACCTTATTGCTTTTTCTTTTCTGCCTATCCCTTATCTATTCATGCCGCCGGCAAAGCAATACTTACCTTTATCATAACACTGCTATTGATATAACCGATGAACTAGATACCACCATTTTACTTTATCCTGCTACCTTATCTCCTTGCACCTTTATGTTACAACAAACAGGTAAGGCGTTACACTTCTATCAATATATAGGACTTATTGAGTCGGGCGAGTATGGAATGATATTGGACGGAAAAAAAAGATGTTTGGTAAAGAGTATATTTAGGGGCACTATCGATAAGCAAACTTTATCCAGACGCCTTTACCAGAACCTGGTTTATCTGGAGCCCAAATGGAAAGGGAACATATCCCTGGATAAAAAGTTGCTGGGTTTATTGCCCGACGACTTAGACACAACCGTTATTCTTTACGATCAGGACAATGTGCCGTTAAAATTTAGCCAATATTTGCCTATTTTGTTTAACGAAAAAGGAACCTTGCATATGAGCAAAGAGGGTAAATTCCTGTGGATATATCCGGAGAAAATGAAGAGTCGTATCATGCCCCTGGTTACTAGTTTAGACACAGGCAGAGTGCTGCAGGCGTGCTATGAGTCGCTGCTAAACGCCGATAAGGTTTTAGTAAATAAGGCAGAACGAAAGGTATACTTGCAACGCGGCCATAAAACTTTTCTTACCTTTTCTTGTCAACTGGGCCGTAACCCCTTAGGCGATAAGCAACAGGAAGGCGACGGCCGCACACCCGAAGGAAGCTATACTTTGGTCGGGCAGACGGGCAGCGCCAAATACGGAAAAGCCTTCTTAATATCTTATCCCGACAGTGTGCATCTTGCGGCAGCAAAAAAAAGAGGCGTATCCGCCGGCAAAGAGATAATGGTTCATACCGGTAACGCTGCCAAATCCGACTTAAAAGATTGGACAAATGGCTGTATAGCGATCTCTAATGCCGACATGGAAAAGTTCTTTACGTATGTACAGCCGGGCACGCCGATAGAAATCAGAAAATGAAGATTAAATTTTTAATGTCCGATCAAGGGGGCAATGGAAACCGCTGTCCGAAGTTTCTAACTCGCTGTCCGAAGTTTTTAACTTCGGACGACTATGTTTGTAGTCTGTGACTACATTACCGCGATAGTTACAAACTACGTGCATATTAGGTCCGAAGTCAGAGACTTCGGACAGCAATCAGTGTTCCACCTGTTCCGCGGAACACCTTTAATTATCGCCCTCGGTACTCTCAAACAAATAGGTTTCTTTATTGCTCACGGGGATATTCACCGCATCGCCATGGCCTAATTGCCACCAGAAACGCCGGCGGATCTTTTCATGATTGCCAATCTCGTTCATGGTCATGGCATCGTACAAGCGTCCGTTTAACATTACGTATTTAATTTTATCGCTGTTGCGGATGTCTTCCAACGGGTTTTCGTTTAACACGATCAGATCGGCCAGTTTACCTACTTCCAGCGAGCCGATCTCTTTATCCATACCCAAATAGCTGGCACCGTTGATGGTAGCACAGCGAATAGCTTGTATCGGTGTCATACCACCTTGTGCCAGCATCCATAATTCCCAATGTGCGCCTAAGCCCTGTAATTGGCCATGCTGACCCAGGTTAACTTTGGTACCGCCGTCGGCTATTTGTTTAACGTATTTAGACACTTCTATGTGACCGTAATCGCCGTATTGTGAAGTGGTTCTGCGCAGCGAACGTGCATCTACAATTTGCTGTGGCGTGAAGTTTAACAGGTGCTCGTTCTTCCAAACTTCGGTGCGGTCATACCAGTAGTTTTCACCAAACTGTGTGCCGTACGAAACGATCAGCGTGGGCGTATAGCCCGATTTGCTGTTGTTCCATAAGTTCTTCACGTCCTTATAAACCGGCCAAACGGGTATGTTATGTTCAATACCGGTATGACCATCCAGGATCATATTCATATTGGTGAAGAACGTAGAACCGCCTTCGGGCACTACTTCCATTTGCAATTCGCGCGCGGCCTCTATAATTTGCTGACGCTGCTCGCGGCGGGGTTGATTATAGCTTTTTACGGAGAAAGCTCCCACGGCCTTTAAACGCCGTAAATGCGAACGGGCATCATCCAAACTATTGATAACGGCCTTGAAATCGCCGTCGGCACCATATAGAATAGTTCCGGTAGAATAGACCCTCGGTCCAACCATGTAGCCCGCCTTCAGCATTTCCGATTGGCTGAATACCATTTCGGTATTAGAAGACGGATCATGTGCAGTGGTGACCCCGTACGACAGGTTGACAAAGTAGCTCCAATCCTGTTGCGGCGAAATGCCATCCGGGCTCGGGTGCAAATGCGAGTGCACATCCACAATACCCGGCATAATGGTTTTACCGCGCAGATCGTAGGTTTTAATGCTATCGGGTGCTTTTACATCGGCAGCTTTGCCAATAGCGGCTATTTTATTGTGATCGATTAGGATAGAGCCATTTTCTATTACTTCGTCGCCTTTCATGGTAATGATACGGGCGTTTTTAAGCAATATTCTACCGTCGGGAACGTCGGTTTTTAATTTAAGACCGATATCTATTCCCACGGTATCAATAACCGGCGTTTTATCCGTATCTCCTTTGGCAAACGGGAAAGCATTGCGAATGTCCCGTGTAAAATACTTAGGGCCTAAGGTCCACATCAATTTCTTGCTGTCTTTGCTCCAGTGCAGATAAGTACCGGCGTCGCGGGTAAGTTTGCTTAGTGGCAGGGCTTTGTTATTGGCCGACAGATCCTGCGCGTTGCCGGTGCTGGTCATCGGTGTGATGTAGCAGTTGTAAAGTTCGGTAAAGGCCATCCATTTGCCATCCGGGCTCGGTTGAAACTGTGTGGTATAAGTTGAGGTGTACAACGTTTTTTGATTTGCACCGCTTATATCCATCACTTTAAAGGCCTTTTTATCGCCCTGGTAACTTTGGTAATAGATCTTGGAGTCATCGCTCGAGAACTGCGGATTAACACCATTATTGATCACCATTTTTGGCGTGCCGCCGGTATCCGCCAGGATATAGATACCCGGGTTGGTTCCGAAAGTAAAGCCAAGTGTTTCGTTGCCTTCACCTTTGCGGTAAACTATTTTATCACCTTTGTTTGAATAATGCGGGGTGTAGTAAAACCCTTTATCGCGGGTTAGTGGCGTAATTTGATGCGTGGTCAGATCGATCTTATTGATAGTGCCTTTGAGTTCGTCACTCCAATCTACATAAACCAACGATTTACCATCGGGCGTGAATGCAGGGTCGTATTCAAAATGATCTAATGAATCAATTCGGGTAGGGATGCCTTTCGGCAGATCCTTAATATATATATGTCCGGCAGCGTTAAAAGCTATCCGTTTGCCATCGGGCGAGGTAGTTGCCTCGCGAATCATCTTAGCCTCAAATTCGGGTTGAAAAACTTTTTGCTGAAAATGGACAGCATCGGTAATAGTTTGTTGTGAGGTTACCTCAAAAGGAATTTGCACGGTGTTTTGCGTGGCGATCTCCAGATTCCAGATCTTGCCTTTGGCGTAGAAGATGATGTTCTTGCTATCAGGCGTAAAAGCAAAGTTTGGATACACACCAAATATCGCCCAGGTTTCCTGCTGATCGTGTGAAAGCTCATCGTAAACCGGCCATTCCTCACCTGTCGCTAAAGTACGTAAGTACAACACCGATTTTAAACGTACCCGCTTAACAAAAGCCAGTGTTTTACCATCCGGCGAAATTTGCGGACGACAGGCGCCGCCCGCACCACCGGTTACGGTTTCAATATCTCCTGTTTCTCTATTTAGGCGTTTAATGGCATAAATGCCTTTGTATGGGTCCTTATTATATTCAAAGTTTGGACCGGGCGTAACGTCCTCGCTCCAGTAAACATATTTATTATCGGGTGATATGATAGGTTCGCCGGCATCTTGCTGATCGTTTTTGCGTTTGGTGAGTTGGATGCCCTCGCCGCCGTTTTTATGATACAGCCACATTTCGCCGGCACCTAATGACCGCGAGGCGGTAAAGTGCCTGCGCGCCACCACGTATTGCCCGTCGGGCGACCATGATGCATTATTTAATAGCCTAAAAGTTTCTTTAGTTATAGCATGTTTGTTACTACCGTCGGCATTCATTACCCAGATGTTATCGCCGCCGTCTTTATCACTGGTGTATGAAATAGTTTTACCGTCCGGGCTAAATCTCGGCTGAACTTCAAAGGCATGTCCGCCCGCTAATAAGGTAGCCTTGCCACCTGCAATAGGCATACTATAAATATCGCCCAGCAAATCAAAAGCAATGGTTTTACCATCCGGGCTTACGTCCAGATTCATCCAGGTACCCTCATTGGTGGTAATACCTACTTTTTTTGAAGGTGCGGCAGGCGTTTCAATATTCCACTTTTGAGCGGAAGCTGATAGGCCGATGAAAAACAGAAAAATAATTATAGCGGGAGACTTTATCATCGCGAATTGTTTACGCTGCGAATTTAGGATTATTGTAACGTTTTATTAAAACGTTTGTCTCCTGCCTTAAATACCACTACTAAATTAATATATACTAAATATGAAACGATTACTACTCTCTGCCTTCCTAAGTCTATTTGTTCTTAATGCTGTTTTTGCTCAAAAGCGAGAGGTTAAGTTGATTACAACTGATATCGACAACTTTTGGAAAGCCTTTGACAAGATTACCGCCACAAAAGATAGTGCACAACAATATCAATACTTAAACCAATTATTTATTGATAAAGGTACACCGGGTTTGAAAGAAATGATGAAGGCGCGCTCTTACACCGCGAAGTCGTACATAGACGCGATAAACAGCAATCCGGCGGGATGGAACGCTGTACGGCCAAACACGCTAAAAGCAGATCAATATGCAAAGGAGATAACCGCCAATATTGAAAAATTCAGAACCATATACCCGGAACTGCAACCTGCAGAAATATATTTCACGGTTGGCGCATACCGAAGTGGGGGTACCACGAAGGGCCGTATGATATTAATTGGCAGTGAAATTGCCTTTATGACCGAGCATTTGAAAGACTTGGTATTTACAGTGATACATGAGTATGTGCACACGCAAGAAAAAACCAACGATGCGGATAACCTGATTGCGCAATGTGTGATGGAAGGGGTAGCCGAGTTCGTTGCCGAAAAAGTAACAGGAATTCCCACTGCTTTGCCAGCAAAAAAATATGGCAATGAACATTTTGAGCAGGTCAGGGATGTTTTTGCCACGCAATTATTCAATCTGCAATTAGGATTTTGGATGTATAGCGACGCACCCAATATGTTTGGTATGCGCGATATGGGTTATTACGCGGGCTACGACATGTGCGAGCGATACTACAATAAAGCCTCTGATAAAAAGAAAGCTATTAAAGAAATGATCGAGCTGGATTTTAACAATCCGGAAGCTTTGGGGCATTTTGTTGATGCTACGGGTTATTTTACAAAACCATTCGCCGAGTTGGAAAAGGAATATGAAGCAAAACGACCTATTGTAACGGCGATTAAGCCTTTTGCCAATAATTCTGCCGATATCGATCCTAAGCTAAAGCAAATTACGATTGAATTTTCTGAACCAATGAACAAACGGTTTAGAAATTTTGAATTGGGCCCATTGGGAAAAGAGCATTTGCTGAAAATTTCAAAGGTTATGGGCTTTTCGGAAGATGGACGCTCCTTTACTTTTGAAGCTGAAATTGCACCCAACGAGCAATATCAGATAGTTTTTGGCCAGGGCTTCAGAAATTTGGATGGAGTGGGAATTAAACCTTATTTACTGGATTTTAAAACTGCCGCGAATTAACGTAAGTTTGGTTCCCGGCACATGACTATTCAGGAAATCCTAAAGACTTATTGGAAACACGATAGCTTCCGGCCCATGCAGGAAGATATTATTTCGTCGGTTTTGTTGGGACACGATACTTTGGCGTTGTTGCCCACCGGCGGCGGCAAATCGGTTTGTTTCCAGGTGCCGGCTTTGGCTAAGGATGGCATTTGTATTGTTATTTCGCCATTAATTGCCCTGATGAAAGATCAGGTTGAAAACCTGAAAGCCAAAGGTATTGAAGCCATTGCAATAACATCGGGCATGGGTAAGCGAGAGATCGACATCGCTTTAGATAATTGCATTTATGGTGGTGTTAAATTCTTATATCTATCGCCCGAGCGTTTGCTTTCTGAACTGGTACGCGAGCGCATCAAATACATGAATGTAAATCTGATAGCTATTGATGAGGCGCATTGTATTTCAGAATGGGGTTATGATTTCCGGCCGCCGTATTTACATATTGCCGACTTGCGAGAACTACATCCTGAAGTGCCGGTAATGGCATTAACTGCAACGGCCACCGAAGAGGTTAAGATCGACATTCAGGAAAAGCTGCAGTTTAAAAAAGGTAGCCTGGTTTTTCAGAAAAGCTTTGAACGGAAAAATCTAAGCTATGTGGTACAGCACACCGAAAGCAAGCTGAAAAAGATGCTGGACGTGATAAACGGTGTTAAAGGCAGCGGCATAGTTTATCTGCGCAGCCGAAAGGAATGTGCTGATATCGCCCGTTTTCTAAATGATCATAAAATAAGCGCCGACTATTATCACGCCGGACTAAATGCCGACGAACGCTCTAAAAAGCAGGAAAGCTGGAAAACTAATCGCATTCGTGTTATTGCCGCTACTAATGCCTTTGGCATGGGTATCGATAAACCGGACGTTAGATTTGTGATTCATAAAGATATGCCCGAAAGCCTTGAAGCCTATTACCAGGAAGCGGGGAGGGCGGGGCGCGATGAACAAAAGGCATACGCCGTTTTATTATATAATCAGCCCGATAGATTGCGCCAAGAAAAACTATTCATCGCCAACTTCCCCACGGTAGATGAGATCAAATTGGTTTATCATCAATTGGCTAATCACTTTCAAATAGCTTATGGAGCAGGCGAGGGGATAAGCTTTGATTTGGATATAGGTGATTTTTGCGCAAAATTTAAGCTCGACCCCATCAAAACACTCAACGCGCTTAAATTTTTAGAGCAGGACGATTACCTGGCTTTTAGCGAAAGTGTGTTTCTGCCGTCGCGGTTTAGGTTTGATGTCGGTAATGAAGAGCTGTATAACTTCCAGATACAAAACAAAGGTTGGGATGCCTTTATTAAAACGCTGCTACGCTCATACGGCGGTGCTT
>Ga0209026_1000827_pt1 | contig 16513 bp, 10 predicted proteins | sample AraplaCL_Col_mCL_FD_184262 | JGI IMG/M metagenome (GOLD analysis project Ga0209026, IMG submission 184262) | Arabidopsis root microbial communities from the University of North Carolina, USA - plate scrape CL_Col_mCL (SPAdes) (version 2) | ecosystem: Host-associated > Plants > Roots >... | reverse complement strand
GATGGCGAGGTTGCTGTCCTGGCCGGCGCCGGTGGCAATAATCGTGGTATTGCCGCCTGCGGCAACCGTCGAGCCTGCCGAAGTCGTGCTGTTTTGCACGGTGTTGCTCTGGTTGCTGGAGGCGCCCATCGAGATGGCCAGATCGACGCCGCCGGCCGGGGCGGCGCTGCCGACGGTCACGCCCAGGCCGCCTCGGTTTCTTTCTTGCAATGCGATGCGCTGACAGTTGCACTAAAGTAGGTCTGTTCCGTGATGTAGCTCATGGTCGAGCTGACTTAATAATTTTCATGAAATCCAACCAGCTTTGCGAAGATGCTTGGGTAGAACAACAATGCCCCAAATAGTTATTACAATCGTGGATGGAAACCAGAGCCAATACATAACATAGTCGTCATTAGGATGAAAAAAGTATCTTACTAATCCCGTTATGACAGTAGCCCAACATGCTCCATTCACGAGAGATGTTATCGCCGTTATGAGAGCTGTATTAAGTGATGAAAATATTTTTTTAAAATTCATTTTTTAGATCCTTCGCTATATAGCTCTTTACCGAATTCGCCTGCTTTAACAATCGTCCCCGTGGTTGCTACAACTGCGCCGGTTCCGCCGGGTAGGGGCAACTTTGAAAAAGGCAGTAGCATTGGATTGTCAATTTTAGATACGGTTACACCAAACATTGATGTAGGTCTACCTAATCCATCTGCCAGCCCAACGTTCAATGGAACTTGGCCACGCATAGACAAAATGCTGATCCCAAAATCAACGCCAGCATAGGCAATACGCCCCCAATTTCCTGGAAGTGCTTGGTTAAATGCTTGTTTAATTGGATTGAATCCAGGTGCACCATTTCCTTGATATTGGTTATACAAGCCAGTAGCCCCTTCCGTAATATTACCGGCACCAAATGCAATCATCCATGCTCCGGGAATACATCCAATACCCGTTGTCGAACACAGCGTATACCCGCCTGCAGCGGAAAGACCTCCCGTAGCTACCTTCAAGGAGTTCCCCAACGCCGGAAGGACATTTTCCTTCACATCTTTTTTCACATAATCTACGAACTGCTGTGTATTGGTGTAGGTAAATTGTCCTTTCTTTTGTTGAGATTGCACCCACGCCAATTCATCTTTTAAGGTGTAGGCATCCATGACACTCACATAGGCGGCCTCACGCTCTTTGCTATTTTCCGGGTATTCCGCCCAACATTGAACCGCATAGCATGCGGCTTTTGTCAGCCGTTCTTCGGCAGCTTTGTTTCCATTAGCCTTCTTCGCAATCATTTCTTTTTCATCCTGATGAAGCTGCCGATTGTTAGCTTCTACATTCACTGCCGAAGCCATTCCTTGCGTGCCGCCCACAGCAGCACCGATCGCTGCAGCAGCCACCTGCGCCAATGCCTGCTTGATCGCATTGGGTGCGTCCAGCTTGTCGATTTGTGCTGCAATGGCAGGCATCGATACTGCCGAGGCCGTCGCCCCCAGCGCACCACCCACGCCTCCACCCAATGCTCCCGCTGCGGCATGCAATGCGGTGCGATACGCGCCGCCTTCAGCCCAGTTCTTCGCTTCGCTTTGTAGTTCTGCTTTCTTCGCCGGATCGGTTTCTTTTTCGATCTGCTTATTCAGGGCATTGAGCTTGCTGGTGGCGTAGGTGCCGATGCCCAAGGCAGCTTGCTTGCCGAAGGTCTCCATGATCTTGGCTTGCGCTTCAACGTCTTGCTGCAAGTCCTTGCCGTTCCAGGTTTTCTTGAGCGCGTTGCTGTTGTCCTTGTTGCTTCTGACAGTCTTGTCACCGGCGATGCCGGAGACGCCCGATGTCGTGGTGCTGGAAGCGCTGCCGCTGTCCTTGCCAAATCCGATTCCCGTGCCGTTCAGGGCGGTGTTGCCACCACCATACCCACCACCGGCACTAAAGCTCTGACTCTCTGCCTTGTAGTCGCTCTTGTTCTGGATGTCGCTGGTGTTGACGCCGGCGGTGATGTCGACCTGCTTGCCGATACGTTGGCGGTGCCAATCAATATGATGTACTGGGTTCTGAACTAATCGGGATCAATGGCTTATTTGACCACGATACACCTGCGGCTTCAAAGATTGATTCCACTTCTTCAATGAAAGCTGCGCAAACAGGGGCGTCGTAGTTGTCGAGTGAATACTTTTGCAGCAGAGTTTTACACAAAGGGCTAGTGTAGAGCAGCGGCCCTAGCCAAGGCACAATCCATTTTCCTTGCAATTCATCCGCGATGTTATTAAACGGGTCTTTTTGCGCTAGTGCTTGCACAAATTCTAAAAGGTCCTTATCGCTTTGTATTGCGTCTTTCGGCCACAGCAGCAGCAGGCCGCTTTTGAGGAGGCGGTAGATGACTTCTACAGTATTTTGCCAATCTTCACGAGCTTCTTTTTCTGGTAACACTCCTCCGTAAGTAAAGTGGCTTGGTGATAACTCATCTGGACCACAAACCATGATCTGTAATTTGTCTTGGATACGATCAGCTATGTTTGATGGCATTTTCATTGTGTCACTCCCGTCTTTCCAGTAAGCGGAAATTTCAGCTTGATTTCCGATGGATTTCCTTTTTTATCAAGATTGAAATTGTTGAGTGTCACCTTATTATTTAAATCCACGCTCGCTGTAGTGGACAAGGTACTGTCACTGGCAAGTCCTGCTGGGCGATAGGTTATAACCGTGCCATCAGCACTTGTGCCAATCCAGCATCCCGGACATCCGCCTTTGTTTGGGAACATGGCTTCACCCTTTGCGCGTTCTGCAGCGGTTGGCTGCCGTCCCAATATTTGCACCGAAAAATCCTCCGCTGTTGCACTTGGATTTGAAGTTGGCGTCATTTCACGCGGAGCCCAAGGCTTGGCAGGATCAATCGGCGTCCCCGGCAACGTCCCATTCTGCAAATCCTTAACCGCCTGCTGATTCAACACCGAATTCGGTGCCTTGTTGGTCAGATCAGGACCGTTCGCATTATTCTTGATTCTCTCCAGCGCCGCAATCTCTTGCGCTGTCGCTGTTGTCGCAGGTTTTTCTGTAACGGGAGTTGGACCTTCTGCTTTAGGCGGTAGCTTCAACCCTTTGACCGCATTGACCGCCAGCGCGGTAGCAGATCCCGTCGCCGTCAATATGGCCATACGTCCCAAGCGATAATCCATCGCCTGCTTCACCAAGCCATCACAGGCGCTAGCAGATAAGCTACTGCAATTTTCCTGCCGGAATTTTGCCACGTCCCGCGCCTGGTCGACGTCACTGCCGAACAAGGCTGCATTGCCTCGGACAGAGCCATAGGTATTGACATTATCCTGTCTGCCAACAAAGGTATCTTCCAGTTTTGTATAACCGAAAGGGAGAACCTTGACTTCGCTGGCGCTGGCGGCTTGCTTCAGATTATCTTGCACACATTGCACATTGCCTGCGGCAATGCAAGATTCAATTGCCGCAATATTGGCATCGGAAATGGCCTTGTATTTCGCGACAATATTGGTAACTTCCCCGTCTTTGCAGCCGCCTGCTTTGGCTTGACAGTTCGCCACTTCTTTTTTCATTGCCGCCGCATCGTCATGCTTGAGGTAATTATTGGCCGTCTGGTTAAACCCGCCCGCCGCACCTTGCGCACCACCAACTGCAGCCCCGACGGCGGTACCAGCAGCGGCAATCAGTCCCTTCTTCACCCCATCGGGTAAATCCAGCTTGTTGATGAGGTTGCCAATGTCTGCAATCGTGGCTGCTGACACGCCTGCCCCGGCAGCACCCGCCACACCGCCGGCCAGGCCTCCTGCCAGCGTATGCAGGGCCACCCGATACATCCCGCCTTCACTCCAGTTCTTGATGCCTTCGGCGTCGCCGCTGTCGATGGCTTTCTTGAGTTGTTTGCTGGCGTAGTCGCCAATGGCTTGTCCGGCCTGCTTGCCGAAGGTCTCATTGATCTTGGCTTGCGCTTCAACGTCTTGCTGCAAGTCCTTGCCGTTCCAGGTCTTCACAAGGGCATTGCTGTTGTCCTTGTCACTACGGACAGTTTTGTCTCCGGCAATGCCGGAGATGCCCGATGTCGTGGTGCTGGAAGCGCTGCCGCTCTCATTGCCTATGCCGAGACCGCCGCCGTTCATGCTCGTGTTGCCGCCGCTATAGCCACCACCTGCACTAACGCTCTGACTCTCGGCCTTGTAGTCGCTCTTGTTCTGGATGTCGCTGGTGGTGAGGCTGGCAGTCGTAAAACTGTTCTTGTTGTCGGTGACCGCCTTGTCGGTGCTGGCGATCTTGGCGCCTTTCAAGTCGGTGTTGCCGTTGACCGTGACCTTGAAGCCGTCGTCTCCCGCCAGGATACCGCTTTGCTCGGTGACGCTGACGTAGTTGCCGTCGACCTTGCTGCGGCTGGCGCTGATGCTACCGCTGACCTTGCCGACGCCCGCGCTGATGCTGCCGCCCAGGCTTTGCTGCTGGCTCTTGTATTGGCTGGTGTCTTGCTGACTTTCCACATTGAGGTTGCCACCGACGTTGGCGGTGACTTGCTTGCCCGATGCGGTCGCGCCCTTGATGTTGGTGTCGCCGCCAGAGTTCATGGCGAGCTGGTTACTGGCGTTGACGTGGGTGTTGGTGACATCGCTGTCGCTGCCATCGCCCTTGCCGCGACTGCCGGAGGCGCTGGCGTTGACCATCAAGCCGGAGCTGCCGATGGAGAAGCCGATGCTGGCCGAGCTGCCCTTGTTGGTGCTGTGCTCTTCGTTGCTGTTGCGCTGACCAATCAGGTTGATCTGGTTGTCGGCCTGGAGGTTGACGTTGGTGCCGCTGACTTCGCTGCCGCCGATGGCGAGGTTGCTGTCCTGGCCGGCGCCGGTGGCAATAATCGTGGTATTGCCGCCTGCGGCAACCGTCGAGCCTGCCGAAGTCGTGCTGTTTTGCACGGTGTTGCTCTGGTTGCTGGAGGCGCCGATGGAGAAGGCGAGATCGACGCCGCCGGCCGGGGCGGCGGTGGCGCCCACCGCTGCGACGGCATTCGCTGCTGCCAGCGCAGAGGCGGCGTCGGCCAAGACTTTGCTGCGGCCGTTCTTGGTCTTTTGTTTGGCGTCCTGCATGCTCATCACGGTCTGCACTGCACTGACGACCGGGTTGGTGATTTGCACGGTGACGCCTTGTTGCCTGGATTTTGTTTCTTGCGTGTTCTGCTCGGTGTTGACGCCGGCGGTGATGTCGACCTGCTTGCCGCTGATGTTGATGTCGCCTTGCGGGGCGATGACGGTGCTGGCGGTCTGGGTGTAGTGCTGGCCGGCGGCCAGTGTCGCGTTGCCGTTGGTGGCGCCCACGGTCGAGCCGCTTGCCGTGGTGGTGCTGCGGGTCTGGGCTGTGCTTTGCATCTTGCTGCCGACGGTGACGCCGAGGCCGCCGCCGCTGAAGACGCCGGAGGTGGTTTCTTTTTTGTAATGGCTTTCGCTGCTGGTGTCGGTGGCGGCGATGATGTTGATGTTGTTGACGGCGGTGACCTGCGTGCCTTGCGTCGAGACCACGTCGCTGCCGGTGATGTTGACGTTGTTGCCGGCGGCCAGCACGGTAGTGTTGCCGCTGAAGGTGCTGCCGTTTTGTCGGCTATAGCTGCCGGCGTCGTCGGTCTGCGTGGTCTTGCCGCTGAGGATGCCGCTGGAGCTCTTCTGGTGCTCGTCGCGGGCGCTGGCCGATTCGTTGGCGGTGCCGATGTTCAGGTCGTTGCCGGCGACAGCGGTCAATGCAGCAACGGCGGTGAGTTGCGTGCCCCTGGCGGTGAGGTCGCGTCCGGCGTTGATGCTGATGTTGTTGCCATTGATCTGGGTGGCGACGTCCTGGCTGGCGGTCACTGTGGCGCGGTTCACGCCGACCTCTTTGGTGCCGTGCGCGCCGTTGGCGTCGTCGACGAGGTTGGGGCCGGTCAAGGTGCCGACCCAGTTGGAGGCGCCTTTGTCGTCGGCCCAGCGGATCTGCTCGCTGTAGCCTTGCGTCACCGTGCCGAGGTTGACGTCGCGCACCGCGGAGAGGTTGGCGTCGCCGGTGGCGTCGATGACGGCGGCATTGGCGGTGAGATCGCGTCCGGCGGCCATGGTGAGGGTGTTGCCGGTGACGCTGGCGACGCTGTCGATGTTGGTGCCGGTGGTGGTGGCGTTGGCGGTCGCTACGCTGGTGCTGTTGATGTTGATGTCGCGCCCGGCGGTGGCGGTGACGCTGTTGCTGCCGTCGATCTTGCCGCCAAGGTTGTTGATGTCGGTCTGCGCCTGCAACACCGTGTCGGCGCCGGACACGCGCCCGCCGAGATTGTCGATGTTGTTGCCGGCGAGAATAGCCGTGTTCCTGGCGGCGATCGTGCCGTTGTTGAGGATGTCGCCGGCGGTCTGGAAATTGACGTTATTGCCGGAGATGAGCATGCCTTCGCCGGTCACTTGCAGGCGGTTGGCGCGCAGGTAGACCTGCGGCACCAGCACGTCTTGGGTACTGCCGTCGGCCAGCGTCACGGTTTGTTTGACCAGCCAGACGATGTCGGAGGTGAGCATGGCCATCTGCGTCGCGGTGAGCGCCACGCCAAGCTGGTAGTGGAAGGTTTGCGCCATCTGCACGCCGGCGTTCATGAGGGCCTGGTATTGCGCTTCGTTGCTGGTGTAGGTACCTGCGTAGCGCTGGCCGATGGCTTTCTGGATTTGCTGTTGCACCAGGAGCTGCTCGTAGAAGCCGTCGCCGATGCGCTTCATGACCAGGTTGGGATCCTGGCTCAATTGGGTCAGCATGAAGTCTGAGCTGAGCCAGCTGCGGTAGTTGGCGAACTGCGGGTCGGTGGCGATCAGGTAGCGGTTGTTGCCGGGGACGAATAGCGCGTTATCCGGCAAAGTGATGTCGGGATTGCTGGTGCGCACGACCATGCTGGCGTTGCCGGGGACTGTGCCGGGGGTGCTTTTGAGCGTCTTGTCTTGCTGGGGGGCGCCGCCATTGGTGGGCGTGATGTCCAATACAAAGCTGGTTTGTATCGATTGGCTTTCATAGGGACGGTCGTCGTAGCGGCGATCATCGGCACTGAAGCGATGGCTCTTGATGTAGGTGTATTTGGCGCTGCCTGTGGTGGTGACGACTTGCGTGCCGGCCATGCCATTGTTGACAGGTTGGGTGCCGAGGACGTTGTTGCCGGTGTTGTCGCCGCCGGCGACGATCTGGCTGTTGCGGTTGTTGACGGCCTGGCTGTTGAAACGCAGGTTGCCGCCGGTAGTGATCATGGCGGGGTCGCTGCGGGTGACTTTGGTGCGGGCGATCTGTTCGGTGCCATCGTAAATCGTCCATTCGCTGACCATCTCCCCCGAAGGGAGCAGCAGACGGTAGTTGTCTTCATCTCCCATTTGCGTCCAGTCGGTCGCGATCTGGCCGCTGTCTTTGTTGACGAGTTTGACGCTGTCGGCGTCGAGCTTGTTGGTCGCGCCGTTCAAGCGATATTGCACGATGCGACGACCGGTGCTGTTCTCGACGGTCGTTTCCAGATGGGCGTTGGTGTTGTTGACGATGTTGTGGTTGATCGTGCCGTTGCCGTCGGCGGCAATGGTGGCGCTGCTGTTGTTGATGGTGTCGCCCATGCCGATGGCTTGATGGTTCACATCGAGCGCATTGCCGGTGACGAGGTCGCCGGCGGAATAGATCAGGGCGTGGTCGCTGTTGTTGATGGTGGCGATGCCGAGGTCCATGCGCACGCGCGCGGCGATGACCGGGGCCGAGGTGACGCCGTTGACGGTTTCGGGAGTATTGTTGAGCGTAGCGCCGGAGAGGGCGACGTGGTCGCCGTAGAGACGGCCGGTGCCGATATTGTTGATCGTCGGGCTGTCGATGAAGGTGTCGCTGCCGTCGATCAGGCCGCGATTGGTAAACGTGTGGCTGTCGGTGGCGCGCAGTTGATTGGTCTGGGCGATGATCTGGCCGTTGGCCTGGTTGTCGATGGACGCGGCAGTGGCGGCGAGCGTCTTGCCGGACGACAGCTTGCCGCTGTTGGTGAGTTTGCCGGCGGTTGTCATGGTGGCGTTGCCGTCGGCCTGGACGGTGCCGGTGTTGTTGTAGTCGGCATCGAGCTTGAGCGACAGGTCGCCCAGGCTGAGTGCCTTGCCGTCGCCGGTCATGGCGGCGCTGTCGAGGGCCAGTTGTTTGCCGGCGATGAGCGTGCCGCGGGTGTTGACGATGGTCTGCGTTTTAGGACTGCCAGCGGCATGGGTGTCGTGCACGTCCAGCGTCTGGCCGGCAGAGAGCGAGCCGTTGGTGTTGTCGATGGCGCCTGCGCCGGCAACCGTCAGATCGGTGTTGGCGCGTACTGTGCCTGCTGCATTGTTGAGGGTGGTCGCGGCAATCGTTACGGCCTGGCCTTGTATGCCGAGATCGGGTGAGGACGTGTTGCTGTTGTTGACGCTGGCGGCCGCGACCGTGGTGGCGAGGTTGGAACGAATCAGGCCACTGGTGTTGTCGAGCTGGCCGGAACCCAGGGTCATCGTAGTGCTTCCACCTGCCTGGATCTGGCTGCCCTGGTTGTTCAGGCCGACGGCGGTGGCGGCGATATTTTGCGTGGCGGTGATGCTGCCCTTGTTTTGTAGAAGACCATCCGCGGTGACGATGACATCGCCTGCACCGGCGCCGATGACGCCGGCGTTGTTCATGCCCACGCCGTGTTCGGTGCCGACCAGAACGATCACTCCCGCATACATGCCTGCCAGCTTTGCCACGTCGATGGAGAATTGCCCGGGCGCTGCGCCGGTCACGCCGGTGGTGGGCGTCACAACGCCATGGTCGGCGGAAATCGTATTGACGCCGGTGCTGACCTTGAGCTTGCTGGACCAGATGCTGGCGTTGACTTGCACGGCGCGCGCCATGATGTCGGTGTAGTCGGTAGTGCTGGCGTCGAGACCGTTGCCGTCGATGGTGACGGTACCGCCGGTGACGCGGTAGGCGTCGAGATTGCCGCCGACCATGCTGGGTGTGCCGGTGGTGAGCGTGGCGCGGCTGGCGTTCAGGAAGCCGCAGCCGGAACAAGTGATGCCCGTCGGGTTGGCGATGATGACCTGCGCGCGATCGCCGGCGACTTCGATATAGCCGCCCAGCTTGCTGGGATTGGCCGAATTGACTTCGTTGACGATGACCTTGGCGGTGCCGGTAGCCAGCCAGGGATTGCCTTGCACCCAGCCGCCCAGTTGAGTGAGCGCATTGTTACGGGCGTTGTTGAGGATGACGCCTTTGCTGTCGACATCAAACTGGCTGTAGACGTTGCGCGAGACGCCTTGCGCGCTCGGTGTCTGGATGTTGACGAAAGGAACGCCATTGCCGGCTTGCAGCACGGTGGGCTGCTGGTTGCCGGGCGCATTGCGATAGGCAACGACCTGGGCATCGACGACGGTGACGCTGCCGAAGAGTGCGGCGACGCCGACGGCCAGACGGGTGAAACGCAACGAAAATAAATCCGCGAGTGGGACGAACGCTTTAATAAACGAAGCAGCGTTGCAGGCAGAACGACCTTTACCGCCTATGCGGGCGGTTTCCGCAACCGCTGTGTATTCGCCGGTCTTCCGATTAAAGACGACTCGGTAACTATTTTTGTTCATGTCGCGACGCCTGCCAATTGTGGTCAAGCGAGCGACTATAAAAAACTGATCCTTCGAAAGCCATAAGAGATTTCTGAAAGTTGGCCTTCTTAAAAATAACTCTTTTTTACATTAGAAAAAATTCCAATTTTTAAACAAAATTGATTTTTTCATTTCGCTAATACGGTTCTTAAATTGAATATTTATTGATCATTTTATTAATTTTCCGCGTTCGGAATTTTTCAATGTAGTGGAGAGAAAAATCCATGCAAAATCGGCCTTCCCAATGAAAGGAACGCCGAATGATTTCCGTCTTGATTGCAGATGATCATCCGCTGATTACCGAAGGCTCTGTCAGCATCCTTGAGTCCGATCCTCTGAAACGTTTCGTCGTCGTTGGTACGGCGGAGACTGCCATCGACGCGGTGATGCAGTACAAGAAATTGCAGCCCGATGTGGCGATACTGGATATCCGATTTGGGCACGCCAATACCGGCATTGACGCAGCGCTCGACATCAGGATGGATTTTCCTGACGCGAAAATCGTCTTCGTCAGCCAGCTTCCTCCAGAGAATTTCCTGTTATACGGTTATCGCATCGGGGCGCTTGCCGTTCTGATGAAAAATTGCAGCAGCCATCAACTCATCGACGCCGTGTTGAGCGTCTCCGCGGGAGAGCGGTATTTCTTGCCTGAACTTGCGGAAAAACTCGCTCATATCGCTATCGGCAGCACCCCTGATCCGCGTTTTACACTCGATGACCGCGAGCTATTCGTGTTCTCGAAATTGGCGGAAGGATGGAGTTCTGAAGAGATTGCGGCGGAAATCGGATTAACTGCACGCAGCGTGCACAACATCAGTACCGACATCAAACACAAACTGCACGTGAACAGGCCAGCCGAGATAACCAGGCTCGCGATCAGGTCAGGGGTAATTGAGGCATGACAAACAGAATGCTCGTCAAACAGGTAATCTGGACTTTGCTACCCGTGCTTTTCATCCTTGTGGCTGTTGGCTATGCGATGTCTCTGATCATCGGCAGCACGCATGAAAAAAGAGGACTGCTAGATGGAAAAGCACTGGCAAGTTATGCCGCCTATTACCCGGTGAGAGTAAAGCCAGACGGTAGCCTGACTCTCGATGCCACGCGCTTCATGCAAGCAGTTGATTATTTTTCCGGGCAACCTGAAAGCCGTGCCGCCGGCGAGCTGATTTATATTGGACAGGGCAACAGCATCGCCTTGCAGTTGAACGACGATGAAAAAAATCGCTACGCCGCTCTGCTCAAAAAGCCTGCTTATTCGGAATACAAAATCAAGGCACAACACGATCCATTAAAAACTTACAAGAGCATCGTCGATGGCATCGGCCAGACGTTGAACGGAACGGGAGTCGAAATCGTTTTGCACGACACCAGAAACCCGCTAAAAAGCGTAGTCGCGATCCAAAACCCCATCACCGGTAGGAAAATCGGCGACTCGAACACGAATTTCGGCTATGAATTGATCAGAAGCTATGCGGCCACTGAGGAAGAAGGACCGAATTACGTCTCCTATGCGCTGACGATAAAGGATGGGCGAAAAGTGAAGTCCTCCACCATTCCGATTTATCAGGACAGGAATCTGATTGGATTTATTTGCATCAACATCGACATTTCACAGCTCGACGGCGCCAACAAGGATGCCGAAAGCGCCTTGATCAAGGCATTTGCAAGCACCTCTTCCAACGAAGAAATCCATGAAGTCATTGGAAACACCTCAAGAAATTTACTGAACTCGGAAACAGATAAATGAAATTGATTCTAGCCGTACTACCCGTAATGATCGCAGCACTTTTTCCCATCAACCTGCAAGCAAAGGACATGAACATGCAAGACAAAAATTTACATTTCCAACTTAAAAAACCACTGCTCATCATGACGGAGGAAAAAGGTTTTTTGGCCTGTGGCTATATCAATGTCGAGACCTGTAACAAGACAGGCGAGGCATGCGCGGTGGTAAGCGGCGTAAATAACTACGACGACATGAAAGCCGCCAAAATCGCTGCCGTCAGCCAGGCCGCTGCGGCACTCGGCATCGAACCGGGGATGACTGGCGCGGCGGCGCTGGCTATCTTCAGCGGCAAATAAGCCAAAATGCAACCGGCCTTTCTGCTGTCGATCATTGCGGCATTGCCCATATTTTTCCTGCCCGAAGGAATGAGGTCGGTTGCGGATGGCTCTCCACGTCTTCGCTATGCAAACAAGATATTTTGGCTATGCGCCTTGCTGTCGCTCTGCGTTTTACCTGTTGTTGTTGAAGGAAATTGGTTTGACCTGAACAAGCTGTTGCCAGCGCTGTCCGCGGTGATCGTTCTTTACTTGTTAAACGCTGCAGAAAAGGAAACATCTGCCAGGACGATCAAAGAACAGGGCAATATTAGCGCTGCATTCACTGAACTGGCGAATCGGATGGACGGCGAAGATCGTCGTTTATGTGCCAGTCTTCATGATGAATTGAACCCTTGCTTGATATTTGCCAAACGCAAAATAGAAGAATGTCTCGTACTTGTTCGCGATCAAGAAGGCATCGCAAAGATTCTCAACAGATCCATGCTGGAAATAGATCGCGCTTACTCAATGAGTCGCGCCATCATCAAGAATGTCCATGTTGAAATCGTCGAGTCCGTCGGATTGATTGCAGCGCTGGAAGAACTCATTTCACACTACAATGAAATTTCTCCGTTACGGCCAAAACTGCAACACAATCTCACCCGAAAAATAGAACGATCCATCGACCGAAATCGTTCGATCACCATCTATAGGATCATTCGCGAAGCTCTATTGAATGCGATCAAACACTCACGAGCAAAAAACCTGCTCATTTCCGTTCGCGCCCAATCCCGCGAGCGCATGCTTCACATCTCCATTCAAGATAACGGTAAAGGTATTGACGAAGACGCTACTCCCGGCGTTGGATTGATCGACATGCGCATCCGGGCACTGCAGGCAAATGGAACGCTGTCGATACGAAAGGGCGAGAACGGTTGCGGTACGGTAATCGAGCTGAGAATTCCCCTCCCGCGATGATGCCTCTGGAGACGCAACGCGAAATCTGGCGAAAAAATTTTCTATTGCTGCTACCGGAACTACGCAGCGGCGAATTTCTTCTTGCTCAGGATTGGATCGCCCAGGACATCTTCAAATATCGTGTGATATGGGAAGGATGTCGAGCCATAGAAAAGAAAATATTTTTTTGTCTCGATGAAATGGATGGCATGGCAGGAATATGGTGATTGAACTTGCGTTCATCCTCTGACACATCTCAGATCCTGCGTACGATAGGCTATCAATGATCACCGGTTTTGCGTAAGCTTACAGAACCACATTGAATTTTCCCTTGATGCGCATGATCTCGCAGTCCACTTGCGCGGCACGGCGTTCGATCACGAACACATCCGCGCCGCCGATGGTGATCATGGGATGATGCCAGACGCCGCGCCTGAGCGTGACGCCTTGGCCCGGTTCGACGATGAAAGCCTGAATCGCGCCTTCGTCCGGCATATCGCCGCCTTGCGTCACCACCACCAGTACACGCCCCTGCCCCATCGGCACGAAGCTCTGGCTGCCCAACAGATGACGCTCGAACATGGTCAGCGCATACGGCGCGACGTGGGTGCCATCCTGGGTGCGGAAGATCGCCACGCACGCCTCGCCGCCCTGCTCGTTCACATCCAGTTGCGTCAAGTCGTCGAAACGTTGTGCGGTGCCTTCATTGATCGGCCTGCTGCCGGACTGCGCCTCGGATTGCACCGTTTCCGCTGCGATGACATCGCCGAACGGCGCGAACGCCGCCGCTGTCAGCGCCCGCGCCACGATGACTTTGCTTGCGGCTGATGCCGGTGAATCAGGCAAGTTCATCGATGAGCTTCCTCGACAAGCGAATCAAGGCCTGATCGCTGCCCAGCGGCCCGATGATGGAGAAGCCGAAAGGCGCGCCGTCGAGCGTCATCAGCGGCAGCGAAATCTGCGGGCAACCCGACAGGCCGGCCAGGCACAGCATGCGCACGGCCTGGTTGCGGTAGTTCTCCAGCACCTGTTCCGATTCGCTCAGCAGCGGCGCGACGTCGGGCATGGTCGGCAAGACGATCACGCGATCGCTGCCCAGCAGGCGCAGGAAATCTTCGCGGAAACGGTCGCGCACATTGCCGTGCTCTTCCATCTGCTGCGGCGTGATCCGGCTCGACCAGGCAAAACGTTCGGCCACGCCGGGGCCGAGTTGCAGGTCGTGGCGGACGATGGTCTCGCCGTGGCTTTGCCAGGCTTCATAACCCTGGATGTAACGGAACGACCAATACAAGGCTTCGAACGACGGCGTCGCGGTCTTGACCGGCAGCGGCGTGCCGATCACGCCGGCCAGACGTTCCAGCGTCTGCATGAACACCGCCTGCACGCGCGGCTCCAGCAAGGCCAGCACGTCGGCGGCGACCAGCACCTGCGGCATGGCCGGCGCACCGTCGGGCAGCAGGCAGGTGTCTTCGCGCAGCAGCACTTCGCCCACGCGCGAAAAGCTGTCGATATCGCGCGCGAACCAGCCGCAAGTATCGAACGACGGCGCCAGATCCATGCAACCCTTGAGGCTCACGCGCGCATGCGTCGGACGCAGGCCGATCAGTCCGCAGTGGCTGGCGGGAGCACGTACGGAACCGCCGGTATCGGTGCCGAGTGCAACGTCCGCCAGCCCGTTGGACACCGCCGAGGCCGACCCCGAACTGGAGCCGCCTGGAATCCGGTCAGGCGCGCCGCCGTTGCGCGGCGTGCCGAAGTGGGCGTTCTTGCCGTTCATCGAAAATGCCAGCTCATCGGTGTAAGTCTTGCCGACGAATCTGGCGCCCGCCTGCGCCAGCGCCACCACCGACGGCGCCGATGCGGTCTTCACGCCGGACATCGCCAGCATGTGCGGGTTGCCGCAGCCGGTCGGAAAACCGGCAACGTCGAAAATATCTTTTACCGCAAAGCGGATGCCGGACAGCGGACCTGCCGAGATCGCCGTGGAAGTGGGTGCGGGATAGGGAACGAAACAACGTGCAGCTTGTGCGTCGGTGGACATGGGTGATTCTTTCGAACGTAAAAGGATGATGGATGGCGCTGATTGTTCACCACATACTCAACTTGCGGGCGCGTTGACCGCAGCGTTGACGTCGGTCGCAGCGCTTGCAATCTGATGCACGCGCAGACAGCTCACGACGTGGCCGGACGACAGCGTCTCTTCGCGCGGCTGCACGCTGCGGCATTCGGCGACGGCGTATTTGCAGCGCTCGGCAAAGGCGCAGCCGGCCGGCAGATTGCTCAGGTCCGGCGGGGCCCCGCCTATGGTTTCCAGACGCTGGCCTTTTTGCATGGCGCCATGGCTGCGGCTCTTGAGCAGCGACAAGGTGTAGGGATGGCGCGGCCGCGTCAGCAACTCCGCCGCCGGACCTTGTTCGATGATCTTGCCGGCGTACATGACGGCGATGCGATCGGCCACTTCTGCCGCCGCGCCGATGTCGTGGGTGACGAAGACGATGGACAAGCCCAGCTCCTTCTGCAAATCGCGCAGCAAGAGCAGGATCTGGATTTGCACCGTGGCGTCGAGTGCCGTGGTCGGTTCGTCGGCCAGCAAGACCTTGGGCGAGCACGACAAGGCCAGCGCAATCATCGCGCGCTGGCGCATGCCGCCGGACATTTCGTGCGGATAGGCGTCGAGCCGGCGTTCCGGGCTCGGGATGCGGACTTTTTCGAACAGGCGCAGCGCCTGCTTGTGCGCTTCGGCCTTCGAGACTTTTTTGTGGCGGCGGATCGCTTCGACGATTTGTGCGCCGACGGTGTAGACCGGATCCAAGGCCAGCAGAGGCTCCTGGAAAATCATCGCCACGGTGTCGCCGCGCAAGGCCGCCAGTTCGCGCTGCGACATCTTCAGCACGTCCTTGCCGTCGACGTCCAGGCCACCGCTGATGCGCGTCGACCGTTCCGAATGCAGGCGCATGATGGAACGCAAGGTGACGCTCTTGCCCGAGCCGGATTCGCCGATCAGGGCCACGACCTCGCCCTGGCCGACGGTGAGATTGACGCCGTTGACGGCGCGGATCAGTTTCTTCGGCGCGAAGAACTGCACCTGCAGGTCGCGCAATGAAATCATGTCATGCATGGCTGACCTCGCCGGCAAACAAAGAGGCGGTGTCGGCTTCATAACGCAGGCAGGCGACGCCGTGACCGCTGTCGTCGTTGGCGAACACCGGCGCGCGCTGGCTGCACACCGGCTGGGCATAGGCGCAGCGCGTATGGAAGCGGCAGCCGCTCGGTGGATTGATGGGGTTGGGCGGATCGCCCGCCAGCGGCGCTTCCATCGTGCGTTGCAGCGGATCCATGCTGGGCATCGATTTGAGCAGCGCGCGCGTGTAGGGATGCCTGGGATGATCGAACACCTGGTCGGACGAACCGATCTCCACCACCTGGCCCAGATACATCACCAGCACGCGGTCGGAGATGAAACGCACGACGTTGAGATCGTGGCTGATGAACAGATAAGTAAGACCGAACTCCTGCTTGAGATCGAGCAGCAGATTGAGCACCTGCGCCTCCACCGACTTGTCGAGCGCCGATACCGCTTCGTCGAGGATCACCAGTCGCGGCTCCAGCGCCAGCGCACGCGCGATGTTGACGCGCTGGCGCTGACCACCGGACAGCTCGTGCGGATAGCGGCCGGCGAAACGTTCCGGCGCCAGGCCGACGCGCGCCAGCAGATCGCGTGCGCGGGTAATCGCTTCGCGCGACGGCACGCCATGCACGGTCGGTGCGAAGGCGATCGAGTCTTCGATGGTCATGCGTGGATTGAGCGAGGAGTAGCTATCCTGGAACACCATCTGCGTCTGGCGGCGGAACCGGCGCAGCGGCAAGGCGCGCGAACCGACCGTCTCGCCGTCGAACACCAGCTCGCCGCTGTC
>Ga0209026_1000824_pt1 | contig 16560 bp, 10 predicted proteins | sample AraplaCL_Col_mCL_FD_184262 | JGI IMG/M metagenome (GOLD analysis project Ga0209026, IMG submission 184262) | Arabidopsis root microbial communities from the University of North Carolina, USA - plate scrape CL_Col_mCL (SPAdes) (version 2) | ecosystem: Host-associated > Plants > Roots >... | reverse complement strand
CGGGGGCCGCGCCCTTGGCCGGGGGCGTCGTGGCGGCCGGCGTGATGGGGGCGAAGGGTTCGGGGGGCGGGTCCCACGAGGCCATGAGGCCGATCACCACCTTGGCCACCGTGTCGGCAGAGACAACCGAGCCACCGCCGACGCCCTCGCAGACCACGCGATAGGCCGCGTAGGTGTCGGAGGCCTCGCTGGCTGGGCCCCATTCCGGTTGCGGATTGACCTTGCTGACCAGCAGGCCGCCGGCGCGGGAGAAGGCCGAGAACTCGCGCCAGCGGGTGCGCTGGGCCTGGCAGTCGTATTCGGTGAGGGTGCGGACATAGCCCGGCTGGGGCGGGTTGCCGCTGAGGATGTTGCGCTGGACCCGAACGGCCCAGGCCTTGCGGACCGGCGAGCCAGGCGTGGTTTCGATGCCGCTGGCGTCCATCACCGTCCAGGCGTCGGCGCCCGACTGGGTGATGTAGAAGATCTTGGCCTGGGCGGCGCCCGCAACCGACAGCACGGCGGCGGCCAGCAGCGGCGCCGCGACGGCGGCCGAAATGCGAAGGCTGTTCAACGACGTTCCCACGGTGCAAGCAGCTATAGCGTGGGTCTTAAAATAGGCCTAGCCGGCGCGGACGCCTTTCGGCGATCGGCGCGATGCGGCGCGCCGCGGGGCTGTCCATACCGGGCCTTCCGCAATCACCGTTATGTCGAAAACGCAGCAATCCCTTGTCCGCTAAGGTGTTGCTCGTTCGCCTCTCGCGCATCAAAACTGACGTACCGTGAAGAGTTTTGATGCGCTGAAGGTTCGTACGGTATTCGCTGGTCGCAACTCAGTCGCCCGCTCCAGAGGCGTCGAGGGGAGGAACAAATCACGTGATGAAGTCGCAGTTGCTTTGCGGTGGGTCGATTCTGGCCGCCGCCATGGTTCTGATCGCGCCGTCCGTCGCCACGGCGCAGACCGTCGACGAGATCGTCGTCACCGCCCAGAAGCGCGAACAGAGCCTCCAGGACGTGCCGATCGTGGTGACGTCGGTGAACGCCCAACAGATCCAGGACGCCGGCGTTCGTGACATCAAAGACCTGACCATCGTGGCCCCGGGCCTGACGGTCACCTCCACCAGCAGCTCGGCCGTCACCACCGCCCGGATCCGCGGGATCGGGACCGTGGGCGACAACCCTGGCCTGGAAAGCTCGGTCGGCGTGGTGATCGACGGCGTCTATCGCCCCCGCAACGGCGTGGCCTTCAGCGACCTGGGCGAGACCGACCGGATCGAGATCCTGAAGGGGCCGCAAGGCACCCTGTTCGGCAAGAACACCACCGCCGGCGTGATCAACATCATCACCAAGCGCCCCTCGTTCGACGTGCATGCCACGTCGGAGGCGCAGTTCTCGAACTATGACGGCTTCGGCGCCTCGATCTCGCTGACCGGCCCGCTGGTGAAGGACAAGCTGGCCGCCCGGGTCTATGTCGCCGCCCGCGAGCGCGACGGCTATTACAAGACCGCCGGCCCGGACAACAACGACCAGAAGTTCTACACTGGCCGCGCGCAGATCCTGTACACGCCCACCGAGACGCTCGATGTGAACGTGTCGCTGGACTACACCAAGCGCGACGAGCGCTGCTGCGGCGCGGTGCAGATCCAGAACGGCGCGACCCAGGCGATCATCCAGGCGCTGGCCCCCGGGGGCATCGCCAACCCGGTCGATCCGAACGCCTTCCGCGACTACAGCAACCGCAGCTTCCTGAAGACCGTGGTCGACGAGGGCGGCGCCGTCGAGGCGAACTGGCAGACCCCCTGGCTGGGCGACGCCAAGCTGACCTCGATCACCGCGCTGCGCCACTGGAAGCAGACGGGCGGCGCGGACGTCGACTGGACCTCGGCCGACATCCTGTATTCGCCGACGCTGAAGAACGACCCCAACCCGGGTTCCAGCAAGTTCAAGACCTTCAGCCAGGAATTCCGGTTCGCCGGCTCGACCGACAAGCTGAACTGGCTGGTCGGCGCCTTCTACACGCGTGAGGACCTGGACCTGCACGTGCGGACCGTGACCTACGGGACGCAGTACGAGCAGTACGTGAACGCGCTCTTCAGCAACACGCTGTCGACGGTGTTCACCGGCCGGCCGCTGGGCACGACGTTCGTGACCGGCCAGGGCCAGGACGACCTGTACAGCCAAAAGGAAGAGGGCTTCTCGCTCTTCACCAACAACAGCTACCAGTTCAGCGAGGCGCTCGAGCTGACGGTGGGCCTGCGCTACACCTGGGAAGACAAGGACCTCAAGACCTTCTGGAGCAACACCGACAAGGGCTCGGGCTGCACCACCGCCCTGGCCCGCGCCTCGGCCCTGCGCGGCCTGGTCCCGACCTCGCTGATCCGCGCGGACGGCACGCTGGCGTCGGGTCCGTACCAGGTGCTCTGCGCGGCCTCGAACAGCCCGGCGTTCGGCCGCATCGGCACGAACGAACAGCACCTGAAGGAAGAGAAGCTGACCGGCACGGCCAAGCTGGCCTACCGGTTCTCGCCTGAAGTGCTGAGCTATGCGTCGTACGCGCGCGGCTACAAGGCGGGCGGCTTCAACCTGGACCGGATCGCCACCACCAACCAGACGGTCGCCAACCAGCCGACCGCGCCGGTGCTGGACACCAGCTTCGCGCCCGAGACCGTGGATTCCTACGAGATCGGCCTGAAGAACACCCTGCTGGATCGCCGGCTGCTGCTGAACTTCACGGGCTTCTACCAGGAGTTCAAGGACTTCCAGCTGAACGCCTTCAACGGCCTGGTGTTCTCGGTGGCCTCGGTGCCGAAGGTGATCTCCAAGGGTGTCGACGCCGACTTCCTGTGGTTCACCCCGGTGGAAGGCCTGACCCTGACGGGCGGCGTGACCTACGCCGAGACCTACTATCCCAAGAGCAATCCGCTGTTCCTGGGCGCGAACCTGCCGGGCTCGCGCCTGTCGCTGGCGCCGCTGTGGTCGGGCTCGCTGGGCGTGACCTACGAGCATCCGGTCAGCGAGAACCTGATCGGCCGCATCGCGGTGAACGCCAAGAGCGTGTCGTCGTTCAACACCGGCTCGGACCTGGATCCGGTGAAGAACCAGCCGGGCTACACCCTGGTGAACGCGCGCGTCGGCCTGACGTCCGAGGACAAGCGCTGGGCCGTCGAGGCCTTCGCCCAAAACCTCTTCGACGACACCTACTATCAGGTGGGCTTCAACGCGGTGCTGCAGACGGGGTCGTACGACGCCTTCCTCGGCCAGCCGCGCACCTACGGCGTGGCCCTGCGCTACACCTACTGATCGAACGGCCCCGGCCGCCCCACGGGGCGGCCGGGTACGCCGTCAGGCCGCGGGCTGCGTCGTCCGCGTGACCGCCGCCACATGCGCCACGATGAAGTCGATGAAGGCGCGGACGGCCGGGCGGCGGCGGACATCGTCGCGGGTCACGATCCAGGCGCTGGCGTTCATCTCCGGCACCGGATCCAGACACCGGACCAGCCCGGACTGGGCCTCGCCGTAGGTCAGCGGCAACATCACCACCCCCACCCCCGCCTTGGCGAAATTGCTCATCGTCTCGATCGACGAGCCCACGTAGGCGAAGGCTGTCTGGCCTGCGAGCCAGCGTAGCGGCGGCGCATCGGCCAGGGGACCGTCGGCGCCGATGACAGGGTGGTCCCGCAGGTCCTGGGGTCCCGCGAGCGGCGCCTGCGCAGCGGTGTAGTCAGGACTGCAGAAGCCGGCCCATTCCACGGCGACGATCTTGCGGACGATGAGGTCCGGATCGGTGGGCCGAGAGCCGGCCCGGAGCGCCACGTCGGCCTCGCCCGCGGCGATGTCGAGGAGCTTCTCGGTGGCCAGCAGCTCGATCTTCACGCCCGGGTGCTGGGCCATGAAGATCCGCACCGGATTGCTGACCAGGTCCTGGACCGCTTCCGGCGGCAGGGTGAAGCGGATCACGCCGGCCAGGCGCCGCTGGCTGGCGTCTACCGCGTCGGTGAAGGCGCGGACCGCGGCGTCGACCTGTTCGGCGGCGGGCAGGAGGTCCTGGCCGGTCTGGGTCAGGCGGCTGCCGCTCTGCAGGCGCTCGATGAGCTTGACGCCGAGGGCGTCTTCCAGGGCGCTGATCCGGCGCGCGACGGTGGTCTGGCTGACCCGCGTCTCCTGGGCCGCGGCGGCCGTGGACCCCGTCCGGGCCACCCACACGAAGTAGCGAAGATCGCTCCATTCAAGCATCGCCGGCCCCCTCCGGCGCTATGCATATCTGACGCGCCCGGGTGCAGGAATGGTGTTTGAAGCGCGGGCGGCGGGACGCCTAGGTTCGCGGCAGACGAACCGCACGAGATCTCCGATGCGCCTCTATTACGACCCGGCTTCCACCACCTGCCGCCCCATCGCCCACTTCGCCGCCGACGCGGGGCTGGACCTGGAGCTGGCCTATGTGAGCCTCGCCAACGGCGAGCACCACGCCGACGCCTTCCGCCGGCTGAACCCCAACGCCCAGGTGCCGGTGCTGGACGACGGCGGGTTCGTCCTGACCGAGGGCTCGGCGATCCTGAAGCACCTGGCCGACCGCATCGGCTCGCCCGCGTACCCCGCCGAGCCGCAAGCGCGGGCGCGGATCAACGAGCGGATGGACTGGTTCAACACCGGCTTCTATCGCGATGCGGCCTATGGCCTGGTCTATCCGGAGTTGATGGCGCACCTGCGCCAGCCGACGCCGGAGCTGCAGGCCGCCGCCAGCCACCGGGCGCGGATGGCCACCGCCCGCTGGCTCGAGATCCTGGACCGCAACCTGATCGGCGCGCACCCGTACGTCTGCGGCGAGACCCTGACCCTGGCCGACTACCTTGGCGGGGCCTATGTCAGCCTGCTGGAGGTGGTGGCCTATGACTTCGCCGCCCACCCCAACGTCCGGCGCTGGTTGGAGCGCCTGCGCCGCCAGACGCGGTGGGACGAGGCCTACGCCGCCTTCGACGGCCTGTTGAGCGGGCTCAGGTCGCAGGCCGTGGCGCTGCGTCCTGAGCCTCGACCTCAGTAGACGTAGCGCGCGGCGATCCCCAGGACGCGGCCCTTGTTGAGCGGCGCCTGGGTGGCGCCGGCTCCGCCCCAGGTGGCGGGCAGCGGCGAGATGATGCCTTCGGTCACCTCGTTCAGCAGGTTGCGGCCATAGGCGGACAGGGTGACGCCGTTGCCCATCTTCCACGCGACCGAGGCGTCCAGCATGTCGGCCGGACTGAAGAAGGTGGTGTTGGCGTCGGTGTAGGCCGCCGAGTCCCGGTGGTTGAAGTCGATCCGCGTCGTGACCGAGCCTCGATCGCCCAGGTCGAAGACGTAGTTCGCGCCCACGCCCCAGGTCAGCGGCGCCAGGCGCGGCAGCTTGAGGTTCAGGTCGGTGGCGTTGATCGCCCCGTCCCGGTTCAAGTCGTAGAACATCTTGGTGTACTGGCCATCGGTGATGCCCAGCTGGCCGTTGATCGTGAAGGCCGGGGTGACGCGGAAGACCGTCTCGACCTCGACGCCCTGGATCGTGGCGTTGGCGGTGTTGCGGTAGATTTGCAGGTTGCCCAGCACCGGATCGACGAAGTTCACCTCGCGCTGCAGGTCGAAGATCTTGTTCCGATAGACAGCGGCGTTGATGCGGGCGCGGCGCTCGGCCAGGTCGACCTTGATGCCGGCCTCGAACGAGTCCTGCTTCTCATCGCCCGTGGGGCCGGGGACGTCGCCGGTCGCGCCGGGGCTGCGGAAGTTGTAGCCGCCGCTGCGGTAGCCGCGCGTGAAGAAGGCGTAGAGCTGGGTGTCGTCGTCGGGCTGCCACTGCACGCCGATCTTGGGCGTGAAGAAGCTGGTCTTGCGATTGTCCCGGAAGTTGTAGGCGCAGGTCTCAGCGTCGATGTTGCACCCGCCCGGCCGAACCGACGAAATCTGGACGTGCTTGGTCTCTTCCGAGTAGCGGCCGCCCAGGTTGAGGGTGATCGTCTCGGTCACATGCCAGTCGGCGGCCGCGAACACGGCGCCGGTCTTGGTCTTCTGGCTGCCGCCGCCGATGTTGTAGAGGGTCTGCACGCCAGCCGCGCCGTTGCCGAAGATGCTGCCCGAGATGCCGAACAGGTCCTGTTCGAAGTAGAAGGCGCCGACGGTGACATCGACCGGCCCCAGCTTGCCCGAGTAGCGCAGTTCGTTGCTGAACTGGTCCTGGTCGGTCAGCGACTGGCCGGTCAGGTAGAACTCGCGGATCGAGTCCACGTCGTTCTGCGCCTGCAGGTGCAGATCGCGGTAGCCCATGATGTTGGTGATGACGCCGTCGCCGAAGCTGACGGGCAGATCGACCTGCCAGGTCACCTGGTTCCACTTCGAATGGCCGAAGCCCAGGCCGTTGCCCTCGACGTCGAAGGTGTCCTTGCTGTAGCGGGCGCGGTTCTGGCTGGGCGGCTCGCTGTTCTGGTCGCTCTCGCCGTGTTCGATCCGTAGCACGGTCTTGCCGCCCTCGCCGAAGTCATAGCGCAGGGCGCCGCGGACCAGCTTGGTGCTGCCGCCGCCATAGTCGTGATCGCCCGTAGCCTTGTTGGTGAACCAGCCGGTGTCCTTGTTGTAGTAGGCCGCCAGCTTGGCCGAGAAGCCGCCGCCGAGCGGCCCGGAGACCACCGCCGAGGTGGTGTAGTTCGGCCCGCTCTCGACGCTGGCCCGCCCGTCGAAGTGGAAGCTGGTCGTCGGGTCGCTGGTCCGCACCAGCACCGCGCCGCCCGTGACGTTCTTGCCGAACAGCAGGCCCTGGGGACCGCGCAGCACCTCGACGCCGTCCAGGTCGAAGGTGTCGAACAGCACGCCCACGTTGACGCCCAGATAGACGCCGTCGACGAAGACCCCGACGGTCGGCTCGATCGACTGGATCGAGCTGTTCACGCCCAGGCCGCGGATCGAGAAGTTGGCGGTGGCCGGCACCGTGCCCACGGCGTTCAGCTGCACGTTCGGCACGCTGAAGCTGAGGTTCTCGAGGTTGCGGACCTGCTTGGCGTCGAGCTGTTCCGTGCCGAAGGCAGTGATGGCGCTGGGCACGTCCTGGACGACCTGGCCGCCGGCCTTCTTGGTGGCGGTGACAACGACCTCATCGACGGCCGCGTCCTGCGCCTGGGCCACGCCCGTGCAGAAGCATGTCAGGGCCGCGCCGCACAGCAGGCCTCGCAAAAGATTCGCAGACATTTCCCCTCCCCGTCGCCCGCCGATCCGATGCGTCGGACGTTTTTCGACAGTTGTGTATGTGCAGCGTGATGCCCGTCGATTTTGCGGGAGTCAAGATTTTCGACAGTCGTGTATGTCGACGCATCTCTCCTTTCAGTGAGGAGTCTCCGCAGTACCCTCAGGCGTTGCGAAGATCATTTTTCGACATCCACGCTTGAAGTTCATCGCGAGGTATGAATTTCTGAAGGCGACGCGAGGCGCAGCGGGGAGAACGATGGGGCGCAAGAACCTGACCGTAGTGCACGACATTGCGCTGACGCCGACCGGGCGGCGGTCCGAGAAGCGCGTCTCCAAGCGCGACAGCATCCTTGCGACGGCGGCGACGCTGTTCAACGAGCACGGCGTCGCCGGCGTCTCGCTGGGCGATGTGGCCAAGGCGCATGGCGTGGGCCGGGCCAGCCTCTATCACTATGTGGCCGACCGCGAGGACCTGGTCTTCCAGTGCTTCCAGCGCGCTTGCGAGGCCGAGACCGAGCGGCTGGACCAGGCGTCGGAAGCGGCCAACCCGCTGGACCGGGTGATGCGCTACATCGTCGACAGCTTCGCGCCCGAGGCGGCGCAGCACGCGATCATCACCGACCTGGGATTCCTGTCGCCGGACGCGCAAGGCATCGTGCGCAAGGCGCGGCTGCGCAACACCGAGCGCCTGGCCGCCATGATCGGCGACGGGATCGAGCAGGGCGCGATCCGGCCGTGCGACGAGCAAATCCTGGCGCGCGTGCTGCCGGCGATGGTCTCGTTCAGCCTGATCGCGCGGCGCTGGTCCGACCCGAAGCTGGGCGCGGTGGATCCCGATGCGGTCGCCGACTTCATCGCCTTCGGCTCGGCGGCGGATCCCGAGGTGACGTTCGACTGCCCGCTGGACGCCGAAAGCTTCAGCCGGCTGGAAGCGGCGACGTTCGACCGCAAGAGCCTGAACGACATGCGGATCGAACAGATCGTCATGACCGGCTCGCGCCTCTTCAACGAGCGTGGCTACGACGCCGTGGCGCTGGAGGACGTGGCCGCTGCCCTGGGGGCGACGCGCGGCGCGCTCTACCACTATCTCGACGACAAGGAGGAGTTGCTGCGCCGCTGCTACGAACGCGGCAACGCTCTCTACGAGGCCTTCATCGACGCGGCCGAGGCGCATGGCAGCAACGGCTTTGAGAAGACGGCCATCGTCAGCCACCTGAACAGCCAGGCCCAGGCCGGATCGCTGCAGCCGCTGGCGGCCTGGATGGGCCTGGACGCCCTGTCGCCGGCCCAGCGCCAGAAGCATCGCCAGAAGCTACGCGCCCTGCTGGCGCGAAACGAACATCTGGCCGAGGAAGGGGTCGCCGACGGCAGCCGCCGCGCGCTGGACACCCACTCGATCTCGGTCGCCCGGGCCGGCGCCTATATGTGGATCCCCAAATGGAAGCCCGAGGTAGAGCCGGTCGCCCCGCGACGGCTGGCGGACGAGATCGTCGCCCTGTTCAGCAAGGGCCTGGCGCGCCGATGACCGAGATTGCGTTCGGCGGTGAGACGGCGACAGGCTTCGAGCCGGTCGCCGAGGTCTTCCGCGCCAACTTCACGCGCGACGACGACTATCGCGAGATCGGCGCATCGCTGGCGGTCTATTGGCGCGGCCGGCGTGTGGTCCACCTGTGGGGCGGCGAACGCGCGCCGGGCGGTGCGCCCTGGACGCCGGACACCCTGGTCAACATCTGGTCGGCGACCAAGGGGCTGACCGCCACGCTGATGGCGCGGCTGGTCGAGCGGGGCCTGGTGGACTACGAGGCGCCGGTCGCGCGCTACTGGCCCGCGTTCGCGCAAGGCGGAAAGGCGGACATCCGCGTCATCGACCTTCTGACCCACCAGTCAGGGCTGAACGGGTTTGCGGCGCCGACCACCATCGAAGAGTTCGCGGACTGGGACCTGCTGACGGGCCGGCTGGCCGAGCAGGCTCCGTTCTGGCCGCCGCGCGCCCATGCCAGCTACCACGCCATGACCCACGGCTTCCTGGCCGGCGAGGTGGCGCGCCAGGTGACGGACCGCACGCCGCGCGAGCTGTTCCGCGCCGAACTGGGCGAGCCGCTGGGCGCCGACGTCCACCTGGGCCTGCCGCCGGCCGAGCGCCACCGCCTGGCCCCGATCGTCGAGCCGGCCCACTGGACCACCTCGCCCGGGGGCGCCGTCGATCCGATCGCCGCGCCGGCCACGATCAACCCCGCGCCACGCCCCGACTGGGCCAATCGCGAGGACTGGCGCGGCGGCCAGGTGCCGGCCGCCAACGGCCACGCCAGCGCCGACGGGCTGGCCCGCATCTACGGCGCCCTTGCCAATGGCGGGGAACTGGACGGCGTGCGGCTGTTGCAGCCCGCCACCATCGCCGAGCTGGCGCGCGCGCGCACCGACGGCCAGGACCACATGCTGGGGGTCAGGATCTGGGCGGCCGGCATGTCGCTGAACGCCACTGGAACGTGGGGGCCCAACCCGGCGACGTTCGGGCACAGCGGCTGGGGCGGCGCCTTCGGCTGCGCCGATCCGCAGGCGGGCCTGGGCATCGGCTATGTGATGAATCGGATGGGCGGCAAGGTGGCCGAGGATCCGCGCGCGGCCGATCTGTGCGCCGCCATCCACGAATGCCTCGCCCGACAGGCATGAGCGTCCCGCCCGGCGAGAACCAGCCCGGCGCCTGGCGCGCCCTGCCCGTCCTGATCGTCCTCTACGCCCTGTCGCTGCTGGACCGGCAGGTGCTGACCCTGATGGTCGGGCCGATCAAGCGCGACCTAGGGCTGGGCGATTTCCAGATCGGCCTGCTGCAGGGGCTGGTCTTCTCGGTGTTCTACAGCGCCGCGGCCCTGCCCATCGGCTGGCTGGTGGACCGCTTTGCACGACGGCCGATCATCTGGCTGGGCGTCACCGCCTGGGGCCTGGCGGCGGCGGCCTGCGGCCTGGCCCAGACCTATGTCCAGCTGCTGGTCGCCCGGCTGGGCGTGGGCGTCGGCGAGGCGGCGCTCTCGCCCGCCGCCTATTCCATGCTGGCCGACCTGTTCCGGCCGGCTCGGCTGGCCCTGGCGCTGTCGGTGCTGATGATCGGCTCCAGCCTGGGCAACGGCGCGGCCATCGGCCTGGGCGGCCTGGTGGTGAGTTTCGCGGAGCGGGCGGACGGGGTCACCCTGCCGCTGGTCGGACACCTGGCGTCCTGGCAGTTCGTCTTCCTGGTGACCGGCCTGCCCGGCGTGGTCCTGGGCGGCCTGGTCTTCCTGATCCGTGAGCCCGTGCGCCGGGACCGGATGAGCGCGGCCGGCAAGGCGTCCATCGGCGAGACCCTGCGGTTCATCGGCGCGCGCCCGGCGTTCTTCACCAGCCACTTCGTGGGCTTCGGCCTGCTGTCGATCGTGGGCTGGGGCTTCACCAGCTGGCTGCCGGCGTACATGGGCCGGGCCTTCGGCTGGTCGATCGCCCAGCTCAGCCTGCCGCTGGCGCTGATCATCGGCTTGGGCGGCACGTTCGGGACCCTGGCGTCGGGGGCCCTGGTGGACCGGCTATTCGCCGGGGGCCGGACCGATGCCCACATGCGCGTCTATGCGATCATCGCCGCCGGCATGTCCCTCTGCGGCGTAGCGGCGTTCCAGGTCTCGGACCCGTGGCTGTTCCTGGCGCTGGCGACGCCGATCGCGTCGGCCATGACCCTGGCCGCCACCGCCGGCGCGGCGTTGCAGATCGTCTCGCCGAACGAAATGCGCGGGCAGATCGGGGCGCTGTTCCTGCTGGTGATGAACGGCATCGGCATGGGCCTGGGTCCGACGCTGGTCGGCGCCCTGACCGACTTCGCCTTCCGCGACGAGGCGCGCCTGGGCCTTTCGATAACCCTGCTGTTCGCGGTCCTGGGGCCGGCGTCAGCCGTGGCGCTCTGGCTAGGCCTGGGCGCCATGCGGACGGCGGTGCGCGAGGCGGACGGCTGGCGCAGCGGCGCATAGGCGAGGCCGCCCCATACCTTTGGCTGAATTGACGCGCTCGCCCCAGCGAGATGATGTGAGATCGCGCGAGTTCCTGCCGCCGGCCCGCAAGCCGGCAAAGACTTGCCGCGGCTTGCACCAGCTCACAACGGCTGCGCGCCGCGCCGCCTCGTCTTCAGGGACCGCAGACATCTGCAGGGATCCCATGTCCGACACAGCCGCCACCCCCGACCCAACCCGCCGCCGCGTCGTCGTCGCCGCGAGCTTCGCCGCCGCGATCGCTGGCCTGGGCGACGCCGCCCGCGCCGCGACGCCCTCGGCGCCACCCAAGGCCTTCGGTCCGGTCAGACAGATCGACGCCGGCCTGCTGAACATCGGCTACGTCGAGGTGGGGCCGGCGCGCGGGCCGGTGGTGCTGCTGCTGCACGGCTGGCCGTACGACATCCACGCCTTCGCCGAGGTGGCTCCGATGCTGGCGGCCCGCGGCCATCGCGTCATCGTCCCGCACCTAAGGGGCCACGGTTCGACGAGGTTCCGGTCGGACGCCACCATGCGGAACGGCCAGCAGGCCGCGCTGGCCCTGGACGGCATCGCCCTGATGGACGCCCTGGGGATCCAGCAGGCGATCGTCGCGGGCTTCGACTGGGGGGCGCGCACCGCCGACATCATGGCCGCCCTATGGCCCGAGCGCTGCAAGGCTCTGGTCTCGGTCAGCGGCTATCTGATCGGCAGCCAGCAGGCCAACCGGGCCCCGCTGCCACCCAGCGCCGAGTTCCAGTGGTGGTACCAGTTCTACTTCGCCACCGAGCGCGGCCGGGCCGGCTATGGCGCCAACACCGCGGCTTTCGCTCGGCTGATCTGGACCCTGGCCTCGCCACGCTGGGCGTTCGACGACGCGACCTTTGCCCGCTCGGCCGCGTCGCTGGTCAATCCCGACCACGTGGACATCGTCATCCACAACTACCGTTGGCGACTGGGCCTGGCCGAGGGTGAGGCGCAGTACGACCCGCTGGAGGCGCGGCTGGCCGCCGGCCCCGCTATCACCATCCCGACCATCACTCTGGAGGGCGACGCAAACGGCGCGCCGCATCCCGACCCGACCGCCTATGCCGGCAAGTTCAAAGGCCCCTACGCCCATCGCCTGATCACCGGCGGCGTCGGCCACAACCTGCCGCAGGAGGCGCCCGCCGCCTTCGCCCAGGCCGTCCTCGACGTCGGGACGCTGTAGATGGCGGCCGTGACCCGCGCGACGGCCTGCTGATCGCCAGGCCATGATGGATGGGCGATAATGCCGACCAGCCTCATGGAGTAAGTGTCGTGGCGCCAGATCCGGACCGGCAGAGTTGGACCCGCAGCGGTCTGCAGTGGCGTGCAGGCGAAACCCAGGACATCGCGCGGGACACCCCCGCGGAGGCCGCCGTCGGACTGTCGTTCGACGGGCGGCCGCACACGGTGCTGATGGCGACGCCGGCCGACATCGAGGACCTGGCGATCGGCTTCACCCTGACCGAGGGGATCGCCGCGCCGGGCGAGATCGTCGGCGTGGACATCAAGGTGAGCGAGCTGGGCTGGCTGGCGGACGTCAGGCTGGAGCCCGGCCGGCGGCGGATCGCCCGGCCGCGGACGCTGGAGGGGCGTTCCAGCTGTGGCCTGTGCGGCGTGCAGCGGCTGGCCGACGCGGTGCGGCCCCTGCCCCGCGTGACCTCGGCCGCGACCTTCGCCCATGAGGCCATCCAGCGAGCGGTCCGAGCTCTCGATGAGGTGCAGCCGCTGGGCCAACGCACGCGAGCGACGCACGCGGCGGCGTTCGCCATGCGGGACGGCGCCATCGTGCTGGCGCGCGAAGACGTCGGTCGTCACAACGCCTTGGACAAGCTGGCGGGCGCCCTGGCCGGCCAGGGGCTGGACGCCGGGACGGGCTTCATCGTCGTCACCAGCCGCTGCTCGTTCGAGATGGTCGAGAAGACCGCGCGGATCGGCGCGCCGATGATCGTGGCGGTCTCGGCGCCCACCGACCTGGCGATCCGCAAGGCCGAGGAGGCCGGCGTCACCCTAGTCGCCCTGGCCAGGGCCGACGGCCACACCGTCTTCACCCACGCCCAGCGCCTGGCCGGCGCGCGGCAAGCCGCATGAGGGCCGCATGAGCAAGTCAAAGATCCCCGGCGTGCGCGACTACAAGGCGCCGGCCGGCGGCTGGGGCGCCCTGAAGGCGGTCGGCCAAGCCCTGACCGACCAGCACACCGTCGTCGAGGGCGGCGCCACCCTGATGCGCGCCAACCAGCCGGACGGCTTCGACTGTCCCGGCTGCGCCTGGCCCGACCCCAAGCACACCTCGTCGTTCGAGTTCTGCGAGAACGGGGCCAAGGCGGTGGCGTGGGAAGCGACGTCCAAGCGCGCGACGCCGGAGCTGTTCGCCGCCACGCCGGTCGGCGAGCTGTGGGGCTGGAGCGACCATGCGCTGGAGGACACCGGCCGGCTGACTCATCCCCTGGCCTACGACCCGGCCAGCGACCGCTATCTGCCGGTGGCCTGGGACGAGGCGTTCGCGCGGATCGGGGCGGCGCTGAACCGGCTGGGCAGCCCCAACGAAGCCGAGTTCTACGCCTCGGGCCGGGCGTCGAACGAGGCGGCGTTCCTGTACCAGCTGCTGGGCCGCAAGTTCGGGACGAACAACTTCCCGGACTGCTCGAACATGTGTCACGAGCCGACCAGCGTTGGCCTTCCGGACTCAATCGGGGTGGGCAAGGGCTCGGTGACGCTGGAGGACTTCGACCAGGCCGACCTGATCCTCAGCTTCGGGCACAACCCAGGCACCAACCACCCGCGGATGATGGCGACCCTGCGCGAGGTGTCCCGCCGCGGCGCGCCGATCCTGGTGTTCAACCCGCTGAAAGAGCGCGCGCTGGAGCGCTTCGCCTCGCCGCAGGACCCGGTGGAGATGGCGACGCTGAGCGCCACCCCCATCGCCTCGCGCTACTACCAGCTGACCGTGGGCGGCGACGCGGCCCTGGTGCAGGGGATGATGAAGGCGCTGATCGCCTGGGACCGGGCCGGCCAGCCGGTGCTGGACCACGCCTTCATCGCCGAGCACACGACCGGGTTCGAGGCGCTGGCGGCGCATCTGGACGCGATGTCGTGGGGGGCGGTCGAGGCGGGCTGCGGCCTGCCGCGGGCACAGGTCGAGGAAGCGGCGCGGATCTACGCCGGCGCCAAGGCCGCGATCCTCTGCTACGGCATGGGCCTGACCCAGCACCGGGACTCCTCGTCCACGGTGCAGCAGCTGGTGAACCTGCTGCTGTTGCGGGGAAATATCGGCCGGCCGGGCGCGGGAATCTGCCCGCTGCGGGGCCATTCCAACGTCCAGGGTGACCGGACCGTGGGGGTCTGGGAGAAGCCGTCCGAGGCGTTCCTGGCGGCCATGGACCGGGTATTCACCTTCGAGGCGCCCCGCGCGCATGGCCACACGGTGGTGGAGGCGATCGCGGCGATGGAGCGCAGCGAGGCCAAGGCCTTCGTCGGGCTGGGCGGCAACTTCGCGGTGGCTGCGCCGGACCCACTGCGAACGTTCGAAGCCCTGCGGACGCTGGACCTGACCGTCCACGTCGCCACCAAGCTCAACCGCACGCACCTGCTGCCGGGCCGGGAAAGCTTCCTGCTGCCGTGCCTGGGGCGGACCGAGATCGACGAACAGGCGGGCGGGCGCCAGTCGGTCACCGTCGAGGACTCCATGTCGATGGTGCACGCCTCGCGCGGGCTGAACGCGCCGGCGGGGCCGGAGCTGAAGTCCGAGGTCGCCATCGTGGCGGGGATCGCGCGGGCGACCTTCGGGCCGGACGATCCCGTGGACTGGGAGGGCCTGACCGCCGACTACGATGCGATCCGCGAGCTGATCGCCCAGGTGCTGCCCGAGCTGTTCGACGGCTACAACGCCAAGATCCGCGTCCCCGGCGGCTTCCGCCTGCCGGTCGGGCCGTCGGACCGGGTGTGGAAGACCGCCACGGGCAAGGCCAACTTCCTGGTCCACAACCCCGAGACCGGCGACCCGCGGCGCGGCGACCCGGAGGTGCTGGTGCTGACCACCCTGCGCAGCCACGACCAGTACAACACCACCATCTATGGGACGAACGACCGCTACCGCGGGGTGTTCGGACGGCGCGACGTGGTGTTCGTCCACCCCGAGGACCTGGCGGCGCGCGGGCTGGCGGACGGCGACCGGATCGACCTGGCGGCGGCGTTCGACGCGGAGGGTCAGCGGGTGGTGCGCGGCTTCACCGCCGTCGCCCGCGACCTGCCGCGCGGCTGCGTCGCCGCCTACTATCCAGAGACCAACGTCCTGGTGGCGCTGGAAGACCACGACCGCCGCAGCGGCACGCCGGCCTACAAGTCGGCGCCGGTGCGCCTGCGGGCGACGAACGCCTAGGGGCCAAGATGACGCCAAGCGGCCTGGGACGACCGATCGACCGACGCGCGCTGGGCGTCCAGTTCCTGCGGCTGGCCGCGGCGCTGGCGATCCCCGCGCCGGCCTTGGCGCTGCCCGCGCGCGGCGCCCATGACGTGGTGGTGCGCCGCGACGTCATGGTCCCCATGCGCGACAAGGTGCGGCTGGCCACCGACCTCTACCTGCCGGCGAGGGGCGATACGCCGTTGCCGGGGCCCTTCCCGGTGATCCTGGAGCGCACGCCCTATGGCAAGTCGCAGGAGGGGACGCGGCACGCCAGCGCCGCCATCGCCACAATCCTGGCCAGCCACGGCTATGTGGTGGTGTTCCAGGACTGCCGCGGGCGGGGCGGGTCCGAGGGCGACTACGTCAAGTATCTGAGCGACGGCGCCGACGGCTTCGACTGCTGCACCTGGATCGTCGGCCAGCCGTGGTGCGACGGCAAGATCGGGGCCCAGGGCCTGTCGTACGGCGCCCATACCGTCGGGGCGTTGGCCAGCGCCAATGCGCCGGGGATCAAGGCGCTGTTCCTGGATTCCGGCGGCTTCGCCAACGCCTATCAGGGCGGCATCCGGCAGGGCGGCGCGTTCGAGCTGAAGCAGGTGACGTGGGCCTACAACGCCGCCTTTGAATCGCCCGAGCTGCGGGACGACCCCAAGAAGGCGGCCGCGCTCAAGGCGGTCGACCTGAAGGCCTGGTTCAAGCGGTGGCCCTGGACGCGCGGGAACTCGCCGCTGAGCCTGGTTCCGGAATACGAGGACTATGTTTTCGACCAGTGGGAGGCCGGCGACTTCGACGGGTTCTGGAAGCAGCTGGGGATCTATGCCGAGGGTTACTACGGCGCGTTCAGCGATGCGCCGGCGACCTGGATGTCGTCCTGGTACGATCCCTATCCGCGCACGGCGACTGGCAACTTCGTGGCGCTGAGCAAGCTGAAAACCAGCCCGATGCGGCTGATCCTGGGCCCCTGGACCCACGGCA
>Ga0209026_1000817_pt1 | contig 16694 bp, 14 predicted proteins | sample AraplaCL_Col_mCL_FD_184262 | JGI IMG/M metagenome (GOLD analysis project Ga0209026, IMG submission 184262) | Arabidopsis root microbial communities from the University of North Carolina, USA - plate scrape CL_Col_mCL (SPAdes) (version 2) | ecosystem: Host-associated > Plants > Roots >... | reverse complement strand
CGATCTCGCCGGCGAAAGCATGCGAAAACAGCGCGCCCCGGCGCTGCCTGAAACACCGCAAGCTTGACCTGAAGCAAAACCCGATCCAAACATCAAACAGACCCAGGATCAGTCCGAGAAATGGCCGCCTTCAAATCGGAACGCCGGCCGGAATGAAATCGGAATGACTGGCCGGCTTCAAATCGGAATCGATGGCCGGCTTCATCGGAATACGCAAGCACCGCCCCCATGGCCATCGCCCTGCCGGCACTCCTGCTTTCGCACTAACCCGCAAATGGAAACCGCACATGATAACAATCACGGAAACAACCCAAAGCCCTGCACCTGCTCAACGCCCTCGCCTGCGCCGCAGTGCGGTTCCCGGCTATCTTGTAGCAAATCACGGGATAGATATAGCCGTCTCCACACTGGCAAAAATGGCCACCGTTGGCGGCGGGCCAGCAATGCAATACAGTGGGCGAATTCCGCTTTACCATACCAGCGATTTAGATAAATGGGCCCAAGAACGTCTTTCGAAAGCTGTTCGCTCGACCTCGGAACGAGGTTGAGCGGGCCACCGTGTGCAGCGGTAGTCAAGCCTCCTCACTCCGAATGAATCTTAGAATGCGGGCGGCGATCAAAGGAATTCGAAGCTCGTCCATTTGCGCAAGCTGATTGTTATGCCTCGGCCTCCCTCACGATTTTGCGGGAGCGCCAGTCTCGAACAACACGCCAACCACTTCTAACAGACCGGTGAGCGTAGGGAGACCATGGCTCCCGTCGAGACTGAGGAGTTGGGCGGCAGTGCTGCCATCTGGATTCAAACTTTCGAGTACGATGAGGGCGCCGTGCACTCGCAACCGCTTGAAATATCGCTCTCCCCCATTATCCACAGCGACCACCAAGCGTCCCTCTAGTCGCTTCAACGTCTCGGAGCCAAAGGAAACCTCCTGTGTAATTAGCAATTGTGAATTGAGGGCAATTGGTTCGGCGCTGCGACCCTCTACTTCGATAAGTCGCGCGCCCGTGAGCGCACGCTCGGCAAGCGCTAAATCAGTGACCGCGACGACCTCGCGGTTCTCGATTATCGGCGGCGACGGCGCGCGATGAGCAAGAAACAACGTTCCGACGACCTTTTTGTGCTTGACCTTCTCTTTCGGGGCAATAACCGGCTGAGGAAGCTCGTGTGGCTCGAACGTTTGCCCCGTCAGCACAATCATGTCAGGGTGAACGTCCGTTTCGCAGTGACGCCGCGCGAGCAACTGTTCCCCAAAAGTCGCGACGACAAGACTATGCTTGGTCACGGGTGCAAAATTCGAAACAATCAAATAGTCACCGATTCCAGCGATAGGATCGAGTGTGCCAGCCGCAAGCTGATAAATATCGTGATTGAATAGCCGGATGGACTCCGCAGTTTCCCACTCCGTGATAGTCACAACCCCATCGCCTGCGCGCCCGTCGGTCTTCGCGGCTGCCGCGACACCTGTCTTCAGCAACTTGATCTTGCCAAGCGCCTCCTTTTGGCTAGCCGGAAACTCAGCCACGTTATCCTGCCAAGCAAAAAGCCGCTGCTCGCCCGCAAATGCTTCAAATTGAGCAAAGACCCCAAATGCCACATGAAGCTTGGGCCGCAGCTTGCTATCCCAGAATTTCCTCACATCTTCGGCCTGGGCGACACCAAGAGTTTCATCATCTTTATGGTGGCTGTCGTTGATGAGCTTCATCTCTTTGCCGCCGCCGCCGCCGATGAGCATGTCAACGAGCTCTTTGAAAACTTGGCGGTTAAATGGCGAGACATGAGCATCCCGCAAGCGCTTCAATTCGTGGCCAAGGGAATCTAGACTGAAATCGGCAATCCGGACGCCTTCAGCCCGCATCATGCACTTTAACAAGTCCTCAGTATAAATTCGGACGTCGGCAATGAATTTTCGCGCAATTGCGTCGTCGTTCTTTGCAAGCGCTTCGTCGTATCGTCTGTCAACATTCGTACCATTAATGATAGTCGCCACGCCGGAAGATCGATTAATTGGCGAGACCAAGCCCTGCTGGCCTGCCAGCTGTTGCTCCTCTACGAGATACTGAAAAAATTGACGTTCATGCGTCGTAAGGATTAACTGCATTCCGGCTGGGTCGTTGAAATCGGCATTCGCCATTCTCGCGAGCTCTTGCGCCCACTTTCTCTTATTGCGCGGGTCGAATGTGACTTGCGGGTCATCCAAAAGCACGAGGGGCATAGGGTTGGCGCCGATCTTCTCGATCGTTTCGTCGCGCAGGGCGAGCACAAACGCCCACAATATCGCCCTTACCCACGAGGTATTCGCAACCAATAGCGCATCAATCTGCAGTCCATCATCGAAGCTTCCTTCAATATTGATGGCCTTCCGGTGGAGCGAAGCATCCTTAAACGAGAAACGCTCCAGAAGCCGAATCTTTTCAAGAATTTTCTTTATTTTGCCTGCAAGTGTGTAGATAGAGCGCGCCGTTTCTGCTCCCACAAGATGCCGCAGTTCCTTCAGCGGCTCTAGTGCTGCGATGATTGCTTCACGGATGCGCTGATGCTCCTGAATCTTTTCCCACGATGCTGCGGCCTCTGCTGCGGCATTCAAATGAATTGCGAGTTGGTCTAGCGGTTCGGCTTTCTCAATTGCCTGCTCCAGTTTCTCGATCTGGCCAGCTATAGAGTGAACCCGGAAATTACCCGCCTCATCCTTTTTGCCGATAAGGCCTGCCCACGCGTTACGGAATGGTTCGGCATTTTTCGTCCACCAAACGGAGAGTTCATAGACGATTTGCATTGAATGCATCGACTCGCGCAGATTCCTTGCAACCTCGGGAGCGTCCGCCGCAAGCCGGTCTGTGGTGGGGCGTGTAAAGTCTGGCAAGTCGGCGACTTGGTTGGCAATAATCTCCTTTGTCAGCGTTGCCAAACCCGTTAAAACGCCACTGAATGCTTCGTTCGAGACGAAGCGGGCATAGGCGGCATCCGAATAGGCCTGCCTCGGTGCCATAACGCGAAGAACGTCGAAATGCTTCCGAATGTCTGGTGTCAGGTGTGCACGAAGTTGCCGATCGATTTCACCGCAAGCATCCTCGATTTTTCGTTCAGCAGCAGCCGCGTTCGCGCGAAGTTCGGCAAGTTCTGCTGCCAGTTCCTTTTGCTCAACGCTAGTCAGTTGAGCTGCGCAAAGCGGACAGATCGCGAGGCCATTCGCGTCGGGCTCGACGAAGTAGTAGGAGGCAAGAGCCTTCAGCCGAAGTCTGCTATCTTCCAATTGGCGGCGATGCCACTCCAAAGCTCCTTCAAGGGTCTTGCGCGCTCTCTCAACGGCTCCGGGCAGCTTTGCGAAAGTCTCATCCGCTGCGGCAGTTTTCAAGGCGGCCCACGCCTCAAATTGAACAATCTCCTTGGCGCCAAGTCCTACAACGCTGCGGGCGTTTTCGACCGCCCGTCTGACTTGCATCCGCACAGCGGCGTTGGAGGTATCCAGTCCATCGGCGATTTCATTCTTAAGTGTCGCGATATGTTCGCTCGCCTGATCTCCCGCATTCTTGGCTGTTGTCGCGAGCGAGAATTCAAGCCCTTCTTTGCCAAGTGTGCGTAGACTTGAAAGATCGAACTCAACTGCCTTTGCGAAAACCTCCGCCTTCCCGATGCTGGTCAAAAACCGACCTTCGATAGCTTCGATACCTTGATCCTTAGCAAATTTGAAAAAACGCTGCGCCCTATTGCCGAACTTTGACGCACCATCGGCGATATCGGCCAGTTGATCGAGACCGGTGAGCACCTTTACCGCCTCGTAAAGGGACTGGCTTTTATCGCCAAAACCAATACGTGGAATGCGCGCGGGCATCAAAAGGCCAGTTTCGATGAGTTGCGGCGCCACCAAGAGCCTCGGATCCACGAATATTTCTTGAATGGCTTCACTTGCCACCGGTGAGGTAATCTTCCGTTCCGCAAAGGCGTGTACGCCATCCTCATTTTCAAAGGTCAGCCGTACCCACGCAGAGGCTTCCATTGTAAGATCGGAGGCTTCGCTAGGGTAGGAAACGATCGGCGGCCAGGTGCCAATCTCCTTGCCGGATGCGTTTCGGACAGAAGAACGCGCGCCCGTTTCGTCTATCAGACCGTCCTGCTCACGGACGCGCTTCCCCGTAATCGCCCATAAAATTGCGTTGCCCAAAGAAGTCTTGCCGCACCCGTTCTGGCCTTCGAGGCACCAATTCTCGCGGCCAATAATCATATCGAAAGGAGTGCCACCAAAGTGGGTCAGACCTCCGAAATTACGCGCTTCAATCCGCGCCAATCGCCAGATACCTTCCGCCGAGACGGGGGATGCATGGCCAAACGCCTTCGCCGGGTCGGTCTCGTCTTGCCAAGCCGCAATGATTCCCGCAAAAAGTTGCTGGTCAGCCTCTGCGACTTTGTCTGATTTCTGTTCGATAAGAAACTTGAAAAGACGTCGAGCGCCCGGTGTGTCAAGCGTTACCGAGCCTGCCTTGTGACTTTCGAATTCTTTCCACGAAAGCTTCTCTCCCTGAAGAAGCGTAGAAGTGACTTCATTTAACGAGATTGGCATCGTCTTCCCCGTAACCGAACCCTTGTCTAAGAAGCAGTCGGCTGTCGCCCCACCCTTCGAAAGGAAGCGCCGCCACTCGGAAAGTATAGCCGTCCAAAAGCGAAGGTTGGCACACCGAACGATGGATACCACCCAAGCAGTCCGCAAACTAGTCGAAGTTGAATACCAAGGATGGCAGGCACAATCTATTGATGGATATCTGCAGGCAATGGCAACCCGGCGGGAGTGAATAAGGAACGTCCGGCATTTTTGTGGACATAACATCCTGCGCGAGCGAAGAAGTATAGTTACGAATTTCTGATCTTAGCGTTCAATATCGGTCGTCATCATTCTAAAAACTTCGCCAGAAACCTTGTCTGCCGCTGCGATCAGAACACTATCAAGGTGATGCACATATCGCTGTGTCACATTGCCTGCGGCATGCCCTAAAAGCGCAGAGATCGTGATCTCGGTAAATCCGAGATCACCCGCCACGCTAGCATAAGAATGCCGCAATGTGTGCGATGTCACGCCTTCCAGCCCAGCCTTTTCCGTCAGTCGGTCTAGCGCATCGTCCAACGCGCTGTAGTGGCCATTCTCACTTCGCGGCCCCGGCAACACGAATGGGTTTTCACCCTGCTGTGAAACCTCACGAAGCACATCGAATACGGCAGCGCCAACAGGACGGATGGAAGCGTCTTCTTTCGAGTCGTCTAGGCGCAAACAGCTTCCAACCTCATCGATTTCAGACCACTTCAATCCCGAAATCTCGCTCAACCGAAAACCGGTTAGCAAAAACAGCTTCGCGCCGAGAACACCTTGCCAAAGTTCATCGTCAGCGTTTTCTAGCACCTTGCCGAGCGCCCGGTATTCCTTGGCGCTAAGCCGCCGCGTCCGTTTGCCAACAGCAGGTTTCTTAATGCCGCGCGCAGGATTGTTCGCAATGATGCCTTCGGAAACTGCATAGGTCAGTATCGCACTCAGGAGCGATACCGATTGCGAAGCGGTGCCCGCCCCGCCAGTAACGACCGCCCGGCCCCGCAACTTGCCCGTTTTCTCGTCCGCCACTGTCTTTCCGGTCGTCACGTCGCGCATCATTTTGATTGCATCGGCGGTTGTCAGCTCTTGCACGAGCCGATTGCCGATGAGCGGGATAATGTGCCGGTTCGCTCTGCCCTTATCGACATAAAGTGTAGAGGGCTTTTTTGGCTTTCCGCGTTTGCCGAATACCAATCCTTTATCCGCCGCCACGAAATACATTTCGCACAGCTCGTTGACCGTCAGCGCCTTGCGCCGCGTTGAACGATCAAGCTGCGGGTCCTCACCACGCGCGACATCGCCGAGAACGGCCTTGGCTTCTTTGCGTGCTTCATCGACCGTCAACGGGCCATGTGCGCCAATTTTGAAACGGCGCGTCTGCTTACCCGCCCGATACTGGGCAACATAGGTCTTTCGTCCGCTGGGCCAGACCCGGAGGCCGAAGCCGGGCAGTTCGTCATCCCATTCAAAATAGTCTTTGTCGCGACCCTCAAGGCCGTCTATCAATCTCTTCGTCAGTTTCGCCAAGCTGGCTTACTCCACCCGCACTAGGAAGCATATAGGAAGCGGCAGGAAGCAAATCGGGGTAAATTTGATCCAGGCCGTTGTAACTGCGGAAAGAGCTTACCGCTTGATATAGATAGCAAAATCGGATTGGGGTAAACAAGAGGAAGCAGCGGAAAAACATTCAGGCTTGCCTTCCGATTCCAAAGGTCACAGGTTCGAATCCTGTCGGGTGCGCCAATATTTGTAGCGTCTACCTCGCCACATAAGCCTGGATTCGGCCCCACTAAGCTCGGACTGTGGCACCCATAAGCGTGGACTCTGAAGGTGTCTAGTTTCGATCAACCCTATGATTTCACTTGGTATAATGCATCACGGCGTCTTTTTTCGACTAACGGGCGCCGTGAGGCCAATCGGTCCATACGGCCCCCAATTGTGATTGTCTCCGGCCATATTTCGGCATAGTTCGACTACAACCATCGCGATATTAAGCCAAACTCTGTTGCCCGCCTTCAGAGTTGGGGAGTTGCATCGCTTCGGCGTCGAAATTGTTGACAATAGATCTCTGCCGCCCGGCTACACCCCAAATGGTCTCTTTTGATCGCCTGCCGCGAGTGATCGGTGAGTCTTGACCCGTTTTCGAGCAACGTGGAAGTATGGTTAATTTTTGGTTAACACCGAAAAGCGGTCATCAAAGGCTAAAAACTGCATCCTTGGCCAAGTATATAAGCGAAACCGCATTCGCCGCCTGCCGCAATCGCCAGCAACGTCCAAATTTATCTGTGCCATAAGCGTAGAACATTCGAAGTATCCTCGCCACAGATGGAGAAGAATCCTCAGATATACTATAATAGCAGTGGCGCTCCGCATTTTTTCATTGGATTCGACTTCAGATCTTAGCGAAGGCGTCGGAATATGAATCCATCAAACGCCCCGCGCTCGCCCGATTTGGAGCGCTGTTGGTCGGTCGTCGTTGCCGCCTATCAAAGGATTCGAGCACGCTGTCACACGCTCGTGCGCCGCCTCCAACGGCGTGCGGCATCGGAATTCGCGATCGTAGAATTGTCGAGAACGCGTGCTGTTCGACGACAGATATCTTCGGCTCGATCGAGTTATACGTCGTCGCGCTGCCGTTAATGGTTCGACCGCAAGCTTCCGCTTCGGAAAGGGGTGGCGGGCACAAGCACCGTGCCCGCCACAGCGATCTGGCATAATAGGGACGCACTCCTTGGTCGCCGCGGCTGTCGGCCACCACATATGCCATCGCGCCCGACCACGAGAGGGATCGGGCATCCGGCAAGCAGAAGGTGCCGGATGTCATTGTTATCCCGGGAAAAGGTTAACAGGCCACCGGCGGTCGTCGATTGCGAATTCCTGACCAACGAGAACCCCGCATTAACAACCTGAGCGTGCGGTGTTGCGCGCCAGGGTGTCGGCAAGTTCATTGCCGCCGGCCCCGGAATGTCCCTTGCACCATTCCACGACTACATTCGGATGCTGATTGAGAAGGCGGTCGAGTTGCTGCCAGATCTCCCTATCGTTGATCGGTCGTCGTCGCGCGTGCGGGTTCGAAGTGATCCGCTTCCAGCCGTTGGTGCGCCAGATGGCCCTCCATCGACAGCAGCCTTCGACGACGTGGACGGCGTCCGTCCAGAGCGTGACCGACCGGGCCTGAGCCTCGCCTGCGATCCAGGCCATCGCGTTGAGAACGGCGAGGACTTCGAATGTGTTGTTCGATGTGCCGATCCCCTTGCCGCAACCCGCATATAACTGGCGGTCACCTTCATAAACAACGAAAGCCCATCCTCCAGAGCCGGAGGCGGCATCGAAGGAGCCGTCGGTGTAGGTGTGGAGCGCGTCAGTCATACGGAGGCCATGGTATCGAAAGGGACGCCGCTATGGAAAGAGTTTCCGATGCCGCTCTCACTTTCTCGCGGATGACAACGGCAGGATCCAGTCTCCGGTTTAGAGCGATGTAATGTCCTGCCGGTCCGTCAAAATGATGCGGCGGGAAGTGAAGGCAGCGGACGATAGCGACGAATAGCCGGCATGGCTGACATGAAGTCCTCGTGTCCAGATCGTTCGCTCCTCGATCATACCCTGAAAGGAATGGAGCATCGCCGCGTCCGGCTGAGCACGATGCCACCTCGCCTCCACCAGATATGTCGTTCCATCGTGTTGAAAGGATCTGTCGATCTCCTCTCCGATAGTTCAAAACGCGGGACCCCATGCATCGAGCCAGCGTTTAAGGAGCCTTTCAAACGCGTTGCGGTCGCTCACTAAGCGTCCGCAACCTCGAGCTCAAAGGTTCCGAGTGCGGCATCGACCAGGATCGCGATCGATGAGACCACGGGGCCATCCACCAGCAAGCCGCATTCAAGATTTGCTCTCTTCGATCGCCAGAGGAAATTGGTTGATCCGACGTAGGCGTCGCTGCCGTCTGCCAGCACGATCTTGGAATGGAAGGTCTCATCGGTGGCGTGGCCACCATAGAACCGGATGGTTGCGGCGCGGTCGAAGAGCGCCGCCCTCGGCGGCATTTGACGCATAGCAACGCGATCCCATCATGACAGACCTTGGCCGCGCTGCCTTTGAGGGCATTGCCGATCTCGTTTTGGAAGAGCCCTACGATGCCAAAGGTAGCTCGAAACTTCGCTTCAGCGTTTCCATTGGCACGTCAGTCTTGACGTTCAATACACTTGGGATGCGCGTCAAATGATCGGCCTGAAAGCGCCAGTAGCTATGGAGATCGGCCGTAACAATTCGCAGGATGGCGTCACACTCGCCCGTCGTCAGATAGCATTCCATGACTTCTGGAAACCGCCTGACTGCCTCTCCGAATTGCAAGGTGACTTCCGCATCCTGCGTCTTGAACCAGACGCGGGCAAAGACGGTGAGGCCTGCACCCACCTTTGCCGGGTCGAGCACTGCGACGTAGCGATCAATGATACCGGCATCCTCCAGCAATCGCACTCGACGAAGACACGGAGAAGGCGACAGCCCCACTTCCTTTGCCAGATCGATGTTGGAAATACGTCCATTCCGTTGCAGCACCTTAAGAATACGCCGATCAATCTCGTCCAAGGTCAATGACACATTATAGCTCCAGTTAGCCACGTAGCGGCATAATATGCCAAATTCTCTTGTATCTATGAACTCTTTGCAAGCTCATTGCGCAGAGATTGGCCTATCGTTTCAGCGTCAACGTGGAGACGAAAGCTGATGTCGGAAAAGATCAAGAAAATCGTGCTGTCCTATTCAGGAGGTCTGGACACCTCCATCATGCTCAGATGGTTGCAGGAGGCCTACGACTGCGAGATCGTGACCTTCACTGCCGACCTTGGCCAAGGCGAGGAGCTTGAGCCCGCCCGCATGAAGGCCGAACAACTGGGCGTGAAAGATATTCGCATCGAGGATGTCCGCGAGGAATTCGTTCGAGATTTCGTTTTCCCGATGTTCCGGGCAAACACTCTGTATGAAGGGCAATATCTGCTCGGCTCCTCCATCGCTCGTCCGTTGATTGCCAAGCACCTTGTCAAGATCGCAAAGGAAGTTGGTGCCGATGCCATCGCCCATGGTGCGACCGGCAAGGGCAATGACCAGGTGCGGTTCGAACTGGCGGCCAATGCGCTCGATCCTGAGATCAAAATTATCGCGCCATGGCGCGAGTGGACGATCCAATCTCGCACTCAGCTAGTCGAATACGCTGAAGCGCATCAAATTCCTGTGCCGAAAGATAAGCGCGGAGATGCCCCGTTTTCGATCGACACAAACCTCTTGCATACCTCCACGGAGGGCAAGGTGTTGGAAGATCCCGTCGAAATCGCGCCATCCTACATCTACCAGCGTACGGTCGATCCTCTGGACGCACCCGACGAACCGGAAATCATCGTCATCGGTTTTGAAAAGGGCGACGCTGTTTCGCTGAACGGTGAGGCGATGACGCCTGCGGGCCTCTTGATCAAGCTCAATGAGCTGGGCGGCAAACACGGGGTTGGAAGGATCGACCTCGTCGAGAACCGCTTCGTCGGCATGAAATCGCGTGGCGTCTACGAAACACCTGGCGGTACGATCCTGATCGCGGCCCATCGCGGGATCGAATCCATTACGCTTGATCGTGCTGCTGCGCACTTGAAGGACGAGATCATGCCCCGCTACGCCGCGCTGATCTACAATGGATTTTGGTATTCGCCCGAACGGGAGATGCTGCAAGCCCTGATCGACCAGAGCCAAATCCATGTCAGCGGCGAAGTGACGCTCAGGCTCTACAAAGGTTCCGCCAGTGTGATCGCCCGCTCCTCACCTGCCTCGCTCTATTCAACCGATCTCGTCACCTTTGAAGAAGGCACCGGGGAATACGATCATCATGACGCGGAAGGCTTCATCAAGCTCAATGGATTGCGCCTGAAGAGCTGGGCCATGCGGAACAGCAAAATGGCTGAGTCTCCGCAACAGTAACATTCCTGCGGCTGTGCCTAAAACTAACGAATGCTACTGGCGAAACGTCTCAACTCGGATCATTGACACACTTGGAACTGGTGGTGATCATCGTCGCATCGCAATCAATCACCACGGTTCTTCGAGATGACCTTCGTTCAAGATGAAGTGGCTTCCGCAAATCTCTCCGGCCCCTTACCCAAACTCCACAACTGGGTCGTCGAGCAGCGCGAGTATGAACGCCAGGAACAGAGGCGTGGGCGACGGCATGCATATGAAGCCGTCGAGCCCGCCCGAACGGCCTTGATCGTGATCGACATGGTCCCGTTTTTCGTGAAAGAAAGTGGCTATTGCAGAGGGGTAGTCCCCAACATCGTTCGCCTTGCGGGCGCGCTTCGCGCCTCTGGCGGTACCGTGGCTTGGGTGGTTCCTGGGGCCGAGCAGCCCCATCCCGAGCTCGCAAAGGAGTTCTTCGGAGAGAAGGTAGCGGAGTTTTTCAGGACATCGGGCGGCACTGGCCCGATATCGGACCGAGTATGGCCAAGCCTGTCTCCAAAAGGAGAGGATCTGTACTTCGAGAAGTCTGCCTACAGCGCGTTTTTCCCCGGTTCTTCAGAATTGCCTGGAGTTCTTCGTTCTTATGGTGTCGACACGGTCTTCATCACAGGAACGTTGACCAACATCTGCTGTGAGTCCTCGGCGCGAGACGCCCACGCCGGTGGGTTTCGGGTGATCTTCATAGCTGACGGGACTGCCGCCAGGCGCGATCAGGATCACAACGCGGCTCTTCATAACGTTTATCGAAGCTTTGGCGATGTACGAACCGCCGACGAAGCTATTACCCTTCTATCCGCCTAAGCAACGGCGCCCTTCAGCGTCCGGACGAGATTGCATTAGCAATGGCTGAACTCGGAGTATCCAATGCAGACGTACAGACAAATGGCACTCATCGGAAAGCTACAGGGCGAGCTTCTAACACCGAGCCAGCCGACCGAATGGGGAATCCTCGTTCTGGGTGGGTCGAGCGGTCGGGTAGACGTTCAACGGGCGTCTCTTTTCGCAAGCTTTGGCGTCACAGCGCTTGCGTTGCGATGGTTCGGTGGAATGGATCAAACCCCAGGGATTTGCGAAATACCATTAGAAACATTCATCCACGGGATAGATGAGCTTCAGCGACAAGGTTGCAAACGGATCGCGATCATCGGAACATCAAAGGGAGCCGAGGCGGCTTTGTTGACCGCTGCCTTGGACAAGCGCGTGCAGGCTGTTTTCGCCATCAGCCCATCTTCTGTCGTGTGGGGCAATATTGGGCCGGGCCTGGATGGAGTTTCTTGGCCCGAACGGTCGTCGTGGTCGTGGAAGGGCAGACCACTTCCCTTCGTGCCCGCTGATCCATCCTGGCAAAAAGAATACCATCAGGGGCTCATTGCATACCGGGGACATTTCGAGAACTGCCTTCAAAAATTTGCCTCATCTGTTCCAGCCGCAACCATTCCGGTGGAAGATATCCAAGCCGATATCTCCGTGATCGCTGGCGGAAGCGATGCCTTATGGCCATCAGATGTGTTTGCTCGTGAGATCGTTGAACGCCGACGCGAGCGCGGTATGGACGCCGAATTGGTTTTCGATCCAGACGCTGGACACCGCGTTCTTCTTCCCGGTGAATCGACGCCCCGGTCATCGCTTCATGCACATGGCGGCAGCGATGAAGCAGATGCCAGGCTCGGTTTGCTTGCCTGGGCTGCAATCGACAGGACGCTCAATTTGCCAAATAGCGAGGATAAGTCAGCTTATGTCACGCATCATCATCCTTGGTAATGCTGGAGGCGGAAAATCGACCCTCGCCCGCAAGATCGCTCGCAGTCGCGGTCTGCCTCATTTCGAAATCGACAAGCTTCTATGGCTGGAGGGATGGGTTCCCGCCCCAATGGAAGCTTATGCCAACAGACATGCTGAAGTCATTTCAGGCGAAGACTGGGTGATCGACGGAGTCGGCCATTGGAATTCGATCCCGGCCCGAGTGGACCGCGCCACGGAAATCATCCTTATCGACATGCCCCTGTGGATGCACTTTTGGCTTGCCGCTGAGAGGCAAATCGCCTGGGCTTCCAGCGAACTGGCAGATACCCCGGGTGGTCTCTCAGCGATGCCGCCGACGCGCGACTTGTTTCGGACCATCTGGGAAATCGATCAAGAATGGATGCCTGGTATTCGTGCCCTGTGCATGGAAGCGGAGAAGGATGGCAAAATTCTTCATTGTATTGGCGATGTGGATGCGCTTGAGGCCTTTTCAAGCGACCTTGATAAACCCGCATGACCAGCTTGCGTTGAAGGATTCCGGCACAGAGCGGTGATTGCCTTTGCATGCGGTGCAACTATGTTGCCCGAAGGCACACGAACAGGAAAGGAGGTTGCCCATGTCATCGCGGGACGCCTGATCCAGCAATACCGAGATTTCTGCCTTTCCAAAGGCATCGACTTCACACGCATAGAATCCGTACATTCGCACGATAATACCACGCTCTTCTGCAGCGCTGGGATGCAGCAGTACAAGAGGATCTCCAGGATCAGATTCAGTTCCTTTCGCAGCTAAACATCCAGCGATTGTCGCAGTGGGCAGCCGACCCCAAGTCCCCCGTTAGCTTTTCGATTTCGCGCAAGGAAGGCAAACTGATCGTCGGCGGGCGCCGCGCAGACTACGTGTTTGACATACCAGAAGAGCTCAGGATTTCGATCATCCCAGCGATAGACGAGCCTTGAGTTCGTCTACCTGGACTTTGCCGGCGTTCCGGCAAGGATGTACAGCACAGTGCAACGATCAACGCCCGCCTGCAATCGCAAAAGCAAGCGTGCATCAGAACTGACCTGCTATGAAACTTTTACCAGCGGGCATTGGGCTTCGATTCAATCAGGATCGGCGCACGCCTGCAGACCGCACGCCGCCTGGCTTTCCGCTTGCGCACGGAAAGCCCTGCTTCACGATAAAGGCGATAGATGCGGTTGACGCAGGGCGGCTCCTCCTCCCGTCTGAGCAGGACGAACAGCCGCCCGTAGCCGAATGGTGCAACCCGCAATAGCGCACCGAGGCTCTATTTGCCCGCATCCTTGGAAGTCCACTTCTTCAGACTTTCCCTGCGTTTTCCTTGGGATACGATCTTGCGGCCGACGCTGGTAGGTTCGGATCCCACCTTTGACAGTGCGTCGGCAAGCGTTTCAGTGGCGGCCGCGATGGCGTCGGTGTCGCCGGCTCCGTCCTTATCCTTTTTTCCATGGTGTGGCATGCCAATCTCCGATTTCGACAGTCCGCGGGGGGATATTACGAGCTTTGCTCTACATAAAAACCCACGATCAACTCCGAAGTTGAATCTTCCACGTCTGTCCATCGACCCTGCATTTCGACAGGAAATGGTACATCGCGTTCAAGGCGTTCCATCATCGACTTTCGAAACTGTTTCGTTACGAAAGATTGAAACTCCGGGAGGACGGGTCTTTCACCGCTGTCCCGGAGTCCTGGGCGCTGTCACGGCCGTCCGGCTGATTGCTCCGCCGACCCGGTGATCGTGATTTCATAGTTGGATTGCTTATCGAGCCCGCGATCCGAAATCAAGTTCCCCGAACAAACCTGACGAGATCGCCCCCGCCATCTTCGTCGAGCGCCTCCATGACCTCCTTGCCAAGCAGCTCGCCGCGCTCTGCCAGTTCGGCCACGAGCTTCAGGCACGTCTCCCGATGACGTTCAAGGATCGCCATCGCGCGCTCGAGCTGCTTGCGCAGAATGTCGTCGACCTGCACCGTGAGCGCCGCATCGAGGGACTTGATCTCGTTTGCAACCCTGTCGTCAACCGGCCCGTAGGATGACAGCATACGGCCCATCCCGAATGACCTTTCCAGCGCGATGGCAGTCTTCGTCGCTTCGTGCAAATCGGATCCCGCCCCGCCTGACGCACCGTCGTCCCAGCTCCCGAGAAGAAGCTGCTCGGCCGCCATTCCCGACATCGTCATCGTGATGATGTCGAGATAATGTTCCCTCGTGCGTCGCGCCCAAACATTGCGCGCGAACACGGCCCGCCCAACCGACTGCACGGATTGCCCCGGTCTCAATGTCGATGCGACGGAAACGCTCGACAGCTTCATGCCTAGAACGGCGCCGACGACTGCGTGACCGATCTCATGTACCGCGTTGACTCTGACGACTTCGGGCGGCATCACCACCAGCGGCGGGACATGCAGAATGACGTCTGCTGCCGTCACCGGATGCCTGCCGCGCCTTGCGCTTCTGCGGGCATTCCTGACGATTTGCTGGATGGCTGCGCCCGTCATGCCATCCGTGGCTTCGGCAAAGGCGCGGTGGTCGTCGTGGGTAAGCTCTCCCCTGAGATGCATTCGGAAGATTGCAGCGCGGGCTTCAGCATCTGGAAGAGGAATTCGAACGTGGCGATCGAGGCGGCCCGGCCTGATAATGGCGGGGTCGATCCAATCCGGATTGTTGCAGGCACCGACGACCACGACGCCTTCCCGCCCCTCAAGCCCATCCAGCTGTTCAAGCAGTCCGTTCGTCGCCTTGATGTCGTAGGAGGCATTGTCCCCCACGACCGTGTTTCGGTTCCCAAAAGCATCGAGTTCATCGATGAACAAGATCGCCGGTGCCTTCTTCCGGGCCTCCGCAAAGCTTGCCTGCATGGCCTTCAAGAAGTCTCCGAGATGGCCTTTGGCTTGCCACTTGGCGTATGACGCTGAAACCAGCTCGACATCGCATGTTGCCGCGAGTGCGCGCGAGAAGATGGTTACACGTCCTCGCGCAAGATGTTCTTCCGCGTGATCTCCTTTCCGGATGAGTTGCTCGTCACAGTCAGGCTACATCCTGGCGATACCCGCCGCGCCTGGCGTATCTATCGCGAGAACGAAGAAGCGATCCGAAAATTGCTTGTCTCGTTCAGGTGGGTGGAGGATGGCGACTACACCGTCATACAGACCGCGGTTGAGGATTCGGCCGACGCTGATGTCGTTACTCGGGAGATCGGTGAACTGACCAATTTCTTCCGGTACAAAATGCCGTAGTTGTAAGAATTTCGAACCCGCCAGCCCGTAGATTGGGCTGGCGGCGGAAGACAGACTTTTGAAACAAACAGAAGGCCCCCTGCCCTTCAATATCGCACGAGCTTGTGACGAAACGCCGATGTCGACAGTGTGTGTCGGCGGCCACACCTCCGGGCTCGGCCATTCGAAATTAGCGTCGTGATACCTTGGCCTGTTGCTGGGAGATAACCCTCCCAAAAGGCCCGTTTTCTGGAATCCGCGCATATCCCGTCAGCGGCGTACCCAGTCCGCGCTTATGAGTACCCAGTCCGCGCTTATGCTGGCGACGCTGCCTGAAGATCAAATGAATTCAATGGATGAGGATACGGGCTAATGTGGCGGGGTAGATAGCGCTTGGCATCAGCGTGCACCAGCTTGGCATCAGCGTGCACCCCGCTTGCCAACAGCATGCACTGTTTTCCGAAAAACACAGTTGAATCAACAGATGCGGCGTGTCCAGATGATCCCGCAGTCTCTGCATCCGCGTGGGAACCGTTTCTCGACTAAGTCACATAAAAATGGCTCATCTGGAGATCAGGGAAGCGCCTCTTGCGATCCCGTTTCCACTTTTCAGCCGGAGATTTCGGCCCTGTTTCCCTTTTCGAGGGTCAAATCGAAGCCACCCACTGGCAAGGATTAAGTCTTTCAGGTCTTCCGACTCGCGTTCGAGGCGCCTGAAAATTTTTGAAAGAATATTTTCGGGTCTCGGACTGGCGAACCTCGCGCGTAGGCCGAAGCGTTGCTTGCGCCTCATAAAGATTAAACCGAATACTACTGGATACTCTGTGTCTTTCCATAAGCAGTACTTAAGGATATTTTTGTATATCTCTAAATTTCACAAGATTATTTCCCGCGGACGGCCCTTCCCAGGAATCGCAGATTGAATCCTTGGGAAGGCTGATCATCTTGACAAGAATTCCGGGTCCGGATGCGCACCCGGCCGTCAGCGAGTTCGGATCGGCGGGCGCCGAACCCGCCTAGTGTTCCGTCACCGAGATTATGACTCGTTGAGCACTGGTGTCGGATAGGACTTTGCCAATTTTTCGCGCGCTTGGTCGATTGAGAACATCCATCGGATTTGGGCACCATTTTCGGTTCGACGAC
>Ga0209026_1000812_pt1 | contig 16772 bp, 16 predicted proteins | sample AraplaCL_Col_mCL_FD_184262 | JGI IMG/M metagenome (GOLD analysis project Ga0209026, IMG submission 184262) | Arabidopsis root microbial communities from the University of North Carolina, USA - plate scrape CL_Col_mCL (SPAdes) (version 2) | ecosystem: Host-associated > Plants > Roots >... | reverse complement strand
CCTGATGCGCGCCGATCCCGATCATGCGCGGCGGCTGCGCGCCCTGTTCGAGCGCGGCGAGGCCTGCGCCTTCGAGGTCAAGGGGCCCGCCGGCGTGGTGACGGTCGAGGGCCGGGCCGCCGGCGCCCTGGCCTGGCTGCGCGTCTCGGCGGTGCTGGGCGAGGACCAGGGCTTGCCGACGGCGCCGCGCTTCGCCGCCTTCCTCAACGCCCGCGCCTGTCCCGCCTGGATCGCGGCGGCCGACGGCTCGCCCGTTTGGGTCAACGCCGCCTGGCTGAAGGCCGTCGACGCCGGCAGCCTGGACGAAGCCGCCCAGCGGGGCGTGGCCTTCGACCGCGGCGCTGACGCCATCGCCAGCGAGGCCGCCAACCTGGGTCAGCGGCGCGAGGCCCTGCGCTGGCTCTCGTTCGGCGGCCGCCGCCGCGCCTTCATGATCGCCGCCCAGCCGCTGGAAGGCGGTGGCGTCGGCGTCTGGACCGACGACCTCACCGACCTCGAGGAAGCGCGCGAAGAGACCCGCCGCAACATCGAGGCGCACGACGAGACCCTCAACCGCCTGGACGACGCGGTGGTCATCTTCGACCGCGCCAAGCGCCTGTCGTTCCACAACACCGCCTTCGCCGAGCTCTGGGGGCTGGAGCCGGCCTGGCTGACCGAGCGTCCGACCCACGGCGAGATCCTTGACCGCCTGCGTCAGCGCCGCCGCATCCCCGAGACGGTCGACTACGCCAAGTGGAAGGCCGCCGAGCTGGACCGCTACGAGCGGCTGGAACAGCACGCCGACGACATGTGGAGTACGCCCGACGGCCGCACCCTGCGCGTCGTGCGCCAGTCGCACCCGCTGGGCGGTCTGCTGCTGCTGTTCGCCGACATCACCGGCGAGCTGAAGATGAAGGCCCAGTACAACGCCCTCATCCAGGTCCAGCAGGCGACCCTCGACAAGCTGTCCGACGCGGTCGCCGTGTTCGGCTCGGACGGGCGTCTGCGCCTGCACAACGAGAGCTTCGAGCGATTCTGGAACATCACGCCACTGCAGCTGGAGGCCGCCGGCGACTTCGAGGGCGTGGTCGAGCTGTGCGTCCACAAGCTGCACGACATGGTGTTCTGGAAGGACCTCAAGGGCCGGGTCGCCGACCCCGATCCGGCGGCGCGGATGCCGATCACCGGCGAGGCCCAGACCTCGGACGACCGGATGGTCGAGTACCGCACCCGCCCGTTGCCCGACGGCGCCACGCTGGTCGCCTTCACCGACGTCACCGACGCCCGCCGGCTGGAGAGCGCCCTGGCCGATCGCGAGCAGGCGCTGAGCGAGGCCGAGCGGCTGAAGCGCGACTTCGTGGGCAACGTCTCCTATGAGCTGCGCACCCCGCTCACCACCATCATCGGCTATTCCGAACTGCTGGAGCACACGGGTGATGGCCTGTCGGAGCGCGCGCGGGGCTATGCCGCCTCGGTGAAGTCCGCGGCCACCCAGCTGGCCCGCTCGATCGACGACGTGCTGGACATGGCCCAGATCGACGCCGACGAAATGGCGCTGGACCTGGTGCAGGTGAACGTCGCCGACCTGCTCATAGAGACGACCGTGCGCTGGAAGCCCGAGGCCGAGTTGGCCAAGGTCTCGATCGTGATGCAGCCCGTGGGCGAGATCGGCGTCATCCGCGGCGACCGCCGCCGGCTGTCCCAGGTGCTGGACCACCTGATGGAAAACGCCATCGGCCAGACCCCGGCCGGCGGCACGGTCACCCTGGCGGCCCGCAAGGCGCTGGGCGAGGTGCAGCTACAGGTGTCGGACACCGGCCGCGGCATTCCCTTCCACGTCCAGGCGCACATCTTCGACCGCTTTATCGGTCGGGAGCGCGGCGGTCCCGGCCTGGGCCTGGCCCTGGTCAAGGCGCTGACCGAGCTGCACGGCGGCTGGGTGGCGCTGGAGAGCGAGCCGGGCGCCGGCGCGACCTTCACCTGCCACCTGCCCGAGGTGGCCACCGCCGTCAGCCAGCCCGAGCTGGGCTTCGCGCACTGAAGCGCGCGCCGCAGGCGCAATAGGACGACCGCCAAGACGCCAAGTTCGCCAAGAAGAGCTCTAAGATCTTGGCGTTCTTCGCGTCTTGGCGGTTCTCTTGTCGGCGCTGGCGCGCCCTAGTTCAGACCATCAGGATGCGCCCGGTCGCGTGGTGGAAGTCCGGCTGACCGGGCGGGTGGCGGAGCGCCCAATAGGCGTGGGCGCCTGACGCCATTTCGACAACGGCGGCGAGTGCGACCTGCGCACGGTCGTCGAGCGTCAGGTCGACCTCGGCGGTCAGCTCCAGGACGCCATCGCTCCGCACGACCGATATCCGCGGCGGCGGCATGTCCAGGGCCCGCATCCCTTCGCGGTAGCCGTCCAAGCGATAGGCGGCCCACTCACCCGAAGGTGAGACGTTGAGCTCGACGTAGCCGTCGCCCGCCGAGACGAAGGCCTCGAAACAGGTGTGCTCCCACAGGGCGTAGGTCCGCGCCGCCGGGGCCGCTGCGGGGATCGCCAGGGCGTCCAGGTCGCCCTCGAGCCGGTAGCTCAGCGCCAAGCCCCTCGGCGTGCGCGCGGCGGTGGCCGTCAGGCGCCGTACGGACGGGCAGGGGGTGTCGGGATGCGGCGTCAGCGCTTCGGCCATGGGCGCATGCTAGCGCGCGTCGCCGGCTGCGGCATGGCCCCTTGCGCCACCCGCCTCACGCGATACCCCTTTCGTCCGGGAAATCTGAGTATGGGGAGTTTGCGATGGGTGGGACGGATCGGCGCCGACTGCTGGCGGGGGCCGCGGCCTCGGGATTGGCGAGCCTGGCGCCTGCAGCGGCGTTTGCGGCGGACGGCTATGCGGATGTGAAGAAGGCCCTGACCGCCGGCCACGGCGCCGCGATCAAGCGGCTGCAGGACTGGATCGCCCTGCCGTCCATCGCCGCCGAGAATCTGAACTATCCCAAGGGCGCAGAGTACATGAAGCAGCTGGCGCTGGACGCCGGCTTCCAGAAGGCTGAGCTGGTCCCGTCCAAGGGCAAGCCGGGGGTCTTCGCCACCTATGACGTCGGGGCCAAGAAGACCCTTGGCGTCTACTTCATGTACGACGTGAAGCAGTTCGATCCGTCCGAATGGGCGAACCCGCCGCTGGAGGGCCGGGTGGTCGACAAGCCCGGCCTGGGCAAGGTGGTCGTCGGCCGTGGCGCCACCAACCAGAAGGGGCCGGAGACCGCGTTCCTGACCGCGCTGCACGCCATGAAGGCGGCCGGCCGCAAGCTGCCCGTCAACCTGGTGCTGGTGGCCGAGGGCGAGGAAGAGATCGCCTCGCCCAACTTCCACGAGATCGTCACCGCGCCGCAGGTGATGGCGGCGTTGAAGAAGACCGTGGGCGTCATCATCCCCTTCCCGTCGCAGAGCCCGTCCACCGGCGCCGTCACCGTCAACCTGGGCGCCAAGGGCGCGCTGGAACTGGAGATGGTGGTTTCGGGCGAGAAGTGGGGCCGCGGGCCCAAGGGGGACATCCACTCCAGCCAGAAGGCCCGGGTCGACAGCCCGCCCTGGCGGCTGGTGGCGGCGCTGTCGTCCCTGGTCAGCCCGGACGGCAACACTGTGGTGATCGACGGCGTCCCCGAGATGGTCCGCCCGCTGACCGCCCGCGAGCGCGAGCTGATCGCCCAGACCGCGGCCAAGACCAGCGAGGCGGAGGCCAAGGCCCAGCTGGGCGTCCAGCGCTGGATCGGTGACATGACCTGGGAGCAGTCGCTGGAGCGGCTGGCGGCCGTGCCGACGGTCAACATCCAGGGCCTGGTGGCGGGCTACACCGGCCCCGGCGGCAAGACGATCCTGCCGGGCAAGGCCACCGCCAAGCTGGAGCTTCGGCTGGTGCCGAACATGAACTTCGACGATACGGTCAAGAAGCTGCGCGCCCACCTGGACAAGCGCGGCTTCCAAGACGTCGAGATCAATGTCACCGGCGGCTATGGCCCGACCGAGACCGACGAGAACTCGGCCCTCGTGAAGGCCCAGCTCGCGACCTACAAGAAGTTCGGGGCCGCCACGACGCTGTACCCGCGCCTGGCGGGAAGCTAGCCGGGGGTGATCTTCACCGGGCCGCCGCTGAACCTGCCCGCCGGCCAGTTCGGCCTGGGCCACGGCAATGGCGCCCACGCGCCCAACGAGTACTTCCTGGTCGAGAGCGCCGACCCGGCCAAGGTTGGCGGCCTGGACGAGATGGCCCTAGGCTACGTGGACTTCCTCTACCAGGTGGCCGCCCTGGGCTGAGGCGATCAGCCCAGGCGCATGGACAGTTCCACGTCCTCGGCGAACGGGACGGAGAGATAGCCGGCGGCGACCGACCGCACCCGGGCCAGGTAGTCCGGGCTGTAGTCGGCGTTGTCGGCCACGATCAGGGCTCCGGGACGCAGGTTCGTCTCCAGGCGGTCCAGGATCTCGGGGTAGAGCGCCTTGGCGCCGTCCAGCAGCACCAGGTCGATGGCCTCCGGCAGGTCGGCGCCCAGGGTCTGCAGGGCGTCGCCCTCGCGGATCTCCACCAGGTCGTCCAGGCCGCCGGCGGCCAGGTTCGCCCGCGCACGGGTGATCTTCGAGGGCTCGAATTCGCTGGTGATCAGCCGGCCGCCGCCGTTATCGCGCAGCGCCGCCGCCAGGTGCAGGGTCGAGATCCCGAACGAGGTCCCGAACTCGACGATGGTCCGCGCGCCGCTGCTGCGCGCCAGCATGTAGAGCAGGGCGCCCGTCTCGCGGGACACCGGCAGCGGCAGGTCCTTCATGCGGGTGTAGAGGTCGAGGTAGTCGGTCTTGCTTTGCATCAGGCGCGTCCGCTCGTCGGCGGACATCTCACGCACCTCCGGGAGTGAGGCGGGCGACGCTGCATCGGCCTCGTCGAACAGGCGCGCCAGCAGCGGGGCCAGCGGGGCGGTGGTCAGGGTGGTCATGGAAAACTCCGGTCGTGGGCGCGTCCTTGCGCCGGAGCGAAAAATGCGACTAATCATTCGCATTCCCTAGTCGCATTGCCCGGCCGCCCCGTGACCGATCGCCCAAGTCCCCGGATTTCCTCGAGAAAGCAGCCCAAGCAGGCCCGCTCGGCCGAGCTGGTGACCACGATCCTGGACGCCGCAGCTCAGGTTCTGGCGAAGGAGGGCGCGACCCGTTTCACCACCGCCCGGGTGGCCGAGCGGGCGGGCGTCAGCATCGGCTCGCTCTACCAGTACTTCCCGAACAAGGCCGCGATCCTGTTCCGGCTGCAGAGCGACGAATGGCGCCAGACCACGGGCCTGCTGCGCGAAATCCTTGAGGACACCAGCCGCCCGCCCGTCGAACGGCTGCGCGCCCTGGTCCACGCCTTCGTCCTGTCCGAGTGCGAAGAGGCCGAGATGCGTGTGGCCCTGGATGACGCCGCGCCGTTCTATCGCGACGCACCCGAGGCGCACGAGGCGCGCGTGTCGGGGACCGAGACGGTCCGCACGTTCATGCGCGAGATGCTGCCCGACACGAGCGAGGCGAACCGCGTCCTGGCTGGGGATCTGGTCACCACCACGCTCAAGCAGGTTGGCAAGACGTTCTCGGAGACGCCCCATACGCCCGCCGAGATCGAGGCCTTCTCCGACGCCTTGTCCGACATGTTCTGCGCCTACCTGGGCGGGCTGGCGCGCAAATAACTCGCGTCAGGCGCGAATTTGCGTTCGTCCAACGTTCCATCCTGGACGCCCATCGACGAGCGCTCGAATGCCGCCGGCGTCGGCGCTTCAACCGGGCTCCTAACCCCAGGAGCTCAAATGAAACGGACCTCTCTCGCTGCCCTCGCGTCCCTTGCGGCGCTGGGCGCGGCCTCCGCGGCCTCTGCCGCCACCACGGTGATCGACTTCAGCGAACTGGCCTTCAACTCGCCCGGCCCGTACGGCGAGCCCCAGTACACGAGCCTGACCAGCCAGGGCTTCGTGTTCACCAATTCACTCAACCGGCTGACCGTGCGCTCGCGCGGCCACTACGCCACGATCGACCCGGCGGGCACCGCCCTCACCACCAGCCTTGGCGGCGTGACCCGCGTGGCGCGGACCGACGGCCAAGCCTTCAATCTCGGGTCCTTCGCCTTCGCGGACTACTACAACGAGGGCGTGCCGCCGTTCTCGTTCACCCTCAGCTTCTTCGATGGCGTCAGCCAGGGAACGCGGACCCTGACCTACGACGCCATGCGTGGCGTGCAGGTCGCCGACCTTCAGCTGAGGAACATCCAGTGGTTCAGCATCAGCAACACCCAGGTCCAGCTGGACAACATCCGCGTCAGCGAGGTGCCGACGGCGGCCGTGCCTGAGCCCTCGGCCTGGGCGCTGATGATCCTGGGCTTCGGCGCGGCTGGCGCTGTGCTCCGCCGCCGTCCGACGGTCATGACGGCCTGACGGTGACCCGCGCAGCGCAACGCGCAAGGGAGGCCGCAAGGCCTCCCTTTTTCAGTCCGGGTCTTTTGCGAAAGGGCGCCGAGGTCGGCGCCGCGCGCCAGCGACTAGTGCTGGCTTTCCGGCATGGTGACCTTCAGGCCTTCCAGCTCGTCCGAGACCTTGATCTGGCACGAGAGGCGGCTGTTCTCCTGAACGCCTTCGGCGAAGTCGAGCATCGACTCCTCCATGGCCGACTTCGTCCCGGTCTTGTCCAGCCAGGCCTCGTCCACATAGACGTGGCAGGTGGCGCAGGCGCAGGCGCCGCCGCAGTCGGCGTCGATGCCGGGCACGTTGTTCTTCACCGCGCCTTCCATGACGGTCAGGCCCGGCTTCACGTCGATCACGTGCTCGGTCCCGTCATGCTCGATATAGGTGATCTTGGCCATGGACGCCCCTCACTGATCGCCGGTTATTTGGCGACCTCTTTCATGGAAACAGTCGGGTCCGCAAGCTTGGCCTTATCGACCGGCTTGCGATTGAGGATGAGCATCTTGCCCATCATGAACTCGGGCGGCGAGTTGATCGCCTCCACGGATTGAACCTGTTCGCCCTGCAGGTGGAAGACCGCGAACTTGCCGCTGGCCGGGTCGCCGCGGATCAGAATCTCGTCGACGTCGAAGGCGTAGCCGGCGATCTGGAGCTTCAGGTCGTACTGGTCGGACCACTGCCACGGCACCTCGCCGGCGGGGCGGGGGCGGCCGGTAATGGCGCTGGCGGCCTGCTTGGCCTGCTCCAGGGCGTTGGGCACGCTCTCCATCCTGAACATGCGGTCGTAGATCGGCATCGGCCGGTGGGCCACGTCGCCGATGGCGAAGACGTTCGGGTCGCTGATGCTGCGGGCGTCCAGGTCGACCACCACGCCGCGCGCGCACTCCAGGCCGGCGTCCTTGGCCAGCTCGTCGTTCGGGTGCGCGCCCACGCCCACCACCACCGCGTCGCAGGCGATGGTGCGCCCGTCGTCCAGCTTCACGCCGGTGACGTGGCCGTCCTTGCCCTCGAACGCCGCGGCGGTCGCGCCCAGCTCGAAGCTCACGCCGTGCTTCTCGTGATAGCCGTGGAAGAAGGTCGAGAGGGCGTTGCACGCCACCCGCGCCAGCAGGCGCTCTTCGCGCTCGATCACCACCACGTCGGCGCCCAGGGCGCGCCCCGAGGCGGCGACCTCCAGCCCGATGTAGCCGCCGCCCACGACGGCCAGGGTCTTGCCCGGGCCCACCTGGGCCTTCAGCGCCTCGGCGTCGGCCGCCGTGCGCAGGAACAGGATGCCCTTCAGGTCCTTGCCGTCGATCGGCAGCGAGATCGCGCGCGCGCCGGTGGCCAGGATCAGCACGTCGTACGCGACGCTGGCGCCGTTGGAGAGGGCGACGGTCTTGGCCGCCCGGTCCAGCTTCACGGCGCTGACGCCAGGCCGAAAGTCGATGTTGTTCTCGCCGTAGAACTCGAGCGGCTTCAGCGCCAACGAATCGGCGTCGGCCTCGCCCTTCAGCCAGGCCTTGCTCAGCGGCGGCCGCTGGTAGGGCGCGATCGGCTCGTCGCCGATCAGGGTGATCAGGCCCGTGTGACCGTACTGGCGCAGCAGCGCCGCCGCCGTGCCACCCGCGTGGCCCGCCCCAACGATCACGATATGCGCCGACGCGTCGGTCATTCTTCCTCGATGCCTAAAAGTGACGCCTGCGTCAACTTCAATGGCGCGACGTCGTTCGCCGCGCCCCCGTGGCCACTCTTTGCCTCCTCACCTGACGGAGGGCAAATCCGCGGCCTCCGTCCCAGCGCAGAAGGCGCTTGCCGAACAGCGTTTGGATCGGCCCCATGCTGAAAAGGCCGACGACGCCGGAGGAAACGCCATGGATGACGGATCTGTCGAGTTCCGTGAGGCCGCTGCTGCGGAAGTGTGGGCCACGCCCATCGAAGCGCTGAACCCGGCCCAGGCCGACCTGTTCGCCAACGACGCCATGTGGCCGATCTTCGACCGGCTGCGGAAGGAATCGCCCGTCCACTGGACCCCGCGCGGCGAGGAGTACGACGGCTTCTGGTCGATCAGCCGCTACCAGGACATCATGGCCGTCGACACCAATCACGAGGTGTTCTCGTCGGCCGAGAGCATCGTGCTGCAGTCGCTGGAGCAGAAGGCCGAGGCCGACAAGCGGCCGCGCGGCAACAGCTTCATCGCCATGGACCCGCCGGGCCACGACATCCAGCGCAAGACGGTCAGCCCGGCGGTCGCGCCGCAGAACCTCCACGCGATGAGCCCGATCATCCGCGAGGAAGCGGGTAAGATCCTGGACAGCCTGCCCATCGGCGAGGAGTTCGACTGGGTCGACCGGGTGTCGAAAGAGCTGACGGCCATGACCCTGGCCACGCTCTTCGACTATCCGCAGGCCAAGCGTCGCGAGCTGACCTTCTGGTCGGACATGTTCACCAACACCCCCGGTTTCGGCCCGGCCAAGAGCTGGGAGCACAAGCGCGAACAGGCCGACGCCTGCTTCGACGCCTTCGACGGGCTGTGGGCCGAGCGGGTGAACGCCCCGCCGAAGTTCGACCTGATCTCGATGATGGCCCACGCCGAGGCCACTCGGAACCTCAACGTCCACGACTACCATTCCAACGTCGTGCTGCTGATCATCGGCGGCAACGACACGACCCGGAACACCATCTCGGGCTCGGTCTATGCGCTGAACAAGAACCCCGATCAGTACGACAAGCTGCGCGCCGACCCGTCGCTGATCCCGGCCATGGTCTCCGAGACCATCCGCTGGCAGACGCCGCTGGCCCACATGGCCCGCACCGCCACGCGCGACTTCGAGATCGGCGGCAAGACCATCAAGGCCGGTGAGCGGGTGGTCATGTGGTACGTCTCGGGCAACCGCGACGAAACCCAGATCGCCGAGCCCAACCGCTACAACATCCAGCGCGATCGGGTGCGCAATCACCTGTCGTTCGGCTTCGGCATCCATCGCTGCGTGGGCAACCGCCTGGCCGAGCTGCAGCTGTGCATCATCTGGGAAGAGATCCTGGCGCGCTTCCCCGAGATCCGCCTGGTCCGCGAGCCGCTGCGCACCCATTCGGTGTTCGTGAAGGGCTACGAGACGCTTCCGGTGGTGATCCCGCACCGGAACTAGGCGTAGTCTGTCGGCGTGAACCTCGAAGGACGCCGATATCACGTGGGCGACCTGCCCGGCCGTCTCCTGCGCGAGGCGCGCGAGCTGCTGGAAGAGGGCGGCCTCAAGCAGCTGAACCTGCGCGCCCTGGCCGCCCGGGCCGGCATCACCGCCGGCTCGATGTACCACCACTACGACAGCAAGACCGCGCTGCTGGCCGAGCTGGCGGCGCTGGGCTTCGGTGAGCTGCGGCGGAGCCTGGAGCACGCGGACCGCGACGCCGTCGCCGGCGGACGGCTGCGGGCCTGGGCGACAGGCTATTTCGCCTATGCCCGGCACGAGCCGGCGATGTTTGCCCTGATGTTCGATCCCGAGATCGCCGAGCAGCCGCAGGTGGCGGGCGCGCGGACCGCGGCGCTGGCGGCGCTGGGCCGCATCGTGACCGAGGTCGCCGAGGCCCAGGGGCGGATCGACCCCCCGCTGCGCCACATCACCCTGGCCGTCTGGGCCGCCGCCCACGGCGCGGCCGGCCTGGCGGACAGCACGCCGGAACGGGACGAGCTGATCGAGGACGTGATCGCCGGCCTCGAGACCCTGTTCAGGCCCGCCAGCGCCTGAGCGCGGCCGGGCTCACCCTGCCTTGCGCTCGGCCACCCAGTCCTGGATCCGGCGGTCCAGCACCGACAACGGCAGCGAGCCCGAGCCGATCACCACGTCGTTGAACGCCTTGATGTCGAACTTCGGCCCCAGCGCCTTCTGGGCCTGGTCGCGCAGCTGCAGGATACGGATCATGCCGATCTTGTAGGCCGTGGCCTGGCCCGGATTGACGATGTAGCGGCGGGTCTCGGCCCGGGCCTGATCCTCGCCCCGGCGGCCGGTGGTCTTGAGGTAGGCGATGGCCTGGTCCTCGGTCCAGCCCTTGGCGTGCAGGCCGGTGTCGGTGACCAGCCGCGCGGCGCGGAACAGCTCGGCGTCCAGACGCATGAAGTCCGAGGCGATGTCGGGATAGACGCCCATCTCCTTGCACAGCAGCTCGGAATAGAGGCCCCAGCCCTCGTTGAAGGCGGCGTTGCGGGCGGCCAGGCGGAACTGCGGCGCGCCCTGCTGGCGGACGCGGATGTCGCCCTGCATCACGTGGCCCGGCGCGCCCTCGTGGCACATCAGGTCGGCCAGGCTGGCGCGCAGCGAGGTCTTGCCCAGCATGTGCAGATAGACCCGGCCCGGCCGCTGCCCGTCGGGGCTGGGCCCGCTGGCGTGGGCCGCGCCGCCGGCCACCTCGCTGAACGAGGGCTCGCGGATCACCTCCATCTTGTAGGCCGGCAGGTTGTTGAACATCGTCGGCAGCTTCTCGCGCGCCGCGGCGATCAGGCCGTTGGAATAGGCCAGGATCTCGGTCCGGTTCTCGTCGGTGTAGGGCTGCGGCGGGTCCAGTCGCAGCAGTTCGGCGTAGTAGGCGTCGGCGTCCTTGAAACCGGCCTTCTGGGCCAGGGCGTTCTGCTCGCCCTGGATCCGCTTCACCTCGGACAGGCCCAGGGTGTGGATCTGGTCGGGCGTGAGCGTCGTCGTGGTCTGCAGGGTGATGGCCGCCTGGTACCAGTCCAGGCCCTTGGGCAGGGTCAGGGCGCCCACCTTGCCCGACGGCGACTTGGCGATGTCGCCCTCGCCCCAGCCGATCAGCCGCTCGTAGCCCGGCTTCATGTCGGTGGTCAGGGCCGCCTTGGCCTCGGCCAGCAGGGCGTCGGCCTCGGCGGGTGTGACCTTGCCGGCGGCGGCTAGCTTGGCGACCTTGGCCTTGGCGTCGGTCCACAGCGGGGAATCCGGACCATCGGCGAACGGCGCGCCCGACATCAGCTTCTTGCTCTCACTGATCATGCGTTCGTACTGGAAGCGCGGCATGCGGATCCCGTCGGCGGCGGCCTGGACCGCACGTTCGCGGGCCTGGTCCATCGCCGGCCCCAGGGCGCGCAGGCGCGAATTGTAGGCCTTCATGTCCTCGGCGCTGGCGACCAGGTGCGAGCTGATCAGGAACGACGGCAGGCCCGAATGCGCGCCGCCGCCACCGAACGGGAAGTCGTAGCGGCGGAACCTGTAGGCCAGCTCGGCGCGGTCCAGCTCCTGGGACCACATGTCGAAGCTGATCTTGCCCTCGCCCGAGAGCTTGTCCCGCTGGAAGCCCTGCTTCATGCGCGCCACGCTGCCGCGCCGCCATTCCAGGGCCTTCAGCTCGGCGGCCTCGGACAGGTCGTTGAGCTTGTCGTAGCCCTCCTTGCGGCCCAGCGTCGTCGCCGTCTGCGGGCTGAACTTCAGGCCCTCGGCGAATTCCTTGTCGAGGAAGACGTTGAACGCCTGGGTCGCGTCGGTTGGGGCCTGGGCGAGTGCGATCGACGGCACGGCGATGGTCATTGCGGGCGCGGCCGCAAGGACAAGCGCGGCGAGGGCGGGGAGGCGGGTGCGAAGCATGCGCGCAATACCGCATGGCCCGGCATGACGCTCAAGCCGATAGCGGTTTCAGGGGCGAAATGTGCCCGTCAACCGCCGGCGCAGCCGCCGCCAGCCTTGGTCAGCCCCGCCGGCCAGCTCAGTTCATAGGTCACTCGCAGCCCATCGTGATCCGACAGGGTCGGGCTGTCGGGGCGGCCGTCGAACATGGTCTCGACCCGGACCGGCCGCACCGAGACCTGCCGCCCGTCGGCGAACAGCTGCAGGTCCTGGGTGTCCATCCACGGCGCGTCGCCATCCCACGAGGCCTTCACGTCGCACAGCTTGCGCTGCTCGGCGCAGTAGCGGTGCACCAACTGCATCGGCAGCAGGCTGTCGAAGATGTCGAACCGCGCCTCCGAGCCGCGCATGTTGAAGTCGCCGCCCAGGATGTTGGCGTCTTCGGGATTGTCCCGGGCCTGCAGGAAGGTGCTGAGCTCGGCCGTCTGGATCGCGTGGGCCACCAGCGTGCGGCGCATCGGCGCCCGCGAGGCCTTGCGCGAGTTCATATGGGTGTCGAAGACGTCGAGCGGGAAGGGGACGCCGGGGATCGCCACCCGGGCGTAGAGGGCGCCCTTGTTGCTGAGGCAGTCGATCCCGGCGCAACCACGGCGGCTGAACGGTTCGCCGGCATGGTCGACGATCGGATAGACGCTGGCGACGGCCAGACCGCCGGTGGCGAGGCGCAGGCCGAGCTCACCGCGCATCCAGTGGCGGCGACCGGGGGTGCGGCCGGCGGCGGGCAGGTCGCGGCGAGCGCGGCGGCCGGGGCCGGCGACCAGGGCCGGATAGCCCGCGGATTCGACCGCAGCCACGGCCGACCTCGAGAAGGCTTCCTGGAAGAGGACGATGTCGGGGCCTTCGCCCGCCTGGCGCTGGGCGGCCAGCCGGCGGCCGATCTCCTGCAGCTCGCCCTTCCGGCCCTTGCGCGCCGGCCAGCCCAGGCCCTCGATATTGTAGGTCAGCACGTCCAGCCGCGTGCTGGCGGTTTGCCCGTCCGCCGACAGGGCGATCTTCGGCGCCTGCGCTGCGGCGCACGCCAAGGTCCGCTCAGCCGGTAGCGTTGCGCAGCCGGCCACGAACATGCACGCCGCCAGCGCTCCGAGGATCGAAGCGTGGCGGGTGCGCATGCGCGGCCCGGGGGTCAAACCACCCGTTCGACCAGGATCTTCTTGATCTCGGCGATCGCCTTGGCCGGGTTCAACCCCTTCGGGCAGACCTGGGCGCAGTTCATGATCGTGTGGCAGCGGTACAGCTTGAACGGGTCTTCGACGTCGTCCAGGCGCTGGCCGGTGGCCTCGTCACGGCTGTCGATGATCCAGCGGTAGGCGTGGAGCAGGGCGGCCGGGCCCAGGTACTTCTCCTGGTTCCACCAGTAGCTGGGGCACGAGGTCGAGCAGCAGGCGCACAGGATGCACTCGTAGAGGCCGTCCAGCTTCTCGCGGTCTTCGGGCGACTGGCGCCATTCCTTCTGCGGCTCGGGCGTCTCGGTCTTGAGCCAGGGCTCGACCGAGGCGTACTGCGCGTAGAAGAGCGTCAGGTCGGGGACCAGGTCCTTGACCACCGGCATGTGCGGCAGCGGGCTGATCGAAACCTTGTCGCCCGGGCATTCCTCGTGGCCGTGGATGCACGCCAGCGTGTTGCGGCCGGCGATATTCATGGCGCACGAGCCGCAGATGCCCTCGCGGCACGAACGGCGGAAGGTCAGCGTCGGGTCGACGTTGTTCTTGATGTGGATCAGCACGTCCAGGACCATCGGCCCGCACTGGCTGAGGTCCACGTCGTACGTGTCCCACGACGGGTTCTGCCCGTTGTCCGGATCGTAGCGGTAGATCTTGAAGGTCTTGACCTTCGTGGCGCCCGCCGGAGCCGGGAAATGCTTTCCGCCCTTGGGGACGGAGTTCTTGGGAAGGGTGAGTTGGACCATGTGTCTGTTCCCCTTCGCCTAGTAGACCCGCGCCTTCGGCGGGAAGGGCGCGATTTCGTTGGTCATGGTGTAGTCGTGGACCGGGCGGTAATCGATCTTCACCTTGCCGGTGGGATCGTCGAACCACGCCAGGGTGTGCTTCATCCACGTCTTGTCGTTGCGGTCCGGGAAGTCCTCGTGGGCGTGGGCCCCGCGGCTTTCCTTGCGGTTCTCGGCGCCGATCACCGTCACGACCGCCTGGCCGATCAGGTTGTCCAGCTCCAGCGTTTCCATCAGATCGCTGTTCCAGATCATCGAGCGGTCCGTGATCTTCAGGTCCGGACGCTGGGCGTTGACCGCGTGCATGCGGCTGACGCCGCTGGTGAGGGCCTCGGAGGTCCGGTAGACCGCCGCGTCCTCCTGCATCGCCATCTGCATTTCGAGCCGCAGCGCCGCGGTGGACGTGCCGCCGCTGGCGTTACGGAAGCGGTCCAGGCGGGCCAGGTGACCGTCGGTCATCGCCGGCTTCAGCTCGGGCTGGGTGGCCCCGGCCTTGATCGTGTCGGCGCATCGCAGGGCGGCCGAGCGGCCGAACACCACCAGGTCGATCAGCGAGTTGGAGCCCAGGCGGTTGGCGCCGTGGACGCTGACGCAGGCGGCCTCGCCCACGGCCATCAGACCCGGGACCACCGTGTCGGGATCCTTGCCGGCCATGGTGACGACCTCGGAGTAGAAGTTCGTCGGGATGCCGCCCATGTTGTAATGCACGGTCGGCAGCACCGGGATCGGCTCCTTGGTGACGTCGACGCCGGCGAAGATCTTGGCGCTCTCCGAGATGCCCGGCAGGCGCTGGGCCAGGATCTTGGGATCCAGGTGGTCCAGGTGCAGGAAGATGTGGTCCTTCTTCGGGCCCACCCCGCGGCCTTCGCGGATCTCCATGGTCATGGCGCGGCTGACCATGTCGCGCGGCGCCAGGTCCTTCACGGTGGGCGCATAGCGCTCCATGAAGCGCTCGCCCTCGGAGTTGGTCAGGTAGCCGCCTTCGCCGCGGGCGCCCTCGGTGATCAGGCAGCCCGAGCCGTAGATCCCGGTCGGGTGGAACTGCACGAACTCCATGTCCTGGAGCGGCAGGCCGGCGCGCAGCACCATCCCGCCGCCATCGCCGGTGCAGGTGTGGGCGCTGGTGGCCGAGAAGTAGGCGCGGCCATAGCCGCCGGTGGCCAGGATCACCTGCTGGGCCTGGAACCGGTGCAGGGTGCCGTCGTCCAGCTTCCAGGCGGTGACGCCTCGGCAGACGCCCTCGTCCATGATCAGGTCCAGGGCGAAGTACTCGATGAAGAACTCGGTCGAGTGCGCCAGCGACTGGCCGTACATGGTGTGCAGCATGGCGTGACCGGTCCGGTCGGCCGCCGCGCAGGTGCGCTGGATCGGGGCCTCCCCGTAGTTCTTGGTCATGCCGCCGAAGGCGCGCTGATAGATCTTGCCGTCGGCCGTGCGGCTGAACGGAACGCCCCAGTGCTCCAGCTCGTAGACGGCGGCCGGCGCGTTGCGGCACAGGTATTCGATGGCGTCCTGGTCGCCCAGCCAGTCCGACCCCTTGACGGTGTCGTACATGTGCCAGCGCCAGTCATCCTCGCCCATGTTGCCCAGCGACGCCGAGATGCCGCCTTGCGCGGCGACCGTGTGCGAGCGGGTCGGGAAGACCTTGGTGATGCAGGCGGTCTTCAGGCCGGCCTGGGCGCAGCCCAGCGCGGCGCGCAGGCCCGAGCCGCCCGCGCCGACGACCACCACGTCGAACTTGTGATCGATGAACTGGTAGGTCGACATCAAAAGCCTCCGGTCAAGGCGGCCTTGAGGATCGCGAAGACGCCCAGGGCGCCGGCGAGAGTGCAGACCGTGAGATTGAGCAGCAGCAGCGCCGCTTTGGTGATGAACCGTTCGATGTAGTCTTCGATGACCACCTGCATCGCGTTCTTGGCGTGGATCAGGCCGCAGATCAGCAGCGCGCCCGTCAGCACGCCGTTGATCGGATGGGAGATCCATTCCATGGCCGCGCCGTAGTCGGCGCCGACCAGGCCCACGGCGGCGAAGCCGCCCCAGATGACCAGCGGAACCAGCGCCAGGGCCGAGACGCGCTCGACCAGGAAGTGATGCACGCCGTGGTGGGCCGAGCCCGTGCCCACGGCGATCGCGCGGGGGGTGCGGAAGCGTTGGTCGCTCATCAGAGGACTCCCCGGATCGCGAGACCCGCCCAGAAGGCGATCGCGGCGACGACGCCAAAGGCGATGCTGGCCCAGGCCGTGGCTTCGGCGGTCTTGAGCTGGAAGCCGTGACCCAGGTCCCAGAAGGCCTGGCGCACGTTGTAGGCCAGGTTGAAGAACACCATGACCGTGATGCCGAACAGCACCAGCAGGCCCAGCGGCGAGCCGATCACGGCGCCGTAGGTCGCGGACACCTCGGGCCCGGCGGCCAGCGCCACCAGCCAGCCGGCCAGCAGCAGCAGACCCAGGTACAGCGCGAAGATGCTGGCCCGGTGCAGGATCGAGGTGGCCATGGTGATATGCCAGCGCCACACCTGAAGGTGTGGCGACATGGGTCGGTCGGCCGGACCGCGTGGAACGGTGGTCATGACTGTAGCCGTCGCCTCCCCAATCGCCCTCGGCCCAGCGGTTTTAAGCGCCGGGCGAGGGGTGTCAACGAACGGTCGAGATGTGACATCCCGGCCGAACCTGTCGCCTGAACGGGCGGCGCCGCTAGTTGCGAATGCTTCGCATTATCCGAAGCTCTAACCCGCGCCGTTTCGTTCGTGTTCTCCGAAGTCTCCCCTTTGCAACGCTTGGATGCAATGCGCG
>Ga0209026_1000811_pt1 | contig 16817 bp, 14 predicted proteins | sample AraplaCL_Col_mCL_FD_184262 | JGI IMG/M metagenome (GOLD analysis project Ga0209026, IMG submission 184262) | Arabidopsis root microbial communities from the University of North Carolina, USA - plate scrape CL_Col_mCL (SPAdes) (version 2) | ecosystem: Host-associated > Plants > Roots >... | reverse complement strand
GAAGGGCATCATCGCTCCGCGGGTGGAAGAGACCCTGGAGCTGCTGCGCGATCGCCTGAAGGCCGCCGGCGCGCCGATCGAGCCGGGCGCGGACGGCCCAGACGGACCGGACGGTCGAACACGCGCACGGCCACTTCGCGAACGCCGGCCAGCTGGCTGGCGCCGCCCGTCAGCACCAGGCCCGCGCCCGGCTCGATCGGCGCGCCGGCGGCCTTCAGGCGATCGCGCAGCAGCTCCAGGGTCTCTTCCACCCGCGGAGCGATGATGCCCTTCAGCAGGCTGCGCGGCGCCACGACAGGGCCCGCGCCCGGATCGTCGCCCCGCGGCGGGGCCTCGATCATCTCGCGGTCCTCGTTGGCCGAGGCGATGGCCGAGCCGTGCAGGGTCTTGATCCGCTCGGCGCCGGCGATCGAGGTCGAAAGGCCCCGGGCGATGTCCTGCGTCACGTGATGGCCGCCCACCGGCACCGTCTCGACGTGCACCAGCGAGCCGCCGCGGAACACCGAGGCCGAGGTCGAGCCGCCGCCCATGTCGATGCAGACGCTGCCCAGGTCCATCTCGTCTTCTTCCAGCGCCGCCAGCGCCGAGACGAAGGGGGCGGCGACCACGCCGTCCAGCTGCAGGTGGGCCCGCTCGACGCAGGCGCCCAGCGTGTTGAACACCGTCTCGGCCACCGAGACGACCAGCAGCTCCACACCCAGCGTCTTGCCGAACATGGCGCGCGGATCGCGCACGCCGCCCTGGCCGTCGACGGCCCAGGCCACCGGCAGGATGTGGATCGCGCGGCGGCCCGGCAGCTTGATCTGCGCCAGGGCGTTCTGGATCGCGCGGACCAGGTCGTTGTCGCCAATCGGACGGGCGCCGATCGAGACGCGGCCCTGCACCCGCGACGAGCTCAGCTGGCCGCCGGCCGTGGCGATGGTCACGCCCTGGACGTTGACGCCCGCCACGTTCTCGGCCCGCTCGACCGCCTGGGCGATGGCTTCCGACGCTTCGTCCATGTTGACGATCGCCCCGCCGCGCACGCCGCGCGACTGGACATAGCCGACGCCGCAGGTGGTCAGGGTTCGGTCGCCGCGACGCACGCCGTCGGGCTTCATGATGAAACAGGCCACCTTGGCGGCGCCGAGGTCTACGGCGGCGACGATCTTCGGCGGCGCCAGCGCGGCCTTCAGGCCGTCGCGGCTCGTCCGGGGATCGGCCTTCTTGGCCGGGGTCTTGGCGGACGGCTGGGCATCGGAACGTTCGGCGGTCTTCAGCATCGGCAGGGTCAGGTCCATTACACACCCTCGGCAGGCGCGGTGGCGGTCGTGTTGGCGGCGGTCAGGCCGGGCGTCGGCTGCGGCGCGCGCGGACGTACGGCGACGACGTCGGGATTGCGCAGGTCGATGCGCTCGAAGCCCAGCTCCAGGATGCGCGAGCGCAGGTCCAGTTGCTCCAGCTGCATCAGCGCCTGTTCCTCATCCACAGCGGGAAGCTGGATCAGGGCGCCGTCCTTCAGGCGCATGTCCCAGCGACGGTCGTCGACCCGCACCAGGGCTTCCATCCGCGCCATCAGCTTGGGGCGTTGCGCCAGGGTCGGCAGGATCTCGCCGGCATGCGCCGCGCCGCCCGCTCCCACCACTAGCGGCAGGGTGTTGAAGCGCGCCGGATCCGCCTCGGGGATCACCTCGCCCTTGTCGTCGATCACTACGCTGCGGCCGTTGTGCTGCCAGACGGCGAGCTGGCGGCGTTCCTTGACTGCGATCACCAGGGTGTCGGGCAGCAGGCGGACCACATGGGCTTCCTTGACCCAGCCCACCTTCTCCACCCGGCCGCGCAGCGCATCCAGGTCCACGCCCAGCAGGGGATCGTCGTTGTGGACGTTCGCCGCGCGCACGATGTCGGCGGTGGCCAGGGCAGAGGCGCCCTGGACGTGAACCTTGTGCAGGCGGAAACCCGCCTCGCCGAACTTGCCGCTGACGCCCATGCCCACGGCGTCGGCGATCTGCTGGCCCCGACCGCCGGTGGCCAGGGTGACGCCCAGCGCGACGGTCAGGACGCCGCCGGCGATCATCAGGATCTGCTTGGGGGTCAGGCGCGAGGCGACGGCGCCCTCCGCCTTCGCCGCCGGGCGCTTGGCTTGAGGACTAGCGGGCGCCTTCGCCCGAGGTTTCGCCGCGACTCGCGATCCCCCCCGCCCCGCTGCGGGCATAAGCGTCCTCCGTGATCCAAAGCACCAACCGGTCGAAGTCCACCCCGCCTGCCGCGGCCTGCTCCGGTACGAGCGAGGTCGGGGTCATCCCCGGCTGGGTGTTCACCTCCAAGAGGACCAAAACATCGTTAATGTCGTCATAACGAAGGTCCGACCTGGTAACGCCTCGGCAACCAAGGGCCGCGTGGGCCATTTCCGAAAGTTTCTTCGCCTTTTCCGTCACGTGCGCCGGAATCCTGGCTGGAACGATGTGCTCCGAGCCCCCTTCCCCGTACTTGGCCTCGTAGTCATAGAAGGCTGTCTTGGGGACAATTTCGGTAACAGTCATGGCTTTGCCGTCCATGACGCCCACCGCCAGCTCCATTCCGCGGATGTAGGGCTCGACCATCACCTCCTCGCCGAAGGTCCAGGACGGGGCCACGACCTCCTGCGGCGGGCGATTCGCGCCGTCATGAACGATGAACACGCCCACCGACGATCCCTCGGCGTTCGGCTTCACCACATAGGGCGGGGGCAGCACGTGATCGGCGGCCACGTCGAAGCGGTTGAACAGCCCGCCGCCCGGCACGATCACGCCGGCCGCGGCCAGCACAGCCTTGGCCTTGGCCTTGTCCATCGCCAGCGCCGAGGCCAGCACGCCGCAGTGGGTGTAGGGCAGAGCCAGCGTCTCGAGCACGCCCTGGACGCAGCCATCCTCACCCCATTCGCCGTGCAGGGCGTTGAAGCAGAGGTCGGGCTTCAGGTTGGCCAGCACCTGGGCCACGTCGCGGCCAGCATCGACCCGGCTGACCCTGGCGCCCAAGCGTTCCAGCGCATCGGCGCACTCCCGGCCGGAAACCAGGCTGACTTCGCGCTCGGACGACGGGCCGCCCATCAGGACGGCGACGTGGTGGCCGGAAAGAGGTTGGCTCACTTGGCCTCCGTAGCGGGCTTGGTCCGGAAATCGACGTCGGAATTGGCGACGGTGTAGAGGAAGGCCGCCCAGACCGCCACGTTCTGCGCCAGCTCCCTGGGGTCGATCTTGTCCAGGGTGTCGTCGGCCGAATGGTGCAGGTCGAAGTAGCGGTCCATGTCCTGGTTGAAGTCGATGAACGGCACGCCGGCGCTGATCAGCCCCGAGATGTCGGCGCCGCCCGAGGCCGGCGGCGTACGGTTCACCGCCACGTTCAGCTTGGGCAGCGTACTCTTGAAGGCGGTCATGGCCGGGTGGGTCGCGCCCGCCACGGGCACGCTGAGGCTCCAGATCCGGCCCGCGCCGCCGTCGCTCTCGCCGGCGACCACGATCTTGCCCACCTCGTCCTTGTGCGCGGCCAGATAGGCGCCCGACGAGCCGCCCTGCTCTTCCGAGCCCCACATGACCACGCGGATGGTGCGCTTCGGCTTGCCCGGCTGGGCGGCCAGCTTCGCGGCGGCCGTTGTGATGGCGATGCCGGCCGCGTCGTCGATGGCGCCCGTGCCCGGATCCCAGCTGTCCAGATGGCCGCCGATGACGATCACTTCGTCCGGCTTCTCCTTGCCGCGGATCTCGCCCGAGATGTTCCAGGCCTGGGCCGTCGGGTTGCTGGACGACTGCATGTCCAGCTTCACCAGCACCGGCTTGCCACGGGCGGCCAGCTTCTCCAGCAGCTCGGCATCGGGCGTCGAGAGCGCCGCGGCCGGAATGCCGCCCGGCGCGCCGCCGCCGGTGTGCGGCAGGCGCGTGTCGTCGGTCGAGATCGAGCGGATCAGATAGCCCACCGCGCCGCGCTTGGCGGCCTCGGGCGCACCCGCGCGCCGCTGCACGCCGACGGCGCCATAGCTGGAACCGTCCTGGGTGCGGCCCATGGATTGCGTGACCACCGCGATCTTGCCGCTCAGGGAGCCTGCCGGCTGGTCCAGCATCGCCTGGTAGCTCTTGAAGACCACGATCGGCGCGGTGATCCCGCCGGCCGGCGTCGAGGACGAGCCGCCAAGGCCCAGGATCGACAGCTTGTGCGGCCACGGCCCGACCACTTCGGCCGACTCCGCGCCCCGCGCCCAGGCCGGGGTCGTGAACGCCTCGACCTTGATGTTCTCGAAGCCCAGCTCCTTCAGCTTGGCCGCGCCCCAGTCGCGGGCCCGTTCCATCGCGGGCGAGCCGACCATCCGGCCGCCGACTTCGGACGTCAGGCTTTCGGTGACGTCCCAGGCCAGGGTATCGGTCAGCGCCTTGTCCCGCACGGCGGCCGCGCCCGTGGCGAGGTCGTCCGCGGCGACGGCAGGGGAAACGGCGGCCAGGGCCGCGGCGAAGGCGAGTTGGGGAAGGATGCGCATGCCTCCGCGGTCCCATCCGGGGAGATTCCCGTCAAGACCCGCTACTGCCGCCATGGTGTCAGCAGCCTGTCGGCAGGATCGGCAGGCGAAAAGGAGAAGCCATGCCCGTTCCGACCGCTCTCGATGGACTGCCGCGCCCGCCGTGCGCCGAGCTGCTGGGCTGGGAGGTGGTGGACGCCCGCCCTGCCGACGGCTGGATCCGCATGCGCTTCGAAGCCCGGCACGAGTTCACCAACCCCGCGGGCTTCATCCAGGGCGGTTTCCTGGCCGCCATGCTGGACGACACCATGGGCCCGGCGATGTTCGCCTATTCCGAAGGCCGCCTGTTCACGCCGACCATCGAGATGCACGTCAGCTTCCTGGCCCCCGCTCGCCCCGGCCCGCTCTATGGCGAGGGCCAGGTGGTCCAGGCCGGCAAAAGCATCGCCTTCCTGGAGGGCAAGCTGATGGACCTGTCGGGAACGGTGATCGCGCGGGCGACGGCCAGCGCGCGCCTGGTGCCGACCGAGAAGGCGCTGGCGGCCTAGGCCTTCAGCCGCTCCAGCAGCGTCCCGTCTGCGTCGAACACGAAGGCGTCGGGCGTGTGCAGACTGCGCCAGAGGTCCAGGGCGTCGCAGCCGACCAGCTTGGCGACGTAGTAGCTCAGCACCGTGCCATGGGTGACGGCCACCAGTGGCCGGGTCTTGTGGCGCTCCAGCGCGGCGGCCAGGCGCTCGCGGGCCTGTTCGGCGCTCTCACCGCCCGGCGCCGGCGCGTTCGGGTGGGCGAAGATGTTGGCGATCTTTGCCTGGAACTCGGCCTCGGTGCCGAACGAGGCCTGGGGCCGCTTGTGCTCGCCCAGGCCGTGCTCGACCTCGACCGCCAGGCCCAGCCGCTGGCCGATGATCTCGGCGGTCTGCAGCGCCTTGGGCTCGGGGCTGGAGATGGCGGCCTTGATCCCGAACGCCGTCAGCTTCTCGGCCAGGGCGGCGACGGCGTCGCGGCCCTCGGGGCACAGGCCCCATTGCGGCGGCGGGATATCGCGGTCGATTACCGGCCGGCCGTGACGCACCAGGATGAGCGCGGGCGTGCTCATGCCGGCCGCCCGATCCGCTTGATCTCCCAGTGCAGGTCGATGCCGGTCTTGGCCTTCACGTCGGCGCGCACGGTGTCGCCCAGACCTTCGAGATCCGCGGCCGTCGCCTCGCCCGTGTTGATCATGAAGTTCGAATGCAGGGTCGAGAACATCGCCCCACCATACGCCTTCCCACGCCATCCCGCCTCATCGACGAGCTTCCACGAGGAATGGCCCGGCGGGTTCTTGAACGTGGAGCCCCCGGTCTTCTCGCGGATCGGCTGGGTGGTTTCGCGCCGCGCGGTGATCTCGTCGATGCGCGCCTGGACGGCGGCCGGATCGTCGGCGCGGCCCTCATAGGTCGCCTCGACCCAGATGATGTCGGCCGGCGCCTCGGAGTGGCGATAGGTGTAGCCGAAGTCCGCCAAGGCGAGCTCCCTGCGTGTCCCGGAGCGGTCGTAGCCCCAGGCCGAGATCAGCACATCCTTGGTTTCCGAACCGTAGCAGCCGGCATTCATGGTCAGGGCGCCGCCAATCGTCCCGGGAATGCCGGCATAGAATTCCAGGCCCGCGATGCCCGCCTTGGCCGCCGCCCGCGCCACGGCCGCGTCCAGCGCTGCGGAGCCCGCCGTGATGCGATGGGTGGCCGGATCGGCCTCGACCGCGGCGAACGCGCGCCCCGCCAGGCGGACCACCACGCCCTCGACCCCGCCGTCGCGGATGATCACGTTCGAGCCGACGCCCAGCACCGTCACCGGAACCTCCCCCGGCAGCGCTCCCAGGAACGCAGCCAGGTCCTCGTGGTCGGCCGGCAGGAACAGCACCTCGGCCGCCCCCCCCACTCGGAACCAGGTGAATGGCCCCAGGGCTTCGTCCCGCAGCAGCTTGCCGCGGACCGCCGGCAGGGCGTCGCGCCAGTCGCTCACTTGGAGAGCGCTTCCAGTTCGCCGGGCAGCGCATAGGCCCAGCTGGTGATGTCGCCGGCGCCCAGCAGCACGACCAGATCGCCCGGCGCAGTCTCGGCCTTCACCAGGCCCGCCAGGTCCGCGGGCGCGCCCAGCGGCAATGCCCGACGATGGCCATAGCGGCGCAGCCCCTCCACCAGGCTGTCCCTGCTGACGCCTTCGATCGGCTGCTCGCCAGCCGCATAGACGTCGGCCACCAGCACCACGTCGGCGTCGGCGAAGCAGGCGCTGAACTCGTCGAACAGGTCACGTAGGCGCGAGTAGCGGTGCGGCTGGACCACCGCGACCACCTTGCCCTGGGTGACCGCGCGGGCCGCCTTCAGCACGGAGGATATTTCCACGGGGTGGTGGCCGTAGTCGTCGACCACCCGCACGCCATTGGCCACGCCCGTGGTCGTGAAGCGCCGTTTCACCCCGCCGAACTCCGCCAGGCCCTTGCGGATCGCCGCTTCGTCCAGGCCCAGCTCGCGCGCCACCGCGACGGCGGCCAGCGAGTTCAGAACATTGTGCTGGCCCGCCATCGGCAGGTGCAGGTCCGCGAACCGCAGCGTCTCGCCCACCTGCGGCCGGATCACCGCGTCATAGCGTGCGCCGTCGGGGCCCATCGTGATGTTCTCGGCCCGCACCTCGGCCTGCGGATTGACGCCATAGGTAACCAGACGGCGGTTCTCCACCCGGGCGGCCATGGCCTGGACCTCGGCGTGGTCGGTGCAGATGGCGGCGAAGCCGTAGAAGGGGATGTTCTCCACGAAATCCCGGAAGGCCTTCTTGACCGCTTCGAAGTCGCCGTAGTGATCCAGGTGCTCGGGGTCGATGTTGGTGACCACGGCGCAGGTGGACTTCAGCTTCAGGAAGGTGCCGTCGCTCTCGTCGGCCTCGACCACGATCCACTCGCCGGTCCCGACCTTGGCGTTAGTGCCGTAGGTATTGATGATCCCGCCGTTCACCACCGTCGGATCCAGACCGCCGGCGTCCAGCAGCGAGGCGATCATCGAGGTGGTGGTCGTCTTGCCGTGCGTGCCGCCCACCGCCACCGAGAACTGAAGGCGCATCAGCTCGGCCAGCATCTCGGCCCGGCGCACCAGCGGCAGCCGGCGCTCGCGGGCGGCCACCATCTCCGGATTGTCGGCCTTCACCGCGGTCGAATAGACGACGGCATAGGCGCCCTCGATGTTAACCGGGTCCTGGCCGATGAAGATCTTCGCGCCCAGCTTCTCCAGCCGCTCAGTGTTGGCGCTGGCCTTGGCGTCCGAGCCCTGCACCGTATAGCCGGTGCGCATCATGATCTCGGCGATGCCGCTCATGCCGATGCCGCCGATGCCGATGAAGTGCACGGGGCCGATTTCGAAGGGGACTGGGCGTCGCGTCATCACGACGTGCTAGCCCATTCGGCCGCTTCGCGGAATATCCGCCCTAAAGCCGCGCCGCGCCTTCGACCACGTCGGCCAGGCGTTCGGCGGCGTCCGGGATGGCCACGGAGCGCGAGGCGGCGGCCATGCGGCCCAGGCGCTCGGGGTTGGTCAGCAGCTTGGTGAGGGCGCCGGACAGCGATTCCACGGTCAGCTGGCTCTCACGCGCGATCTCCGCTCCGCCGGCGTCGGCCAGCAGCTTGGCGTTCTGGCCCTGGTCGTCGTCGATAGCGATGGCCAGCGGCACCAGGATCGCCGGCTTCCCCGCCACCGCGAACTCGCACACCGTGCCGGCGCCCGAGCGGCCAATCACCAGGTGCGCGTCGCGCAGCCGGCTGGCGATGTCGCGAAAGAAGGGCGCGATCTCGGCGTCCACCAGGGCGTCGCGATAGGCGCGGCGGGCCGTGTTCATCGACTCGGCGCGGGTCTGCTGCTGGACGATCAGCCGCTTTCGCAGCTCTTCCGGCAGCGCCTTCACGGCCTCGGGCACCAGTTCGGAGAGCAGGCGCGCGCCCTGGCTGCCGCCGGTGACCAACAGGCGCAGCGGGCCGTTCGGCTCGGGCGGGATGTAGGGGATCTCGGCCAGGGCGCGGATCGGCGGGCGGACCGGGTTGCCGACCACGCGGGCGCGCTCGGCCACGCCCTTGGGCGCCTTCTTCAGCGTCGGGAAGGCGCAGGCGATGGTGCCGATGTGCGGCGCCAGGAAGCGGTTGGCCCGGCCCATCACCGCGTTCTGCTCGTGGATCACCGTCGGGCGGCGGTCCAGGACGGCGGCCACCAGGGCGGGGGCGGACGGATAGCCGCCGAAGCCCACCACCACGTTCGGATTGATTTCGCGGAACACGGACCGCGCCTGCATGGCGCCGCGCAGTACGGCGAAACCCGCCCGCATCATGCCGATGGGGTCGCCCGGCTTGAAGGTGGCGGCCGACAGCCCGATGCGCCGCTCGGCCGGGAAGTCCTGGGCAAGGCCCGCGACCCGCTCGTCCGAGGCCAGGACGATCCCCCAGCCGCGCGCGATCAGGGCCTCGGCCAGGGCCTGGGCGGGGAACAGGTGCCCGCCGGTTCCCCCGGCGGCGACGACGGCGATCTTGCGCATGCTCCTTACGCCCTCACGCGTACGCGCCGGCCTTGGCCAGGCCTTCGCTGGGCGTATAGGCCCCCGGCCGGCGGCGGGTCAGCGCCAGGGCCAGGCCCATGGTCAGGCCCATGGCCAGCATCGAAGAGCCGCCGTAGCTGATGAACGGCAGGGTCATGCCCTTGGTCGGGATCAGGTTGAGGTTCACGGCCACGTTGATGATCGCCTGCTGTCCCACGAGAACGAAAAGGCCCGCCGCGGCGACCTGTTCGAACGGGTCGCTCAGCTTCATGGCGCGATAGAGGCCGCGGACCACGACGAACGAGAACAGCGAGATCAGCAGCAGGCTGAAGATCAGCCCATACTCCTCGGCGCCGACCGAATAGATGAAGTCGGTGTGCAGGTCGGGCACGTGGCGCTTCATCACCCCCTCGCCAGGACCCCGGCCGAAGAAGCCGCCGGCGGCGATGGCTTCGGAGGCGCGGTCCACCTGGTGGGTGTCGGCCTTGTCGGGGCTGAGGAACCGGTCCACCCGGCTCTGGACGTGCGGGAACAGGAAGTAGGTGGAGGACAGGCCGGCCACCGCCGTCGCCCCCAGCAGCATCACCCAGGACATCGGCACGCCCGCCATCCAGAAGGCGGCGCCGAAGGCGATGGTGATCAGCACCGTCTGGCCCACGTCCGGCTGGATCAGCAACAGGCCGATGGAGACGGCGTAGAGGCCGAAGGCGATGGAGACGCCCGGCACCCCCTGCCCCTTCTGGCCCTCGGCGAACATCCAGGCGACCAGGATGATCAGCGCCGGCTTCATGTACTCCGACGGCTGGAAGGTGAAGCCGCCGAACTCGAGCCAGCGGGTCGCGCCCTTGGCGTTGTGACCGATGAACGGCAAGGCGATCATCACGGCGATGGCCGCCAGCCAGATGAAGAACGAGGCGCGGCGCACCCCCTTCACGTCCAGCATCGAGACGCTGATCAGGATCACCGCCGAGGCGCCGGCGAAGACGCATTGACGGACCGCGAAGTGGAAGGGATCGCCGATGTTCATCCGCGCCGCAGCCGCCGGACTGGCCGCGAACGACATCAGGACCCCGATGCCGATCAGCAGGGCGACGACGCCCAGCATCCAGCGGTCGACGGTCCACCACCAGACCCCCAGCGCCGTGCGGTCGGAGCGGGCAAAGGCGTGAGCGTGGCTCGTGGGTGCGGTCGTCATGCGGCCCCCTCGGTTGTCTTCCCGGCGGCCAGGCGGGTCACGGCGGCGCGGAACGCCTCGCCCCGGGCCTCGAAATCGGCGAACTGATCGAACGAGGCGCAGGCCGGCGAGAGCAGGACGACGGCGTCCTTGCCCGACGCGGCGGCGTCCTTGAAGGCGGCCTCGACCGCGGCGGCGATGGTTCCGCTCTGAACAGCCTCGGCCTTGCCCCTCAGCACCTTGCCGAAGACGGGCGCGGCCTCACCGACCAGATAGGCCTTGATCACCCGCGGAAACAGGTCGGTCAGGTCGTCGATGCCGCCCGTCTTGGGCTGGCCTCCAGCGATCCAATAGAAGGCGGGATAGCTCGACATCGCCTGGCGCGCGGCGTCCGCATTGGTCGCCTTGCTGTCGTTCACGAAGCGCACCTTGCCGATGGTCCCGACGGTCTCCATCCTGTGGGCGAGGCCCGGGAAGCTCATCAGCGCGCGGGCGGCCGTCGCCGGCTCGATCCCCAGGCCCTTGGCGGCGGCATAGGCGGCGGCCGCGTTCTGCCAGTTATGCCGGCCGGGCAGCGAGCGCGCCTGCTTCAGGTCGGCCACCTCGGTCGCCCGCTCACCAGCCGCGTCGTACAGCAGGCCGTCCAGGGCATAGACGCCCCGGCTCATCGCCTTGCTGGCCGAGATCGGCACGATGGTCCGGCGGTTGGCGGCGGTGATCTCGGTGCAGATCCGCTGACCCCACGCATCGTCGACGCCGATCACGGCCGTGTCGCCCTTGTCCTGGTTCAGCAGGATCCGCTTCTTGGCCGCGACGTAACCCTCCATGTCGCCGTGCCGCTCCAGATGGTCGGGCGAGACGTTGAGGATCACGGCGACGTCGGCCCGCAGGCTGGAGGTCAGGTCCAGCTGGTACGACGACAGTTCCAGGACGTAGACCGCCCCGCCGTGCATGTCGTCCAGGCTGAGCACGCCGGTGCCGATGTTGCCGCCGACCCGCGTGTCACGGCCCGCCTCGGCGCAGATGTGGCCGATCAGGGCGGTGGTGGTCGACTTGCCGTTGGTGCCGGTGATGGCGACGATCTTGGGCCGCTTGTGATCGGGCGCGGCGTTCACGGTGCGGGCGAACAGCTCGATGTCGCCCAGAATCTCGACGCCGCTGGCCTTGGCCTTCTCGACGGTCCAGTGCGGCTTGGGGTGCGTCAGCGGCACGCCCGGCGACAGCATCAGGGCCGCGAACCGCGACCAGTCTGCGGCCGTCAGGTCGGTGACCTCGAACCCCTCGGCCACGGCCGCATCACGGGTGGCGGGCTTGTCGTCCCACAGCGCGACCTGGACCCCACCGGCCATGAGGGCGCGCGCCGCGGCCAGCCCCGTGCGGGCCAGGCCGAAGACGGCGAGCGTCTTCCCCTCAAAGCCACGGACCGGGATCATGACGCGGGGCGCACCTCCCTACCTGAGCTTCAGGGTGGCGAGGCCGACCAGGGCCAGCATCACCGCGACGATCCAGAACCGGATCACGACAGTCGATTCCGACCAGCCCAGCTTCTCGAAATGGTGGTGCACCGGCGCCATGCGGAACACGCGCTTCCCCGTCAGCTTGAACGAGGCCACCTGCACCACGACCGACAACAGTTCGGCGACGAACAGGCCGCCGATGATCGCCAGGACGATCTCATGCCGCGTCGCCACCGCAATCGTGCCCACGGCGCCGCCCAGGGCCAGCGAGCCGGTGTCGCCCATGAAGATCTTGGCCGGGGGGGCGTTGTACCAGAGGAAGCCCAGGCCCGAGCCGATCAGGGCGCCGCACATGACCGCCAGCTCGCCCACGCCTGGCACGAAGTGGAGCTGCAGGTAGTTGGCGAAGACATAGTTGCCGACGATGTAGGCGATCAGGCCGTAGGCCGCCGCGGCGATCATCACCGGCACTGTGGCCAGGCCGTCCAGGCCATCGGTGAAGTTCACCGCATTGGCCGCGCCCACGATCACGAAGGCCCCGAACAGCAGGTAGCCCCACTTCAGGTCGATGAAGAGCTGCTTGAAGATCGGGAAGGTGACCGAGGTCAGCAGCTCGGGGCTTTCCGGCGGCTTGGCGGCGAAGACGATGATCAGGGTGATGGCCGCCATGGCGATGGCGGCTTCCAGCACCAGGCGCACGCGGCCTGAGATGCCGGCCGTCGTCTGCTTGGTGACCTTGGAATAGTCGTCCAGGAAGCCCAGCAGGCCGTAACCGGCCGTCACGATCATCACCGCCCAGACGTAGACGTTCGACAGGTCGGCCCACAGCAGGGTGCCGGCGAACAGGCCCGCCAGGATCATCACACCGCCCATGGTGGGCGTGCCGGCCTTCTCGACGATGTGGCGCTCGATGCCCTCGGCGCGGATCGGCTGGCCCTTGCCCTGCCTGGCCTTCATCCAGCGGATGAAGCGTGAACCCAGGGCGACGACCACGAGCTGGGCCGTGACGATGGCCAGGCCGGTGCGGGTGGTCTGGTACTTCAGCAGATTGAGGATCGGGACGTAGCCGGCCGAAGCGAACGTCAGATACAGCCAATAGAACATCAGCCGGCCTCCCCAGAGCCCGTCCTGGAATCCCCGAGCGCCAGAAGGCTTTGGGCGATGAGCCCAGCCTTGGACCCGTTCGATCCCTTCACCATCACCACGTCGCCGGCCTGGACGGCTTCGGCGAGCTGCGGCGCGAGCGCGGCAGCCGTTTCGGCGTAGCCGCCCCGCCGAGTCGTAGGAAGGGCGTCCCAGAGGGATTTCATCAGAGGACCGGCGCAGAAGACGAGGTCGATTGACGCAGCAGCCAGCGGCTCGGCCAGGCCGGCGTGAAACGCCTCGGTCTCAGGGCCCAGCTCCAGCATGTCGGTCAGGGCCACGATCCGGCGGCCCGAGGTCGCCCGCGCGCCCAGGGTCTTGATCGCCGAGGCCATTGAGATCGGGTTGGCGTTGTAACTCTCGTCGATCAACGTGAAGGCCCCGCCCCTCACCGCCACCGTGTTCTCGGCCCCGCGCCCTGCCAGGGGTTCGAACGCACCCAGCGCCGCCAGGCTCATGTCCAGGTCCACGTCCAGCGCGTCCAGCATCAGCAGGACCGCCATGCTGTTCAGGCCCCAATGGACACCCGTCTGCAGGATCGGGAAGTCCATCGCCTTGCCGTTCAGCCGCGCCTGGATCACCGCGTGCCCGCCCGGAACCTGGAAGTCGATCAGGCGGGCGTCACACCCCTCGCCCGTGCCGAAGGTGCGGATCGTAGCGCCCGCGTCCAGCGCCGCCGCCTTCAGCAGGTCGAACCACGGGTTGTCGGCGTTCAGCACCGCGACGCCGCCCGGCTCCAGCCCCTCAAACACCTCGGCCTTGGCGCGCGCCACGCCCGCTTCGCCGTCGGGGAAGTTCTCGGTGTGCACCGGACCGACCGTCGTCACCACGGCGGCATGCGGGCGCACGAACTTCGCCAGCGGGCGGATCTCGTCGGCGTGGTTCATGCCGATCTCGAAGACGGCGCGCTCGGTCGCCGCCGGCATCCGCGCCAGGGTCAGCGGCACGCCGATGTGGTTGTTGTAGCTCTTCACCGACGAGTGCGCCGGGCCGGCCAGCTTGAGGCCCGCCATGATCGCCTGTGTGACACTGGTCTTGCCGACCGAACCGGTGACGGCGGCGCGCCTGGCCTTGCTCGCCCGCGCGCGCGCGGCGACACCCAGCCTCTCCAGGGCGACCAGGGTGTCCCCGGACTTCACGAACGGCGCGTCGACGTCCTGCGAGACCAGGGCGCCGGCCGCGCCCTTGGCCATGGCCTGGGCGATGAACTCATGGCCGTCGCGAACGCCGGCCAGCGCCACGAACAGGTCGCCGGGCTCCAGGGTGCGGGTGTCGATCGAGACTCCGGTGGCGGTGAACCCGCCGCCTTCCGTCCCGCCCGTCGCCCTCGCAATCTCAGCCGAGGTCCAGAGCGGGTCAGCCATGTACAAGCTCCAGGGCTTGGGCCGTCTCCGTCACATCGTCGAAGGGATGGACCACGTCGCCGACGATCTGGCCCTGCTCGTGACCCTTGCCGGCCACCACCAGGATGTCGCCGTCCTTCAGCATGGCGGCCGCGGCGCGGATGGCCTCGCGCCGGTCGCCGATTTCCTTGGCGCCCTTCGCCCCAGCCAGGACGTCCGCGCGGATGGCCGCCGGGACTTCCGAGCGCGGATTGTCGTCGGTGACGATGGCCACGTCCGCGAGGCGCGCGGCGATCTCGCCCATCAGCGGGCGCTTGCCCTTGTCGCGGTCGCCGCCGGCGCCGAACACCACGATCAGCTTGCCGCGCACGTGCGGGCGCATGGCCGCCAGCACCGTCTCCAGGCCGTCCGGCGTGTGGGCGTAGTCGACGTAGGCTTCGCCGCCGTGCGGCCCCGCGCCGACCCGTTGAAGCCGTCCCGGTGCGCCCGTCAGCCGCTCCAGGCCCGCGAAGGTCTCGTCCCAGCTCATGCCCGCCGCGCGGCAAAGGCCCGCGGCCACCAGGGCGTTCGAGGCCTGGAAGGCGCCGGCCAGGGGCAGCCGCACGTCCCAGACCTTGCCGTCGGCGCGGATCGACAGGCGCTGGCCGTCGGGCAGCAGGGTGCGCTCCACCAGCTTCAGCGCCTGGCCGGTCTCGCCCACGCTCATCACCCGCTGGCCCGACACCACCGAGGCGGCGGCGAAGAACGGGAAGGCCTCGTTGTCGGCGTTCAGCACCGCCGAGGCGCCGCGCGGCATCAACTGCTCGAACAGGCGCAGCTTGGCCTTCATGTAGGCGTCCATCGTGTGATGGTAGTCGAGGTGGTCCTGGCTCAGGTTCAGGAACCCGGCCGCCGACAGGCGCACGCCGTCCAGCCGGCGCTGGTCGATGCCGTGCGAGCTGGCTTCCATCGCGAAGTGGGTCACGCCCAGCTGGGAAATCCGCAGCAGCAGTTCGGCCACGTCGCCCGCGTCAGGCGTGGTCAGGCCAGGCGGCGTCACCTGCAGATCCGCTTCGCCGGGCTTCGAGACTGTGACGCCCAGGGTGCCCATGCTGGCCGAGACGTGGCCGGCGCTCGCGAACATCTGGCGGCAGAAGTTGGCGACCGAGGTCTTGCCGTTGGTGCCGGTCACCGCCACGCAGGTTTGCGGCTGACGGCCCCAGAAGTTGGCGGCGGCCAGGGCATAGCCCCGGCGCGGGTCGCGGCAAACCACCGTGGGAACGGATAGATTCAGGTCCTGCTCGGCGATCACGGCCGCCGCGCCCGCCTCGACCGCCTTCTGGGCGAAGACCGCCCCATCCGCCTTCGAGCCCGGCAGGGCGGCGAACAGGAAGCCCGGTTTCACCTTGCGGCTGTCGGCGGTGACGCCGGTGATCTCGGGGTCGACGCCCAGGTCACGCTTCACCAGCTTGGTCAGGCGGACGCTCATTGCCCCTCGCCCATTTCGGCGACGCTGGCCGGCTCGACCGGGATCGCCTGGGTCATGTCGGCGCGGCGCTGCACGCCCAGGAACGGAGCAATGCGCTCGATCACCCGGCCCGCGGCCGGCGCGGCCACCCAGCCGCCCGTGGAGTAGCCGGCGCTGTTGGCCGAGGCGTGCGGCTCGTCCAACAGGATCAGCACGAAGTAACGCTTGGTCCCCTGCCCGCCCGTGGTCGGGAAGACGGCGGCGAACGAGGAGACCTGGCGGCCATGGTTGTAGCCGCGGATCGCCGGATCGTACTTCTCGCCGGTGCCGGTCTTGCCGCCCACCGACAGGCCCGGGATGTTGGCCGACCGGCCGCTGCCGCTCTCGCCGGACACGTTGGCGCGCATGATTGACAGCATCTGCAGGGACGTGCGCTCGGACATGACCCGAGTACCCGTGACCTTGGCGCCCGGTTCCAGCTTGTGGATCGTCAGCGGGATCAGATTGCCGCCGTTGACCACCGCCCCATAGGCCCGCGCCAGCGCCAGCGGGGTCACGTTGATGCCGTGTCCGAACGAGACCGACGCGATCGCATCCTCGTTCCACACCTTGGGCGTCAGCGGACGGGCGGTCTCGATCAGCTCGACCTTGGCCGGGACCGTCAGGCCCAGGCCCTTGAAGTAGCCACCCATCCGCTGCGGGCCGATCGCTTCGGCCAGCTTGGCGGTGCCGATGTTGGACGAGTGCTGGAACACCTCGACCAGGGTCAGGATCTTCCGGGCGGCGTGATAGTCGGTGATGGTCCGATAGCCCAGCTTGTAGGGCGTCCGGGCGTCGAAGGTGCTTTCCGGCGTCGCGACATGGGTGTCCAGGCCCACCGCCACTGTGAAGGTCTTGAAGGTCGAGCCCATCTCATAGACCGTCGCCGCGGCGCGGTTCGTCTGGGCGTAGACGCCCGCCTTGCCGGGCTTGTTCGGATCATACGCCGGCCAGCTCGACATGCCGAGGATCTCGCCGGTTTGCACGTCGGTGACGATGCCCACGGCGCCCTTGGGCTTGAACTCGGCGACCGCCTTGTAGAGCTCGTCTTCCAGCGCGCCTTGCACTCGCAGGTCGATGGACAACGGCACCGTCCCGCCGGCGCGGGCCGCGCTGCGGATGTCGTCGTTGAACGCCGCCTCGGCGCCCGAGATGCCCTCGCCGCCCGCGTCCGAGAAGCCCACGATGTGCGCCGCCGACG
>Ga0209026_1000810_pt1 | contig 16835 bp, 12 predicted proteins | sample AraplaCL_Col_mCL_FD_184262 | JGI IMG/M metagenome (GOLD analysis project Ga0209026, IMG submission 184262) | Arabidopsis root microbial communities from the University of North Carolina, USA - plate scrape CL_Col_mCL (SPAdes) (version 2) | ecosystem: Host-associated > Plants > Roots >... | reverse complement strand
CGCCGTCGTCGCCTTGTTCCGCAGCTGCCCGGACGCACCGGCGAGCAGGGCGCGGCTCAGCACGCCGTAGTCGCGCCTTACCCGCGCGTCAGCCGCCAGATCGGCGTTGCGAACCAGGGCGCCCACCCGCAGGCCCCCGGCGTCCGTCGGCTCTATCCTGTCCAAGCCCAGGCTGTTGACGTCGATCAGATGGGTCGGCGTCTCGATCTCCAGCTTCATGAGATCCAGCAGGTTCGTGCCGCCGGCGATGAACTTCGCGCCGGGCGTGACCGCCGCCTTCGACGCCGCGTCGGTCACAGAAGCGGCGCGTTCGTAGGTGAAGGCCCTCATCCGCGGCTCCCGGCGACCTCGCGGATCGCCTCCTGGATGTTGGAGTAGGCGCCGCAGCGGCAGATGTTTCCGCTCATACGCTCGCGCAATTCAGCGTCAGACGCCTCGGGCGGCGCGTTGAGCCGCTCGGTCACGTGGCTCGGCATGCCCGCCTTCAGCTCTTCGAGCATGGCGACGGCTGAACAGATCTGGCCCGGCGTACAGTAGCCGCACTGATAGCCGTCATGCTTGACGAACGCGGCCTGCAGCGGGTGCAGCCGCCCCGGCTGCCCCAGCCCTTCGATCGTGGTGACCTTCGCCTCCTCATGCATCACCGCGAGGGTTAGGCAGGAATTGATCCGCCGGCCGTCGACGATGACCGTGCAGGCGCCGCACTGGCCGTGGTCGCAGCCCTTCTTCGTGCCCGTCAGGCGCAGATGTTCGCGAAGCGCGTCCAGCAGGGTGGTGCGCGTGTCCAGCGACAAACTCTGCCGCGTCCCGTTGACCTCGAACGTGACCGACGCCCGCGGCGGATCGTCCGCCGGGGCCGCCCCCGCCCCCGAGGCGGACGTCGCCGCGACGAGCCCCGCGCTCCCCGCCAAGACGCCGCGCCGCGACACGCCATCCTCCGAAACCTGCATGGAACGATCCTTTCTCGCGCGACCCGCACGAAGCCTTCCCTCAACCCGTGAGCGAAGGGGTCGGTTCAACGATGTCGGTGTGCCCAGCACGATCTGCAGCCGGACGCCAATATGTTCGGCGCCGCGGGGCCCCTGCCGGGGCGCGTGGCGAGCGTCTCCGTTCAGGTGACGGACGCGCCTCGGCGCGTCCTGGAGGGCGATAGGGCCTGGTCAGTCGGTCGACGCGCCATGCCCTGCCCGGCGGTGGCCCGCCCTCCCCGACGCCAGCCCGGCTCCAGCGCCTACGCCGTCACGTAGGCGGCAAGCTCCTCCGGCGCACCGGTTGGGAACGCGGCCTTGAGATGGTCAAGGAACGCCGACACCCGGGCGCTGAGCAAGCGACGCGACGGGTAGAGCGCCCACAGCGCAATGTCGGGCGCGTCCGCGTCGCCCCAATGGACCAGCGCGCCCGACGCCAGATCCCGGCTCACCAAGGACAGGGGCAGACGGCCCGCGCCCGCACCGGCCCGGACCGCATCGCGGATCATGATCATCGAGGACAGCCGCGCGATCGGCCGGACCGCGAGGCGCACCGGCCCTGCCGGTGTCGTCATGGGCCAGGCCTCGGCCCGGTCCCCGGCGCCGCGCACCACCGCCGGGATCACCGCGTCGTCCACCACCCGCGGCAAGGACGGGCTCGCGACCACGACCAGTCGATCGCGCAGGAACGGGCGGCCGACCAAAGCCAGATCGGGCTCAGGGTTCACCCGGATCACTAGGTCGTAGCCCGCCTCGATCGGATCCACCGGGCGATCCTCGGCCGTCACCTCAAGCTGGACCTGCGGATGTGTCCGCGCAAACTCTGCGGCCAGTCGCCCCATGGCGGTTTGTGAGAACAGCAGGGGCGCCGTGATCCGCAATGCGCCGCGGGGCATTCGGCTTCCGGACGAGATGGCGGCGGCCGTATCCTCAAGATCGGCGAGCAAGACCGCGGACCGTTCGAACAGGTCGCGCCCCTCCGCGGTGAGCTGCAGGTTCCGTCCACCCCGTTCGAACAAACGGACATCCAGCGCGGCCTCCAGGTCGGCGACGCGTCGCGACAAGGTGGCCTTGGGCCGCCCGGCGGCGCGCGCGGCGCGCCCGAAGCCCCCATGACGGGCGACCAGGTTGAAATCCGCGAGCGCAAGCAGGTCCAATCGTTCCATCAACGAAACAGTCTGTCCAAATTCGTCGCCTATCGGCCCGCCAATGGATCACTGATTTTCCGAGCGTCCAACCCCGGACAGCGGAGATTTTCCCATGACCATCCTCGTCACCGGCGCCACCGGCCGTGTCGGCCGCCATGTCGTCGACCAACTCGTCAAGCGCAGCCAGAGTGTGCGCGTGCTCACCCGGGACCCGGCCAAGGCCGCGTTTCCCGCCGCGGTGGAGGTGGCGCAAGGCGACCTTCTCGACATCGAGGCGCTTCGGCGCGCGTTCAAGGGCGTCAAGGCGCTGTTCCTGCTGAATGCGGTGTCTGGCGACGAATTCACCCAGGCGCTGGTGACGCTCAACATCGCCCGGGAGGCTGGCGTCGACCGCGTTGTCTATCTCTCGGTCATTCAGGCGGACCGTTCGGTGAATGTGCCGCATTTCGCCGTGAAGTACGGCGGCGAGCGCATGCTGCAGGAGATGGGCTTCAGCGCCACGATCCTGCGACCCGCCTACTTCATCGACAACGACGTGATGATCCAGGACGTGGTCCTCAACCACGGCGTCTACCCCATGCCCATCGGCGGCCGGGGCCTCGCCATGGTCGATGCCCGCGACATCGCCGAGGTCGCGGCGATCGAACTCGTCCGGCGCGCCGAGGCCGCCGCCCCCCTGCCGATCGAGATCATCAACCTCGTTGGCCCCGATACCTTGACGGGCGAAGGCGCCGCCAAGATCTGGTCGGAGGTCCTGGGCCGCCCGATCGCCTACGGCGGCGATGACCCGAGTGGCTTCGAACAGAACCTCAGCAGCCTCATGCCCCGCTGGATGGCCTTCGAGATGCGGTTGATGGCCGAGCGCTACGCCAGCGACGGCATGGTCCCGGCCGCCAACGATGTGGAGAGGCTCGTCGAGATCCTCGGCCGTCCGCTTCACACCTATCGTGCGTTCGTGACGAAGGTCGCGGAGGCTTCGATGGACCCGGCGCGCACCTGACGCGCGCCCTTGAACGCGGGGGCCTTCATCCCGGGGCCCGGCGACGGGCCGCCACGCCGCAGTTTGGAACGGTCGGCGTGGGACGCGATGAGAGCCGTCGCCGCGTCGGCGCCCCTCACGCCGCCCGATTGCCGTCCCAGAGCCCGGCGCTCAGACGAGGCGGATGAAGACCTTCGATCTGCGACTGAGGCCGCGGTCGCGCGCACATCGCGCCGACGACCTCGACGCCGCGATCGCGGGGTACGCGACGGGACGTGGGGCCTTAACGACCGCGCAGGCGTCTCGGGTCGATCGTTCGGCCCACGCGCCGCGGGAACAGAGGCCGCCGGGGGGCGGTTTGCGGACCGGGGCCGGAGCGTGTCATGGACCGGGTCGCAAACCCACGGGCGGCGCAGTATCTGCGCATGTCCACGGAGGGCCAGTTCCTTTCGATGGGGCTTCAGGCCGCCGCCAACGCGGCCTATGCGGCCGCGCACGGCCTGGAGCTGGTCGCCAGCTACGCCGACCCCGCCGTCAGCGGCATCACCTTTGAGGATCGACCGGGCCTTCGTGGCCTCTTGGCCGACGCCTTGTCAGGGCACGCGCCGTTCGCGCACGTGGTGACGGTCGATGTGAGCCGCTGGGGCCGGTTCCAGGACCCTGACGAGGCCGGTCATTACGAATTCCTCTGCCGCACAGCAGGTCTGACCGTCCATTACACGACGGAGTCCTTCACCAATGACGGCACGCTTGGCGACACGCTGGTGAAGCAGCTCAAGCGATTTATGGCCGCGGAGTTCAGCCGCGAGCTGTCCGGCCGCATCCGACGCGTACACGCGCACCTGCACGACCAGGGCTTCCACCGCGGCGGCGCCACCCCTTTCGGCTTTCAGCGGATTGAAGTTTCCCCTGACGGCCAGGCGCGAAAGGTCATGGGATGTGGCGAGCGCAAGGCCTACCCCGGCTCTCGCACCATCATCGCGCCGGGCCCGGCGCACGAGATCGCCGCGGTGCGCGCGATCTTTCGCAGCTTCGTGGCCCGGCAACGCACGACCGCCCAGATCGCGCGCGATCTCAATGCGCGGGGCGCGACGCGCCGCAACGGTGGGGCCTGGTCGGCCCAATCCGTCAGGGCGATCCTCGCCAACGAGGTCTACGCTGGCGTCAGCGTCCACGGGAAGCACAGATACTATCTCAACCGCTTGCAAGCCGCCGCGCCCCCCAGCGCTTGGCGGCGCCGGCCGAGCCTGGCGGGCGGCATCGTCTCCGCCGCGCTGTGGGCGAAGGCGTCCCGCTATCTGGCCGAGGGCCGGCGCCGCTATGTCACGGACGAGGTGCTGCTGGCCGATCTTCGGACGCAGTATGCGCGTGCAGGCCGGATGTCGGCCGCCGTGATCGCCGCCGCCGGCGCCTATTCGGCCAGCCTCTACAAGCATCGCTTTGGCAGCCTGGCTGAGGCCTACCAGCGTGCGGGCCTTGTCGCTGAGCCCTCGCAGTTGCGGACGCGACTGCGCGCCAGCCGTGCGCCAGAGAGCTACGTCCGCAAACCCGACCCCGGCTCGGACGAAATCCTCATCGCGCGACTCGTCGGCGTGCTCGCCCGCGAGGGCCGCCTCTCGAACCGGATCATCGCCGAGGCGCCGGATTGCCCCAGCGTGCTTGTCTATCGGCGGCGCTTCGGCGGCTTGCGCCGCGCCTATGCCCTGGCGGGCTACCGACCGACACGCGCCCAGGACCTTCACATGGATATACATGGACAGGATATCAGTCGTGCAGAGGCTGACCGCCTACGGAGCGCATCGCAGCGGTCCAACCTCCCACAGCCCCAGGGCTGCAGGCTCGGACGTCCGGACGTCTAGCCCCGCCCCGGTCGGCGGCTCGCCAAATCCGCGCACAACGCGAGGCCAACGCCGTCATCGACCCGCGCACCCGCCAACAGCGCGGGCGTCACACGCCGCGGTGTGGCGCAGGCTCTGCCGCGCGTAATACCAGAAAACGAGGGGACCCTGATGACGCCAGCTGACTGGTCACGTCGCACGCTGCTCGGCGCCACGCTGGCAGGGCTCGGCGGAGCCGCGATCGCGGGCGACCCGGCGACCTACGACCAGACCTTCAGCAGCCGACACACGGGCGTCTTCAATGGCCAACGCCTCGACTACGAGGCGGTTGTGGAACCCATCGTGATCGCGGACGACATGGGCCGTCCGGCGGCCCGCGTGGTCACCACGAGCTACCTGCGTTCCAAGGCGCCTCGCCGCCAGGCGCGGCCGGTGATCTTCGGGTTCGCCGGCGGTCCAAGCAATGCGTCGCGCGCCTACCACATGCACATGCTGGGGCCGCGGCGGATCACGCGGCCCGACGACGGCGACGACGGCGCGCCGCGGCTGGTCGATAATCCGCATGCCTTGCTGGACGTCGCCGACGTGGTGCTCGTCGATCCCGTCGAGACCGGCTTTTCCCGCGTCCTGCCGGGCGTAGATCGCCGCCGCTACTACAACATCACCACCGACACCCGGTCCATCGCGCAGGTGATGTCCGCCTGGCTGAAGACCCATGGCCGAGATGGCAGCCCGCGGTACGTCATGGGGGGAAGCTACGGCAGCGTGCGCGCCCTGCGCATCGGCTGGGACCTGCGCCGGAGCGCGCCCGTAGACGGCGTCATCCTGACCGCCAATTCCACCATGATCCGGGAGATGACCGGCGTGATCGGGCAGGCGGCAAGCCTGCCGACCCAGGTCATGACCGCGCTCTATCACGGCCGCATCGACCGGGCGGGCCGAAGCGATGCGGCGATCGCCGACGAGGCATACAGCTTCGCAATGGGAACCTACCTGCCGGCCCTCGCGCGGATCCAGGATCTCCCGGCGGCGGAACGCGCGCGGCTCGCGGGCGCGCTGCAGGCGCGGACCTCCATCGCCGCGGCGCTCTATCTGGAGCATGACCTGGAGCTGTCGGAGGACGCGTTCGCGACCCTCTTGCTGAAGGACCGGGGCCTTGTGCTCGACGATCTCCTCGATGGCCGCAGCACCGCCCCGGCCGGCCAGGCCCCGCCCCCGCGCGGGGGTGAGGACCGCCGCCTCTTCGACGCCTACATGCGCGGCGAACTCGGCGTCACCTATCCGATGGCCGCCTACCGGGACGCCGCGCCCGACACCGACGGCTGGACGTTCGAAGGACCGGAGGGCGCGGCGCGCAACGACTGGGGCCGGCTGATGCGCGAGCAGTTGGAGGCCAACCCACGGATGCGGCTGCTGAGCGCCAACGGCTACTACGACCGGACCAGCCTCTTCGGACAGGCCCGCCAGGTGTTTTCCCGCACGCGGCTGCCCCGGGACCGGATCGTGGTCCGCGAATATCCCGGGGGGCATGCCCTCTACCAGACGCCGCAAACCGCCGCGGGCCTGGCCCAGGACATCCGCCGGATGTTGGCGTCATGACGCCGCTCAGCCGTCGCGGCGTCCTGGGCGCCGGCCTGGCCCTGGCCGCCGCCGGCCCCGCCGCCCCCCGCGATGGGGCGCCGGTCGGGGACGTCCGCGCCCTCTATGACCGCGCCCTGGTGCTCGACACCTTGATGCCGGCCCGCCCGACCGACGATGAGCGGCGCGCGCTCGCGGCAGGCCTGACAGGCGGCGTCTGCGACCTCGAGGGCTTTCCCCGTAACAAGGCGAACGCCCAGCACGCGCTGGCCGCGTGGGAGGCCGCCTTCGCCGACCCGACGCGCCGCTTCCTCAAGGTGCTGTCGGCTGACGACTTCGTCCGCGCCAAGGCGGCGGGCCGGTTCGCGGTGCTGTTGGCCAGCCAGAACGCCGACATCCTGGACTCAGGCGGCATCTCCAACAGCGACGACAACCTCGAGGCCCTGCGCGCCTTCCATGCCGCCGGGCTGCGTCTTCTGTTGATCACCTATACCGACGCCAACAGCCTGGGCGATGGCTACAACGAGCGGACCGACGGGGGCCTGAAGAACCTCGGGCGGGCGGTGATCCCGGAGATGAACCGCCTGGGGATCATGGTCGATGTCTCCCACAGCGGCGAGCGCACAACCCTGGAGGCGATCGCCCTCAGCACCCGTCCCCCGGCGGTGACCCACGCCGGATGCCAGGCGCTTTACCCCAGCCTTCGCAACAAGTCGGACGCGGTGATCCGCGCGCTCGCCGACAAGGGGGGATACTTCGGCGTCTACAACATGACGCTCTGGATGACCGCGCGGGGGCGGCCGACGGTGGAAACCATCGCCGACCACATCGATCATGCGGTCAATGTCGGGGGACTGGATCTGGTCGGCTTCGGCAGCGACCACGCCATGAACGGCGAGCCGGCCCCGCGGGACGCTTATCTGGAGGGGCTGCGCGCCTTCGCGCGTCGCAGCCGCGACCTGCCCGCTGGCGTCCCGCAGGATTTCGACGCCGTCTACGCCCCGGACCTGGGCGGGTCGGACCGGATGCTGGTCCTGGCCCAGGCGCTGACGCGCCGCGGGTACAAGGGCGCGGCGCTGGAGAAGCTCCTCGGCGGCAACTTTATCCGCGCCGTCCGGGCGGCCTGCGGCTGAGGCGCCGGGCGTCGACCGGCGATCAAGCCATCGGCCGAACCCGCGGCGCGGGCGCTCGCCAGGCAGTGGAACCGACCGGTGCGGCTAGGTTTTTAGATGGCTCAAAGCTTGGCTGTCCGAGGACCCCTTCATGTCGATTCTGATATTCGCCATCATCGTGCTGGTTGTGGCCGGACTGATCGCCTGGGCCGTCCAGAAGCTGCCGCTGCCCGCGCCCTTCAACCAGATTATCCAGGCCCTGGTGCTCGTGGTCGCGGCGGTGGTGATCGCGCAGCGCGCCGGACTGTTCTGATCCCGGGCCGCCGACGGCGATGCGCCGCCGCGACGCCGCGTAAGGCGCGCCCTGGCCCGCGGCGTCATGCGGGCGCGGCGAGGGCGTCGATCAGGCGGACGATGTCGTCGGCAGTGTTATAGACCGATGGCGAGATGCGGACCCGGTGCGCGTAGGTTGAAATGCGCACGCCAGCCGCCGCCAGCCGCGCGTCGTATCGGGCGGCCGCGTCGCGGTGCGCGAAGGCCACGATGGGGCCTCCGCCCTCCCGCGGGGTCAAGGGCTTGAACCCGAGCTTGGGAAGCTCGTCCTGCAGATGGTCGATGAGGGGCTGGCGGCGTCGGGCGATGGTCTCAACGCCGAGCGCCACGATGTAATCCAGCGACGCCTGCGCGACCGCGAGCGCGCCCCAGGCCGGCGTGCTCACCTCGAACAGCCCTGCGGCGCCGGGGGCCAGCTCATATGCGCCGAGCGCCGGTCCGGGCGGCTCGAACGGCAGGACGTGGCTGTCCTGGCGCACCACCTGCCGCCAGCCCACCTCGACCCGCCGCAAACGCTCCAGCCGATCCGGGCGCACATACAGGAACGCCGTCCCAAAGTCGCCCATCAGCCATTTGTAGGTTCCGCAGGCCGCGAAATCGACGCCCGACGCCTGGACGTCGATGGGCATCGCCCCGGCCGCCTGGATGATGTCCGCATAGACCAGCGCGCCGCGCGCATGCGCCATCGCGCAAAGTTCGGCGAGATCATGGGTGAAGCCGGTCACGCCGGACACCAGCGACACCGCCACCAGGCGGGTCTCGCGGGTCATCGCCGCACGGATGTCGGACAGATCGATGCGCCCGTTCCGCGGCGCCACCACCGCCACGGGCGCGCCCTGCCGCCGGAGCTCGCCGTACAGCGCGAGCGAGCCGTCATAGTGCAGCGCATCGGTGACGACGCCCGCACCGGCTCCGAGCCCCAAGGCGCCGGCCAGCAGGTTCTCGGCCACCAGCGTGCTGGGCACGACGGCCAGGTCGGCCGGCGCAGCGTTGATCAGCCGCGCGAACCGCTCGAGCGCGGCGCGCCGAGGGTTGCCCCGCGGCCCGACGGCCTGGGGGTCTCGTCGGCGCGCCGCGACATACCGCGCCGCAGCCGCTTGGGCGAAGGCGCCGACGGGATGGGTGAAGGCTGCGTCGAGATAGACGCCCTCGAAGCTGAACGGGCCGCGCTCCTCGTCCTCGCCCGCCGCGGCCTCGGCGCCCAAGCCAGGCAGCAACCCGCTCGTTCCGATCAGGAGGCCGCGCCGCGAAACGTCCACAAAAACCTCCTAGTCGGCCCCGACCGACGCTCGCACGACGCCGGGCGGCGCCGATCGGGGCGCGCGCAGGACCACCCCCAGGGCGGCGAGCCCCGCGAGCAGGGCGCACGGCGTCGCTGCTAAGAGGACCGCGGCGGGCGCGAGACCCAGCGACAGCAGCTTGCCCGCCGCCAGCGGCCCGGCGATCCCGCCGAGCCGGCCGAACGAGACTGCGGCGCCGACCCCCGTCGCCCGGCCGAGGGTGGGATAGGCGGTGGGCGCCAGGGTGTAGAGCACCAGCTGCCCGCCGATCGCAAAGAAACCTACCACGATCCCGGCGGCGACCACCGGCCAGAACCCCTGCGCCGCGCCCAGGGCGGCGAGGGACAGGGCGATGGCGACATAGCTTGCGGCGAGCACCGCCTTCAGTCGCCCGCGGTCGGCGATCATCGCCAGCACCACGCAGCCGGCGGCGGCGCCGAGGTTCTCGAAGGCTGAGATCAACCCGCCCTGGGCGGGTGTGAACCCCTTGGCCACCATCAGGGTCGGAAGCCAGTTGTTGATGAGATAGACCACTACCTGGGTCGAGCCGTAGCTCAGCCAGAGCAGCAGGGTGGTCGCGCCGCGCCCCTGGCCGAAGAGGGTTTCGGCCACCGGCGGGCGTCTGACGGCGTCGGCCCTCGCCTCTCGGAACGCCTTGGATTCGGGAAGCGCGAGCGCCAGCACCGGCAGCAACAGCAGCGGCAGAACCCCGCCCACGTGGAAGATGGTGCGCCAGTCCAGCGCACCGGCCTGGCTGGCCACGAAGAGGCCCAGCGCGGCCCCGCCCACCGGCTGGCCGCAGAACATCAGCCCAACCCCCGTCGCGCGGCGGTCTGGCTGCGAGGCCTCGGCGGCCAGCGCGATGAGGTTCGGAAAGGCCGCTCCAAGGCCCAGCCCGCACAGCAGCCGCACGCCGATGAACGGGCCGAGGTCGGCGGCCTGGGCGGTCAGCAGCGAGAACACCGCCAGCATCACGAAGGCGAACAGCAGCACCCGCTTGCGGCCGAAGCGGTCGCCCGCCCGGCCGCCCACCGCCGCCCCCAGCATGAGGCCGACGATGGTCGCGGTGAGAATGTAGGACATCTGGTCGGGGCGGAACCCGAACTGCCTGGCGACCGCGGGGGCCGCCAGGCCCATCGAGACGATGTCCGCGCCTTCCAGCAGCGCGGCCAGGAAACAGAGGAAGATCGTCACGATGACGGTCCGGCCAACTAGTAGCGGGCCGTCACACCCAGGAAGAAGCGGCGTCCGTAGAGGTCGCCGTAGATCCGCGAATTGAAGGACGGATGCTCGTCGGTGAGGTTCGTCACCCCGCCGCGGATGGTGACGTCGCCAAGGTCGTACTGGGCTGAGACCGTGTGCTGATAGTTGGCCTTGATCACCGGCACCGGGGTGTTCTCGATCGTCGCGGTGGAATTCGCCCGGACCGAGGGCAGGTAGTAGAGTGAATAGAAGACCTTCAGCGGACCCTTGCTGTAGCGCAGGTCGTAGCGGATCCGCCAATCGGGGGCCGACGGCGTGTCCTGGCTGCGGGTGAGGTCGAAGCCGGTCACCGAGGTTTCCTGCCGCGAGGTGTGCGTCGCCTCGGCGGCGAACTCCAGTGTGCCGTAGTCGGCGTCGTCGAAGAAGCGGCCGATGGGGAAGCGGTAGCTGAGGTTGTAGACCTCTCCGCGATAGAGCACCGAACCGGCGTTGAACGTCGTCTCGCGGCCGGTTTCCAGGAAGCCCTGGCTGTTGCGCGTGAAGGTGTCGCAGAAGGAGGTCTGCTGCGGCTGGGTGTCGTAGCAGACGTTGAGGAAGTTGCCGATCGCGAACGACGACAGGCCATTGGTGAGGTCGATCTCGATGCGATCGGCGCTGACCGCCAGCCCGGGCACGTAGCGCGGCGTGTAGACCAGGCCGTAGGTCCAGGTCTTGGAGACCTCGTTCTTCAGGTCGGGGTTGCCGCCGATGGTCAGGGAGACCAGGCCGGTGTTGATCGCCGGGTCGTTGAAGTTGGCGAGCGGGCCGTACTCGGGGTGCGCGGCGAACAGGGCCTGACAGTTGGCCAGGCGCGCCGCCGGGTTCGGGCCGCTGCTGATCAGCGTGCGGTCGCAGGGGTCCTGGGCCGGGTTGCCGGGATTGATACTGGTAGGCGCAAACTGCTGGCCAAGGGTGGGGGCGCTGAAGTTGCGGCTGCGCGACGCGCGCAGGCCCAGGCCCCAGCCGATCGTCCAGTTGCCGCCGACGCCCCAGACCTCCTCCTTACCGGCCAGCGAGTTGTCGACGAAGCGGTAGGAGCCATTGAGGTCCAGCGCCTCGACAAACGGTAGGGTGAAATCACCCCCGACAACGGGGACCAGCAACTCGCCGGACAGTTCGTCCGTGTTGTACTTGCCCTTGGCGGCGAAGCTCTCGCCCTGGCCGGTGATACCCGCCAGATTGGCTTCGAACGGACGGAAATCGGCGCTCTCCGCCCGGTGCTCATAGGTGAGCGCGAACTTCACCTTGCCGGCGGGCAGCGTGATCACGTCGCCGTTGATGTTCGCCAGGAAATCATCCTGCTTGTTCTTGGTCGATCCGCCCACGGGCACCGCGAAATAGGCCGTCGCCGCTTGGTTGCCCCCGTTGATGAAGGGGTTGAAGGGCGCGCAGGCGGGGTCGTCGTTGGTGGTGATCGCGTCGGCATTGACCGCGCACACGATCTGGCCTGCGCCGTTGCGCACGGCATTGAACGCGCGGGTGGTCTTGGCGATGTCGAAATCGAGCACCGATTGGCGGGACTTGGTCTCGCCGTGGCTGGCCGAGAGGGTCCAGTAGAAGGCGCGGTCCGCGAAACTGAAATCGCCGTCGAGGGCGGCGGCGAAGCGCCAGACGTCGGTGTTGGTGTCGCGGTTCTGCGGGATAACGTCGTACATCTTCGACAGCACCAGAGGCCCGCCCGCCGCGAAGGTCGGGCTGGCCGCGCTCAAGGTCGCGATCTGAGCCGCCGTCAGATAGGGGTTGGTGCGGGTGAAGCTGACCGGCGCGGAGCCGCCCGGGGCGAAGCCGCCGACGAACTTGACCAGCCCTTGGGTGCCGATCTCGTCGTTGCCGTCCTCGTGCGAATAGAGGAACTCGCCCGACGCCTTGAGATGCTCGGTCAGGTCGTAGTGGCCGACCAGGGTTCCGGTGTAGCGCTTCACGCCGGCCGCCAGGGTCGAGAGGCGCCGGGAATCGAGGCCCTCCCCGCCCGAGGCGGAGCTCGAGTTCGGGCCGATGACGCCGGTGTCGTAAGGGATCACCGAGGCCCCGTCCGCCGAGAACTGCAGCGCCTGACCCGCGCCGTTGCGGAGCAGCCCGGTCGGCGAGGTGGTGTTGGTGGTGAAGATCACCCCATTGGTGTTGTAGCGCCACTGGTGGCCGTTCACGATGATCGCCGTCGGCGGCCGGCCATCGGTCAGCGACGTGTTCGCCAGGTTGGTGATGCTCCGCGTCCCGGACTTGAAGAACTCTCGGTCCTCTTCGAGCAGCGGATCGGTCCTCGAATACTCGAGGTCGGCGGCGATATTGCCGCGGCCCCCGGCGAAGTTGCGGCCCCAGGTGACGCGGGCGGCGGGCCGCTTGTCGTCGCCGTGCGAGCTGATCCCGTACTGGAAGTCGACTTCCATCCCTTCGAAGTGATCCTTCAGGACGTAGTTGACCACGCCGCCGATGGCGTCCGAGCCGTACACCGCCGCGCCGCCCGCCTGGACCACGTCGATCCGCTCGATCAGCCCCGCCGGGATGATGTTCACGTCGACGCCGCGATCGCCGAAATTGTCGCTGGAGGTGGCGACCATCCGCCGGCCATTGATCAAGGTGAGGGTGCGGCCCGCGCCCAGGTTGAGCAGGTTCGGGAAGGTCTGGCCCGAACCGGCCGGAATCCCCGAGAACGGCGGCTGGGCGAACGACGGGGTGTTCGAGGTCAGCTGGTTCAGCATGTCGCCGACCTGGGTGTAGCCCCGCTCGGTGAGATCGGCGGCGCTGACCACCGTGACCGGCGAGGACGTGGTGGTGTCGCTGCGCCGGATGCGTGACCCCGTCACGAGGACCTCGGAGACGTCACTCGCGGCCGGCGCACCCGAGGTTGCGGCGCTGGGCGCGGCGTCTCGCCCCACATAGAGGACACCCGCCGAGGTGCGACGCACGTTCAGGCCGCTGCCCGACAGCAACCGTGCGAGGCCGTCGTCGGCGCTGAAGCTGCCCTGCAGCGTCGGGCTCGTCTTCCCGCGGACATCGTCCTCAGAGAAGATGATCTGCTGACGCGAGGTCTGTCCGAAGGCGCGCAGCGCGCCGCCGAGGCTCTGGGCGGGAACGTCGAACTTGAACGTCTGCGCCTGCGCCTGCGCCGCCACCGGCGCGACGAACATCATCAGAGCCGCCACCGCCGTCGAGCCTGCAAGGCCCGCCCACCGAATTCCTGACATCTTCAAGAGCCCCCTCTTTGATCGGCGACTGACGCCGTCTCAAGAGTGTTACGCGCGAGCTCTGAAAAGCCGCAGATTCACGCGGCGGGGCGTGCGGCCGCGTCCTTGAACAGCGTCACGCCGGCCGGTCCGCTGCGCGCCTTGACGTCGAACGCCGCGGCCAGGCCCTGCACAAGGGCGTCGGTGTCCCCGGCGCGGAACACCCCGGAGACCCGCAGGTTGGCGGCGCCGGCGTCTCCGATCAGCAGCGGACGCTCCGCATAGCGGTTCATCCGCTCCACCACGGTGGATAGTCGCTCATCCTCGAAGACCAGCTGGCCGCCCTCCCAGGACAGGGATCGCACCGGATCGGAGGGGGCCACCACCGCCGCCGCCACCGTCTGGGGCGTGGTGTGCACGGGCAAGATCAGTTCGCGTCCCGGCGCCAGCAGCTGGTCGGCCGGCAGGGTCTTGGCCCCCACCGCCACCGTGCGGCGCGCGCCCTGCGAGACCCGGTCCAGCAGCATGACGTGGCCTTCGTAGAGCACCACATGGACCTGCTTTTGCAGCAGCTCCACGCTGAACGCCGTCCCCGTGGCCACCACCACCTCGTCCGCCGCGGTCACCGAGAAGGGCCGCAGGGGATTGCGGGCGACCTCGAAGCGCGCGCGGCCGCGTTCCAACCAGAGCTTTCGGGTTTCGCGGGTGTAGGCGACCTTCACGATGGTGTCGGCGTCGAGGGACAGCTTCGAGCCGTCGCTCAGCGCCACCACCCGGCGCTCGCCGACCCCGGTTTGGAAGGTCTTCGGCGTCAGCCATAGCCAGGCGCCGCCCCCGGCCGCCGCCACGAACAGCACCACAGCCGCGGCGATGGCGAAGATCAGGCGCAGGCGCGGCGCGGGGCCGGTTCGGCGGCGCATGCTACGGCGTGCGGACGCCAGGGCCGCCTCGCGCAGTTCCACCATCTCGGCGCTGGCGGCGTAGTGGTCCACGGCGTCCCACGCGCCCATGATCTCGCGCAGGGCGACGTCATGGGCCGGATCGGCGTCGAGCCAGGCCTCGAACTCGCGTTGCTGGCCGGGCGACAGCGGCCCCTCGGCCAAGCGCACCGCCCATGCGGCGGCCCGTTCCGCGCGCTCGGTCGCCGACAGGAGGGGCGCGCGGTTCATGGCGCGTCTCCGAACGACTCGCGCAGATGCACGCTCGCGCGAACCACATGCTGTTCGACCGTGCGGACCGAAAGGCCCAGCATGTCGGCGATCTCGCGCTGCTTCATGTTCTCGAGCCGGAACAGCACGAAGATCGTCCGCGTGCGCTCCGGCAGTTGGCGCAGGGCCTCCAGCACCGTGCTGAGGGACTGCTTGGCCTGCAGCACCCGGTCCGGATCGCGCTCCTCGACCCAATTGGCCTCCGCGCTCAGGCTGGCCTGGTAGGCGTTGCGCACCACCTGGCGGCGACCCCGATCGCGCAGCAGATTGGCTGCGATCTGAAAGACATAGGCGTCGGGCCGCGACGCGTCGATCGCCGCGCCCTTCTGGGCGACCCGCAGCAAGACCTCCTGCGTCAGGTCCTCCGCCTCCGCCGCGTTGTGGATGCGGCGCGCGAAGAACGCGATCAGCGCGGGGCGGAACCGCTCGCTCAGGGCGCTGGCGGCAGCATTCGCGTCGGGTGGCACCAACTCGCTCCAGTCCTCAACCAGGACGCTATCGCCGGTAATACGCACCACACGCCAAATTCCCACTGCAAATCGTCACGATCAAGGTACGCCCCGTCGGCGACGGCGTGACGACAGGGGCCCAATCGTGCGCGCGACAGGGATCAGGGGACGCGGATGACCCCCACACCGTCCTCGATCTCGATCCGGGTGCCGAATGGCTCCGAGTCCTTCTGCAGGGTGGCCAGGATGCGCTGGGCGTTGGCGGGATCGGCGAAGTGGGGGATGCCGCGACGCGTGCGGTCGTAGGTATTGCCCAGGTCCAGCGGATAGAGCTTCACCGTCTTCAGCCGCGCGCCCGCGAACTCGCTGATCGCCACCACGCCATCGTACCAGCTGGCCGGATTGCCACCGGCCCGGACGGAGCGCTCCTCCGGCTTCGGCGGTGGGGCGTGACCGGTCGCGTCGGGGTAGACCTGCAGCGCCGATTCCTGCAGCGCCTTGATCTCGCCGTTGATGAAGAAGACGCCGAGGCCGTAGAGCACGACCTTGCCCTTGTAGATCTCCACGCCCCGCAGGGAATGTGGCCCGCCGCCCATGATCACATCTGCGCCGGCGTCGACCGCGTCGTGGAACAGCTTGATCAGGAAATCCGGCGGCTCGGGCGTGTCGTCGTCGACCCCTGTCGGGCTTTCGTGGGCGTGGATCGTGAACACCACCAGATCCGCGTTGTCCTTGGCCTCTCGCACCGCCTTGAGCAGGCCGGCGTGATCGTAAAGCTCCATCTCGTAGGACTGCCGCGCCTTCGGGCCGATCCTGTAGATTTGATCGGCGAAGGTGATCTCGGTGGCGTCCGGCGCCGGGGCGGGGGCCAGGGTGGACGCAAGCTCCGTGGCCAGCTGCCGGATGCGGGCGAACTGGTCTTGCGTCACGATGTTGATTGTCCGCGTGCGCAGCAGGCTAATCCCGGGCCGCGCGCCGACCTCGCCGAAGGCGTCGTTGGCGCCCGCGTTGGCGCGGAACGTCGAGGCGGTGGAGATCAGGGCGACCCGCCCCTTGGGCGTCGTCAGGATCCCCGCGCGCCGCGCCTCCTGCAGGTTGCGGCCGCCGCCGGCGTGGACGACGCCGGCCTCATCGTGCAGGCGCAGCGTCTCGAGCAGCCCCTCGCCGCCCCAGTCCGTGGAATGATTGTTGGCGATCGAGACCATGTCGATGCCCATGGCCTTCTCGTCCCTGGCCAGCGCCGGCTCACCCCAGAGGATGCCGTTCGAGAAGCCGGTCAGACGCTGGTCGCTGATGTCCGGGATCGGCCCCTCGCGGTTGGCGATCGTGACGTCGCCGGAGCGGACCAGCTGCAGCACCTTCTGCAGGTCCGGGTCGGGCCGGTCGGCCATCGGGTGCGAGTAGAGCAGGTCGCCGAGGGCCACGAGGCTGAACGCGCCTTTCACGCGCGCCGGCTTCGGCGGCGTCTTGAGAAAATCCTGCGGCTCGTTGGACGGCTTGGCGGCCGGCCCCTGCGCGAGGGCGGGGGCCGCGCCG